>ENA-UOOI01000300-UOOI01000300.1-fermentation-metagenome-genome-assembly--contig:-NODE-300-length-64200-cov-7.465851_pt1 | contig 64200 bp, 50 predicted proteins | sample MGYA00245779_ERZ724027 | MGnify/ENA primary metagenome ERZ724027 (study PRJEB28704, sample SAMN03018318) | fermentation metagenome | biome: anthropogenic terrestrial biome; feature: soil; material...
GTCATTGCTTCGAAAGTCTGTCATTGCTTTGAAAGCCTGTCATTGCTTCGAAAGCCTGTCATTGCTTCGAAAGTCTGTCATTGCTTTGAAAGCCTGTCATTGCTTCGAAAGCTGTCATTGCTTCGCTTCGAAAGCCTGTCATTCTGAGCGAAAATTCAACGAAGTTGAATTCGCGAAGAATCCCTTTCATTCATTGTGGTGCCATTTAGCATTATAATTCTGAACCTGAAAGGCTAAGAATCCCATTTAGAATATGAGATTCTTCGAGTAAAAAACACTCTCAGAATGACAGATTTCTATTACGACAGCCCCTTTTCCTTTGTTATTCAATTCCAGGATACCAGTGGTCTTTATTTGCCAGCTTCTTTTCCTGATCCATTTTATTTAATATCGCACATCCTTCCAGGGCAATATCAATAGCGAAGTTATGTCCACTTCCAGCCTGAAAGGTCTCTCCTGTACAAAGATTGTCTGCTACGGAACAAATGGAGCCGCCTCTTCTTCCAAATAATGCTGATAATGTTACAATTGCAGCTGATTCACGGTCTCCATTTAATACGCCGGCACGGTTATAAATTCCTGCAATCTCTATATTCCATGGCTGTAAGTAACCGCCTACGCTAGGTCTGCCTCCTCCTACAAAGTCACTGTCTACAGATAAGGTAACTCCTAGGTGATAAGGAGCCTTTAAAGCTTCCGCTGCTCCTACCATGGCGTTGATTACTTCGTAGTGGCTTGCTGCAGGATAGGCAGCTGGGATATAAGCCTTTGTCATGGCTTCTTCACGAACCACTCCACTTGCTATAACTACATCACCTGGATGAACCTTATCACCAATTCCCCCTGAGCCTCCTACTCGAAGAAAGGTAGAGGCATCTGTATATTCCATAAAATCGTATAAGATTAATTCCATCTCAGGTGAGCCGCTTCCGCCGCTTACAACGGTTATATCAGCTCCCTTATATTTTCCGGAATAGGTTGTAAACATTCCGGAATTGCCAATTAACTCTGGTTCTTCTAATCTGTCCGCTATCTTTTTAGCTGGGTCCTCATCATATGCACATAAAGGATCTCTTACTGTAATCAGAACAAAATCTCCTACTTTGGTGTGATCTATCTGAGTTAATGCTGGTCTTCCATTAATAACCAGACCCTTTTCCGGGACATTATTATAGTATTCATATTTATCATGTATCATTTTAATGGATAGTTTTTTCCTGATTTCATCACTTAACATTATTTCACCTCTAATTTATGATTGGCTTCTTGCCTCATTTCCATGGTAATTTTATCTGGTACCCCATATTGCGATATACACATAGCGGCTGAAATACTGCCCATCCTTCCACAAGCTGCAGCATCATAGTCTTCACAATATCCGTAAAGCACTGCACCAGATGAGCTATTTCCGCCACCAGTTGGGTCCATTACCTGAACATTCTCCTCTGCGGGAACAGATACTACCTTATCCGGTGTTATCATAATTGCTCCTTTGGAGCCTCTTCTAAGAAAGATTAATGGTAATTGCCATGACCTGAATTCTTCTATAATATCCTCTAATTCTTCTTTACCAAGGAGATTTTTCGCTTCTGTCAGATTAATAGATAAGATTTCTAATTGTTTAGCAATCTCTTTTACCTTCGACAGATTCTCAAAATAAGTAGCATCATTTCCAATTTCCCACATAATAGTAGATTTCGAATCTTTCTTTATTGCAAGAATCTCCTTCCAAAATGCTTCATTACTGTTTTTAAATATATAGATTCCCTTTGCACTTGCAAAATACGGTTTTAAATCTTCCGGCGTTACTTCTATTTTGTTATAATGGTCTAAACCATATAACGGTGTTTCTTCTCTTTCTCCATTCGAAAAATATTGAACAATTGTATGAGGTGTTTTTTCATCTTTTACGATTAAGCCTTTCATAGAGATGTGATTCTTGCTATACCATTCTCCATAGATATCTTTAAAGTCCTGACCCACGCCAGTTACTAATAATACCTCATCACTCCAGAGTTTCATACCACTCAGAGCATATATTCCTGCTCCACCTGCAATTTTTACTGTTTTTCCATCTGCAAAACGAATCTCATCCGTTACTGCTGTAGATGCAATTACGTATTTCATATAGCAACTCCTATTCAGATATAGTTAAACTGTCACAAGTCATCATTCCTTTTGATATGACAGCTCCTATTCAGATACAATGAAACTGTCACAAGTCATCATTCCTTTTGATATGACAGCTCCTATTCAGATACAATGAAACTGTCACAAGCCATCGTTCCTTTTGATATGACAACTCCTATTCAGATACAATAAAACTGCCACAAGCCATCGTTCCTTTTGATATGACAAATCCTACTCAGATACGATGGAACTGTCACAAGTCATCGTTCCCTTTGATATGACAGTTCCTATTCAGATACGATGAAACTGTCACAAGTCATCGTTCCTTTTGATATGACAGCTCCTATTCAGATACGATGAAACTGTCACAAGTCATCGTTCCTTTTGATATGACAGCTCCTATTCAGATACAATGAAACTGTCACAAGTCATGGTTCCCTTTGATATGACAAATCCTGCTCCGCCAGATACATAAGTATCATCTTCTGCTTCCAGAATTATCTGGTCATTAATTTTAAATGTCAGTTTATTGCCTTTTACCTGGAAAGTTAGTTTATAACCTTTATCTTCTACGTATGCATAAGGAACTTGTCCCAATATGGTTCGTTTTCCATCCTTTTGCACGTATAAGATTGCAGTTTGATACCCACTTAGAATTGCACCGTAATACCTTCTATGCCCTCTGCTTCTAAGTACCAGACCCCCGGATTGGTGAAGGCTATAGTAAAGAGTACTGGTTACACTATAATCCTTCCATTCTCTGCTTCCTATGGTTACTAATCCGTCTTCTTCTACATTGGATACACAATAGGTTCGTTTAAAATCAGCTGCAAACTGTACGGCGGAACTTGCAAAGCCTGCTAACCATAAGGGGTTGGTATTCCAGATAGAAGTCATAAGCATACCTTTTTGAGCAAATTTAGCAGGTGCGCCTTTCCAGTCTATGCTGTAAATTACTACACTGCCATCAAATCTGGTTTTACTGGATACTTCATAACCTAATTTAAAGATAGACATACCTTGAGTGTCAGGCACCTCCCAAGTAATTACAGCTTCTTTACCAATAGAGTAAAATGGTCCATAAATTACCTGTTCTTTATCCTCTATGTCATAATATAGAATATATGGCCGTATATTTACCTTTTTACCATCCAGAACACTTAATTTGGTAACTACCTTTTGTGAAGAATATAAAGTTGGGGAAGCAACAGTGGAGAAATTTCTTGCCAATTTAGTAAAATCAATAAAGGTTTGTGTTGAAACATTAGCAGTTACACCATCCGCTAACTGTTTACACTGAATCAATAAACCATTATTATCAGAAACCTGGTTGTAGTTTGACAAAGAAAACTCTGCCTGTGCTCCGTGCTTATACTCACAGGGATGGAAGCCTTGTAAGGAACCAGGGAATTCAAAGGTATATCTTTCATCGGATACTTCTACTTCTTCACCTGCAAGTTTCCCAGCAGTTTCTATAATTCTTTTACTTTCAATAACAGCATCTGTAACTACAGAACCTCCATCTGAAGTAACTACATACATTAAATCAGCTACCGGGGTTCTAAAATCTGCTCCTCCATTGATTCCATCAAGTCCTAATCGTATACCATTAAATGCACCAACATTACCTGCATTGCAATCCGTATCCCAAGCTGCGGAGGCTGCTATGCTGATAGACTTTTGAAAATCATCTCCTCCTAAAATAATGGAGGCGATTACCATGGCATGATTGGGAATCATATGACAACAGCCTGGGAATACATCATAGCCATACTTTGGTTCTAGATAAGCTCTGACTTTTCTCCAGTCACTTTCTTTCTCACAAATATCTCGAACATCCCTAATTATTTTAATTAATTTTCTATCCTTAACATAGCTGATTGCTCTGTCCAGTAATTTATTAATATCTTTTTCCTCAAATGCCATTGCTTCCAGTGCTGCCAAATGGCATGCTGCCTCAACTGCAATACCATCATGACTAACGCTTGCTGCCTTTCTTACTAACTCCACTGCAAGGTCAGGATTATTCGGACATGCCATTGCTATAGCATCAATAAATATCTGGGCTCCGATTTGTTCTGCCAAGGTTCTGCCATTAGTTTCAATAGAACCGCTCATAGGAGCTTCCATACCATTCTTTAAGTTTAAATAAGCGGTATGCTCCGTAGATCTGCCTAAGCCACCCCACCAAAGTATGGTTTTATTTTCAATAATATAGTTTAACCAGGTATCTCCAAAAGCTTTTGCAGGTATATTTTTATCATATCCATTATCTTCAATGGCTCTGAAGAAACCAAAAGTTCCTGAAATATCATCATCAGCAACAATAAGAGGTACCCCTACTTTATCGTGTATATAATATTTAATTTCATCAAAGGTATCTTGAATCTTTTCATAGCTCCAGCCTTCTACCGGACGTCCTAAGTAAACCCCAATGAGTTTACCCAGAACTCCACTGTATATTTGATTTTCATATTGTTTTATACTCATAGTTTTCTCAACTCCTCAGATTTCTTATTTCAAATTCATCTGCCAGAATAGCACCTGAATCTACTACAAAACCTGCTCCACCACATCTATAAGCTAAGTCTGTACCTTTTACAGCCATTTTCCCATCCACCAATAAAGTTAAAAATTCCTTCTTTAATTGAAATTCCAGCTCATAAGTTTTATCAATGGAGAAATCAATAGGTGCACTTGCAACTTCTACTCTCTGATTATCCTGCTGTCTATATATAATGGCTTTACCTTTTGATAATACCGCTCCGTAATATCTTCTATGTCCCTTGGCACGGGCAACTAACCCTGCTGCATCTTGTTGTGAAAATGTTATAGTAGATTTTACAGAATAATCATCCCAGTCTAAGGTTCCTGTTGTTACTACACCATTCTCTGTGGCATGTGATATGGAAAATGTAGTAGTATAGTCCGGGTTAAAATGATCTGCTGAAGAAACGAAGGTTTTTAACCAAGCCGTAGTGGTAGTCCAGGGTGTTAGTGCCGGTGACATTTCCATGGATTTTCCCATATGATATAATTTAGGAGCATTGGACCAGTCTAATGTCTTTAACACAATATATCCGTCCATACGGAAAATGCTCTTAAGGGTCAGACCCAAACAATAGACTGCATGACCTTCAACGTCAGGCACCTGCCATTGTAGCGTATTAGACCCCTTTTTCAACTCATAAGAATGGCTGTACATTGTCTGCAATTCATCATTTTCATCAAAATATTCAATGAAGAAAGTAAACACAGGATTTACCTCATATGGTGCCTGAATATTTGCTGTTACCATTTGACCGCTATATAAAGTGGGGGAACATAATACGTCAAAGTAACTGGTGCCCTCTTTTCCCTTAGGCTTTAAGTCTACGAAAGTATCAATGGATGCCGATGCATGAACCCCTGCCCCAAGACCTGTATAGGAAATCTTACAGCCTGCTTCCTTTAAGGTGTTATATGCATTTTCAATACCACTTAATACTTGTTCTTCTGTATTCTTATCATAGGGGATAATACCTTGAACAGAGCCTGGGTATTCAAAGGCAAGACGTTCCTTTGGTATATCGATTGTCTCATTTTCCAGCTTGGCTGCTGCTGTCAGGATTTTTCTTGTTTCCAATACAGCATCTGATATACAAGAACCACCATCACTGGAAACAACATATAGTCTATCTGCTACTGCTTTCCTTAAATCAGTACCTTTTTTGAAACCTTCCAGGCCAAGCCGGATTCCATTCAAACAGCCTACATTACCTGAATTACAATCCGTATCCCAGCCTGCACTACAGGCAATCATACAAGCTTTGTTAAAATCATCCCCACCCATAATAAGCGCCATTAAGACAGTAAGGTGGTTGGTAACCATTGGGCAGTTTCCAGGATATTTTTCATAGCCATGATTGTCTGCAATCCAGTCTCTGACTTTATGCCAGTCATTTGTTTTGGCACATTGCTTTCTTAAACTTGCTACCAAGTCTTTAAAATTCTCATTATCTACATATGGAAGTCCTGCATCTAAAAGCTTATTAATATCTTTTTCCTCAAAGGCTAAGGATTCCATTACAGCAAGATAAACTGCTGCATCAATGGCAATTCCGTCGTGGCTTACACTGGCAGCGGCTCTTGCCATCTCTGCCGTACGTTTTGGGTTCATTGGATTAACAAGAGCCCAGGTATCTATAAATATTTCGGAACCTATTTGTTCTGCCATACTTTGTCCGTTTAATTCAAGGGAACCACTCTTTGGTGCTTTTATTCCATTTTTCAAACGTAAATATGCGGTATGTTCTGTACTTCTTGAGAGACCGCCCCACCAGAGAATTGTTTGATTTTCTATAATATAATTTAACCAGGTATCACCAATTGCTTCAGCCGATAAATTTGAATCATATCCATTATCTTCAAGGCTTCTAAAGAAAGCAAAGGTTCCTGAAATATCGTCATCCGGTACAATAAGGGGTGCTCCCGTTTTGTGATTTTTATAGTAATATATTTCATCAAAGTTTTTCTTTATCTTTTCATAACTCCAGCCTTCCACCGGGCGTCCCAGATAAACTCCGATTATTTTACCTAAAACACCTGCATATATGTCGTTTTGATATTTTTTAATACTCATTAGTTCATCTCCTTTTGGATAATTGTTACAGTTCAGCCCGTGGGATACCACAGACAGAACTGTAATAAAGAATCAAATTCTGCTCTATATGAATTATCCTTTTACTGCTCCGCTTACCATTCCATCTACAAAATACTTTTGTGTAAATAAGAAGAATATTACGATAGGTCCAATTAATATAATGGCAGAAGCCATAAGAATGGACATATTAGAACCATAACTTCCGTTCATGGATAAAAATCCTAAGGTGGCAGTAAAGTTCTTCTCTCCTTGTAAGAAAGTAGAGGATATTAAATATTCGTTCCAAGATTGTAAACCAACCAAAACACTAACCGTTATTATTCCAGGTGATACTACTGGTCTCATAACATGCCAAATTACTTGAGCGGTGTCAGCACCATCAATTCTTGCTGCCTCTTCTAATTCCTTAGGTACCGCTAAGAAGAAGGTTCGCATTAGAAATACTGCAAGTGGCATGCTGGTTGCTGCTAAAATCAAACTAGTTGCGGGAATATTTCCAATTAAATTTAATTTTGCAAATGTATAATACAAAGGAAACAAGAACAGCTGAATAGGTACCGTCATTGCAACCATAAAATACATTAAAATAGCACTGCTGCCTTTAATACGTTTACCTGCCAAAACATAACCTGCTAAAGTGGAACAAAATAATACTATAAGAATAGTTATTCCGGATAATTTAATGCTATTAATAAATCCTCTTGCAAACTTTCCTGTTGTCCATGCCTGAATGTAATTCTCCAAATGAATTACAACTGGTAAAGACAAAGGATTTCTTACGATTTCTGAATTTTCCTTAAAGCTATTTGTTAAAACCAATGCAATAGGAAAGAGGCATATAAACACTAATAAAAGCAACACTATATGGGTAATTAAGTTCACTATAAATTTTTTCTTTTTTTTCGTCATTGCCATACTATACCTAACCTCAATTCTGGCGCTTTAGCACCTTTTAATAACCATAGCAATTTTGTGCAGCCCCACAAATTGCTGCTCCTATTCTACATTTTCTTTACGGCTAATTCTTGCATATATAATAGATGCTATAATGCCAAAGAAACTAATAAACAAACCTACTGCTGCAGCTTTTCCTACTTTCATGGAACCAAATGCGAAAGAATATGCATAAGTACCAAGTACTTCTGTAGCATGAGCAGGACCACCACCAGTTAATAGTTTTATATAATCAAATGCTAAGAAAGAACCAATTGTAATCATGATAAACATTAAACTGACTGTTGATTTAATATTTGGAAAGTAGATGTAACGAAATAGTTTCCAGCCATTACAGCCATCAATCTTTCCTGCTTCTACCTGATCAGTAGGTATCTGACGAAGAGCAGCAAGATAAATAACTGTTAAGTATGGCCAATAATGCCATATATCTACTCCAGCACATGCAAATATGGCCGTACTTCTATTTGCCAATGGGGAGTTAATATCTAATCCCATGTTTCTTAAAAAGGCAACCAGTCCAACTACCGGGCTAAATATAATATTTAACCATAGCATGGCATTAACTGCCGGAGCCAACACATAAGGGATTAGAAACGAAACCTGATAGATGCTTTTTGTCTTTTTACGTCCTAGCAAAAGCATGGCAGATAACATACCTAAAACAACGGGTATAGTTAAAAACATTAAGGTCCATATAATGTTATTACCTATGGCACGAAAAAATATATTGTCATGTAAAAGTTCAGTAAAATTTTTTAATCCAATAAAATTAACATTAGGTGAAATACCATTCCAGTCTGTAAATGAATACATAATTGTCATTATTCCTGGAACGAGAATAATGGAAATGCTGATTAATAAAGCGGGTGCTATTAGTAAGTAATTCCAATTGATTTTTCTTTTTTTCATTACCACGCCTCCATTTTTATATAACTTTTTACACTCAAATCAACTATCTTTAAAAAATAACTGGTATGTTTTTTTCAAAGCATACCAGTCCATACATTACTTTCCTATTATTTTATAGCGGGTGCTGGAATTGGTGGTACTAAACCTTTTTCAAATTCTGCTGAAAATTCTTTATCTAATGAATCCAAATAATCAGAAACTGATGTAGTGCCAAACCATACTTCATCTATGTTAACAATTCTCTGCTGTGTTGCTGCCGGGAAGAATACATTGTCATAGTATCCAAAGTTTCCTTCATCTACAGCTTTTGCTATCTTTTGTACTACTTCTACGAAAGATTTGGATAGGTAAGACATACTGCTTGTATCCACGCTGGAAAGGTCTTTTAATGGAGTTCCCCAATATCCTGGCCAAGCTGTTGTCATATCCTGCATAAATTCTGGAGTCATCATCTTATTAATAATCTTTGCAGCTTCATCTTTATGTTCCTGAGATTTATTTGCATTAATAGATAATGTACATGCTGCACCTAATGTATAAGTTTCATTTGGCACTTGTTCTGTTGCAGGGAATGGTATAAATCCTAAGTTTTCTGCCTTATCTCCTGTAAAGAAGGATGCAGCCCATTGGAATGCAATCGTTGGTCCAATAAAGAATGGAGATTTTTCATCTGCTAATAATTGAAGTGATTCACTAAAGTTTAAATTTACATAATCATCACCTGCAAGATACCCTTTATCCCACCATTCTTTTGATTTTTCAATTGCAGCTTTCATATTAGGATTATTCCACTTTTCTTTACCGGTTAATACATTATAAACTGTTTCTGGACCAGCAATATGTGTTAAGAAAAGAGAAGCATAATTTTCATTAACCGGCTGCCAGCCTTTATTACCAGTTACAGAGGCATATAAACCTTTTTGTAATGCCTGATCCATAGTATTTTCAAGTTCTTTCATAGTTGTTGGAACTTTCCAGCCATTATCTTCTAAAACTTTCTTATTATAGAACACGCCCATGGTACTTACACCATTTACCAAGCTATATAAGGAACCGTTTACTGTACCTGATTCATAATAAGGTTGAAGAATTTTATCTTTCCAGCCATATTGTTCTGCATATTTATCCATTGGTTCTAATTTACCAGCTTCTACAAGTGGCATTACAAAAGATGGTCCGGAACCATAAACAATATCTGGTCCTTGATTTGCTGCTAATGCTGTTGTCATATCTGTGTCTACGGAAGGTCTAAACTCAATAACCAGTTTATACTTATCTTGTGACGCATTGTACTTATCAACAAGAATTTTATTGAAAGCTTCTTGTGCATATGGTTCAGCGCCCCAGAACCACATTGTGATTTCTTCTCTGCCTTTGGTATCCGTTGTTTCTTTTGTTTCTTCTTTTGCACTTGGTGTAGTAGAACTACCATCTGATTTACTGTCTTTGGAAGAGCTTCCAGTTGATACGGAACATCCAACTAAGAGGGAGCCTAGCATTGAAATTGTTAACATTACTGCAATAAGTTTTCTTTTCATTTTTGTCCTCCTTAAGTGATATAAAATGTAGTAGTACTTGGTAAATAATTGGTAAATAATTTGGTAAACAATCATTCTTTAATTGTTGCTTTTATTATATCACCATAAGTTTTTTTGTCAATAACTATATAATTTGTATGATTTATCTGATATTACTACTTTTTCAAAAATTATTATAGGTTATTTCTTATAATTTTCTGTCTAATTATAGTGTTGTTTTGTATTTAAGAACAACTGCTTTGGTAAAATATTTGGTAAACAATTATACTTTATCGGTTTTTATCTATAATGCACAAAAAACCTCGATAATTTTTATCAAGGTTTTTTTAAGAATTATTTAAAGTGAGTATTGGAAACCACTACCACTCAGCCTGTGTCATTTCAGCATTGGCCTGAGCTCCTGCTAAAACAGGCAAGTCCTTACCACTGCTTACAAAAGCGGTGGCAAGGACTTGCCTGATGAGATTAATTTATATTTACATTTTTTACAGAATTTCGTTCTACCAGCTGAGGTGTAAAGTAGATATCTCGTACTGTTCCCTCTTCTATTTTTTTTATCCTTTTTATTATCATTTCGCAGGCACGTTTACCCATTAATTCACCAGGTTGATGTATACTGGTTAATGGGGGTGTTAGTTTACTGCATATAGAAACATCATCATAACCTACAATGGATATATCCTCTCCTACTACCAAGCCATTATCTTTTGCATAATGATAAACGCCAAAAGCCATTTCATCGTTACAAGAGAAAATAGCATTAATATTTCTTTTCATAAAGTAATCTGCCGCCTCATATCCAGAGGATGACTTAAAATCACCATAGTATATGTTCTCATTTTTTATGGAAATATTGTAATATGCAAGGGCTTCCTTATATCCTTCCACACGTTTTCTACTGGTATAAACATCACGGGTACCTGTTATCATACCAATATTATTATGCCCACATAATATTAAGTGTTCCGTTGCTAAATAAGCTCCCTGCTTATTATCAGAAGTAATAAAATCACAAAATACACGATCAATAGCCCTATCTAGCAATAGTATCTGCATTTTGGACTTTTTAAAAAATTCTCCTAATCCAGTATTATTTCCTTCAACATTCATATCTATAGGTGGTATTACTATAACACCTTCTGTTCCAAGTTTAGTTAGTAATTCCAGATATTCCAAAGTACGTTCTGTTGCATCCTCCACGTTACATATCAGTACTTTATAGTTATGAATCATGGCATAATTTTCAATTCCGCAAATACATTGATTTAAAAATAGATTATTAACATTGGGATGAATGATACCTAATATTTTTTCTTTCACAGGCTTGGTGGGAATTCTTTTTTCCTTATGTATATAACCCATTTCTTTTGCAGCATTGATTATTTTTTGTTTCGATTCATCTGTTATTCTAGATGGTTTATTATTAAGAACTAAGGAAACGCTGGTAGCAGAAAGCCCAACTTTTTCAGCAATATCCCTTACCGTAACTTTCATACAATCTTATAAATTCCCCTTTCCTTAAATTTCTTGCTTGTTAAAAAATAGTTTATTAATTTTTACAATTAAAAATGTTTACCAAACAATTACTAATATACTATGAATACTATACTTTTTATTGCTGTTATACTATCACTTTATAGGTTTCTATGCAAGCTAAATTGATTTGTAATATAACAAAAGGGGGATTGTTGCCAAATAAGAGATGTCATTGCTATGAAAGAATCATAGCGGGGCTGTTGCAAAATAAAAAACTTGTCATTCCTGCAAAAAATCATAGCGGGGCTGTTGCAAAATAAAAAAAATTTGTCATTCTGAGAGCAAATTCAGCTTGCTGAATTATGCTCGAAGAATCTCACAGTCAAAGCAGGTATTCCACTTGTCTACAAGCAAATTCATCCGCTTATACTACTTGCTCATAATCTCATTGCCACTACATGGTATTTCAGCGAGAGCTTAAGCTCTGTTGAAACAGGGAAGTTTCCTGCTGAAACAGGGAAGTCTTCTGCTGAAACAGGGAAGTTTCCTGCTTGCAGAAGCGGGGGGACTTCCCTGTTGAGGTTAAAATGAGATTCTTCGCCCAATTTAGCAAAGCTAAATTGAGCTCAGAATGACAGTGTTGCAGCAGCTTCTTCTTTTTTATTTATTTTACTGCTCATTTTTTACCATTTGAATTCCTTGATTCTATATACTAACTACATGAAATCTTTAAGGTAATACATAAAGCTTTTTCACTGCATGATAGTCGTCTTTAAATGCTTGATTATCCTCATGTTTTAGTTCATCTAAATATTCATGAACATCGAATTCATCCATACTTAGCTGTATTACATCAACTGCAATATTGGAACAATGGTCGGATACCCTTTCAAGATTAGTGGTAATATCGGAAAGGATAAAACCTAATTCAATGGTACACTTTCCTTCCATAAGTCTGTTAATATGCCTTTTCTTTATTTCATTGTGTAAATAATCGATAACTTCTTCTAAAGGTTCTATTGACTTTGCAATTTCAATATCACTATTTTCGAATACTGCCACCGCTTTATCCATAATATCTGTTACTGCTTTGATAAATACTTTTAATTCCTGCTCAGCTTCCTTTGAAAAATTAACTTTCTTCTCTTTCATTTCTTTTGCTGTTTGCATAATATTTAAAGCATGATCTGAGATTCTTTCAAAGTCTCCAATACAGTGCAGCAGCAGTGATAATGTTTTACTATCTTCATTGGTAAGATTTTTACTACTTAATTTAACCAAATAACTGCCGATTGCATCTTCATATTTATCCACTCTATTTTCCTTGTGGATTATCTCTTTTTCGATTTCTTCACTATATTTTGTAAACAAGCCCAAGGAATTTAAAAAAGCCTCTCTTGAGATTTGAGCCATTTGGTCTGTCATATCCTTACAAAGCTTAAGCGCATAGGAAGGATTCTCCAAAAAGCGAATATCCAGGATTTTAAATTCATTATCCTCTTGCTCTTCTTTGCCATCTTTAATAGTTTTAATAGCAAGTTTTTCAAGCAAATTAGAAAAAGGTAATAGAACGATAGTAGCTGCTATATTAAATGTACTGTGTATAATTGCAATTCCAGTTGGACTTGCAGCTTCACCTAATACACTAAAATGTAAGAATACATTAAGGGTATAAAATACAATCATAAATATAGTTGTTCCTATTAAGTTAAAATAAAGATGAACGGCTGCAGCTCTTTTTGCATTCTTACTTGCACCAATACTTGATAAAATAGCTGTAATACAGGTACCTATATTTTGTCCCATTATAATAGGCAAAGCAGTACTATATTTAACTGCACCAGTTAGGCATAACGCCTGTAGAATACCTACAGAGGCAGAAGAGCTCTGAATAATAGCTGTAAAAACAGCACCCGCAATCATACCAAGGATTGGATTAGAAAATGCTGTTAATACGTTAATAAATGCAGGTACCTCTGCCAGTGGTTCTACTGCTCCACTCATAGTATCCATACCAAAGATTAATATGGAAAAACCTATTAAAATTGTACCAATATGATGCTTTTTCTCTTTTTTTGAAAACATTAAAAAGCCAATTCCAATAGCTGCCAGTATAGGGGTAAAGGAAGATGGTTTTAAAAGTTTTATAAAAACATTATTACTTTCTATTCCAGCTAAACTTAAAATCCAGGATGTAACAGTGGTTCCTATATTTGCACCCATAATGATTCCAATTGCCTGAGACAGTTTCATAATGCCTGAGTTAACAAAACCAACTACCATTACTGTTGTTGCTGATGATGATTGGATTACGGCAGTAACACCAGCTCCAAGTAATACAGCCTTCAATTTGCTTGAAGTAAGTTTCTCAAGTATCCCTTCCAGTTTTCCACCAGAAAGCTTTTCAAGACCAGTACCCATTGCACTCATTCCATACAAGAATAAAGCTAGTCCACCAATTAACGTTAATACACCAAAAATATCCATGCTTTTTCTCCTCTTTAAACGCAAGTAATCAAACTTCTATCTACACAAGATTATTAAGTTCTTGTTAAATCTATAATAATATTATGTAAAGGTTTTGTAAAGTTTTTAATTGTAATATTATGTTGTACTTTCTTATTAATTTTTTCCATATATATGTGTTGGTTAAAAAATAGAGCTGTTATAATATACTTATAATCTCCAAATATTGAGAATTTATTTCTATAACCAATATTATGATATTGTAACTTCACTAATTTCATTATAATATAGTATTAGCTATGTTTTAGGCAAGCTGTAAAATTTGTCAGTTATTACCGTCAACATATATTAATTTGTAATTAAAATTTAAAATATATGTAATGAATAAAATATTCATTTGTGTTAAGATTTCTCTAGTTTGGTTAGAGGACAAAATATTTTATAAATTTAATAAAAATTTTAAAACTTTTTAGGGACAATAATTTATCTAATATAGTGTCTGACACATAAGAGTTAAGGTGCTAAAGCGCCAGAATAGAGGTTATTATGCTTTTTAGCAGTTTACTGTTTATTTTTCAATTTTTACCCATCTTTTTTATTGCTTATTATTTAGTACCGGTACGCTTTAGAAATTTATTATTATTCTTGGCAAGTCTCTTTTTTTATGCATGGGGTGAGCCTCGATATGTTATTTTAATTTTAATTTCTATTCTTATAAATTATATAGCAGGGCGTCTTATTGAGTATTTTGATAAGAAAGGAAGAATTCGGGTTACTATCTTAATACTTGCTATTATTTATAATATTGGAACATTGATGTTTTTCAAATATTCCAATTTCATTATTGAAAATATTAATTATATTTTTAATTCTGATATAAGTTTTCTGGATATTGCCCTTCCATTGGGAATCAGTTTTTATACTTTTCAGATTATGTCATACACCATTGATGTCTATAGAAGGGATACGAAAGCTGAAAAATCATATATTAATTTAGGAGCATATTTATGTATGTTTCCTCAACTAATTGCAGGTCCTATTGTAGTTTACACACAAGTATCAGAAAAGCTAAACAAAAGAAGTTACCATCTAAAAGATATTGAGGACGGTTTGAAAACTTTTGTTTTAGGTCTTGGCTCTAAAGTATTAATCGCCAATAATGTAGGTGCTTTATGGAATGAAATGTCACAAATAGGATATTCCAATCTTTCTATGCCTTTGGCATGGTTAGGACTTCTTGCCTTTACTCTTCAAATTTATTTTGACTTTAATGGCTATTCATTAATGGCTATTGGACTTGGTAAGATGCTTGGGTTTGATTTTCCTCAAAACTTTAATTTCCCATATATCTCAAGATCCATTACAGAGTATTGGAAAAGATGGCACATTACTCTTAGCACATGGTTTAAAGAATATTTATATATACCTCTGGGTGGTAACAGAAAAGGGAAATTAAGAACCTATATTAACATGTTTATCGTATGGTCGGTGACCGGTTTATGGCATGGTGCAAGTTGGAATTTTGTTTGCTGGGGTATTTATTTCTTTATTTTACTATCACTGGAAAGACTATTCTTTAAGAAATGGTTAGATAAAAATGTAATTCTAGCCAGGATTTATACAATACTAGCTATTTTAATTGGTTGGATGATATTTGCTATAACTGAATTAGGGAATATAAAGATTTACTTTGGCAGATTATTCTCTTTCTCCGTAACAGAAGACTGGATATACTATTTAAGGAATTATGGAATCATCCTCATAATAGGTATACTTTTATCAACTCCAATTCTTAAAAAATGGTACGATAGACAAAATAATAAAATATTATGTAATATATTATTATTGGTAATATTCTTACTCTCTATCGCATATCTGGTAGATGCGGCATATAATCCATTCTTATACTTTAGATTTTAAAAGTGCAGGTTAAAAGAATAATATTCTTTCAAGAATAAGATTCTCTCGACCGGAGATTTTTGCCAGCTGCAAAATCTCCAGATTATGAAAGGACATGGTTATAATTATGAAAAAAATATGGCATTATCCATTTTTAATAATTATGGTTGTTGTGATTCTGGGAATATCCTTTATTAATTTAATAAAAAAGGATACGGAATTTTCAGAAATGGAAAATCGTTATTTAGCTCAAAAACCCGACTTAACTCTTAGTAATTTAATTGATTCTTCTTTTGGAACTCAATATGAAACCTATGTAAATGAGCAATTTCCTTTTCGGAATCAATGGATTACGGAAAAAGCAGCTGCAGAAACTCTTTTAGGCAAGCAGGAAAATAACGGTGTAATCAAAGGGAAAAATGGATATCTGTTTAATAAGCAATTAAATGTAGATAAACAATTAAAAAAGAATGTAAAAGCAATACAGGACTTTGGTAAAAACACAGACGTAAAGACCTTTGTATCCATTGTACCTAATTCTTATGAAATTCTACAAGACTATCTTCCAAAAGGGACTCCAAATATTGACCAGGAAGCCCTGATTAAGCAATGTTACGATGCTTTTAATCAAGAAGATAAAATTACTAATATTAATATTGAAGATATTTTAAAGAAACATAAAGATGAATATATCTATTATCGTACAGACCATCATTGGACCACCCTGGGGGCTTACTATGGATACCAGCAGTTTTGCAATGCTCAGGGTTTACCATTATTAGATGTTAACAAACTTACTGCCAATCATATTGAGGATTTTTATGGAACTTATGATTCTAAATATAAAGGCATTGGCATAAAACCGGACACTATTACTTACTATGACATGCCCATTGAAAAAATGCTCATAGGAAATGAAGAAAAATCTAGTCTTTATGATATGGAAAAAACGAAAGTAAGGGATAAATACGCTATGTTTCTGCACAGTAATAATCCCCTAAGCATAATATACTCTAAGAAAAACCAACATAATCAAGGAAAAAAATTATTAATACTTAAAGATTCTTATGCTAATAGTATGATTCCTTTTTTAACTTATAATTACCAAGAGATTTATGTTGTAGATTTAAGGTATTATAGTGATAGTATAAATAAATTGGTTGAAGATAACGGTATTCAAACGATATTCATACTATACAATTTAGATACACTGATGACAGATAATCATTTCTATCGACTAAGTCGATGAATTGACAGCTTAAATATAATGGAGGCAGTAAAGTGATACAGCAATCACAAAGAAGAGAATGGCGAAGAAGACGAAGAAGGAGAAACAATATAAGAGTTCTCTTAAAAATTCTAATTTTAATATTATTACTCTCTGGTATTGTTTATGGTGGAAAGAAATTATACGATATATATAATACAAACTCATCAAAAGGCAACAGTACTTCAAAGAAATCAAATACAACGGGTTCCGCTAATGAAACTGGAAAAGCTAAGAATCCAGATGAAACAGAGGAATCCCAACAACCGAAACCTACTGATATAGCGAATAATCCAGATGCAACTGGAAAACCAAATTCATCGGATAAGGTAGACGGTGCAGATAATCCTGGTACATCAGATATGTCAGGTGAAGGAAATAAACCAGGCTCTACAGATAAGTCAGATGAGGGAAATAAAGCGGGTACAACAAATCAATCAGATGAGGGAAATAAAACAGGCTCTACAGGTAAATCAGATGAGGGAAATAAAGCGGGTACAACAAATCAATCAGATAAGGGAAATAAAACAGATCAATCAACTGGAGCAAAAGATTCTGATAATCAGAAGGGAAATGGTAATTCAGTAAAAGCTGATGATTCTTATTTTGATGATGCAGTCTTTATAGGAGATTCCAGAACGGAAGGTTTTGGAATGTATTCAGGTTTAAAAAACACTACTGTTTATTCTGAAAAAGGAGTAATGGTAGATAATATCCTTAAAGATAAAGTGGTTAAAATGAATGGAACTAAAGTAACGATTATTGACGCATTAAAGAACAAAACCTTTGGAAAGGTTTATATCATGCTTGGGGTTAACGAACTTGGCTGGCCATATGATGACGTATTTATTGACCATTATAAAAAAGTAATTGATGCAATAAAGGATGTACAGCCAAATGCAGAGATTTGCATTCAGAGTATTATCCACGTTAGCAAAGAAAAAGATAAGAATCCACCTACTTATATTAATAATAAAATAATTAGCAAAAGGAACAAATTAATTAAGAAAATGGCTGAGGAAGAAAACGTTATTTATCTGGATTTAAACCCGGCCTTAACTGATAGTTCAGGTTATTTATTTTCAGAAGCCTCTACTGATGGAGTACATTTAAATCAGAAGTACTGTTTGGTTTGGAAAGATTATTTATTAGAACATACATTAAATTAAAAGGAGAAAAACAAAATGAAATGGAATGGAATGAAGAAAATAATAATGATCGGATTAGTTGGAACAGTAGCGCTAATGGCATTTACCGGATGCAGCAAAAAGGAAGTAAAGGACATTGATGTGAAAACAGTGGCAAATAGCCTGCTTAATGACATTAAGTATGAAGATCAATTATCAGAAGTAAGTTATGATATTGTCTATGATATGGAGGATATTAACGTAACTGATAGCGCTGTTTATGTTAGCAGTGGTGCTACTGCAGAAGAAATTGCCGCTATAAAATGTGAAACAAAAGAAGATGCTGCAAAGGTACAGACCGCTTTGGAAGAACGAGTAAAGGAGCAAAAAGATTCTTTTGAAAATTACGTTCCTAAAGAACTGGATAAATTGGATAAGGCAGTTATTGTAAAAGCGGGTAATACGGTAGTATTAAGTATATCCAATGATGATGCAAAGGCAAAGGAAATTATTGAAAATGCATCTAAGTAAAGCTGTCATTCTGAGAGCTTTAGCTCGAAGAATCCCATTTTAACGTGAGATTCTTCGAGCATAATTCAGCAAGCTGAATTTACTCTCAGAATTGTCACGCTTAACAGCACCACTAAGACCGAAAGGGATTCTTCGCTGCGCTCAGAATGACATGCTTTCATAGCAATGACAAAGTGGCTAGAATGGCAAGGTGGCTAGAATGATAAGTTGCTCAGGATAACAAAGTTACCCCACAAACTTTAAATCAATTTTTTGTAAGAGCAGTTACTCCCGTATCAATATTAGCTTCTCCGGTATCCTCCCCAGCTATTGCTTTAGCTGCTGTCTTCATACCTTCATAGCCCATTACATCAGGGTTTTGAGCCATAGTGCAAAGAAGGTGTCCCCCATTAATTAACTCAAGAATTGTATCTGATTTATCAAAGCCTACACCAATAACGGTATCTCCAGCTTCCTGTATTGCAATGCCAATACCAACGGTAGAGCCTTCATTTGCACCAAATAGACCTACACAACCTGAAGTTATATAGTTAGCTGCTATATCCTTAGATTTAGCTGCATCACCTTCACCATATTGTGTTTCAAGTAATTCAAATGAAGTTCCTTCAAAAGCAGAACGGAAACCTTTTTCACGAGCTACACATGATGCTGTTGCTGAATTAACATTAACAATACCAATTTTACCTTCTGTTTTTCCTGCTGCTTTTAGGCCCTTAACCATTTCTTCACCAGCTGTTTTACCTGCTGCTTCATTATCTGTTGCCAGTGTCTGAATTGCTGGATATGCTGCAGCTGAGTCAACATAGATGATTTTTACGCCAGCTGCTTCTGCTTCTTTCAGGGCAGAGGTCACTGCATCAGGACCATTTGCTGCAAGAAGGATAACATTTGCCCCACCAGCTACCGCATTATTGATACATTCAATTTGTTTTGCATCGTCTTTAACATCAGGAGCTAACCATTCATAATCAATATTACTTAGCTCTCCAACCGCTTTTCTACATCCTGCATCTACATTAACCCAATGCTGGTCCATCTGGTCCATAGTTATTAAGTATACCTTTGAAGTTTTAGATTTAGCTTGATTTTTGGTATTAGTTGATGTTTCAGTTTCACTCTTCTTTTCTTTGTTTGTAGTACCCGATCCACTTGTAGTCTTATCTTTAGAACATGCTACGGCAAAAACCATACATAAGCAAATAACAATTGATAATACCTTTCTCTTCATCGTTTAAATCCTCCCTTTATTTTGGTTTTATTATTAAAGCTTGCGCCTTAATCTTGATTTAATATGTACCTAATTTGCTTTTTTTCTATGCTTTCCTGTACGTACAACTACATCTAAAAGCACGGATACTACTACTATGATTCCTATTGTAATATTTCTGATTGCAACTGGTGCACCGGCAAATTGTAAACCATTCTGGAGTACTCCCCATATGGAAGCACCCACTACTGTTCCAAGAAGAATTCCCTGTCCGCCAAGTGTGCTGACTCCACCAATTACGGAAGCTGCTACTGCATACATCTCATATCCATTACCAGCATCCATAGTTCCCATACCGGTTGTTGCACAAGTCATAAGTCCTACAGTACAAGCACAGATAGCACTGACCACATAAACCTTAATTGTTGTTGAATGAACATTAACACCGGAAAGTCTGGCAGCATCAACATTACTTCCAATTGCATAAATATGCCGGCCTGTTCTTGTTTTGCTTAATAGAAAATTAAATACAATCCATAACACGATTGTTATCCATATTGCATTATATATGCCTGCCGTCTTACCATAATAAAAGAAATTTCGAAATCCTTTTGCTGCTTCTCCAATAGAACCTGTATTATAATTATTATTGACTATTTGGGCAATACCTCGTGCAATAGTCATTGTACCAAGAGTTGCAATGAATGGTGGTAGTTTACATCTGGAAACCAATTCACCATTTAAAACACCTGCCGCCAGGCAGCAGATAAATGTAACAAATACAGCTGCCCAGGGATTTACTCCCTTTGTCATCATGGTTGCTGAAATCATACAGCTCATACCTATTACTGAGCCGATGGAAAGATCAATATTACCTGTTATTAAAACATAAGACTGGCCAATACCAATAATCAAAATAGGTGCAATCTGGCGAAGCAGATTGGCTATATTCTTTCCCGAGAAAAAGATTGGATTTACGATGCTAAAAACAATGCACAGAATTATGAGCCCTATAGTAACAGTAATTACCTGACCCATACCCCTTACTGCTAATATTCTTTTTATTCTATTCTGTTTACCTATCTTATCCATTATAAATTCTCCTTTATTTGGTTATTTATGTAGTATATTATCGTCAATTTTTTTATCAAAGCTGGTTGCATATTGTAAAATAATATCCTGAGTTGCTTCTTCTACATTTAATTCTCCAGTAATCTTACCATCACACATAACAATAATGCGATCACTGATACCCAGGATTTCTGGCAGCTCGGAAGAAACAAATAACACTCCGATTCCCTGTTGTTTTAAATTATTCATAAGGTTATATATCTCAACTTTTGCAGCTACATCAATTCCACGTGTAGGCTCATCAAATATCACTACCCTGGATTTTCTTCTAAGCCACTTTCCTACAACTACCTTCTGCTGATTACCGCCAGATAGGCTGCCTGCATTAACTTCAACATTAGGAAGCTTTATCTTTAAATCAGATACTGTATTGTTTGCCATCTCTTTTTCTATTTTACTATTTATAATTCCAGCTTTTTTACATATAATATCAAGATTAGGAAGTGCAATATTCTCTCGAATACTAAGCTTGGTACATAATCCGTCTTTTTTCCTGTCCTCTGGAACCAATACAATTCCTTGGCTGATAGCATCCATTGGCTTTTCTATTTTTATTGCTTTTCCATCCAGAATTATTTCCCCGCTTGCCTTTGGATCTACCCCAAAGATAGCTCTTGTTGTCTCCGTTCTTCCTGCTCCCATAAGACCTGCTATACCAACAATTTCACCTTCATATAAATCAAAATTAATATTTCTAACCATTCTTCCTGCATTCAGTTTTCTAACTTCAAGAATTTTCTTACCTCTTTTACAAGTGACCCTTGGGAATTTCTCTTTAATATCACGTCCTACCATGTTGGATATAATTTCAGGTAAAGAAGTATCTTTAAAGTTCATACTATTGATATACTGACCATCCCGCAATATAGTTACCCTGTCTACAATATGTTCTAATTCCTCCAGACGGTGTGATATGTACACAATACCACAACCTTCCTTCTTTAACTTATTTATGATTAGAAACAAGTCTTCTATTTCTTTGGCGGTTAAGGCTGAAGTTGGTTCATCCATAATTAAAATCTTTGCATTGGTAGATAATGCTTTTGCTATCTCTACCATTTGTTGTTTGGATACTGACATGTCTCCTACAATCATTTCAGGATCAATATCGATGTTTAAACTAGTCAGTATTTTTTTTGCTTCAGCGTTCATCTTCCTTGCGGAAAGCATTCCATATCCTATAATTTCTCTCCCCAGGAAAATATTTTGTGCTACAGTTAAATGAGCACATAAATTAAGTTCCTGATGAATAATTGCAATACCCAGTTCCTCGGCTTTTTTGGTATTCATATTATCTACAACCTGATCATATATCTTTATAGTTCCACTATCCTTAGTGTATACACCACTTAATATTTTCACTAATGTAGATTTGCCGGCACCATTTTCACCTAATAAAGCCAATACTTCACCTGACTTCAAACGAAAATCTACATCATTTAATGCCAATACGCCTGGAAAACTTTTTGATACATGTTCGAGTTCAACAATATATTTATCCATACATATTACCTGTTCTTTCTCTGTTTTGTTTTATCCGTTATATAAAAGTATATCACCCCTATTATGTAATAATAGGGGTGATTCTTTGGATTAAGGGGTATATTCTTTGGGTATATTCTTTGGGTATATTCTTTGGGTATATTCTTTGGATATATCAGGATTGTGCCTAAGCTATAACATGGATGGATTCAAACTCTTCTTTCGAATATTCTTTTAATACAGATCCTTTCTCAATTATCATAAGGCGGTCCGCTACTGACAGGGTATCCGATATGTTAACTGCTATAATAATTATTGTAATACCTTTTCGCTTCAACTCATAAATTAAATCTGAAATATGTTTCCTTAGATACATGTCAGCGCCTGAAAATGGCTGAACACAGAAAACAATATTAGGGTTATATAGATGAATACGGTAATAAACCAGATTATATAAGGAAGCCAGTTCTAGGCTTGAAAGATCTTTCTCATATATTTCTTTGCCCACAATTTTTTCATATTCCCTGACTATACTTTTTTTAATCTTTCGATTCATAATTGTTTTATCTATTTTTTTATCTATGAGGAAATAAAGATTGTCTACATAACTCAGATTATAAAAAATCATTTTTTGAGTAGCATTTTCTGAAATTACTGCAATACCATTATCTAATGCTTTTCTGGCTATACTTTCGGTATATAACAGATTGTTATATAATATTTGTCCACATTTTGGTTTTAGTTCTCCATTCATCAATTCCAGCAATTCTGAATAAATTGTATTATTCGTATCAAAGAGTACAACACATTCACCCTTTTTAATGGAAAAGGACATTTTATTCAGATTATCCGTACATATATTCTCGAACTCCAAAATCCCCTGTCCATTGTACCTGTCTATTTTCTGCTTATTATCAGTAAAGGAAATAGTATAATGCTTAATTAGATTATTTTTCATATCCTGATCATCTAAAACCTTCACTATTGTACCATCCTTCATCAGCGAAACCCTGTCACAAATTGTAAATATTTCTTCATGATGACTGCCAATAAATAAGAATGAGTATCCTTTATCTGAATAAAAATTAATTAATTGGTACAACTTTGATAAGTCCACTACACTTATGATATTGGTAATATCACTGATAATTATAAGATTGGAGCCTCCAATGATAGCCTTAACCAGTTCAACACAGCACTGTTCAAAGGGATTAAGATTAGCTATTAGTTCATCCGGATTAATATAAACACCTATTTCTTTTAGATATTTATTAACCTGTTCCCTTAATACCTTATTATTAATAACATATTTTTTAAAACCTCTTCGGAGGACAAAAATGTTATCCGATACTGTTAAATCCTGAATCAGCTTACTTTTCTGATTGATAACATAAACACGATTTACGCTGTTGGTACTATGCTCATAATAGTTAACCAATTCATTATTAATGTATATCCGGCCATAATCAATGGAACTATTCTGGCATAGCAATTCGATAAGTTCTGATTTCCCATGCCGATTAATCGGAATAAGCCCCATAACTTCACCTTTATATATTTGCATATTAAAGTTTTCCAGGTAAGTAACCCCATCATAAGACTTTGTCACATTTTCCATTCGAAGTATTTCTTTTCTCATAAGAACTCCCATCTGCCTGTGCTTTAGCATGCATAAAAGTCAGGATGCTGAAAGTGAATTTCTCTTAATCTTCCAAATATGCCGCTTTAGCGGCATAAACAATCAAATGTGAAGCCTAGAAATTCTTAGTCGGCGTATTGTGCTGACTTAAAATTTCTTTTCACACTCCCTCATAAATTACTCTTTTACTTTTGGTAACGTAATAGTGACATCTGTACCAACATTAGTGGTGCTTGTAATATAGATTCCATATTCATCACCAAATAGCAATTTAATACGATTGTTTACATTTACTATGGCTATTCCGCCTTGTTTACCTTTTACCTGGGTGACATCATCCAGATAGGTGGAGCGAAGTTTTTTATTGAGTAAATCAAGCTGTTCCTTTTCAATTCCAAGACCATCGTCTGATATTACAATAATCAGGCGGTCCGTAGTTGTCTGCAGCTTTATTCTAAGATTACCCTTTCCTATCTTTCGCTCGATTCCATGATAAATGGAATTCTCCACAATTGGCTGAAGTGTCAGCTTGGGTAATAAGAGCATTAATACGTCCTTTTCGTCTTCCTCCTGATATTCTACGCTTACATTCAGCCGGTCGCCAAAGCGGTATTGTTGTATCATATAATAATTCTGTATATTAGAAAGTTCATCTTCCAGTGTAACCAAGTGATCCACATTGGATATGGTATATCGGAAAAAGGTACTGAGAGCCTCTGTCATATTTGCAACTCCATCCATGCCCGCGCATAAGGCTTCGCTGCGTATACCCTCCAGAGTATTATATAAAAAATGGGGATTAATTTGGTTTTGCAATGCCAAATACTCAGCTTGTTTCTTGGAAAGCTTAAATAGCTCTTTTGTATCTAACATGACTTCAAACCGTTTTGTTGCATCATCCATCTGTTCACTTAATGGACACCTTAGATCAAAGATTCCCTGCAAAATAGAACCTTCCGAAAACAGGCTCAGTGTTTTATTTGTCTCCTGATAAGGTTTATATACCCACCTATAGCTTAAGTAAAGAAGTACTATAAAGGCAATATATAAGGCGGCTGCAAATATAAGGTACTTATTATCCCTTAATGCAATAATTGTAAGAAAAATAAGCATTATAAATGCCAGTAATGTCATTAAACAAAATATTATGCCAACCCTAAAGGAAAGATACCTGCTTTTATGTTTCATTGTACTTTCTATCCCTTCATTATGAATATAACTTTCGATATTCATTTGGTTTTAAGCTAGTATATTTTACAAAGGTTTTCGTAAAATGCTTAATATCACTGTAACCTACATGCTCGCAGATTACCATAATACTGTAATTAGTATCCTTTAATAGTTCTTTTGCTTTATTAATACGTATCTCTGAGAGATACTCCAAAAAAGTATAACCGGTTTCTTTCTTAAATAACGAACTGAAATATGTAGCATTAAAGCCAACTTTTCCACTAACCTCTTCCAATGTTATCTGTCTCTTATAATTGGTTTGAATAAATTGCTTTGCATCCCGAATTGGCCTTGTATCACTCTGTCTCTTGTCTTCTATTATCTTATCCATACTATTAACAATAACATCTGTAAGATATTGATATAATTTATAGACGGAACCAATATCATTGACATTCATGCTAAAGTTTTCAAGAAAGTTATCTCCCCCATCTACGGGAAACTTATTATAATGCATGGTAAATAAAAACAGATTACATATCTCCTTGGTCATTTGAAGCAGTTCATGTCCACTGGTTTCCGGCCGGTTTCTTAAACCTTCCCTTATGTAATGGATTGCCGAGGTAACAGCTTCTTTATCCAGCCTTTCCAGTGCAGCTTTCATGTCTTTGTTAAAGTCATGAAACAGACTGCTTTCAACAAGGTTATTAGAAGTTGTTATTGCACCTTCTATTACCCTATTGGTTCCAAGCACCAGTCTTTGCTCATATGCCAAGATAGCTGCCTTGTATGAATTATCAATCATATGAATATCATTTTCCACTGTGCCAAGTCCCATTGTAACCTCTAAACTTTCAAATATTTCTTTTTGTAAAAGTAGTTCATCCATTAATATCTTACATTTGCGCCTAACATTCTTTTTATTATTAGGATTGTAGTTTATGATACAATAGATTATATTATTTTCAAAATATTTTTCCAAATCATAACAATATTCATTTAAATTATTTTGAATTATTTTCAGTATTTTCTCTTCAAGAAAGGTGACCGTAGTCGAATAAGACCGCCCAACACCATCTAATTTTACGATTATGATTTGAAATAAGCCTTCTTTAAATTTGTAACCATAATCATTATTTACAGAATCAATGGTTATGTCTTTTGTCCTATTATAAAATAGCACTGCACTGAACAATCTGGTTCTCAATTTATTGATATTATTTCTTATACTTAACTCCGACTGCTCTTCTTTCGTCAACAAATCTACCCGTTCTAAATATTGATTCTTTATCTTGGTTAAAGTAGCAAAAAGTTCATTCTTCTTAATTGGTTTAAGCAAATAGTCAATGACTCCATATTTAATCGCTTTCTGGGCATATTCAAATTGTTGATAACCGCTGATGATAACGAATTGGATATCGGGATTTATTTCTCTGGTTCTTGATATGAATTCCAGACCGTCATAACCAGGCATTCTAATATCTGTAATTATAATATCCGGGTTATGTAACTTCGCTAATTCCAGAGCTTCAATACCATTATGTGCAATTGCCTCAACCTTCATATCCAGAGAACCCCAGTCAATTAATTTATATATTAGCTGGCATATTTTATCTTCATCATCTGCTATGATTACTTTTAGCATCCTTACCTCCTTTCCAAGATTCTTCTGGCTAATAATATCACCAAAAATACCTTGATTATTATTCAGGCTACCAGGAATAATATAATCTTCTATGTCATTGTTACAGTTCAGCCTGCAACAATGTCATTTATCTTTTTGTTTTCTTCTTTATTTTCTTCTTAATTTTCTTCCGTATTTTCTTCCGTATTTTAACACATTCAACGTTTCCATTATATACATGTAACAATTTTTTGTCAAGATTTTATGATTTTTAGTGATTATACTATGATTTTTAGTAATTATGCATAATAGTTACTCCTAATCTGCGTTAGAAATCAGGTCGAAACTGTCTCTAAGGTGCTTGCAGAAATGGTTTGATTTGGCCAAAGTAGATATTCCACTTGCCGGCAGGCAAGTTTATCCCTTTATGCTACTTACTCATAACCTCATTGCCACTACGTGGCATTTCATCAGAAGCTTGAACTCCTGATGAGATTAAATGCAAAGAAGCTTTTGCTTATAGCGATATGCTCCCTTCTAAGTAACAAGTGTTTTTATCATTTTACTTGTTTACCTAGGAGAGAGCATATCACTATTTTGCAAAAGCCTCTTATATAATTCTCTTTTTCATGTTAGTGTTAGTAATATATTAAAGTAATTATTTAGAAATCTACTTCTGTATCGTAATAACAGCAATATAATAATTTTTCCATTACCTTAGGAGTGATTGCTCTTGGATTAGAGCCGGTACATGCATCACCAACAGCAAGTTCTGCTACTTTAGGAAGTTTTTCAAGGAATTCTTTCTCGTCAATAATTCCACCTTCATAATCCTTTATGCAGGAAGGAATACTTAATGCTTTATTCATTTCATTGATGTGTTTGATTAATGCATCGGCACTAGGTTCCAGTCCCAAGAAGGAGGCAATCTGTGCATAACGTTTTGCTGCAGTTTCATCCTTAGAATTATATTTAATAACCTTTGGAAGATACATTGCATTGGCACAGCCATGTACAATATGGCCACCACTGTATGCCGCACCGGTTTTATGTGCCATAGAGTGTACAATACCAAGAAGTGCATTAGAAAATGCCATACCAGCAAGACATTGGGCATTATGCATTCTGGCACGAGCTTCCATATCTCCGTTGTAAGATTTTTCCAGATATTCACTTACCATTTTAATGGCATGAAGTGCTAATGGATCAGTATAATCACTGTTTAATGTAGAAACATAGGCTTCAATGGCATGTGTCATTGCATCCATTCCAGTATGAGCTGTAAGTTTCTTAGGCATGGTTTCAGCCAAATCAGGATCTACAATTGCAACATCTGGTGTTATATTAAAATCAGCCAAAGGATATTTAATACCCTTTGCATAATCTGTAATTACAGAAAATGCTGTTACTTCGGTTGCAGTACCTGAAGTAGAAGGAATGGCACAGAATTTAGCTTTCGTACGAAGTGTTGGGAAATTAAATGGTATGCAAAGATCTTCAAATGTTGTCTCTGGATACTCATAGAAAGTCCACATTGCTTTTGCAGCATCAATAGGAGAACCACCACCAATTGATACAATCCAGTCTGGCTGGAACTCACGCATTACTGCAGCACCTTTCATAACTGTTTCAACAGAAGGATCTGGTTCTACCCCTTCAAATAATTTAACTTCCATCCCTGCTTCTTTTAAATATTCAACAACTTTATCCAAGAATCCGAAACGTTTCATGCTTCCGCCGCCAACAACAACGATAGCTTTTGTTCCAGTTAAAGTCTTTAAAGCTTCAATGGATCCTTTACCATGATAAACATCTCTGGGTATTGTAAATCTTAACATATTTATTTCCTCCTTAATTAAATAGATGTCTTATAGACTATTTTAGCCATAATGTAATGCAATATTTTATTGATGTATTGTTTTATTAATTTGTTTGTTTATATTTTAACAATCTTTTCTCCAAATGTCAAATGCAAATTTACTTTATCCTTATTCCATTATTAATATATTTATTATTATTACATTAATCTTTGTTTTTCCCTATTATTTATTCAAATTATCAAAGAATTTGCTTGTTTGCTATTCATAATTGCAGAAATCTATTTGATAAATATTTATCATACAACGTATAAAATACTCATAATGGAATATGGATATTCCATTATGAGTATAAACTAAAAAGAAAGAGTCCGCTTTACTTATATTCTTTAAAGGCTACCTCATTCTTTACTTCCGATATTTTATCAATAAATTTACGTTCAAGTGGAGTAAGCTTGTAATCCTTAGAATAGATAAACACATCCTTAAACCTGTGACCAGAGACTTTGCACCTTCGCTGCATAAGATTGTACTTGGTTAACCATTTCTCTGGTACGGGAGAAACCCACATATAGGTCGTAGGAATGGTACTTAAAATATCATACTGGCTGCACCAGTCGTAAATATAAATATGTTTTGAAGTTTTTGTATTATTATTTATTTTACTATTATTATTTTGCACCAGGTAAGGAATGGCAGTATCCCCATAGGATATTTCTGTATATTCTCTAAGCTCTGAATTCTCAATTTTTTCACACTGAGCCAAAGGATGATTAACTGACATAAGAGCAAGATGTTCAAACTCCCATAATGTTTCGTAACATAGCTGTTTTTCTATAAGGTAGTTAAAAAAGTAATTTTCATACTCTATCTGATAGCGGATAATTCCCAGGTGAAAAGGCCCATCTGTAATATTATTGATTACCTGAATGGAATTAGTTTCTTGAACATTTACGTTGATTCCCCTGCTTTCATCCAGGTCCGCCATAAAACGTATCATGGCATCTGTTATATATCCCGCCCTGGGTATTGTTATACCTAAGTTTTGGGTATCATTATTGGAAGAATCAGACAGTGCTTCGATTTTCTCTACCTGCAGAAGAATATTCTTAGCATATATTAAGAATTCCTGGCCTTTTTGTGTTGGGGTTACTCCCCTGGAAGTCCGTTCGAAGATGGAATATCCTAGGGAATCTTCTAATTCTTTAATGACTTTGCTTAAGGTTGGCTGCCCCATAAAAAGGTTTTCCGCCGCCTGTGAAATAGAGCACGTCTTATCTACTTCAATTACATATTTTAAATGCTTTGTATTCATTCAGATTCCTACTTTCCTGTCAAAGAGGCTGTTGCAAAACTGTCATTGCTACGAAAGCGTGTCATTTTGAACAAAAATTCAACGAAGTTGAAATCGCCAAGATTCTCATTATTAAAGCGAGATTCTTCGAGCATAATTCAGCAAGCTGAATTTGCTCTCAGAATGACAAGGTTAGCTCTAAATAACATTTTATTTTGCAACAGTCCCTTATGCTACTTGCTCATAACCTCATTGTTACTATTATTCTCCATAGCCATTGAAAAATATTTCTATCATTCCAGTCTTTTTAACTTTATAATTTCTAACAAAATATAAACAATAGCAATAGCTGATGCTATACCATCTGATAATGCATTGCTTATATAGATTCCCTTAACCCCAAGTTTTGGTGCTAATATTAAAATTGATGGAATGATAATAATTCCATATCTTAAAAATGCTAATACACTGCTACGCCTAACTTTCCCAACAACTTGAAAATATTGAGAGCTAATTGTTTGTAATCCAATAAGTGGAAGCATACTTAGATAAAATTTCATTCCAGCAGAAGTTGATTGTATTAACAGCTGATCATTTGTGAACATGTTTACCAATAATTGTGGATATAATAAAATCACCAAGTACAGAAAAGAAGATAATAAAAAAGAATAGAAAAGTGCCAATTCCAGCGATTTTCTAACTCTGGCATACTGTTTTGCTCCCCAATTATAACCGCAGATTGAGTTATTTCCCTGAACAATACCCACAATTACCATATGATAGAAACTGTATATACTTGACATAATAGTTACAGCAGCAATATCCAGGTCGGTACCATACTTTAGCAAGCTATTATTTATATAAAAATTAACTATTGCGGCTAAAATCTGTACGTAAAAAGAAGGCAATCCCATCTTTAAGCTTTCTTTAATTAGATTGGCTTCATTTATAACTTTTCTTATTTTAAGATGAATAATAAAATCCGTTCTTTTAACAAATACATAAATCACATAAATGGTTAATGTTGTTTGGGATATGACCGTTGCAATGGCTGCCCCTGCAATTCCTAATTTTAGTACAAAGATAAATAAGGGATCTAAAATAATATTAAGAATTGATGTTATCACAATAATTTTCATAGAAACTTTGGCTTGACCAATAGAACGAAGTGTATTATTTAAACAATAACCTGGAATTCCTATGATTGAACCAACTATGATGATAACAATATATTCTTTGGCATAGGGTAATACTTCTGTTGAAATAGCTAATAAGTGTAAAATAGAATTTAAAAAGCTCATAAATATAATAGCAAAACCAATTAAAAATAAGATAATATATTTCAGAGCTAAATATAGTATATCTTCAGCCTCTTCCTTCTTATCCTCCCCTAATTTAATGGATATTAAAGAAGAAGTTCCAATACCAATTAACAATATAAATGCCATTTGAATAATTTGTATAGGCATAGTAATTCCAACTGCTGTTAATGCATATGAACTTAGCTTACCTACATATATACGATCTACTATATTAAAAATAGCACTGCTTAACATTCCGAGAATAGCTGGAATGCTTAGTTGCCACAATAATTTTGATATCTTCTCAGTTCCAAGGTTTAGTTTCATTTCTTCGCTCCAGTCTATAGTAATCATTATCCTCCTCGTACATTGATTATAAATAGTATTGTAATAAATATCAACATAAATTAACACGTCCATTTACAGCACATATGTTAATAAGTTACAGTTCAGCCTGTAACCTATCAAACTTAAGGAATAAATTAAAAATTGCATCAAATCTAACAAGAATATTATAATTTTTTGTTAATAATGATAATTGATATCATTTTCATTGGGGTATATAATACAAATTAATTCGTATACGAAATGTTTCCATAAGAAATATTATTTTTGCAAAATATTATTATCCTAAATGAGGTGACTAACTATGAATCATAAGGAAGGTTTAATGATTAACTCTCTCCTTAAAGATATCAACTATGAACTAAACAATCGTTTGCGCTGTACCTTCCGTCATATGGAATATACAGTTCCTCAGATTACTGCATTACAAATACTTTATGAAAATAAAAAAATGACGTTATCTGAACTAAGCCATGAAATGAAACTGGCTAATAGTACTGTTTCTGGAATTATTGACCGATTAGAAAAGCATGAATTGGTGGAACGGATTCGGAGTACAGAGGACAGGCGAATAGTATATATCACCCTCTCAACGAAAAGTAACTTTATAGAAGAGCATATTCAATCTCATGTTGATGAGTATTTCAGCAGCTTGGTGGAAAAAGCCTCTAAAGAAGAACTTGACCTTATTTTAAACGGTCTTGAAACACTAAAAAAATTATTACATGATAACAATATCCAAAATGATAAGGATTAGAGAAAAATTATAAACTTTAAAAGGAGTTGAATACTATATGGAAAATATAATTGAAATAAAAGGATTAAAGAAAAGTTATGGCAGCTTTGAAGCAGTAAAGGATGTAACCTTTAATGTAAAAAAAGGTGAAATATTTGGTTTCCTGGGTCCCAATGGTGCTGGTAAAAGTACTACTATCAGCATGCTTTCTACTATGAGAAAACCTAGTTCAGGGCTGGCATTGATAAATGGATTTGATATAGCCAAAGAGAAAGATCAAGTTAGACAAAGTATTGGAATTATTTTTCAGGAAAATACCTTAGATGAAAAACTTACCGCCTATGAGAATCTAATTCTTCATTGCCAATTATATCATGTAGATAAGAATGTACGGGAAGAGAGAATATCCGAAGTTCTTGAAATGGTAGACCTTACTGACAAGAAAGATAAAATAGTAAAAACCTTTTCTGGCGGCATGAAAAGGAGGCTTGAAATTGCCAGAGGACTACTTCATTATCCGAAAGTAATCTTCCTTGATGAACCTACAGTAGGTCTTGATCCACAAACAAGAGAACATATTTGGCAATATATACTTAAATTAAAGGAAGAGGCTGGCATAACGGTATTTTTAACCACTCACTATATGGATGAAGCGGAACATTGCGATCGAATCGCTATTATCGATGATGGAAGAATCATTTCCATGGATACACCAGAAGGTTTAAAGAATGGCTTAGGTGGTGATTTGATGGAATTGTCTACAGAGAATAACACTAAATCTGTTGAAATTATTAAAGAAAGGTATCATAAGGAGCCAAAAATTAAAGATGGTACTATCGTCTTTCATGTAGATAAGGGAAATGAATTCTTAGTAGACTTCGTTAAATCCTTTGAAATTCCAATAAACAGTATAAACTTAAGAAGACCAACTTTAAATGATGTATTTTTAAATCTTACCGGACGTGAAATCCGTGAAGATACTCAGGCAAAAAAGGAATTTGTAGAGACTTCAAAAAAAAAAGAAAATAGATAGGCAATAGATTGAAAAAAACAAGTTTTTTTCAACCGGCAATTTGTGCAGAAGCACAAATCGCTGTCATTATTAAAATGGCGCTAAAGCGCCGGAATCGAGGTTATTATGGAAGCAATTTTATCAATATGGAAAAGAGACGTTATAAAATCTATTAGGGACAAGGCAAGTTTGATTGGAAACTTAGCCCTTCCTATTTTACTCCTCATCATTTTCGGCAGTGGCATGGGTGGGGCTATAAAATTCATGACTGAAAGAGCCGGCATTAGCAATGCGTTGAGTGAATTTAATTTCACCAAGTTTATGTTTCCAGGAGTGGTAGGTATCACTATATTTAGTACAGCGGTTATTTCTGCTTTAACGGTAGTTCAAGATCGTGAGTTTGGTTATCTTCGTGAAATGTTGGTATCACCTATACCAAGAGGCTCGATTTCCCTTGGAAAAGTATTGGGTGGCAGTACGGCAGCTGTAATTCAAGGGTTAATCATATTAGTATTATCACCATTAATCGGGATTTCCTTAAACTTTACCATGATATTAAAGTTGATACCCGCTATGCTTATATTAGCATTTACAGTATCCTCCTTGAGTCTCTATGTGGCAACCTTTGTAAAAAGCTCTCAAGGATTTCACACAGCACTTACCATGCTGATTTTACCAATGATTTTTTTATCAGGCTCGATTTTTCCCTTAACAGGAAGCCCTGCATGGATGGAATTTCTAGTTAAAATAAATCCGGTAACCTATGGTGTGGATATGTTTAAAAAAATCCTTCTTGGATCACAAGAAATGCCAAAGATAGTTCAAGATGTCATGGGATTAAATTTAAGTGTATTTGGTTATTCTTTTACAGAATATACGGATTTTGTTCTGGTTCTTGCAATTGGTATCCTCTTACTCTTCCTTGCCACCGGAAGGATGAAAAAAGTGGAGGCATAATTCAATTATTTATCAAAAGATTGGTACAATATTAAACAGGTGCAGTATCCCAAACCGAGATATTACACCTGTTTTATGGTTATTAATGACTTAAACTTTTTCATTGAATTGGCTCATCATTTTCATTTGACCAGAAGAACACCTTATACCCTCCAACCTGAAATAGACTAGGCAATATGCATCCCCCCCGCAGCAGCATATTTATATAGCAAATGAGCATTACTATGCAGGAACTGGTCAAATTTTTCAATTTCCTTATCTGTAAAACCTTCTCGCTTAATCCATGTATAAGATGGTAAAGAGCACCTTGCAACGTCAAAACCATCTTCTGTAGGTCGTTCAAAATGCACCTCCACACATTGAATCCCATTATCTTCTAGGATATGAGAATGCACTATCTCTGTTTCATCTGATAAAATCATATATGGATACATCATAGCTGATTACCTCCTTTACTATACTGACGAAAGCAATTTTCTTATAGCTAGTATAACACATATTTATTAATTATTCTATGCAATCTAATTAATATTCAAACCAATAACCTAGGTCAAGCCTTCAAAAAACGCTGCTATCAAAATAGACCAATAGTCATTTCTGGTACATTATGGAATACTTTCTTGTAATTCAATACAACTTTACAAAATATGAATAATACTAACTCACTACTATATAAATTCTTAAGTTTAGTAATTAAATTGAAATCCGGTTCCAATTCATCAAAACTTATTCACAGTGCTCTTTTCGGTAATGTAAAAATTTATCGATTATCTACTTTGCTCTTTGGTTAATTCAGTCAGCATAAATAACCTGTACCTTATATTTTTCCAGCATAGACATCCAAGCATCGTCAGGTCGTTTATCTGTAATCAAATAATCTATTTCATTAAAATTACAAACCGTACGGTAAGAAATCACACCAAACTTTTTACTGTCACAAAGCAGCACAGATTTACGGCAATTTTTCATCATAGCTTGTTTTAGATACACATCTTCCTCATTAACATCAGCTATTCCTCGTTCAAAAGAAATACCACGTACAGAAAAGAAAGCAAAATCAGTATAAAATTCATCAATACGGCTACGGGCAGATTCTCCGTAAAAACCTCGTGAATAAGTGCTCATCCAACCACCAGTACAATAAACCTGAGCTTGCAGGTGCTCTAAACAATCAAGTGCCGTATAAGCACTAGTAGTCAATATTTTTAGGTTATGATGGCCTGTAAGAAACTTAACTAAATGGGATGTGGTGCTGGTTGAATCTAAAAAGATATACATACCATCACGAACTAATTTAGTTGCAAAAGAAGCAATTTTGTCTTTTTCTAATAATTGTTCCGTTTGCCTTAGTTGAAAAGGGATTTCTGCACTTTGATGCTCAACTAATACACCGCCACCATATGTACGCCGAATGAGTCCTTCTTTCTCTAATTGCCCTAAATCCCTTCGAATAGTAGATGGACTGACATAGTACTTCTTAGATAAATCATTAACGTATACTGATTTATGTTCTTGAAGTTCTTTCAAAATATAATTTAAACGTTCGATATTAAACATGAACTAACTCCTCTTTGCACCATATATATTATACTTATTATTACTGCTGAATATATATGGGATTATACTCCATCGGTTCCTCTGTAATGGGCTTTTTTTGTAATCGACTCCTTATTATTAGTAATAAGAGTGATTTTCGTTTCTATTGTTTTATCATTTTCATCTATTATATTATGTGTAGAGATATAATTACAAGCAGTTAATTGAAAAACTAGTAAAAGAAGAAATTATAATTGTTATATTTTTCTATTAATTTTAATTACCCTCCAATTTACAAATGGACTACCTAAATAATGATAGTCCATTTGTAAAACTTCTTTTTTTAATTTTATTTCAACGGGAATATTGCATAGGAATTAAGCTTAATTTGTTCAACTGCTTCTTCAGGAGTCTGACTTTGATCCTGAATTACATAGGAACAATATTCCTTTAATAATTCTTCAAAGTCAGCTTTATAGCCGGACCATGGAAGTTCTTGCGCAACTTCTAATTGATCATATGCTACCTTATATAAAGGTTGTTCCTTCCACTGATCTATTAAAACCTGAGATGTAGCAGATGAATAAGTAATCGGAAGATATCCTGTATTTGCTGCATTTAAAGCTACTTGTTCATCTGACATCAGGAACTTAACAAATTCCCAAGCTGCAGCTAAAGTCTGTTCATCATTTCCTCTTTCAACAATTGCAATATTACCACCACCTGTAGGTGCTGATGTTATATCGGACAATGTAGGGAAATAGGATACGCCTAATTCAAAATCAACTGAATTATTTATTATATTTGCTAAACCACCAGAACTTGCTACAAAGCTAGCTAAATTACCTTGATAAAATTGTTCTTTCATAGCAGATTCTGCACTTGTACTTACAAAAGGAGCACACCAGCCATCGTCAACCCATTTTCTCCAAGATGTTAATACTGATAATAAAGCACCATCTTCTAAACATGGAGCACTTAAACCATCTTCACTAAGCATATTACTTCCTAATTGGTACATTAAATTCTGTACAAACCAAGCTGGATCGTTAAGTAATTCAAATCCGTACTCACATAATCCATCTGCAACTAATTTTTTCCCTATTTCCTCCAATTCCGTAAAAGTCTTAGGTGGTTCTGTATAACCAGCTTTTTCAAATAATGATTTATTATAATAGAATACTGGTGTAGAACGGATATAAGGCAAAGAAATAATTTCATCATTATAGTAGGAATATCCTAACAATACCTGGAGGAAATTATCCATATCAAAATTGTCTCTTTCAATATAAGGCGTCATATCTAATAAAACATCCTGTTCTGCCATAACAGGTACTCCAGCTGCTCTCTCTAAAACAACTAATGCTGGTTGTGTTCCTGCTGAAATGGCTTGCATAGTTTTTGTTAAAGTAACAGGATAACCGCCCTGAAATACCTCTACTACAGTAATGCCAAATTTATTTGTTCTGTTAAATTCCTCAACAGAGGCAGCAATCATATCACCATTCTGACCAGCTCCTCTTGGATGCCATATTTCTATCGTAATTGGTTCAGTTACGGAAGCTGGTACCTCTTTAGTTTTCTTTTGCTCTTCTCCTGTAGTTGCATTCTTTGTTACATCGGTAGTAACATCTTTTTCCGAAGGACCACTACATGCCATTACCATAGACATTACCATGATCCAACAAAGTACTAATGCCAAAATTCTCCTTTTCATTTCTTACCCTCCATTTTACATTATATTTTTATATTAACGGCCTAGTTTACTCTACTTCCCCGCCGTAAATACCAAAACTTACTTCATACCTTTATACGCAAAGGCTCTGACAATCTTTTTACTTGCAAACATAAAAATAATTATGATAGGGAAAACCAACAATACATTACCAGCCATAAGAATATTCCACGATATACCTAGCTCCACATCTTTTAACTTTTCAATAGCTATTGTAAGCGGCCTGACTTTTTCAGATTGTGTCATAACTAATGGCCAAAAATATGAATTCCAATGACTAATAAAAGAAAACATTGCAAGGGTAATCATTGTTGCTTTTGACATTGGCAGCATTAACCTAAACATAATCTTTAGTTCACTGGCATTGTCCAGCCTTGCAGCTTCAATAATTTCATCCGGTATTTGCATAAAATTTTGCCTTAGAAGAAAAATACCAAAGGCGTTAGCGCCAAAAGGTAAAATTTGTGGTAATAATGTGTTTAATATTCCCAACCTTGCCATTAAGAAATAGACTGGTATAAAGGTTACCTGCCCAGGAATCATAAATGCAACTAATACAATTCCAAACATTAACTTATGACCTGGAAATTTGTACTTGGCAAAGGCATAAGCTGCAGGAACCATAATTGGTATCTGTAAAGCAATAATTGCCAATGTGATGATAATACTATTCTTTAAGTAAATGCCTAGATTCATTTCATTAAATATAGAAGTATAGGCACTCAAAGTAAAGGTCTTTGGCCAAAATGTAGGTGGCATCAAGATAGTTTCTGCGTAAGGCTTAAAAGAGGTAATTATCATCCAGTAGAATGGAAATAAGATGAATAATACCACTGCCAATTTAATTATAGAATTAAGAAATGCTGGAATAGCACGCATAATCCTTTTTTTAGTTTTTATTAAATTCATTGCCATATTTCCTCCCTTCTATTGATAATACACCTTTTTACCCACAGCCTTAAAGTAAAATATAGTCATAATCATTAAAATACCCATTAATACAACACCTGCAGAAGTTGCAATTCCCATCTGATTATTGTTAAATACATAATGATATATATAATAGGAAATTACATTGGTTGAATTGCCAGGACCTCCTCCTGTCATAGTGCGTACTGTATCAAATACTTTAAAAGAATTAATGGTAATTACAATTAATAAAAAGAATAGTTGGGGTGAAAGCATTGGTATCGTAATTTTAAAAAACTTTCTAAAGCCATTTGTATTATCCAGTTCAGCAGCCTCAAATATCTCAGTAGGAATTGATTTTAACGCTGAAATTACTATCAATGTATAATACCCCAAACTTTTCCATACCGATACGATAACAATTGAAATCATTGCGGTTGCAGAACTATTCAGCCATCGAAGTCCAGGTAATTGAAAAAAAGATAATACTGCATTAAAAAGACCTTTTTCATCCATAATCCATGACCAGATCATACCACACGAAATCATAGCGACTAAATGTGGTGTGAAAATAGCCCTCTGAGCAAAACTGTTTAATTTAGTATCCTTTTCAAGCCACATTGCAAATAATACTGCAAAAAGAATTAAAAAGAAAACTACAGCAACTGTATAAACAGCTGTATTTTTTAATGCAATTACAAAATCTTCTTTTACGAATAAAAGAAATTTATAGTTTAAAAGACCTACCCATGTCTTCAAATCCGGGCGAGCTAATTTAAAAGTAAAAAAACTCAAATATATTAAATTAATCATTGGATACAATGTAAAAATAATTAGAAAACACATAGCTGGGGTTACCATTACGTATGGTGTTAACAAATTCATATTTCGTTTTGATTTTTTCTTTCCAACTCCTTTATTCTTCATTCCATGAACCTCCTACCATTTTTAGCAGCTTATTATAGTCCGGTACATCTCCTTTACGAATTCTATTACCATCGGCAGCAAAGAAATATAAATCTGTATCTTCTATGGAAATATAAACATCTTCTCCCATTCTAAATTCAGCTTCGAGACTCTTTATCATAATCGTTTCATTTTCGAGTATTGCTTTATATAATGTCTCTGATCCCAACATTTCCCTTGTTATTAGATGACACTTTCTTTGGAATTTGCTGTTAGTAATTTCTCTTGATAACTTTATCTTCTCTGGACGAAAGCCTAGTTTTATACCTTCATTTAATGGAATTATATTCATTGGAGGTGTTCCTATAAATTGAGCAGTAAAAATATTGTTAGGATCATTATAAATTATTTCTGGTGAAGCATGTTGTTGGATTTTTCCATGATCCATTAATATGATTGTATCTGCCATACTCATGGCCTCAACTTGATCATGTGTTACATATACAAATGTTGTTTTTAATTGATTATGTAATTCTATCAACTCACTTCGCATTGCTACTCGTAACTTAGCATCTAAATTGGAAAGTGGTTCATCCATTAGAAATACAGAAGGTTTTTTTACCATTGCTCTAGCTAAGGCAACACGCTGCCTTTGCCCTCCCGATAATGCACTTGGTTTTCTATCTAAGTAAGGTGTTAATCCAACAATTTCACTAATTTCAGCAATTAAACGATTCCTCTCCTTTTTAGGAACCTTATTATTCTTCAATCCAAACTCAATATTTCCTCTGACTGACATAGTAGGGTAAATCGCATAATTTTGAAATACCATTGCAATATCACGCTTACCCGGTGGAATATCCGTTATGTTTTCTCCATTAATCAATAATTCGCCAGAAGTTGCAGGTCCAATTCCAGCAATCATTCTTAATAGGGTTGTCTTTCCACAACCAGAGGCCCCTACCAATACAGTAAATTCCCCATCCTTAATTGTTAAATTTAGATCTTCAATTACCTTCGTGTTGCCAAATGATTTATTAATTCCTTTAAATACGATATCTCCCATCTATACATCGCCTCCTAATTTACTCAAATCTTATTTATATCATTGTTATCAAATAAAAATTCTACCACTCTATCAGCATATTTTTCTAATAATGCTAAATCCCATAGTAATTGCAGGATTGTATAACGATTTCGTACTTCTTTTGCATACAGAATACTGTCCTTTACTAAGGTTTTATCTATTCCTACTTGAATCGGGCGAGTAGGACCCTTCATATTTAATAGTAATTCTTCTAACTTTTCTACTTGTGGAGTTGCTTCCAGGACTTCTTTTATATCATTCCAGTGTTCCTCTATGGTGTTAATTCGTGCATTTTTATGCTCTATTGTATTTTTTCCCGCCTGTTTCTCCAACAATATAATATCGTCAGCAACTGCAGGAAAAACTCTATTTATTTCATTAACCCACCCTTCATATGTAAGAAAGTTACTTTCGTTCCTCACTTTAGTAAAATCAATTTTTTCATTCTTTAAAAACTCATATAATTTTAGAGATATTATTGTTCCAATACCTACTTTCGTTCCGTGCAAAACTGGCTTTTTACCTTCATATTGAAATTGCATTTCCCAAAAATGAGACATATGATGCTCACTGCCAGATGCAGGACGGGAGTTACCAACAAAGCTCATTGCAATTCCTGATAAAAGTAAAGCTTCTGTTAACTTTTTTATTGCCTCTTGATCTCGATTCAAAAGGTCCTTGCCACTTTCAATAGTTCTTTGTACTGCTAATGCCATAATCTCTTTAACGGTTTCGCAATAATATTCATTATTTATGATTGCGGAAAGTTTCCAATCTTGCAGACATGTATATTTTCCCATGATATCTCCAAAACCAGCTGCAATCATTGACATTGGTGCCGCAGTCAACACCTCTAAATCACCTATGAATACTTCAGGAACATGAGCGTCATATGTAATTTTCAAATTATTTGTAATCATGGCTGCGCTTACTGATATAAAACCATCCATGGAAGGCGCAGTTGCTACAATATAGTATGGTAACTTAATCTTAAAGCTGAAATACTTGACAATATCATTAATTGTCCCAGTTCCAATAGCAATGGCAAAATCACAGGATTCTTCATAAGCCATCATAACACTTCCTATAATTGCCTCATCTGGAATTATGGTATCTCCCATTAAAATTAATAACTTATACGGGATCTCCGCTTTTTTCAATGCATCAATTACTTTATTTCCTGCCGCCTTATATGTATTTTGATCTGCTACAATAAACGCCTTATGGTAACCTGCCGTTTTAATTATCTGTGGTAGTTCATTTATGACCCCAAAACCTATTTTCGCACATTTTAGATTAATCCTATGTTGATGCCCACAATTACAAACTACTGGTGTTTTTAAAAAATCTTCTAATTTCATATCACTTATATTCATATTTGCTCCTAACTTAGTGTTTTGCACTCACATTTATGTATCTATTTATAATATAAACTGCTTAACCATAGTGTGTATTGTATCAAATTATATAAATTAAGTCTATACTTTTGATATTTTTTGTGCATATTGCGTTAAAATATGTAAGTGAGCATACAATTTCACTTAAACGAGCATAATTAATCAAGTTTAATCTATTTTTTTGTATTAAATGATATTTTCTATATACTTTTCCCTAATATCTAGTTATTTTTAACACAATATTAAACTATTTTAATTAAAATATGACCATTTACTCTTAATTGCATTCTTGACTTTATAGTAAGTTATAATATAATCACAATATAAAGGTATTATAACAAAACTATTAATTAGGAGGTTGCATATGAGATTATCAACTTCAACATGTATTCACGAACATATACTATGGGATACAGCTAACATGTTTTATTCTTGTGAAGATAGCATTCGATCCATTGCAAGATCAGGTTATAAAATAATGGATATGAATTTTGCAAGTTATTCACGAGGCACATTGCCAATGACCAGGGATAATTGGGAAGAATTTGTGAAGAGCCAAAAAGAGTTAGCAGACTCTTTGGGTTTAGAGGTTTCTCAGGCTCATGCTCATTTCTATGGATGGAACGGATTAACAGCAGAACAAAAAGAGCGGAACGAAGAATTAGTGCGGCGTTCCATCATTGGAGCCGGTATAATTGGGGCAAAATGGCTAGTGATTCATCCAGGTACTGTTAGTGATGGCACATATTATTCTTATAAAAAGTCTCTGGAAGAAAACTTAAAATACTATAGAGCCCTAATACCATTAGCCCAAAAACATAATGTGGGCATCGCTATTGAGAATATGATTGAATCTAAGATTGGAAGACGATATGCCAGCTCTACTGAAGAATTAATGGAATTATATGATAAGCTTAATGATTCGACTTTCGGCATTTGTTGGGACTTTGGTCATGCCAACCTCTGTGCTGCTGACCAATGTGCAGCACTTCGTGATATCGGGTCTGCTTTAAAAGCGTTACATGTAGATGATAATAGAGGCGAAAAGGATGATCATTTACTACCTTACTTTGGAAAAATTAAATGGGAACCAATCATGAAAACATTGAAAGAGATAAACTATAAAGGTGATTTTACCTATGAAATCCACGGATTCATGAACGGATTACCAGATGACCTTCATGATTCCTGCCTTCGTTTTACTAAAGAAGTGGGTGAATTTTTATTAACACTGGCAAAATAGAGCAGGACTTCGCTTTTAAAAGGGAAGGGTTCCATAATTAATGTTGGGGTATGTACCTGCCGTTATTGCTATTCGTCCAGCTTCTTCAAGATTATATATTTTCATATATGTACTCCCCTTATTTGAATAAAAAAGAGAAAGTAATAACACTAATGTGCTACATACTTTCTCTTTAACGGCTAATTTTAGTGTTGTCTGCCAACGGCCAGTTTTTTCTGGTTAGCGTATCGGATTTTAGTGTTGTCCGCCAACGGTTAGCACATTGCAGCTGGACTCTCTGCTACGCATCATAACACAAGCTGCATACCAAAAAGCAGCCCTAAAGGACTGCTTTTTTGGTATATTGATATTATTTATTATTCAAAACTGCCTGTGCTGCCCTCAATGAAAGTATCACTAAGAATTATATTAGAAACAGAAGCTTAAGCTTTATATTACAATCAGTATAGAATTTCCGTCAATTAAGTAGCCATTCACTTTTTTCGAACTTGCGTTCCCATTGTTCCTATGGTATAATTTAACTAAGCAGTTTATAACTGCTAGCAATCGTGTATAGGGTGGTTGGCCTTCATTCTACATAGAATGGAGGTGATGCGTATGAATAATAAGTTTGATTTCAAAGACTTAATACAATTTGGTATGTTCATCATTGCATTACTGACATTTATTTATCTAATATGTCACCAACTTAAAAAACCTTCCCTGTACTTTGGCGAGTCAGGAAGGTTTTTTACTATAATCCACTGGCCAACCACCCTGTGGCGATTGCCTTTTATAATCTTATTATAGCAGATTATCATAAAATATCAAGAGTTAATAATTCTAAGATTAACTTTTGCCATATAGGCATACCTCCTACTTTAATGATACCACACGATAAAATGATTAAAATAACGCATATAGTGAAATCGCTCACTGATTAGGTGAATATAATGATATTTCATATAAAAGTTTCAAGAAAGAATAACATCTATTAATATTCCAATACACTTTCCTAATAATTCATAGTACAACAAAAGCACCCTACCACTTTTATATGATAGGATGCCCTATTATTTCTTGGCTATTATTCAATACAGTCTAACCCAAGTCAAACCATCGAAAAACGTTGAAATTTCAATATTATTTATTATTCAACACTGCCTGTGCTGCCGCAAGTCTAGCAATTGGCACACGGTATGGTGAACAGGATACATAGTTCAAACCAATCTTGTGGCAGAATTCGATAGTAGATGGATCTCCACCGTGTTCTCCACAGATACCTAATTTTAATTTAGGATTTGTAGAACGGCCTTTTTCTGCTGCCATTTGAACAAGTTGTCCAACACCTTCCTGGTCAAGTCTTGCAAATGGATCAGATTCATAAATCTTGTTAGTGTAGTAAGCATCTAAGAACTTACCAGCATCATCACGAGAGAATCCGAATGTCATCTGAGTTAAGTCGTTTGTACCGAAGGAGAAGAATTCAGCTTCTTCAGCGATTTCGTTAGCAAGTAATGCTGCACGAGGGATTTCAATCATAGTACCAACCATGTACTTAATATCGGAACCGTATTCAGCGATTACTTTTTCTGCTGTTTCAACAACAACATCTTTAACGAATTTTAATTCTCTCTTTTCACCAACTAATGGAATCATGATTTCAGGAACAATATCATATCCTTTTTCTTTCTTAACTTCAATAGCTGCTTCCATAACTGCTCTTGTCTGCATCTTAGCGATTTCCGGATAAGTTACAGCAAGACGGCATCCTCTGTGTCCCATCATAGGGTTAAATTCATGTAAGGAATCACAGGTAGCTTTTACTTCTTCTACAGTAAGACCCATATCTTTAGCTAATTCTTTGATGTCATCTTCTTCTGTAGGTACGAATTCATGTAATGGAGGATCTAAGAAACGGATAGTAACTGGTCTTCCTTCCATTGCTTCGTAGATTCCCTTAAAGTCACCTTTTTGGAAAGGAATTAATTCTTCAAGAGCTTCTTCTCTTGCTTCTACTGTCTTAGAAAGGATCATCTTTCTAATCTTAGGAATTCTATCTTCATTAAAGAACATATGCTCAGTACGGCAAAGACCGATACCTTCTGCGCCAAATTTCACTGCATTAGCAGCGTCTTCTGGTGTATCAGCATTGGTTCTTACTTTTAATGTTCTGATTTCATCAGCCCATTGCATAAGTCTATCAAAATTACCACTGATAGTAGCTTCTTCTGTAGGAAGATCTCCTACATAAATTTTACCTGTAGAACCATCTAAGGAAATGTAATCTCCTTCTTTTATTGTAGCTCCGCCAAGTGTAAAATATTTAGCTTCTTCATTAATCTTAATATCTCCACAACCGGATACACAGCAAGTTCCCATACCACGAGCTACTACAGCTGCATGAGATGTCATACCACCACGTACAGTCAAGATACCTTGTGATGCATGCATACCTTCAATATCTTCTGGTGAAGTTTCCAAACGAACAAGAATTACTCTTTCACCCTTTTCATGATGTTCTTTTGCTTCATCAGCAGTAAAGTATACTCTGCCTGCTGCAGCACCAGGAGATGCAGGAAGTGCACTTCCGATAGGTCTTGCTTCTTTAAGAGCCTTTTGATCAAATGCAGGATGTAATAATTGATCTAAAGATTTAGCTTCAATTCTCTTAACAGCTTCTTCTTTTGAAATCTTTCCTTCATCAACTAAATCGCAAGCAATCTTTAAAGCTGCTGCTGCAGTTCTCTTACCGTTACGAGTTTGTAAGAAATAAAGTTTTTTATCTTCAATTGTGAATTCCATGTCTTGCATATCTTTGTAATGTTCTTCAAGTAAGTGTGCAATTCTCATGAATTCATCATATACTTCCGGCATATCCTCATGAAGTTTTGTAATAGGCTGAGGAGTTCTGATACCTGCAACAACGTCTTCACCTTGTGCATTGATTAAATATTCACCATAAATCTTAGCCTCACCAGTAGATGGATTACGTGTAAATGCAACACCAGTACCTGATGTATCACCCATATTACCAAATACCATAGCTTGTACGTTAACTGCGGTTCCCCAATCTCCAGGAATGTCATTCATTCTTCTGTAATAGATTGCACGAGGATTATCCCAGGAACGGAATACTGCTGTAACTGCTTCGATTAACTGTACGGTTGGTTCCTGAGGGAATTCAGTTCCTTTTTCTTCTTTATATAATGCTTTAAATTGTGTAATAACATCTTTTAAGTCTTCTGCTGTAAGCTCAGTGTCATAATGAACACCTTTTTTCTCTTTGACTTCGTCTAAAACTCTTTCGAATTTAGATTTGCTGATTTCCATAACTACGTCAGAGAACATTTGAATAAATCTTCTATAAGAATCATAAGCGAATCTTGGATTTCCTGTTTTCTTTGCAAAGCCTTCAACAGCCACGTCATTTAATCCTAAGTTAAGAATGGTATCCATCATACCTGGCATGGAAGCTCTTGCACCAGAACGAACAGATACTAATAATGGATTCTCTGTATCACCGAACTTTTTATTCTGTTGTTCTTCAAGAATCTTTAAAGCATCAAAGATTTGACCTTTAATTTCGTCTGAAATTGATTTATTATTGTTATAATAATCTGTACATGCTTCTGTAGTTATAGTAAAACCGTGTGGAATTGGAAGACCTAAATTAGTCATCTCGGCTAAGTTGGCCCCTTTACCACCAAGCAGATTTCTCATATCTGCTTTACCTTCCTTAAACAAATATACCCATTTTGCCATTTTAGTCTTTTTACCTCCTAAAATATCTGTTATTTTTTGACCTTCTTGTCAACATTCAACATTATAACACATGTTACATAAGTATGTGAAGCTATTTTTATCTTTTTAATTGATATATATAGATTAAAAATCAAACTTTTGCTCAAAATAAGCCTTTAAATCAGCTATTTTAATACGTTCTTGTTCCATTGTATCACGATCACGTACCGTTACTGACTGATCTTCTTCCGATTCAAAATCGTAAGTAATACAGAATGGTGTACCAATTTCATCTTGCCTTCTATAACGTTTACCAATGTTTCCTCTTTCATCGAATTCGCAGTTATAATATTTAGATAATTCCTGATATACTTTTTCTGCTCCTTCTGTTAATTTTTTGGATAATGGTAATACGCCAATCTTAACCGGAGCTAATGCAGGGTGAAAATGAAGGACAGTACGAACATCTCCTTCTCCAATTTCTTCTTCATCATATGCACCACAAAGGAATGCTAAGGTTACACGGTCTGCACCTAAAGATGGTTCCACCACATAAGGAACGTATTTAATCTTCTTTTCATCATCAAAATAGCTCATATCTTCTTTGGATACGTTTTGATGCTGAGTTAAGTCATAATCCGTTCTATCAGCAATACCCCATAATTCACCCCATCCAAATGGGAATAGGAATTCAATATCTGTAGTTGCTTTACTATAGAAGGAAAGTTCTGCTGCTTCGTGGTCACGAGCTCTCATTTCCTCTTCTTTCATTCCAAGGGATTTTAACCAATCAATACAGAATTGTTTCCAGTATGCAAACCATTCCAAATCCGTATCCGGTTCACAGAAGAATTCTAATTCCATTTGTTCAAATTCTCTTGTACGGAAGGTAAAGTTACCAGGTGTAATTTCGTTACGGAAGGACTTACCAACCTGTCCAATACCAAATGGTATCTTCTTTCTGGAAGTTCTTTGAACATTTTTAAAGTTAACAAAGATGCCCTGTGCAGTTTCTGGTCTTAAATATACTACATTCTTAGCATCTTCTGTAACACCCTGGAAAGTTTTAAACATAAGATTAAATTGACGAATATCTGTAAAGTTATGTTTTCCGCAAGTTGGACATGGTATGTTATGTTCATCAATATACTTAGACATTTCTTCATGAGTCCAGGCATCTACAGAGCCATTTAAGGTTAGATTATTATCCTGGGCAAAATCTTCTATTATTTTATCTGCACGGAATCTTTCATGACACTCTTTACAATCCATTAATGGATCAGAGAAGCTGCCTAGATGTCCAGAGGCTACCCAGGTTTGAGGATTCATAAGAATTGCACAGTCTACACCGACATTATAAGGATTCTCCTGTATGAATTTTTTCCACCATGCCCTTTTTATGTTATTTTTAAGTTCAACGCCTAAGTTACCATAATCCCAAGTATTAGCTAACCCTCCATATATTTCTGAACCAGGATACACAAATCCTCTAGCCTTTGCTAAGGCAACAATTTTCTCCATTGTCTTTTCCATCTTACTTTCATTCCTTTCAATAATTTATCTAAATTAAATATTTTCATATAGAAATTGATTTGAATGTCAAAAGTCTTATACCAATTAAACTATGCAGTAATATTCATTCAATAACCTATATTTTGACTTTTAACATTCAAATCAATATTACAGGTTATGGCTTATATACGATGACGGATTCACCTTCTGGTGTAGTTTGAATGGTATATGAATTCACTAATATACAATTGGCATAATATTTAATGGTACCTTCCACCATCAAATCCACATTATCTTGTATCATAACTATTTTATACTTTCCGTTATTTAATGCTGCGTCTTGTTTTACATAAGCACCGTTATCTTCTTTTACAAATACATCCGGCAATTTTAAATTTGCTCCCTGTAAGGCATCTACTTCCATAGTTACCGCTTTTACTTTATTAAAAGCCGCATAGGTATCCAAATCCTGATAGGTTAATATAAGCACCGCATCTTCTTTGTTCATTTCCAAAGAATCAATGGTAATTGCTGTTTCCGATCCCACTGAATTATTAAATTTGTCGATTTGTTTCGTGACAAAATCATTTAACTCGTCCAAACTGTAATAATCTTTATTAAACTCTTCTACCATTGCTGCTTGTACGGTTCCGTCTTTTTTAATTACAACCGTATTCACACCGACATCTTCGGTTTTTAACTTTATATCTTTTCTTTTACATCCAGCCAATAAAATAAGGGTAAATGCCAGGATTGTACAAAGAACAAATTTCTTCATAAAATGCTCCTCCGTTTAGACAAAAATCAGTTTTCTATCATTGTAACCTTAAAATAAATATATTTCAACTAAATTTTATATTAGATTCTATTAGAATAGTTTCTCTAATATTTCCAATGATTTCATTTTTTTATCTATGTAGAATTCTTTATAACTATTCATACATTGTTTTAGTTCTTCCAATACTTCTTTTGAGACGGTAAAAGTATATAACTTTTCAATGGAAGAAGTTATGATATATTGCATGGTATAAATGGTAGAGGAACTTACCCTTATATTCCTCCCGCTAATCTCTCCATGCCTGCAGTCATTACAAATAAGACCGCCTTCCCTACTGTTAAAAAGATGATAATCTTCTTCCTTTCCACATTTCACACATTGAAATACCTGAGGTGCTACTCCGTGGATAACCATTATCTTTAATTCGTAAATATTTCGGATAAGGCTTTTACCGATGGATTCCATGCTTAACGCCCGAAGGGATTGGTATAATAACTTTAAAATCTCAGTTTCATCTTCATTTTCATGGGTAAAGTAATCTGCCAGCTCGCAGAAATACATTCCATAATAGGCAGCTTCTATATCACTTCTAAGATTTTCAAAATAATTTGATATATTAACGGACATTAAATTGTACGAAGTTTTTCCTTCATATAAGGAAAATTCTCCAAAGGAAAATGGCTGACTACACGCCAAAAAGGCACTACTTGGTTTTCTAGCGCCTTTTGCAAATACAGTTATTTTACCTCTTTCCTTAGTTAAAATAACCAAACGTTTATCATAATCTCCAATTGGCATGGTTGATAAAACCATCCCTGTCATAGGTGTTGTTATCACAATTGCTGCCACCTTCTCTTACTTCATTTCTCCCATAGCATGTAGCTTCTTCTGATGTACATGCAGTATAGATTAAATAATCATTTACAGAACCTGTTTGCTCAAACTTTTTCCAATAATCTATTTGATTCATATTAATTCCCCCTAACTGTAGTTTATAAGTACAATACTTAAGTTCCTAATAATAGTTTATCCAACCAAATTAGTTCTAAACTAATAAAAATATTCCATATAAGGTTTTGAGGGGAATTTTAATATAGGTTGTTTCTCTTAGGAACTATAAATCCGATTTATTATACCCATAGTTTTTAATTAGGAAATCACTATCTCTCCAATCTTTTTTCACTTTTACCCAGAGCTGCAAATTCACACGCATGTCAAGAAGGTTTTCCATCTCCTGTCTTGCCTGGGTGCCAATTTGTTTTAACTTCTCACCTTTTTTACCTATAATAATTCCTTTATGAGAATCTCTTTCACATATAATAGTAGCATCTATATCTACAAGATCGCTGCCCGGTCTTTCCTTCATTCTTTCAATTGCCACCGCAATACCATGAGGTATCTCATCGCCTAATAGCCTTAAGGCTTTTTCTCTTATTAATTCAGCTACAATTTGCCTCTCCGGCTGATCTGTAATCACATCCTCATCAAAGTACCTGGGTCCTGCCGGTAAATACTTGAATATAGTATGAATCAATTCTTCCGTATTGTCTCCCTTTAGAGCTGATACCGGAACTATGTCTGCAAATTGATAAATATCTTTATAGGCATCGATAAATTTTAAAATGTCTTCTTTCTTTACTATATCCACTTTATTAATAACCAAAATAACAGGAGTCTTAACTTTACCTAGTTGTTGGACAATATAATCTTCACCGGCACCTATAAAAGTTGAGGGTTCAACAAGCCAGAGTATTACATCTACTTCTTTTAAAGTTCTCTCTGCAACTGCTACCATATATTCACCAAGCTTATTCTTTGCCTTGTGAATACCTGGTGTATCAATAAAGATAATCTGCCCCTCTTCTTTTGTATAAACGGTTTGTATACGATTTCTTGTAGTTTGGGGTTTGTTGGAGGTAATGGCAATCTTTTGACCAATAAGGTAATTCATTAATGTAGATTTTCCTACATTGGGTCTGCCAATTAGCGTAACAAAACCGGATTTGTATTCATTTTTTTTCATATGTTGGATGTTTCTCCTTAACTAAGAGTCTTTACTTCTCTAAATAAATCTTTATTTTCTTCAATTTTCTTTTCATTTCCAATAACACAGATATTACCATCATCCATAATAGCTTTAACAATATCGGAAAGATTTCGAATATCTTCCATGGTTACATTTATAATTTCATCCCGCTGTTTTTGGATATCTTCCATGGTCACTCCGGTTAAATAATATCCCATAGATACAATTCCTTTCATTCGGGGAGTACGAGGTGTATCAATTCCACTGATAGTACCGATAATATACTTAGTCATATCCCGTTCTTCTACTGAAAAGTTTTTTACATATTCATAAGCTTTTTCATAAATATCGTTGGTTTCTTTTATATTTGGATCTCTGTAGGAGGTAAAATAACCATTACCGCTAATATTAGAAAAACCACACATACAACCGTAGGCTCCACCCTTCACACGAATATTATTCCATAGATAATCGTAGCTCATAATTGTTTTTAATACTTCTAAAGCACCGGTATATTGATAACCGGCTTTCAAAAAATTACCTGTTCGTGCCACATATTGAACTTGGCTGGAAGTCTTAAAGCCTTCATTTAAACGAAGTAGTTCAAAATGATCTTCCCCCGGCTCAATTGGTTCTTTTTTCAGCTGTTCTACAAATGGTAATAATTTACCCTTTAATGTTCCTAAACCTTCATCGTCGGAAGTAAAGCTTATAATTAGATTTTCTTCTCTAAATATATAAACCATTAAGGTTTGCAGATTCTTAATTAAAGATGCAACCTCTTCTTTGTAGTTTTTCTCTATCTTTTCAATAAATTTAAGATAAGATATGCCACTGGTTTCTTCAGTAAAACGTGCAGATTCTGAAAAATATGAGGTAGCACGGTTTACAGCAACTACATGTCCTGCTGAATTCATTTTCATTTGCAATCTTGATTTTACTTCTGAAACAATTTCAAGAAGACGTTTCCCATCATCTAATTTGGTAAAACTGATTACTTCTTTTAATAAATCAAAGGTGTAGTCCATTTCATCGTATAACACTTTTACATCTATCTGAAAAGTTGGCAAATATTCAGAAGGGCTTCCCTTCTTCCCATAGGTTGCTACATCAAAAGTAATACCACCAGTATGAATATTAATTTCATTGGCAAGTTCTAAGAAACTATAATGTTCTGTGTCAATATATCCCAAAACCGTTGAAAGTAAGCCTGCATACGGGATTAATTCCTTTGGAACCCTGCTCATATCAAAGATTAAACGCATATAAGCAATTCCATTGGTAAATACATTATGTTGGATTAGTGGTATTCCATCAATTTCTTTCTTTTCTATATAGATTGGCTGAGCCTTTTTATCAATATCTTCCCTGCTTAACATTGGAATCTTTTCCAAAACTTCTTTAGGGGAAGGTTCTTCTTGATATTCTTTTAAATGCTTGGTATCTTCAATAATCTTCTTAGTTTCTTCTGCTGATAAGCTTGCCTTATAATTCGCCAGCTTTTCTTGTAATTCCTCATCCCTGCGAGCAGATAACCCAGCTTGTGGCTTTAATGTTACTAATGAAATATGATTGTTATTTAATATATGCTCAACGATTAACTTGGTATAATAATCTGTTCCTATCTTATCTTTTAAAGACTGAAATACTTTATTGCAATTTAGTAATAAAAATGGTTTATTATCATCATATAACCAGCTGTTAAACATTTGAATTCCATACATTAAACCCTTTGGAAATTGTCCAAAATCTGCTTCTCTGTATTTGAATTCATAGAAGTTTATGGCTGCTTTAATAGACTTCTCATCCAAGCCATCACGTACTAACCGCTCCAGAGTGGTTCGAATTAAAGAAGCAAACTGTTCCTTTTGTTCCAACTCTGCATTCTTGGCAACGATGGAGAAGGTAGGTTGAAAGATACTGTTATCGTAACTGCTAAATACATCCTTACCAATTCCTGCATCTAAAAGAGCTTGTTTTAATGGTGCTCCCGGTGCCGATAAAAGAACATAATCAAGAATCTGCATAGCCATACATAAATCGCTATCCAGGGTGGTTCCAATTGACATATTGCAGCTAAGATAAGTATTACTATTTATACTTTCATTTTCACTTAAAGGATAAAAAAGCTCTACATCTTTTACCTTACCAAAAGGTTGTTGAAAATGAATTTCTGAGTCTATGGTCTTCTCATCGAAATGCTGTAAGTATTCCTTATCCATCCAATTTAATTTTTCTTCTATATCCATATCTCCATATAAATAGATATAACTGTTGGATGGGTGATAGTATTTTTTATGGAAATCCAAGAATTCTTCATAGGTTAACTCCGGGATATGATCCGGATCGCCACCGGATTCTACTCCATAAGTGTTATCCGGAAATAAAGAGTTTTGAATGGTTCGGAATAATAGTTGTTCCGGTGAAGAAAAGGCACCCTTCATTTCGTTATATACAACGCCATTATATTTTAGCTCTCCATCTTCACTTTCTAAATCGTAATGCCAGCCCTCTTGTTTAAATATTTCTTCTCTTTTGTAGATGTTAGGATAGAATACCGCATCCATATATACATGGATTAAATTCTGGAAGTCCTTATCATTACAGCTTGCAACCGGATAAATTGTTTTATCCGGATAAGTCATTGCATTTAAAAAGGTATTCAAGGAACCTTTTGCCAATTCTATAAATGGGTCTTTGGCAGGGAATTCTTTAGAGCCGCATAATACTGAATGTTCAATAATATGAGGTACGCCGGTGCTGTTAAAAGGCGGCGTTCGAAAACCAATGGAAAATACTTTGTTATCATCATCGTTGGTAATTACGGTAACTCTAGCACCAGTTTTTTTATGTTTAAATAATAGCCCCAGACTATTAAGATCTGCCAAATCTTCTTCTTTTAATAATTCATAACTAGATAATTCACCTAATTCTTTGCTGCTTTTCACGTTCTTAGCCATGATTCATCCTCCTTATATACTTACCAATAGCTAACTTCTTTACATAATATTTCATATAAGTTATCTGGTTATTATAACATATCCTTTTCTTGTTGTCATGGTAAACATATTCTTGTTATTATGATAGACATATTCTTGTTGTATGATAGACATATTCTTGTTGTATGATTAACATATTTTTGTTGTATGATAAACATATTCTTATTATTATGATAGACATATTCTTGTTGCATGATTAACATATTCTTGTTATCAAGGTAAACATACACTATTAATGTTCAATGCCGTATTTCAGTAAAGCTATGGAGTCTTCCCATCTTCCGGCTGCAGTAGAATTCATTACGACGCTGATACATTCTTTATCCTCTTTTTCTGCTGCAGATACCAAACAACGCCCTGCCAAAGAGCTGGTCCCGGTCTTTAATCCTATTGCATATTTGTAAAATGCTCCACTGCCGTTTACTACCAATTTATTAGTAGACTTCCAAGTGATATCTTCGCCGCTTAAAAATATATTTCTTGTTCTGTCCTTTCCTGTTATATCTTTAATAGTATTATTCTTAATTGCTTCCAATGAAATTATGCCCATATCATACGCTGTAGTATACTGACCTTCTGCATCATATCCATCCGGATTTTTAAAATGTGTGCCTTTTAAACCAAGTTCTTTGACTTTTTCATTCATCTTGTTTACAAATGCATTTACCGCCCTCTTCGTATCTGCTCCTTCGTCATTCAGTATTTTTTTCCCGCCATGGGCTGCCAAAGCATAGGCAGCATCGTTACCAGAGGGTATTAACATACCTTCCAGAAGCATTTGTACCGTTAATCGTTCTCCTTCTCGTAAATAAGCCCGGCTGGAATCAGAAGCAATTAATTTTATTTCATCACCCACTATTACACTTTCATTTAAATCACATAGTTCCGTAATAGCCAAGGCTGTCATTAATTTTGTGGTACTTGCAGGATATACCTGGGTGGTAGGATTCTTATGATACAGCACTTTACCGTTTTTACAATCAATGAGAATGGCACTTTCTGCATGAACAGTGATAGTTGGGTTTTTTATATTTAAAGCCATTTTTGAGTTAGAACCCACTTCTACGCTGGGGGCTTCCCAACCAGAAGTGTTTAATCCATCTGCATTGGCATAATATCCATTTTCAATGTTTCTTTCTTCCTTATTTGATTTTGTTTCACTATCTATTTTATTTTCTGTTTCATTTCCTATTTTCTTACCTGTTTCTTTTCCTGCTTCCTTATCTGTTTTCTTACCTATTTCTTTTTCCGTTTTCTTACCTGCTTCTTTTCCTATTTCCTTACTTGTTTCTTTTCCTGCTTCCTTACCTGTTTCTTTTCCTAGTTCCTTTCCTGCTTCTTTTCCCAGTTCCTTTCCTGCTGCTTTTCCTGTTTCTTTATTAGAATTAGGTTTATTATGAACTATTTGATTAATTTCTTCAAAAGATAAGTCTTGAGATTCTTCTAATTCTTTTTCAGCATGATTTTCAATGGTATATTTTATAGTCTTTATCAGCATAGTTCCAAAAATTGTACCTAATCCTACAACCAGTACAGTTCCAATAATAAATACAGATTTTTTCACGCTTATACCCATTCCTTCCTTGTTATCGTTTTTCAGAATTGATATGCAATATATATTAAAAGTTATTCTATTTTGGACTGATTAATTTTATTCTATTATTTATTACCAGTAATCGCAATAGTATTCTTTGTATTATTTTTAAAATTAAAGACGCTTTGCACTTGCTATTTATGCCTTGATAATTTTTATAAAAGCATTGCAAATTTATATTAGAAAAAATAGCTGAATTAATCGGTTTTACTGACACTTAGACACTTAAATTAGATTGCTGTAATTATAAAACTGTATCAAAAGCAGAGGGCATATATCATTTTTTTCAGTTAATCTGTATCTCGCATGTGTGAATAATGGCAAGATAAAGAATACCAATTTATTTACACAACTTAATACAGATTTCTGAAATTTATGATATATGCCCTCTTTTTATTTTGTTATTTGGATTTTGTAGCATCCCTTCATATACTTCAAGGCAAAGCATTTTTAATTTATATTTTATTCAAAGTCTATGCTGATGTCTCCAACTCCACCATCGATATCTATGGAGTTTTCAGCATTTAGATTATTCCACCTTATATCAGAATATTTTTCTCCGTTGATTCTGATATTTCCAAGACCTTTTTCTACTTTAATGTTGTATTCATCTGTTGTACCTTTTAGTTTTAGGTCGACATTACCTACACCGCAATCAATATCTGTTTTACCTAATAATAATCCTTCGATGTCAATATTTCCAACGCCAGAATCTATAGTAGTATCATTTAGTTCGGCTTGTTCTAAGTCAATATTGCCTACTCCGCCGTCAATTCTTACTGAATGAGCAAGGATGTTATTGCCTTTTATATCACCAGCTCCACCATTGATTACTAATTTTTTGGTTTGCAGTCTTTCAATATTTACATTTCCGGCTCCTGCATCTACTTCGAATTTTTCTGCTACAAAGTCTTTTGGCAGATATACTGTAACATCTGACTTATAATCATTGGAACCAAACCAATTCCAGAATCCAAATCTTGTTTTGCTTTTCATGGTTAGGTTACCACTAAAGCTTTTATCAATGGTATAATTTTCATTTACATTGTTTGCAATAATTTCTACTTTATCGCTTTCTCCTACCTTCACTTTAAGAGTTCCAATACCATGGTCTATGGATATACTTTTTACATCATCAAATGATTTATTGATATCTATAGCATCTCCACTTATGGTAAACCCTTTAAATACTCCGGTTAAAGCAAATATTGCGGTTGATATTCCTCCAATGATAACAACGGCTAAGAATATTGCAAACCCCATTGCCAGGTATTTAATTACTCTTTGAAATTCATTCATTTTATATCAATCCCTCCAAACATACAAGTTGAGTTAATAAAGATCGTTGGTGCATTGGCATCAACAAAAGTTGGTGCTTTATTATCAACTCCGCCAAAGATAGGTACATTGGATACTTTTACTTTTACGTTAGAAGGAACAAATATATCAATTCCTCCAAAAATCGCAGTTGCATTAATTACGATATCTTCATCAATAATAGCATTTCTTAAATCTAACTCAACTCCGCCAAAGATTGCATTAATTGTTGTTCCTAAGAATTTTTCTCCTACTATTTGATGTCTGCTACCGGAGAAAAGAGCACTATACTCAGAGGAACCACCTTGGTAATTTACATGACTGCTTCTGCTATTTTCCCCCATGTGAAAAAAATTCTTAAATATCATATTTAAACCTATAAATACGAAGATTATTGGGACGATTAGTTTACCAATTATCTCAAAACTAAGTATGTCTTGAGCGGATAATAGTAATAATATTCCAATGGTTAGTATGATAAGGGAGGAAGTACGAAAACCATTTTGGAAAATACTAATCAAACTTGGAATAATAATGAATAATGTCCACCAGCCATGAAAAAATATATTAAACTCCCATAGATGAAATGCATTTCCAGCAATTATGACACCGATTACTATAAAAAATAATCCCCACAATGCATTTGATATTTTATTTCTCATATATATGCCTCCTAAATGCTAATTTTTATACTTATAATTCTATGTTTATCATACTTTATCACCTATCCATTAACAAGTTACATTTGTCATATTGTCAGGCTGAAAAATGTCACAACTATATTCTTACGAAACGCTTGCTTCAAAGATTGTTATAGAATATAATATTTGTTGCAAAGCTGTCATTGCTATGAAAGAACCATAGCAAGCAACTCCTTCGGAGTTGTTTAGAATTATCACGTAATAAACATTTCGTTTACTATGGTGCTGTTAAGCGTGATAATTCTGAGCACAAATTCAGCTTTGCTGAATTGGGCGAAAAATGACATTTTTTATTTTGCAACAGCCCCAATTTGTTTTGATTCACTAAATTGGTTATGTTATATTATTTAAAGGGCTACGTGCCAGAATCGAGGTATTATGAAAAAAAATCATTACATATTAATAGTTGGTATATTAATATGTGTATTGCCAATATTCTTATTTTTATCAAAGTATAATGAATTGCCCAATCGAATCCCAATTCAGTTTAATATGTCTGGAAAAGCTGCCAGTACCATACCAAAGGATGTTTTTATCTATGGTATGCCTGCAGGTGCAATTTTGCTAAATATATTGGTTTATTTTAAGAATAAAAATAAGTCAAAAGATAATGGTATTATATGGGGCAATATTGTATTTTCTCTTTTGTTCCTCTCCCTTGAATTAGTTACATTTTACTTCGTATTAAAATAATGCAGCTAAAAAATAATGCTGCAAAACAAAAAGGAGGTATACCAGTGTATAAAATTTTAATTGTAGAAGACGACACCGTAATTGCAAATGCAATTACGAAACACATAGGAACCTGGGGTTATGAAGCAGAATATGTGACTGATTTTAAAGATGTTCTTTCAAAATTTGTAACATTCCAGCCTCAATTGGTGTTACTGGATATTTCCTTACCTTTTTATAATGGTTTTTATTGGTGCAGTGAAATTAGGAAAGTTTCTAAAGTCCCCATTATTTTCATTTCATCTGCCTCTGACAATATGAATATTGTAATGGCTATGAATATGGGTGGGGATGATTTTATTGCCAAACCATTTGATTTATCTGTTTTAATGGCAAAAATACAGGCAATGTTACGGCGCACTTACAATTTTGCAGGTCAAACTAATCTAATTGAACGCAAAGGAGCCATTCTTAATACAAGCGATGCCACCTTAACTTATAATAGCGAAAAGATTGATTTAACCAAGAATGATAACCGGATTTTGCAAATCCTAATGGAGAATAAAGGTAAGATTGTACCCAGGGATTCTATTATGACCAGACTTTGGGAATCGGATAATTATGTAGATGAGAATACGTTAACCGTTAATATAACAAGACTTCGTAAAAAGCTGGAATCCATTGGTTTAACTAACTTTATAGTTACCAGGAAAGGCATTGGCTATATTATAGAATAACCGGAAAGGAATCGGTGATAAATGGATATAAAAACTACAACCATTATTTTTACTTATATCCGCCGTCATTTAAAATCTATTGTTACATTTATATTATTTGCTTTGATATTCCTGGTTGTTTTGTTTCTTTACAACCTTCCTGTAGAACCGGTTTTGTATTCTACTATTTTATGTATGGTAGTTGGCGTAATATTTATTATCTTGGATTTTCTTCTTTATTATAAAAAACATAAATCACTATATAAATTGCAGATCCAAATTACACTAAGCATAGATAACCTCCCCCCAGCCAAATATCAATTGGAAAAGGACTATCAGGAATTAATAAAGATTCTTTTTATAGATAAAACGTCCCTGGCTTCTAAGGCAGATTCTGCAAGAAATGATTTAATTGACTATTATACATTATGGGTTCATCAGATTAAAACTCCTATTTCCGCCATGAGGCTTCTTCTCCAGTCAGATGAGAATGGACAGAACACAGAGCTTTCCTTAGAGTTATTTAAGATTGAGCAGTATGTGGAAATGGTGCTTCAGTACCTGCGCCTGAACAGTGACACTTCTGATTTAGTAATTAAAGAATATAGCCTGGATTCTATTGTCAGACAAGCCATAAGAAAGTATGCCAAAATGTTTATTGGCAGAAAAATCAGTCTAAATTATTCAGAACTAAATTGTATAGTATTAACAGATGAAAAATGGCTGGTATTTGTAATGGAGCAGCTCCTATCAAATGCCTTAAAATACACCAAAGAAGGTGCCATCTCCATTTATATGGAAAGCAAAGATAGTAAAACCCTGGTTATTGAAGATACCGGTATAGGCATAGCACCGGAAGATTTACCTCGTGTATTTGAAAAAGGATACACTGGCTATAATGGACGTACTGATAAAAAATCAACCGGTATTGGATTGTATTTGTGTAAACGAATATTAAATAACTTGTCCCACACCATAAAAATTGAGTCACAGGTCGGGCAAGGAACAAAGATAAAGGTTGGACTTGACCATGTTAATATTATGTTTGAATGATTGATTTTGATGAAAGCTTCAAGAGCTCATAACTTTTAAATGTCGAATGTCCATGCATGCATATTCCATTTAGCGTAGACATTATGAGGACCTTGTGAAAGATTACATGAATCTATCATGTTTAGCGTAGACTGGGCAGCTAAATATATCAATATTCATTTCACAGCTCAATCTTGAATTTGACTCCTTAATCCACATATAACCTTACAAAAATGTAAGATTCATTTAGGAAATGTAAGCCAAAGTTATGGCAGCACATTTCCTTTCCTAGTATACTGACCATGGTAAACACAAGGCGGTAGGCAATTTGTTCCGATGTACGAATTACTATCGTATCAAAATGCGCTAAAGTGCACGAATCAGGGTTAGTGTGAAAATTAAAACTTTCACACGGCAAATTTGTGCTTGTGCCCAAATTCTTAGACATTGGAAGTATGGAGGATAAACATGTCAATTTTAGAAGTGAATAACGTAAAGAAAATTTATACAACCCGCTTTGATGGGAATCATGTTCAGGCTTTATCTAATGTATCATTTACTGTAGAAAAAGGCGAATACGTAGCAATTATGGGTGAGTCCGGTTCGGGTAAAACTACCCTTCTTAATATTCTTGCTTCTCTTGATAAACCAACCAGTGGTGAGGTATTACTAAACGGAAAAAGTATTAGTTCAATAAATGAAAAGGAAATATCTGCATTCCGACGTGAGAATTTAGGTTTCGTATTTCAGGATTTTAATTTATTAGACACTTTTTCCTTGCAGGATAATATATTTTTACCTTTGGTTCTTTCCGGCAAAACTTATGAAGAAATGAATGGCCGTTTAAAACCAATTGCAGCAAAATTAGGAATCAATGATATTCTTTTCAAATTCCCTTATGAAGTATCCGGTGGTCAGAAACAAAGAGCTGCTGTTGCCAGAGCATTAATTACAAACCCTCAGCTTATTCTTGCTGATGAACCTACTGGTGCACTGGATTCCCGTGCTACCGATGGATTGCTTCATTTATTTAATGAAATCAACGATGAAGGCCAGACTATTCTTATGGTAACTCATAGTACTAAAGCTGCAAGCCATGCAAAACGAGTTTTATTTATTAAAGATGGTCAGGTATTCCATCAACTGTATAAGGCAAATATGGGAAATGAGGCAATGTATCAGAAAATATCCGATACCCTCACTATGATTGCGACAGGTGGTGTAAGGAATGAGTAAATTATTTTATCCAAAACTCGCTGCCACTAATATAAAGAAGAATTATCAAACTTATATTCCTTATATATTAACAAGTATCGGTACAATCATGATGTATTATATTATGAAGTCCATATCACTGGATAAAGGGCTGAATAATATGTCTGGCGGCGACAACTTAAAAAGCATACTGGCTATGGGGTCTTTTGTTATCGCTTTATTTTCACTTATATTTTTATTCTATACCAATAGTTTTTTAATAAAGAGGCGTAAAAAAGAATTTGGACTATTTAATATTCTGGGTATGGAGAAAAAGCATATATCTAAAATAATGCTATTTGAAACTATCTATGTATTTTTCATTAGCATAATCATCGGAATTCTTGGTGGTATTGTTTTATCCAAGCTTATGTATATGCTTTTACTTAAATTGTTAAAATTCCAAGTTCCAATGGGATATACAATATCCTTTAAGGCAATTTATTATACTTTAATTTTATTTGCAGTAATATTTTTATTAACATTTGTTAACAATCTTAGACAAATCCATTTGGCTAAACCCATTGAGTTGCTAAGTGGTGGACAGGTTGGAGAGAAAGAGCCAAAAACTAAATGGCCATTAACCTTAATAGGTCTTGTAGCACTAATAGGTGGTTATACCATAGCCAATACCACAGAATCTCCCTTAGCTGCTCTATATATGTTCTTAATTGCAGTTATATTAGTTATTATTGGTACGTATTGCCTCTTCACTGCAGGCAGTATTGCATTTTTAAAAATGCTTCGTAAGAATAAAAATTATTACTATCAGACAAAGCATTTTACCACGGTATCCGGTATGATGTATAGAATGAAACAAAATGCTGTTGGCTTAGCAAATATATGTATCCTATCAACTGCTGTTCTTGTTATGCTATCTTCTACCGTATCTCTTTATATTGGTATAGAGGATGTGCTTCGTACAAGATTTGAAAGGAATATATTAATAACCTCACCTGATATTAGCGAAGACTACCAAAATGGAGTAAAAGATACAACTTCAAAGGTATTAGAAAGTCATAATCTTAAACCAGAAAATATATTGGAATACCGCTATTTAAGATTTGCTGCATTAAAGGAAGGAGACTCCTTTACTGATACTAATAATGTAACCAATGATTCAGCAAAAAACATCAGAATGCTTTATTTTATGCCTTTGACAGATTACAATGCTTTAAATGATACCGAATATACTTTAAAGAATGATGAAGTTCTCTTAATTGAAAATGGAGAAAAGTATACAAATGACACAGTAACCGTATTTGATCACACATTTGATATAAAAGAGAAATCAAATACTTCAACAGAAAACTTATCACTCTTAAGAGATATTACCGACATTTACTATATTATCGTAAATGATTTAAGCCAAATAGAAGAAATATATAATCGCCAACCAGATGCCTCTGATACATTAGCAAGTAATTATAGATATCTATATGGATTTGATATAGATGCAGATAATGAAGAGTCTATCCAAATCACAAAGGATATTCAGACCTCTTTCCAAGGCAAATATGATGATAGCTATATTGAATCTGCAGAAGCATCCAGAGAAGATTTCTTCTCCCTTTATGGTGGTTTATTCTTTCTTGGTTTATTCCTGGGTGCATTGTTCATTATGGCAACTGTGTTAATCATATACTACAAGCAAATTTCAGAAGGCTATGATGACAAGGCACGTTTTGAAATCATGCAAAAGGTTGGTATGAGCCGGTCAGAAATAAAGAAGTCCATTAGAAGCCAGGTACTAACCGTATTCTTCCTTCCTATTGTAACTGCTGCCATACACATTGCATTTGCTTTTAAATTAATCACTAAATTATTAGCTCTATTGAACCTAACCAATGTAGTTTTATTCGCATGGTGCACACTTGGAACATTATTGGTATTTGCACTATTCTATGCTGTCATATATGGGCTTACTGCAAGGGTTTATTATAGAATAGTAAGCTAACTAAAAAGTTAGCTTATTAAGTAGGACGCTTTGCCTGGAGGTGTTGAGAACTCAGAAAGTGCTAATTGGGTTTTTGTAATGACTCAATTTATGCTTTACAGGATAAGGTGGTGCATATGATTGATTTTGCTACCTTTCCCTCGTGCGGCATGGTCTTGGTAGAGCCTCAAAGCGTATGACCCACATCGCAGAGGGCGATGCGTGTCACTGAGTCTCTAGTCGACCATAAACAGCCTTCTCGGTCGGACTACGCAAAATCAATCATATACACCACCTTATCCCAATTTAATTTATTGTTAGTCATTACAAAAACCCAATTAACACTTTCTGAGTTCAATATACGTTGTGAGGCAAAGCTGTTTATATAATAAACTAATTCTTAATGGTAAGACTATAAAAGAAGCTATTTCAAACAAGCTATCTATGTTAGATTTTATCAATTTATTGAG
>ENA-UOOI01000301-UOOI01000301.1-fermentation-metagenome-genome-assembly--contig:-NODE-301-length-64125-cov-4.978024_pt1 | contig 64125 bp, 68 predicted proteins | sample MGYA00245779_ERZ724027 | MGnify/ENA primary metagenome ERZ724027 (study PRJEB28704, sample SAMN03018318) | fermentation metagenome | biome: anthropogenic terrestrial biome; feature: soil; material...
TTCCAACACACCGGCACACTCTTTATGAAAACTTATAAACACATCTTTCAATTGGAGCTGATGGTGGGATTTGAACCCACGACCTGCGCATTACGAGTGCGCTGCTCTGCCTCTGAGCCACATCAGCGTACCTGAGAAATGTGGGATTTTGAGAGATTTGCTTAATATTATTTATTTTCTTTAAACCATCCAATTATATCATCTGATTCATAAAGCGGCTTACCATCTATTAAGAGCATTGGGACTTGATCTTTTCCCCCTAATTTTATTAATTCTTCCTCATTGCTTTTATCTGCATGAATATCCACCATATCTACATCAATATCATGTTCCTTCATATATTTTCTGACCTTATTACAATATGGACATCCTTCCATATAGTATAATTTTAAATCCTTCATTTCTTTTACCTCCTATATAATAAATTTTAACCAAATATTGCTTCAACGAAATCATCTATTATAAATGGCTGCAAGTCTTCAATACCCTCACCAATTCCCACAAGTTTTACCGGAAGTCTCAATTCAGCCTGCAGTGCTATGATTACTCCGCCTTTTGCAGTCCCGTCAAGTTTTGTAAGAACAACTCCGGTAATATTAGCTACTTCTTTAAATACCTTTGCCTGATTGATTGCATTTTGACCAGTTGTTGCATCTAGAACCAACAAAATCTCTTTAGTTGCATTTCCAAATTCCCTGTCTACGACCCTAAATATTTTGTTTAGCTCATTCATTAAATTTGATTTGTTGTGTAGTCTACCGGCAGTATCACAGATTAGCACATCTGTTTTCCTTGCTTTTGCAGCTTGAATTCCGTCATATATGACTGCAGCAGGGTCTGCGCCTTCATTATGAGCCACAAATTCTACTTTTGAACGTTTACTCCACTCCTCTAATTGTTCAATAGCAGCTGCTCGAAAGGTATCTCCAGCGGCTATAAGGACTTTTTTACCATCCTTTTTAAAACTATAAGACAGCTTCCCTATAGTGGTAGTCTTTCCCACACCATTAACACCAACTACCAAGATAACAGCAGGCGTAGGTTCAATCGATAGTACATTGTCATCAACTGATTCTTTCATAAGGCTTTTAATTTCATCCTTTAATAATTCCTTAACTTCCATAGGATCATTAATTTTTTCCGATTTTACTTTTGCTTTTAATCTATCTATAAGCTCCATGGTAGTTGCTGCGCCAACATCAGCAGTGACCAAAACTTCTTCCAAATCTTCAAATAGCTCGTCATCAACTTTTTTATGAGAACTAAGGATATTTTCTATTTTGTTTGACATATCTTTACGAGTTTTTGTAAGTCCACCCTTAAGCTTTTCAAAAAAATTTGTTTTCTTCTCTGTTTGGGTCCCTTCAATGATTTCTTCAACTTCTTCAACAGCTTCTTCTTCAAATTGAGAGTCATCAATTTCCCCTGCTTCTTCTATTTCTATTTCTTTTTCTGTTTTCTTCTTTTTAAACCAATTAAACATTTTTCTCACCCTAACTAGCCATATTATCCATATTATCTTTAAGCTTTACTGATACTAGCTTACTTACCCCTTCTTCTTCCATGGTAATGCCATATAATACATCGGCAATTTCCATCGTAATCTTTCTATGAGTTATCAATATAAATTGAGTAGAATTACAAAAATCCTTTAGATAACTAGTATACCTATTGATATTCGCCTCGTCAAGAGCAGCATCAATTTCATCTAGTATACAAAAAGGAGCTGGCTTAGCCTTAAGTATTGCAAACAACAATGCTACAGCAGTAAGAGATTTTTCTCCTCCTGATAAAAGCGTTAAATTTTGTAATTTTTTCCCCGGAGGCTGTGCTTTAATATTTATTCCTACATTTAAAATATCATCGCCTTCTTCAATTTCCAAATAGGCTTTTCCACCACTAAATAATATTTTAAATATTTCAGAGAAGTTTTTATTTATTTCTTGGAAAGTAGCCAAAAATCTGCTTTTCATTTTCTTTTCCATGTCTTTTATAACTTCTTCGAGATTATCTTTTGCCTCTATTAGATCATCATGCTGATTTGTTAAAAATTCCAATCTCTCCTTTGTATTTTTATAGCTCTCTATCGCATCTATATTGACATTCCCTAGATTCTTAATTTCCAATTTCAATTCTTCGACTTCTTTATGAGCATCTTGTATACTGTTAATTTCAATTTCATATCTTGAACTTTCCTCAATTGAGACTCCATAATCATCATAAATCTTATTTCTGCTATTTTCAAGTTGAATTTCATACTTAGTAAGTTTTACTTCCAAATTGTTTTTCAACTTTTCTAATTCAGAAAGTTTATTATTCACGATTTTTAACCGATCTTGCTCATCATAAAAGGTCTTCATAAAATTGTCCTTCTTCTTTAACAAATCATTTAATTTGCTGGTTGTAGCTTCTTCTTCTCTTTCTTGATTTTTAATCTCTTCATCAAGGCTTAGTCGGTTGCTCTTTAGATTTTTTAATTCCTCATTTATAGCTAAAATTAAAGCATCTTTTTTTTGAATTAAATCTTCAATTTCAATTTTATTTGAATTAAAACTTTCTTCCTTATCATTCATGTTTTGAAGATTGGTTTTTAATGCATTTATCTTTATTCTTAAATCTGTAACTTTCCCTTCTAATTCGTCCCTTGAAATTTTATTGTTTTCATGTTCTTTTGAATTACCACTAATTTTTCCCTTTATATCTTCAATATTTTTTTCATATTCATTTATAGCCAATTTTAATTTACTTGAATTGGCTTCAAAATCTTTATTTTCATTTACAAGGGTGCTGATTTCCTGTTCCTTTTTTTCAATTTCTTCACTTAGCTTAATCTTCTCATTTAAACAATTATCTTTGCTGTTTTTATTGCTAAATAAGTCCATTTCAATTTTCTTTATATTGGGCTCCAATTCAGTTAAAGAGAGCGTTATTCTATATAATTCCTCATCTAATTTTGACTTCTCATTTTCCAGCTCTCCAATATATTGATTATTTTTATCAATTTCGGCTTTAAGGCTTGCTATCTTATTTCTCCTACTAATAATGCTTATGGAATTGTTCCCGGAACTTCCTCCGGTAATAGAACCGCCTATATTTATGACTTCACCTTCTAATGTGACAATTCTGTAATTGTGTTCATATTTTTTCGAAAGCTTAATTCCACTATCATAATCCTTTACAATTATAATTCTACCCAATAGATTTTCAAAGATATTTTGATATTCTTTTTCGTAGGTAATAAGGTCGCTGGCAAGTCCCAATATATTATAATCAATTTTATCCTTAGGGTTAAGGCTTATAGTTTTTCCCTTAATGACATTCTTTGGTAAAAATGTTGCTCTGCCCAGCCTTTGCTTTTTCAAGTATTCAATCAATTTCTTTGCATCATTTTCATCGTTAACCACAATATGTTGAGCGCTCGATTCTAAGGCAACTTCAATTGCTCTCTCATATTTTACATCTACAGTAAAAAGTTCCAACACTACTCCAATTAAGCCTTTATTAAGGCTCAAATCTTTCTTTGCTCCTTGGAGTAATCCCTTTACACTTTTATAATACCCATCATAGCCTTCTTCCATATTTTTATATAAATTGTAATTGGAAATAAGTCCATGAAGTTTAATTTCATTCTTTTTGATTTCGTCATTAATGTTGTTGCATTTATTCAATATGGTACCTTTTTTTACATCCAGCTCCTTTAAATTATCGCTGCTAATCTCTAATTCTCGTTTCAATTCACTTTCTGAATTTACAAGTTCATCATATCTCTTTTCCAAATCCAATATGCTTCTATTAGTATTTTCAACTTCTTTATTTAATTGATTAATTCTCTTATCTATATTTTCTTTAAATGAATTAATTGAATTAATTTCGCTTTTTTTGTCAGAAAGCTTGTTATAAATATTAATCATTTGATCCTTATCGTAATTTGATTTTCTTTCAATTTCCAATAAATAATCGTTCATTTGCTCCAATTTTTCTTTGTTGAATTCATATTCTGCATTTATTGAATTTAAATTTTCTTTTATTATTCCTTTTTCTTTATCTAACTCATCTTTAGACTTGTGCAAATTTCCTAAAGACTCAATATGCTTTATCTTTTCCTCTTTTAATCTTTCTAAATCTAAATTAAGATATTTTTCTTTTTCATTTAATAAAGATATTTTGTTTCTATTATTTTCAAAGAGTTTGACTGTATCAAATTTAATGCTTCTTGATTCTTCAATTTCTGATTCAAGATTGTGAACAGTTTCTTTTAATTTATTATATTTTCCGTCAATAGCATCTTTTTCTTCCTCTAATATATTTACCTGTGTTATTATTTTTTCTTTCTCGGTGTTTGCATCTTCTATTTGCTTATTTATTTTTTTATAATCTCTTATAAAAAGGTTAATTTCAAGGTCTTTAAGTCTAGAATATAATCTTGTAAATTTTAAAGCCTTTTCGGACTCCTGTTCCAATATATCTTTCTGGCTTGATATCTCATGAAGTAAATCCTTAATCCTCACAAGATTGTTTTCTGTTTTCTCTAAACGTCTTTCTGATTCTTCTTTTTTTGTTTTGTACTTTACAATACCAGCTGCTTCTTCAAATACACCTCTTCTGTCCTCAGGTCTATTGGATAATATTTCATCTATCTTGCCTTGTCCAACTATAGAATATCCGTCTTTGCCGACACCTGTGTCCATGAATAGCTCCCTAATATCCTTTAATCTACAAGAGTTTTTATTTATGTAATACTCGCTTTCACCGGATCTAAACATTCTCCTTGTAACTTCCACTTCAGAATAATCTATGGGAATTACACCGTCGTTGTTATCAAAAGTAATCGCAACTTCAGAAAAACCAACCGCTCTTCTTTTATCAGTTCCGGAAAATATTACGTCTTCCATCTTATTACCCCTAAGACTTTTCACGCTTTGCTCTCCAAGCACCCATTTTATAGCATCAGCAATATTGCTTTTGCCGCTGCCATTTGGTCCAACAATAGCTGTAATGTCTTCTGTGAATTCTATCTCGGTCTTATCTGCGAAGGATTTAAAGCCTTGTATCTCTATTTTTTTTAAGTACAAATCACAACACCCCATTAGCTTCTCTATTCGTTTTAAAAAGGCTTCCAAGCTATAGGAAACCTATTATACCAATGAATTCTCCATTAAATATGACTTCATTAGAGATTTTATATTTATTTTATCATAAAAATCATCAAGTTTTATCGCAATTTCATTTAAATCAAAATCATTTCCATAAATTTTTATATTTCTAAATTTATATCTATTTTTAAAATAAATAGTATTAGATGATTTTTGCCCTGCGATGAACGATACTAATCTGCTGTTTAACTCCAATATCAGTTCCTTGTTTTTTGTTTCTATATCATTAATAGATAAATAAAAATCGATTATTATCTTATAAATATTGCTTTCAACAAGCTGTCTGAAAGCAGGGTGAAATGGGCCTGCTACTACATCCTTTCCCATTTGGATGTTTTCGGTAGGTTGTAATCCCACCCTTATTACATTGATATCATTTATATAAAATAACATCAACAATATACTGGATTCTTCCACAGCTTCTTCTATGCTTAAAGGCCTATATTTGCCATGTAAGCATTGTCCTTCAAGGAAAGTACCTTTGATTACCAATGTAGGGTAAATCCTCACATTGAATGGATCAAGTTTAATAAATTCTCTGCAGGTATACAAGGACTTTTCAAAGTTATCCTCCGGGAGTCCTAACATCATTTGAAGTCCCAGATTGAATCCGTATTTCTTAATAAGCTCTGAAGCCTTATATACATCTTTGGCTGTATGTCCTCTTTCACTTGCATTAAGTACTTCTTCATCTAATGATTGCACACCTAATTCTATGGTATCCACACTATATTTTTTGAGATTATCCAAGATTTTATTGTCTATAGCATCAGGTCTTGTGGATAATCTTATAGCATCTATCATCCCTTGTGTCTTATATTTGAAGGGAATTTCCAGAAGTTCACTTTGAATATCTATATCAATAGCTGTAAAGCTTCCACCATAAAAAGCAACTTCAATATATGAGTCTTTTCTAAAAAGCCTAAGATAATCTTCTATAATATTTTCTACTTCTTCAGGTTTAACATTTGTATTGAGTCCTGTAATCTTTTTTTGATTGCAGAATATGCAATCATGCGGACAACCAAAATGGGGGACAAAAATAGGAATAATATAGTGTTTAGTCATAATCTTCACCCATCAATATCAATGCTTCCTTAGCTGCCATCTGTTCAGCTTCCTTTTTATTTCTGCCAATGCCTGAGCCAATAGCGTTCTTATTGATACAAACATCCATATAAAATAATTTATTGTGATCAGGACCTTCTTCCTTTGTTACTATATATTCAATTTTCCCTTTAGTAACCTTTTGAAGCTTTTCTTGTAACTGGGTTTTGTAGTCTGTAAACAAATCTCCCTTTGCAACAGCAGCAACAATATCGGTTTCAAACTTATCCAGAAGAAGCCTTGTAACAGTTTCAAAGTCACTATCCATATAAATAGCACCCGTTATAGATTCACTGGCATCAGCTAAAATTGACTCTCTTTCTCTGCCGCCGGTAACTTCTTCGCCTTTTCCAAGATAAAGAAAATTGCCTAAATCTATCTTTCTGGCAGCAATTGCCAAAGAAGACTCGCATACTACCTTAGCCCTAATCTTTGTCAATTCCCCCTCCGGATAGAATGGGTACTTCTTATATAGATATTGACTTACAAGCAAATTGAGTACAGCATCACCTAAAAACTCCAATCTTTCATTACATTGACTTTCGTGCATCTTATTCTCGTTTGCATAGGAACTATGAGTAAGAGCTGTTTTAAGTAGATCAATATCTTTAAATCTATAATTCAAATTCTTTTCTAAAAGCTCTAAATGCATATCAATTCCTCCAATGGTTCGCGGTGATGATGTTATGACGGTATAAAATACCGTCTAAAATAATTATTCATCACCTATTGCCTTTTTTATATAATCAATGGCATCTCCGACTGTTTTTATTAAATCAACATCTTCATCTTCTACTTCTAAGTTAAATTCATCTTCTAATGCCATAATCAATTCAACTAAATCAAGTGAATCTGCATTTAAATCATCCTTAAATGAAGTGCTTAAATCAATATCACTTTCATCTAAATTAAATTGTGTTGAAATTAGTTCAAAAACTTTGTCCTTTATCATAAAAACATCCTCCTAATTAATTTAATTCTTTAAACTCATATTCTCTTCAATAATTTTAATTATATCTTTTTCAGCAAAATCCATGAGTTGTTTTATTCCATTTCTAATGGCAAGTGCATCAGAACTTCCATGAGCCTTTACAATCGGCATCTTTGTTCCCAATAGTGGTGCTCCGCCATATTCTCTATAATCCATCATTTTATTTATATTTTTAAGCTGAGGTTTTAATAATAATGCTCCGATTTTGGATTTAGTATTTTCATAAAATGCAGATTTTAATAAATCAAATATAGAAATAGCCATTCCTTCAGTAAGCTTTAAAACTATATTGCCAACAAATCCATCTGCCACAATAACATCGGCATTACCTGATGGTATTTCCCTTCCTTCGATATTCCCAATAAAATTGATGTCGGATTTTTTTAATAGATTAAATGTTTCCTTTGTTAGCTGATTGCCTTTTGATTCCTCTGCACCAATATTGACTAGTCCTACTTTTGGATTGTTCCTGTCCATAACATTTTCCATATATATTGATCCCATAACTGCAAACTGTTTTAAATACTCGGGTTTGCAGTCTACATTGGCACCTGCATCTACCAAAAGTGAAACTCCTTTTCCTGTTGGATAAATAGTGGTCAAAGCGGCCCTTTCTATACCTTCAATGCGTTTAACGATAAATAATCCTCCGGCTAATAGCGCTCCTGTACTTCCGGCAGATATAAAACCGTCTCCTAAACCCTCATTCAATGCTTTAAGCCCGACAACCATAGAACTGTCCCTTTTCCTTCGTATAGCCAATGACGGATCATCTTCATTTGTAATAACATCAGTTGCATTTAGTATCTCAATTTTGTCTTCAGGATATTTGCACTTAGTTAATTCTTTCTCTATAATATCTTCCTTTCCTACAAGAATTACCTCTATGTTAAAATCATTAACAGCATCTACTACACCCTTGACAATTTCACTTGGAGCATTATCTCCGCCCATACCATCAACAATTATCTTCAATTTTATCCCCCCTGTTCATGTATAAGCCACTGATATTTAATATATATGACAATGCCACAAAAATCAATAACTTATACAAAATTTACTAAAACAAAAAAGATAGTGAATTTGTATCACTATCCCTTTTTATTAATCAACTGAAATAACTTCTCTGTTTTTATAATAGCCACAGTTTCTACAAATTCTATGAGGTTCTTTTGGCTCATGACATTGTGGACATTCTACAACAGTAGCCTTATTTAATCTGTATGAAGAGGCACGTCTTTTGTCTCTTCTAGCCTTAGAAGTTTTACGCTTTGGTACTGCCATCAAAAACACCTCCTTAATTCTTAAAAAAATCTTTTAACTTTTCCAATCTTGGATCTATCTCTTCCTGTATACAATCGCAAGATTCTGTGTTTAAATTTGCCCCGCACTTAGGGCACAAACCCTTACAATCTTTATGACAAAGGGTTTTCATAGGGAGGGAACTTATAACCTCATTATAAATATAATCCTCTAGATCTAAAAGATCATCATCATAATAGACTGTCTCTTCTAATTCTTCATAATCATCATTATATTTCCCATTATAATCTTCAAGTTTTGCATCTAATGCAGTTTCAATTTCTTTAATCGTGGGTTGAAGACACCTTGCACATTTAGTTTCATATTTATAAAAAATATTTAAATGAATAAGACGCTCAACATCAGCCTTGAAAATTTTTCCTTTAAATTTAATCGGTCCAATAATTCTGAACTCGTCATCTAAATTTTTACCTATGTCTTTATTTTCAAGCTCTCCTTCAACATTAAAAACTATCTCTTCACCACTCAGAAAACTTGATATGTCTAAAATCATTTATTTCACCTCATAAACTAACAAACATTATTATATAAAGGCGGTATAAATTTGTCAAGAATTATCTATTATTAACAATATCCAAAGTATCTCTTGCTATCATTAATTCTTCATTTGTAGGTATAACCATTATAGTCGGCCCCACAATATTTTTTGAAAGAATTGCTTCTTTTCCCCTTACATCATTTAATTCATGGTCTATTATTAAACCTAAACACTCCAACCCTTTACATGACCTTTCACGTACATAAGATGAATTTTCACCGATACCTGCAGTGAATACCAATACATCTATGGAGCCCATCTGAGCTGCATATGCTGCTACATATTTTCTTACCCCGTTGCAGAATATATTAAGTGCCAATTTTGCTCTTTCATTTCCTGCTTCAGCAGCATCTTCCAAGTCTCTAAAATCACTGCTGATACCTGATATGCCTAAAACACCTGATTTTTTATTTAAAAAATCATTTATTTCTGCAGAAGTAGTTATACCTTCTTTATCCATAATAAACGGAATTATTGCAGGATCAATATCTCCTGACCTTGTTCCCATTGGCAATCCTTCCAGTGGAGTCAATCCCATAGATGTATCTATACATTTTCCTCCTTTTACAGCTGCAATACTAGATCCATTTCCTAAATGACATGTTACGATATTTAAATTCTTAATATCTTTATTAAGTATTTCAGCAGCTCTTAGAGATACATATTTATGTGATGTTCCATGAAATCCATATCTTCTTATTTTGTATTTCTCATAGTATTCGTATGGAATCGGATAGATATAGTTTTCTGCCGGCATTGTTTGATGGAAAGCAGTATCAAAAACTACAACCATTGGTGTATCAGGCATCAAGTCTCTACACGCTTCGATTCCCATAAGTCCTGCAGGATTGTGAAGCGGAGCCAATACTATATTTTTTCTTATAGCTTCAATAACTTCATTAGTAATTAAAGCTGGTTGAACAAAATCTTCTCCTCCATGTAAGATCCTATGTCCAATTGCTGCTATTTCATCCAAAGATGAGATTGCACCATAGTTTTTATCTAATATTGCGTTTAAAACCAATTCTAAAGCTCTTTTATGATCTTTCATGGGCTCTTCAATTGTAACTCTTTCCTTCCCTGTAGTATCATGTTTAATCCTTGAGCCTTCGATCCCGATCCTTTCAACCAAACCTTTTGCAAGAACCGTTTCTTCCTTCATATCAATCAATTGATATTTTAAAGAAGAACTGCCGCAGTTTATTACTAATATGTTCATTATCATTCCTCCTGTATCTTTATCATTAACTATAACATATAGTATTATATTTGTGTTAAAAAATCAACAGGTTATCGAATAGTATTTGCTATAGTTTCTGCAATTATTAATAAAATATATGTTATAATATAAAAGGTTTCCATTAAAAAGATATTAAATAAAATTAAGATTTTGGAGGAAATTATGAAAGTTGTAGGTTTCATTACTGAATATAATCCTTTTCATTTCGGTCATAAGTTTCACTTAGAGGAAGCAAAAAAATTAACTAATTCAACTCACAGTATTGCTGCAATGAGCAGCTCATTTGTACAAAGAGGTGAACCTTCACTAGTTGATAAATGGACAAAGGCAAAAATAGCAATTGAAAATGGAGTTGATTTGGTCATTGAGCTGCCATTTATTTATTCAGTGCAAAGTGCGGAATTATTTGCCTATGGTGGAGTGAATATACTTAATTCTTTAGGCATTGTTGATTACTTGGCATTTGGAAGTGAAACAGGGCAAATCGAGCCATTGAAAAAAATAGTAACAGTTTTAAACAAAGAGCCAATTATTTATAAAGAAATTTTTAAAAAATATTTAAACTTAGGCTTATCCTTTTCAGAAGCTCGGAATTTGTCCTTGAGCTCATATTTTACTGATAATCAATATAACTATAGTGAGTTACTAAAGCAATCCAACAATATTTTAGCTATAGAATATATGAAGGCATTGGAAAGGCTGAATTCTTCTATACAACCTATTGCAATAAAAAGACAAGGTAATGACTATAAGGATGAAAATATCACCACTACAATAGCTTCTGCTACAGCTATCAGAAAAAGAATACAGGAAGATGGATTAGAATCAATTAAAGATTATGTCCCAAATGAAACATTTCTTGAATTAGAAGGATTCTACAACAGATATAATCACTTCAATTATTTAGAAAATTACAATGAAATATTCCAATATATACTAAGAACTTCCACCAAAGAAAATATGTTGGAAATTATGGATATGGAAAACGGACTGGAAAATAGAGTCTTGGATAAGGGCAGTCTTTCAAGCGATATAAATATTATAATAGATAGCATACAGACAAGAAGGTACCCTAAGACCAGAATCCAAAGGATATTTATACATCTTTTAAACGATCTATATGGATATACTATCAAAGAAATTTACAAAAAATCTCCTTCATATGTTAGAATTTTGGGAAGTAATGAAAAGGGGCTGGAACTGATAAACAGAATTAAAGAATCATCCAATGTACCAATTATTACAAAATTTGCAGATTCCAAATATATAGAAGATATTTATGTTAAAAAAATGTTAAAAGCAGAAGAAAAAGCAACTAATTTATTTTTCTTAGGTTTAAGCCCTAAAAAACCTTTGGTTAATATGGATTTTTTAATTTCCCCTTATATCAAAACAAAATAATATCATCTCCCCTATCATATATATAGATTATATGAGCAAATTCTAATAATAAGGGGAGGAATTGTTTTATGAAAGAGAAAAAGTCGTTTAAGTTGAAATATATATTTATAATCCTACTCATATTAATAATGATTCAAATATTTAGAAATCCCGGTTTAAGTATAAAAAGTGCAAAGGAAGGATTGGACATATGGGCAAATCTTCTTTTGCCATCTCTTTTTCCTTTTCTCATAATATCCAATTTACTTATATCACTTGGATTTATGGACTTATTCGGAAGATTCTTAGAACCATTGATGAAGCCACTTTTTAATGTTTCGGGTATTGGTATTTTCCCATTTTCAATAAGTATGATATCCGGATATCCCGTAGGTGCCAAACTTACCTCAAACTTAAGAGAAAACAACCTTATAACAAAAATTGAAGGGGACAGACTCATAAGTTTTTCCTCTACATCAGGACCGTTATTCTTGCTTGGTACTGTATTAACGGGAATGTTAAACGCACCTGAACTAAGCCCTTTAATTCTAATCCCCCATTATTTAGGAGCAATTACAATTGGTTTAATATTTAGATTTTATAAAAAAAATGATAAATCCTCTATAGAACATGATGTTTATAATCTCAAAACCACAAATAATTCAATTGGAGCCTTAATATCCGGATGTATAAAGGATGGTATTGATTCTATGCTTATGATCGGTGGGTTTGTAATCATTTACAGTGTGATAATAAATATTATGTTTAAATCCAATTTATTTAATTCAATTCTTAATATAGTATCCAAGGTTACGTTCGTGGATATAGAAATATTGAAAGGTATAGTTGCAGGTATTATTGAACTTACCAATGGGTGTAAAATGATATCCAGTTTAAATATCAAATTAATCAATAAAATATTGATATTAAATTTTCTCATAGGATGGGGTGGATTCTCTATTCACAGTCAAGCATTAAGCTTTATAAGCAACACGGATATAAATTCAAAGATATATCTTGTATCCAAGTTTTTTCATGGAGCATTAGCTTCTTTTTATACATATTTACTGTATATATTCAAATATAAAGGAATGTTATCGACAACCTTCAATACATCTAACTTTACCATCCCTACTGATTTTGAACATTGGTTATCAGTACTTGTAAATTCAGCAAAAATTACAGTGACTTCATTTATATTTATTTCCATTTTATCTATCTTAATTAAACAATTGAAGGTAAAAAATTGAAGGCAATTTTATATTAAAATAAATATGCAAATATAGGCCATGGCGAGTTATAGCTCGCCATGGCATCCAATTTTTATTGTTATTACTGAATATCAGGTTGCCCAAGAGCCTTGTTTACAGCAACGCTTAGCCTTCCTTCACTTTCAATCTTTCCTTTTATTATATCTTCCTCGGTAAATCTAGCCATCAATATCTCCCGTTCTTTAACTCTCTCCCAATCATATGTTACATAAATATAACCGTCATCAGCTTCTTTAGCATCGGGGTATGAAGCCTCATTTCGTTCATCCAGCAATAATTTATAAGGCCAAGTTTCGCCATCATCTTCACTAAGCATCGCTGTTAAATGACTGCGTCCCTTCCATTTTTTTACGTTGCCTTGATTCATAATATCATCTAAATCAATACGCTCATTAAAATTATTGTGATTGATCATTAAAAGGCGACCAGATTTTAATCTGCGAATATGAAATCTTGAACAAGGTCCGTCAATATGGCTTTTACGTCCTAATGTCCATGTATACCCACCATCTGTTGAAAAACTTTCTCCAATTCCATCAAAAGTACGTACTAACATCCACAATGTACCATCTTTCTTTTCCACAATCATATGTTCATCAAAACTACGATTAGGAACATCCGCGCTGCCTCGCAATAAAATAGTTTTTCCTTCATCTTCGGAAGCATATACATTAGAAAATTGTTCATTTTCCAAGCCATGATCCTCACTTGGCACACTACCGCTTGTATTGCACCAAATAGCACAAGGGAAAAGCCATTCTCCTCTACTTGTAGCTATAGGTTTATTCATCATAATTCCATTAGCAATCCTTCTGGGAGCAGACCATTGGAGATTTTCTTCATCCGGATTATCACAAATCGAAACCCATACGCCGCTACGGCCGTCATTAAATCCTCTTGCCTGTGTCCAGGTCATCCAAAGACGACCAAAAGGATCAATCCATAAGCAAGGGTCGTAAATACGACATTCAGGATCCGGATGCTCAACTACAGCCTCACAGGACCTAAAAGTCTTCCCTTGATCATCACTAACACATAAAACCATTATATTTCCGCCAACTTCAGCATCTTGCCCAGAATAAAAGTTTATAAAAATACGGCCTTTTTTTGTTACCTCAATAGAAGGTATCCCTTGCCATCTACGATATGAATCTTGAAATCTTTCTTCTTTAGGTCGCACAAATAATTTTGCAGGATTTAGTGCGGAATTATTCATAAACAACACCTCCAAAAATATTAATCTATTAATTTTAAAAATATATTAAAACCATCTTACATATATAAACATAAATTATTTTTAATCTTCATATGCCTGTTCCTTAATAGTATCGATTAACTCTTGAATATGATTTTGCATCAAATAGGCAGCCTGTCTGGATTCTCTTGTCTCAATTTTTTCAGTGATCTTTTCATGCTCTTTCACATAAATTCCGCCTCGTTCACGAGTAGTGAGGGTTTCAAAATCAGACTCTATTCTTTTTTCTTCAAAAATTAATACATTTAACAATGCATAAATGAATTTGTTATGACAAACTTCTGCTATCATAGCATGAAAATCCAATGCAGGCTCTGTCGGATCCTGATTGTCTTCTACACATGTCCTATGAATTTCTAAGGATTCACGAAGCAGCTCTATTTCACTATCTGTTGCATTTATCGCAGCTAAGCGTGCTGCTTCTGTCTCCAGAATCTGCCTCACGTTCAATAGATCAATAAGTTCATCATATTTTGTTATCTTAATATCTAACGTTAATTTATCACGCATTAAAACATTCGCAATATTATCTTCAATTTCATCTAACAATAATTTTCCATCTTGAGTCAATATCCGCCCTTGATTTCCTTCTAAGAGAGTAAATCCCTTGTAATCCAACTCCTTTAAGTAGCGTCCTATCGTAGCTGTACTTAAATCAATTCCATAATTACTTATCTCTTCCCTTAAAATCCAAGAACCCACCGGGGTATTTTTTTCATAAACAGCCTTCAATAAAAGATAATTTAGCATCTCCATTCTGTTTGAAAATACTCCTGTTTGCATTAAAACTTTTTCATCTAATAACAGATCGCTCATATTCCCTCACCAACTTCTAATTTTATTTCATAAGAATTAATCTTTATGCATAGAGCATATGTTATAAAAAATTATATTAACAATATTAATACAAATTATCCTTTGGCAATTTGTTGCTTTCCTTACTGCCTAAAGCACACCATAATATTACATCAAGAATTACAATAATACTACCAATCATAGCCCAAAAACTTGGCCATTCTCCTATAAATATGATCACTGACAAAGTATTTAAAATTGGATCCAACATCAGCAATACTGAAGCCTCAATAGGGGTTGTATGCTTAATTGCTCTTGCAAATAAGATTTGTGGAATTCCAAATGAAAAAATTCCCAATATTAATATACCAATAATAGAGTGAAATGTAAAGGTAGGTGGATTTAGAGCCATAAAAAGCATTCCAATAATTATCTCAATAATATTAGAAATCATATAATAATGTTGTATATTTGTTTTAGAGTATTTTGCATAAACAGTCATCATTACCATAAGTACTCCACTCAGTAATGCAAACATATCACCAATTAAATGTCCTGGAGCTAAATTGCCCCAAAAGTAAGTACAATTATCCCCCTAAGCCCACTTATCACCATAGGATGCCAATCTACCAACTTAAATGCCACACCTGCCGTACTATAGCCTATTGCAGTTAATGTTAGATAAATCCCAGCTTGGTTTAAACTTAATTTCTTGCTATTTCTATTCATATAAATCTACCTCTTAATTATCTTGATTAGACTATTAATATTTATCTTCACTTGTCCACTTGGCTAAAGGTAAATCTGCAGACCATTTTGATCTTTTCAAGTTTCTGCTAATTCTTTTGGCAGCATCATTAGCTTGCATAATAATTTTCGTTTCATCTACTGTAAGCACATTTCCATTTTCTACCACAACCTCGCCATCAATAATAACAGTTTTGACCTCATTACCTCTAGCCGAATAAACTATGTTAGGGATAAGATTACGTATAGGATCTTCCAGAACGGGACTCATTGTAGGCTCCATTAAATCAAGAATTATAATATCTGCCAGTTTCCCTTCTTTTAGCGATCCAACTTTATCATCTAATCTAAGTGCACGCGCTGATTCAATAGTTCCCATGCGTAATACTTTCCAAGCAGGAAAAACTGTAGGATCAGAATTTTTATATTTATGCAGTAATGCAGATACTTTCATTTCATTAAACATAATATTGCAATTATTGCCTGGAGCTTGATCTGTACCTAGTGCCACAAGCCCACCAAAACTTGCAAACTCCTGTGCAGGTGGAAGAATACCTCCAATAATAACATTACTATTGGAACAAAGTGCCATTGAAGTGCCAGAATGTGCAACTAATTTTAATTCTTCAGTAGTTGCATCTGTCATGTGTGCTGCAAGTAATCTATTATTGAGGTATCCAAGCTCCTCTAATAGTGGAATTGGTCTCTTTCCATTTCGCATTACTGATTGTATGGTTTCTTCAGGAGATTGTGCCACATGTAAAAAGATATCTACATCATTTTTATCGGCTAAATTTTTAATCTCCTTTAATAATTCAACAGAACACATGTCTACTGCTTGAGGTCCATATCTACATACAATACGTCCATTACTACTATTGTGATATTTTTCGATCAATTTTGTATTGTTGTTTAATTTGATGTTTCCTATTGTACTATCTAAAGGATATAGAACACCATGTTCAACAACCGTAACGTCTTGTGGTAGTTCATTAATCATATCACTTACAACAGCCCTAGTCCCTACTTTTATATGATTTGATATTAAGTCTAGCATCGGTACATCAAAGTCACCAAATGTTGTAGTGCCAGTTTTAACAGCTTCAACAATATTTAGCATAGAACCCTTAACAAGATCTTCTGTCGTTGCTAAACTTAACAATGGAAGTATTCCGCGAAACATCCAATCACCTGATGGTATATCCTGTGATCCACCTCTAACAATTGCGTTAGATGTATGGATATGAGCATCAACTAACCCTGGCATAACAACTTTATTGGTAGCATCAATGTAACGGTGTGCAGTATGCTTTTTCAAAACATCTTGTTCTTCACCAACTGTTATAATCTTATTGCCTTTTATCCCTATAGCTCCACAGTTAATTATACCAGTGCCTTCTCCTTCCATAGTGATAACGTAGCCACCATGGATAATCATATCAAGATTCATAAATTTTCCTCCTTTTTCAAATAAATTTGTATATTAATTTAACCAATATTAGAAATTTAATATTTTTTCTGTGATGTAAATGTAACTAATGGCATAACATCTTTCCACTTACTTTGTTTCAATTCATTTGAAATACGTTTTGCCGCTTGGTTAGCCTGTATAATTACCTCTTCTTCATTGATTGTAAGTATCTTATGATTTTCCACAACTACTTTTCCATCAATAATTACTGTCTCGACTTCATCCCCACGAGCAGAATAAACTAAATTAGGAATAATATTGCGAATTGGATCATCAAAAATTGGACTCATTGTTAAACGCTCTAAATCTACTATGATTATATCAGCTAATTTCCCATTTTTAAGAGAACCTACTTTATCATCCATCTGCAATGCCCGTGCTGCCTCTATGGTTGCCATTCGAAGTACCTTCCAAGCTGGATACATAGTTGCATCCCTATTTTTATATTTATGCATTAATGATGTAATCTTCATTTCGTTGAACATATCATTACAATTGTTAGCAGGAATGCAATCAGTCCCTAGGCTAACAATTCCGCCAGCTTGAGCAAATTCCTGTGCTGGTGGCAAGGTCCCACTGACTAATATAAGACTGTTTGAGCAAAGGGACATGCTAGCTCCTGATCTTGCCACCAAAACAATTTCCTCTGGTGCAGCCCATTTCAAATGTGCCGCAAGTAATCGTCTATTAAGATACCCTAATTCATCAAGAACAGCAACGGGTCTTTTCCCATTGCGTAATAGCGATTGAACAATTTCTTCTTCTGACTGTTCTACATGCATAAATATACCAACATTATATTTTTGCGATAAATTCTTTACTTCCTTCATTAGCTCTACAGTACACATATCTACCGCCTGTAATCCATATCTACAAGTAATTCTACCATTATAACTAGTATGGTATTGTTCTATTAGTTCAGTGTTATTATGCAGTTTTTGATTCCCAACAGCACTATCTAAAGGGTATAAAACACCCCTTTCAATCTCAGAAACATCTTTTGGCATCTCATTAATCATATCACTTACGACAGATCTAATTCCAGAATGTACATGATTTGGGACTAAGTCTAGCATGGGTACATCAAAATCTGCAAACGTGGTTGTTCCTGTTTTTAAAGATTCTGCAATATTAAGCATAGATCCTTTCCTTAAATCATCTTCAGTGGCAAGACTTAAAAGTGGAAGTGCACATTTAAACATCCAGTCATCATAGGGAATATCCTGTGCCACCCCGCGAATGATCGCATTAGATGTATGCATGTGAGTATTTATAAATCCTGGCATAACAACTTTATTAGTCGTATCAATATAACGATGTGAAGTATACTTTTTCAAAACATTGTGTTCTTCACCAACCGCTACAATCTTATTGCCTTTTATTCCTATAGCGCCACGGTTAATTATACCAGTTCCTTCTCCTTCCATAGTGATAACGTAGCCACCATGGATAATCATATCAAGATTCATAAATCTTCCTCCTTTGTTATTGATATCCTTCCCTTGTCCACTTAGTCAGCGGTAAATCATAGCTATTTTTATCCTTTTCTAGTTCAACACATATCTTCTTAGCACATTGATTTACATGTTCTACTGCCTTTTTTTCATCTACAGTTAATATCTTGTGATCTTCAACAATTACTTTTCCATCAATAATAACCATTTCAACCTCATTTCCTCGTCCAGCATACACTAAGTTAGGTACAATATTTCTAATAGGCCAATCCATAATAGGAGAAAGATTTGGAAATGTCATATCTATCATAATAATATCCGCTCTTTTACCCGCCCTAAGTGAACCAATAATCTCTCCCATTCCTAATGCATTGGCTCCTTCAATGGTTGCCATTCTCATTACCTTCCAAGCAGGATATGCAGTCCCATTTTTATGTTTGTACTTATGTGCAATTGAAGTAAACTTCATCTCATTAAACAAATTATTACAATTATTACCCGGTGATTGATCTGTTCCTAGTCCTATCCTAGTAGAATATTTTCCAAATTCCTCTGCTGGAGGAAGATTTCCACCTAATATTGCTATGCTTCCTGTACAAAGTACCATTCCCGCACCAGATTCAGCAACAATCTTAACTTCTTCTTCAGTAGCTGAAGTCATATGAATAGCCAAGAGACGTTCATTTAGAAGTCCTAATTCCTGTGCGTAGGCTACTGAACGTTTTCCATAACGTTTTTTAACCTGAATAACTTCTCTATCTCCCTGTGCAAGATGCATATGAATGCCTACATCATATTTTTCTGCTAAATTTTTTATTTCTATTAGCAGCTCAGTAGAACACATATCAACGGCTTGAGGCCCAAACATACATGTTACTAGGTTGTCCTTATATCCATGGTATTGTTCAATCATCTTAATATTATCCTGCAATTTATGTTGCCCTACAGCGGGATCTAAAGGGTATGGTTCTCCTGGAATCTTTTTTACATTAGTTGGTAATTCATTAATCATATTTGCTGCAACAAGCCTAGTTCCCACCTTTATATGATTTGGAATCAATTTTAGCATTGGCGTTTCATAATCACAAAATGTAGTTGTACCAGCCTTTACTGCTTCAATTATATTGACCATAGACCCTGCAACAAGATCCTCATCATCCGCTCGACTAAGCAAAGGCCAAATTCCATCTTCCATCCAATTATCAATATCTTGACACCCCCCTCTAACAATAGTATCAGAAGTATGGATGTGGCAATCTATAAATCCAGGCATAACCACTTTATTATGAGCATTAATATATCTATGAGCAGTATATTTTTCCAATATATCATTTGTAGTCCCTACAGCAACAATTGTATTTCCTTTAATCCCTACTGAACCATTGTTAATTACTCCAGTTCCTTTTCCCTCCATAGTAATGACATATCCACCATGGATAATTATATCAAGTGTCATAAGTTATCCCCTTTCTTCATTGTTTATAATAATCTGTTTCTCCATTATATCCCTAAATTAGATTCTTAATATTCTCCTTGTGAAGTTGCTTTTGCCAATTGCATTACATCTAACCACTTACTTTGTTTTAAATTCTGTGAGATACGACTAGCTGCTTGGTTAGCCTTTTTAATTATGTCTAGCTCATTTACAGTTAGTATTTTATGTTCTTCTACAATTACTTTGCCATCAATAATAACCATCTCTACTTCGTCACCACGTGCAGAAAACACCAAATTTGGAATAACATTACGGATCGGGTCATCAAAGATAGGACACATTGTTGCTCTCATCAAATCAACTATAATTATATCTGCTAATTTTCCTTCCTTAAGTGAACCAACTTTATCTTCCATTTTTAGTGCTTGTGCAGCCTCAATTGTTGCCATTCGAAGCACTTTCCAGGCTGGAAATGCAGTTGCATCTTTGTTCTTATATTTGTGCATCATAGCTGCAATCTTCATTTCATTAAACATATTACTACAGTTATTTCCAGGAGCTTGATCTGTACCAAGGCCAACAATTCCACCTGCTTCCATAAATTCCTGTGCTGGAGGTAGCAGTCCATTAATTAATACAAGGCTATTTGAACATAATGCCATACTCGCTCTAGAACTCGCGACTTTCACAACCTCATCATATGTAGCATGTTTTAAGTGAGCTGCAAGTAATCGTTCATTAAGATATCCCAATTCATCTAATAGAGCAACTGGCCTTTTACCATAACGTAATAATGATTGCTCAATTTCTTCTTCAGATTGTTCCACGTGCATAAATATATCTACATCATATTCATAAGCCAGTTGTTTTACTTCCTTTAACAGTTCTAAAGTACACATGTCTACCGCTTGAACTCCGTACCTACAAGTAATTCTTCCATTATGACTATTGTGATACTGCTCAATTAATCTTGTGTTATTCTGTATTTTTTGACTACCAACAGAACTATCCAACGGATATAATATACCTTCCTCAATAACAGAAACATCTTTTGGCATTTCATTAATCATGTCACTGACAACAGCTCTAACCCCTGCTTGAATATGATTTTGAATTAAATCAATCATAGGAACATCAAAATCACCAAATGTTGTTGTACCCGTCTTAACCGACTCAATAATATTAAGCATTGAACCTGTAACAAGGTCATCCAATGTAGTAAAACTCAAAAGTGGGATTACACATTTTAGTCTCCAATCAACGTATGGAATATCCTGCGCCAATCCACGGATAATTGCATTAGATGTATGCATATGAGTATTTACTAATCCTGGCATTACCACCTTATTCATTGCATCAATATATCTATGAGCAGCATAATTATGCATAACTTCATGTGTAGTACCCACTGCAATAATTTTGTTCCTTTTAATACCTACTGCGCCATTATTTATTATTCCTGTACCTTTACCTTCCATGGTTATTACATATCCATTATGGATAATTATATCAAGTGTCATTTTATCATCCTCCAAGAAACTATTTAAATCCCATATATGCTTCTTGAACAGTTTCATTGTTCATCAAATCCATACTATTACCTTCTAAAGATACTTTTCCTACATTAAATACATACGCACGGTCTGCAGTTTCCAGCGCTAGTTCTGCATTTTGTTCTACAATCAACATTGTGGTGCCATTTTTTTTATTGATCTCCTTAAATTTTTCGAACATTTCGTCTATTATAACAGGAGCTAGTCCAAGTGACGGTTCATCCAACATCATTAATTTTGGCCTTGCCATCATCGCACGTCCAACAGCCAACATTTGTTGTTCTCCACCAGAAAGAGTACCACCTATTTGATTTGCTCTTTCTTTCAATCTGGGGAATAATTCAAATACATCTTCCATGCCCTCTTCTATTACTGATTTATTTTTTTCTTTAAAAGCTCCTACCCTTAAATTATCCATAACTGAAAGATTTACAAAAATTCTACGTCCTTCCGGAACCAGACTGATTCCTCTTTCTACAAACTGATATGTTTTAGATGGCAATTTCTGTCCTTCAAAAAGGATTTTTCCACTTCCTATTTCTTTATCACCTGCTATAGTACGTAATAGCGTTGATTTTCCTGCACCGTTGGAACCTATAATTGTTACAATTTCACCTTTTTTTACATTTAGGGATACATCATAAAGTGCTTGTATGCCACCATAAAATACATTAAGGTTATCAATTTCCAAGATTGTATTATTATACGACATTTTTCTGCCTCCTTTCCCCTATATAAGCTTTTATTACTTTAGGATTATTCTGTATCTCTTCAGGAGTTCCCGATGCTAAAGTTTGCCCTAGATTTAAAACGGTGACGTTTTTACATACCTCCATTACTACTTCTAAATGGTGTTCAATTAGTACAATAGCAAGCCCTGTATCTTTGTGAAGTTTCTTTAGAAAGCTAATAAGTTCAACGCTCTCTCCTGTATTCATTCCTGCTGCAGGCTCATCTAAAAATAATAATTTAGGTTTAGTTGCAAGTGCACGAGCTATTTCCAGTTTTCTTTGAAGTCCATAAGGCAATGCCCCTGCTTCATAATCCTTATACTCTAATATGCCTACCTCATCTAAGTATTTCAACGACTCCTCATATGTCTCTTTATCTTTTTTTCGTACGTTAGGAGTTTTCAGCATGGCAGATAAAATATTGTAACTCGGTACACTGTTAAGTCCAATTGCCACATTTTCATGAACTTTCATTTTAGGATAAATCCGAATATTCTGGAACGTCCTCGCAATTCCCAAATGTGCTATTTTATCAGGGCGCATCCCATTTAACAAATGACCATCAAAATGAATCTCCCCAGCAGTAGGTTTTACAACACCTGTTATAGCATTAAATACCGTAGTTTTACCTGCACCATTAGGTCCGATGAGACCTTTAAAATCTCCTTCCTCCATTGAAAATGTCACATTTTGGACAGCTTTTACTCCACCAAAATGTACAGACAAATCTTTTAATTCCAGTAATGCCATCTTCAATTTCCTCCCTTCTTACTAGATATATTTGCCGTCGTATTGATTTTTTTAGAACGCAATTTATGATATAGATTAAGCAAAGGTCGCAATGATAATTCTTTATGCCCTAACAAACCTTCTGGGCGAATTCTCATCATTACTATTAATACAAATCCATAAATAGCTAATCTCCAATTTGACATAAATCTCAACAATTCCGGGGTAGCTGTAAGAACAATAGATGCAAGCACAGGTCCAGTAACTGAAGATATACCTCCTAATACAACTGCTGTTAGTAAATTAGTTGACATAACCGCACCAAAGGTATTTGGAACCATATAAGTATAATAATGTGCCATCATACCACCGCCAACGCCACAAAAAAATGCACTAATCATTAAAACCTTTAATTTTTCTCTAAATATATTAACTCCAATCAATTCGGATGCATCCGCATGATCCCTAATTGCAAGTGCTATTTTACCATGCTGTGACCGTGTATAATTATATATAAAAAATATGGATATAATGGCAATAACAATTGCCTGTAATAATCCAGTTTTATGTGGAATGCCTGAAATACCTAAAGCACCACCAACATATGGATGATTTATATTACTTAAAATAATACGCACTGCTTCTGAAAAACCTAGAGTTGCAATCGCAAAACAGTCTGCAGATAATTTACCACGAAGCGTTGGATAACCAATAATTATGCTGCTTAGTGCCGCTACTGAACCCCCTAATATCAAAGCTAATCCATAAGGAATGCCAAAATATTTTGTTAAAATCGCTGATACATAAGCACCTATACATACAAAACATGCATGACCCATGGAAAATAAGCCAACATAACCTGTTAAAAGAGTTAAACCGCACACACAAACAATATTAATACAAGTGCTTATCATAATACCTTCTATGTAACCCATCTATTATTCCTCCTTAAAGTTTATCGTGTATGCCTTTCCCCAAAAGTCCATTAGGTAAGAAAATTAAAACTATAACTAACAATCCATACGCTACAAGGTCACGATAAGTCGTAGAAACATAGGAAGAAATCATTGTTTCTAATAAACCAAGTAACAAACCTGAAACAACTGCTCCAGGTAAACTTCCTAATCCCCCTACCGTTGATGCAACGAATCCTTTCATTGCTACCGTGCCCATATTTGGGTAAACAGAATATTTCATACCATAAAAGCATCCGGCTAGACCTGCAGCTGCACCTGAAAGCATAAAAATAATTACCGCTACAAAGTTCACATTAATTCCCATTAATTCCGCAGTATTGGAATCAAAAGAGCTAGCCCGAATACCCAAGCCAATTCGCGTTTTATATAGAAATGTCCAAAGTAATGCTAACATTATAATAGATAATACTGCAGCTAAAATATCCGCGCGTGGTATTGCAATAGAGCCAATTGTCATTACCGATTTTGCCCATTCGGATGGAAATGCACGCACACCACCACCAAATATTTGAATACAAAAATTTGGAATAAAAGTATTCATGCCTAAAGCAGCAATCATAAGATATAGTTTAAGAGCATTTTTCTGACGCATAGGTCGGTAAACCGTTAGTTCCATAATTATTGATGCGATTCCCGCCACAATCATTGCTAAAATAATTCCTACAGCTAATGGAAGCTTTAATAATGGAATTGCATAAAAAGCAGCAAATGTACCAAGCATCATAATTGATCCAAACCCGAAATTTGAAAAATTAAAAACACTAAATACTAGAGCATAACCTACAGCAAGTAATGCATAAACGCTACCTATAGATATTCCAGTAGCTAATTGTTGAAGAAATAATCGCATATTCATTCCACCTTATATTAATAATTATGCTGTTTCTATCATTTAAGATTTAAAACTATTTGATAGAAACAGCATATAGAAACAGCATTTTGTTTTTACCAAATAAAAATTAAAAAATTTGTTAAGTAATTTAAATTAGAAATTATTTAGGAGCATAAACCCCAAGATTTTCAACCTGACCATCACTAAATCTCTTTATCGTAAACTCTAAACCCTCCAGATTATGTGTACTTGCATCATATCCTGTATTAGGTCCGGTAAACATTTCAAATCCTTCAGTCTTTTCCAGTGTTTCTTTCAATACTTTAGGATCTGTAGAACCACTATTTAAAATTGCATGCTCTAATATTTTAATTGAGTTGAAACTTATTAACCCAGACATATGAACAGCCATACCTGAATCACCATGATTTTTATTATACTCTTCTTTTATATCATCAAATTTTGAACTATCAACATCTCCGTTTGTGGCAAAAATTGTACCTGCCAACTCTTTACCTGCAATTTCAACTAGTTCTGATGCATCATATACGCTAGTTCCCAACAGTTTTATCTTATCACCATATCCTAGTTCGTTTAATTGTTTAGCTGCATTGCCTACTTCTTTATAAGCCATTGCAGGCATAAAGATGTAATCGGGATTATCTTTTGCCAGTGATGTCAATTGTGCACGGAATTCAATATCTTCTACTTGATATGTCGCTACGCCAACAATTTCCCCACCTAACCCTTTGTAAGCATCACTAAAAGCATTGTACATTGCTACACAATCTACTAATGTTGTTTCATATAATATAGCAATCTTAGGTTTGTCCAATTCGTGGTATGCATAATTTGCAAGAGCAACTACCAAGTCATCATTCATAGGACCACATCGAAAAGTATATGGGCGTACAGCTCCGCTTTCGTCCACTGTTACCAACTGTGCGGCACTAGAAGGAATATGAAGAACACCTGCTTTGTTACACAATTCTGCCACAGCAGTACCTTGTGCTGAGTTACTAGGCCCTAAGATAGCTACCGCTCCTTCTTGTAAAAGTTTATTTGTTGCATTTACTGCCTCCGAGAAATCTCCTCCAGTACCAGAAATATCATATGGGCGAAAATCAATTTTTCGGCCTAACCAACCACCTTCTTCATTTACCTTTGCTACATAGTCTTCCATTAAATATTGCGGAACTAATCCATACAATGCATCAGGTCCGGAAGACCATCCTAAGAAACCTACTACAATAGGGTCAGTACCCTCTTCAGAAATATTTCCGCTATTATCAAGGTTACTACTATTTGTATCCTTTACTCCACATGCTCCCAATGATAAAGTCATTGATAATGCTAAAATAATTAACAAAAATCTTTTCATTTTTACCCTCCTAGATTGATTTAGATGTTGTTTAACTTCACTTCTTGATTCCTTATTTTTGTTTAGGTACATATTGCCCATACCCTTGTTTTCCTACAATCATTCCATTATCATATACCAACTCCCCTCTTACAAGTGTTTTTTCAACCTTACCTTTAAATTTCATATCTTGATAGATTCCTTTGTTGCTTTTTGTCTTTGAAAAAGATTTCATGCCATCATAAATCCATTCTTCATTAAGATCTACTACCAGCACATCGGCATCTGAACCTGGCAATAAACTTCCTTTCCTAGGATACAAGCCCATAATTCTTGCAGTATTTTCAGAAGTGATTTTAGATAAATGAGATAATGGTAAACCACGCTTATGAACTCCTTCAGTAATAAGTCCGGATAGCATAGCATCAAATCCACCAAACCCGCTATACTCATTCCAAAAACTCCCTTCTTTGACTTTTTCTTCATCACTATATGGTCCATGATCGGAACCAATTATATCAATTGTTCCATCAAATATATAATCCCATAATTTTTCAACATTTTCACGGCTACGCAACGGCGGATTGCATTTAGCATAGGATTTCTTATCACGTAATATATTTTTATCAAACAATAGATAATGTGGGCATGTTTCTACAGATACTTTAACTCCTTCCATCTTTGCTTTTTTTAAGTATTCAGCACCTTCTGCAATTGTCATATGACAAATAAGCAATCGTGAATTATTTACCTTAGAAAACAATACTGCTCGCTGAATTGCTTCAAGTTCAGCCCACCAAGGTCGAGCCTCATCATGCATGGATTCATCTTTGCAATTTATATCACTCATATGCTTACTGCCAAAATCAGCTACCTCAGCATTTTCAGCATGCACACCTATTAATCCATCAAACTTCGCTACCTCTCTCATTCCTTTAACTAAATATCCATCCGTAATCTGCGGATAATCAGGATTTGCAAAGGACATAAAACCCTTATATGCCACACAACCTAAGTCATTAAGCTCTTCAAGATTATCAATACAAGAAGGAATAAGCCCTCCCCATAATGCAAAGTCTACAAATGAGTTTTTACTAGCCACTTCTTTTTTAAGTTCAAAACCATGTCTGTCAGTCACAGGAGGTACACTTAGCGGCATTTCGACGATAGTAGTAATCCCCCCTGCCGCTGCTGCCTGTGATCCATGATACCAGTCTTCACGATAATTCAATGGAGAAGGATCCCACATATGTACATGAGAATCTATAACACCAGGCATTAGAACTTTCCCTATTACATCTACAATTTCATAATCACCTCCAATTTCCGCATTGGTGATTCCTTTGATAATACCGTTTTCAATTACCAAAGATGCTTCAACCAATCTATCTGGTAATACAATAGTGCCACCTTTTAAGATCGTTTTTTTACATGTACTTAATGTCATGCAACTCTCTCCTTTGTCTTTTATTTATAGTAAAATTAAAAGCCATTTTAATTTTATAAAAATAACGTTTACAAATAAATTAATAATACCTGCTCATCATTAATGAGCAACTCTGTTTATATTTATTATATTCTGATGTATTTCCCTTGTCAATATATTTATTAAAATATGTGATTATAGTAATTTTGCATTTATTATTATGCCCACAACTAAAGAAAAATGTATTATATGCCCTATGCCTTAATAAATAAGATAAAATATAGATTTAAATATTTGGATCAAAAAAATATAGCACCAATTAATTTTAAAAATTGGTGCTAACCCTTTAAATGATTTAACTTACTAGAGATTCAATTACTCCATACCTCTAAGTTCTTTTCTATTGTCATTAAGTAATTGTATAGCTTCCTTTAAGTTTTCTTGTGTTTCCAGTAATAAACTGTCGGCGTATTCCATTGCCCCGATCCTTATCTCTTTTGCATTGCTTTTCGCTTTAGTTATGATTTCTTCGGCCCTTGCATTTGCCTTTTTGATTATTTCTTGTTGGTCAACCAGCTCTTCTAATTTATATTCGGCTTCATTGAGCATTGTATCCGCATCTTTTTGTGCCTCAGCAAGAATCCTTTGCCTTTCGTCTTTTATCCATGCGGCTTGTTTTATTTCATCAGGCAATTTAATTCTTATTTCTTGAACTATTTCCAAAAGTTCTTCTTTATCTACCAATACCTTATTTGTAAAAAGAACGCTTGTACCGGCTTCAACTATATCTTCTATTTCATCGATAAGATTCAAAATATCCACTATAGCTACCCCCTTATTTTATTTACTAATTTCTCTTCAACAACCTTTGGTACAAAACAAGATATATTTCCATTAAGCATTGCAATTTCCTTTACAATGCTTGAACTTAAAAAAGAATATTGATTCCCGGAAACCATAAAATATGTCTCTAATTCCGGATATAATTTTCTATTGACCAATGCCATCTGCATTTCATATTCAAAATCAGAAACAGCCCTTAAACCTCTTACAATATTAGGACAATTCTTTTGTTTTGCAAAATCTATAAGTAATCCTGAAAAAGAATCAACTTCTACATTTTTAAGCTCCTTTGTACACTCGCGTATCAATTCAACTCGTTCATCGATAGTAAATATTACCTTTTTTGAAGAATTGCTTAAAACACCAACTATTACTTTATCAAATTTTGATGAACATCTCTTTATAATATCTAAATGACCATATGTAATGGGATCAAAACTGCCCGGATATATTACATTCATTTCAGCACCTCTTGCTTTTTATAAAATGATATTGATTTACTTCCATAGTTTCTATAATCACATCTGTAAAAATTGTTTATATTTAGCTTAAGATTCAATTCCTTTTCATGTTCAATTAATATGAGTCCATTCTTTTCAAGTAAATCATGTTTAGTAATATAATCTACAACATTAAACAATAATTCATGATTTTTAAATGGAGGATCAAGATATATATAATCAAACTTAAGATTATCTTTTAAAAATTTCCTCAACGCTCTATTTGCTTCCAGCTTTAATACTGTAGATTTATCTTCTAATTTTGTATGTCTTAGATTTTCTTTTATAATATCGATACTATTTTGTTTCACATCTATAAAATATACCTTCTTAGCCCCTCTGCTTAAAAACTCAATGCCTATAGATCCGGAGCCTGCAAATAAATCCAATACGGTAAATTCAATTTTTAAGGGTTTAAGTATATTAAATATGGATTCTTTGATTTTATCCTCAGTTGGTCTAACATCAAACCCTTTAGGAGCCTTTAATCTATGTCCTTTTTTATCGCCTGATATAACTCTCAATATTCTTTCCTTCCTTATTGAAATATTTTATCATATTTTATCATTTTATTAAACTTTAAAATATAAATTAATTTACAATTCCACTCTCAAGTCTTTAATTAGAGGGCTCTTTAAATAGTTCTAAGACCCTTTTTCTTAATCCTATATGCTCTGGATCTGCTAAATCAGGGTCCCTTTCTAAAATTAATTTTGCATCCTTTTGTGCTGCTTTCAATATATTCATATCAGTAAATAAATTTGCTACCCTTAATTCAGGTAATCCATGTTGTCTAGTTCCAAAGAATTCTCCTGGTCCTCTAAGCTCCAGATCTTTTTCAGATATTACAAAGCCATCAGTTGACTGTTGCATGATTCTCATTCTCTCCATAGATATAGGGTTAAAACTTTCATTGATAAGTATACAGTAGGATTGATATTCTCCCCTGCCAACTCTTCCCCTCAATTGGTGTAACTGTGCCAGACCAAATCTTTCAGCATTGAATATCACCATAATATTGGCATTCGGAACATTTACTCCAACTTCAATAACAGTAGTTGAAACTAAAATATTAATCCTATTAGCCTTAAAATCCTCCATTATCTCATCTTTTTCTTTCGAGGTCATTTTCCCATGTAAAATCCCTACGTTGAATTTTCTATATACATCTTCTTTCAATTCTCTATATAATTTTTCCGCTGCACTTATTGTTAAACTTTCTGATTCTTCTATCAACGGACATACTACATATGCTTGTCTACCCTCTTGTAATTGCTTTTCTACAAATTTATAGATTCTTTCCTTCATGTCAATTCCCGCAGCAAAGGTTTCAATTTCTTTTCTCCCCGGTGGAAGTTCATCAATTACAGATATATCCAAATCCCCATATAAAATTAATGCAAGAGTTCTGGGTATTGGTGTTGCAGTCATAACTATGATATCGGGATTAGAGCCTTTTTCACTTAAACTCACTCTTTGTTTAACCCCAAATCTATGCTGTTCATCAGTAATTACTAATCCCAGTCTTTGAAATTCAACATTATCTTGTATCAGTGCGTGAGTTCCAACTATTATATCAATCTTTCCGGATTCTAAATCTTCTAATATTTCGTCCTTTCTTTTCTTTGAAATGCTGCCAACTAAAAGCTCACAACTTATACCATAGGGTGATAAAAATTTGGATATGGAATCAAAATGCTGGGATGCCAATATCTCTGTAGGAGCCATCATTGCAGCCTGATATCCTGAAAGTACCGCTTTGTACATTGCAACAACCCCCACAACAGTTTTACCGCTTCCAACATCGCCTTGCACTAGTCTGTTCATTTGCCTGTCGTTTTCCATATCCTCTATTATTTCATTTGTCACTTTAAGTTGCGCTTTTGTTAATTTAAATGGTAAATTGTCCAGAAAGTCATAAACTTCATCCCTTGATGGGAACTTTATTCCATTCGTGCTATTGTAAGCCTTGTTTTTTATAGTAGTTAATCCTAATTGCAAAGCTAATAGTTCCTCATAAGCAAGTCTTCTCCTTGCTGAATTTATATTGTTTTTACTTTCCGGAAAGTGGATGTTTTTTATAGATTCTTGAATTCCCATTAACTTATATTTTTTGATAAGATATGAAGGCAAACTCTCATCAATAGATGTTAAGTATTCTTCCAAAACATTATGAATAATCTTTAACATTTCATTGTTTGTCAATCCACTGGTAAGGTTATATATGGGAATAATTTTCCCAGTCTTTTTACTTTCTCCTTCTTTTTCGTAAATTGGATTTGTAATCTGGGTTTCAAAATGTGTCTTATTTACTTTGCCGTTAACAATATATTTCTCTCCGATTTTAAATTTTTCTCTAAGGTAATCTTGGTTAAAAAAAGTCAAATTACCAAATCCGCTATTATCTTTGACAGGAATTTTTAAAATTGATAAGTTTTTTTTAATTCTATTTAAGCTTGAATTTCCACATATTTCAACCTCAAGGCTTATTTTCTCTCCATTTGCCGCACTCCCAAGATTTTTGAAAAGGCTTCTATCATCATAGTCCCTAGGTATAAAATATATTAAATCTCTGACCGTTTCGACATTTAATCTCCTAAGCCGATATGCTCTTTTCGGACCTACTCCTTTTATGTACTGTACATTTAAATTTAAATTATCCACGATTACCTCCATTATTCAAAAAACCCCACCAAAGGGTAGGGTTTTATTCTATGGAAAATATATAATAATATAATGGCTGCCCACCAAATACTACCTCAATATCTATATCTTCAAATCTTTCTTCCAAAAGATTTGACAATTCATTTACCTTATTTTCGTCTACATCATTTCCATAAAAAATAGTAATTATACCTATATCGTGATCAATCATTTTTTCAATCAGCTTTAATGATACATCATTTATATCTTTCCCTGTTATTTCGATTTCTCCATTCGCAAGACCTATAATATCATCCTTATTGATCTTATTATCCTTATATTCTGTATCTCTTACTGCATAGGTTACCTGCCCGGTAAGTACAGTATTAATTGCCTCTGACATATTTCCCATATTTTCTTCTATAGAAGCTTCTTCATTGAATGAAAGTAATGCTGCTATTCCTTGCGGAATATTTTTCGTAGGCAATACAAATATATTTCTTGTACTTATTTCCTTTGTTTGTTCAGCAGCCAATATTATATTTCCATTATTGGGTAAAATGATTACAGATTCACCTGTTGTATCTTCTATTGCTTTCAATATATCTTCAGTGCTTGGATTCATCGTTTGACCACCTGGTACTATGGCATCGACATTTAGACCTCTGAACACTTCGTCGATTCCTTCTCCAATCGATACTGCAACAAAAGAATATTTTTTATTTATTTTAGTCTTTTCAGATTCTTTTTCCAAATCTGCAAGTTCATCTTTCAAAAGAATTTCTCTATGCTGTATTCTCATATTGTCAATTTTTATATCCTTAAGTTCACCTAACGTAAGAGCCTTTTCAATAACAACTCCTGGATTATTTGTATGAATATGAACCTTTATAATTCCGTCTCCACCTACTACCAGCAAAGAATCTCCTTGAATTGAAAGTTCCTTTCTGAATTTTTCAATATCATCATAATTCGTATTTATCATAAATTCAGTGCAATAACCAAATTTAATATCATCAGTATCAATGTGTTCTCTCTCCTGATGAACAGTCTCTTTTTTTATTTCAACAGCTTCCTCTTCCTCAAAATACTCTTCTAATCCGATAATAGCATTATATGCACCTAAAAATAAATACATCAATCCTTTACCACCGGCATCTACTACACCTGCCTGCTTAAGTACCGGAAGCATTTCAGGGGTTTTATCCAATGCTTTGTTACCATGTTCAATTACTCTTTTAATGAAATTTTCAATATCTTTTTCTTCCTTGGAGATGGATATTGCAAATTCTCCACATTCCTTGGCAACAGTCAATATGGTACCCTCTGTAGGTTTCATAACAGCTTTATAAGCAGTATCAGAAGCTTGTTTTAGAGCATTTGCCAAGGTAATTATATCAATATTGTTCTTTGATTTTAACCCATTGGCAAAACCTCTAAAAAGCTGTGATAAAATTACACCCGAGTTACCACGAGCTCCCATTAAAGAGCCTTGGCTAGTAGCCAAAGCTATTTTATAAGTATCATTTTCATCAACATTTAATCCTTGCTTTAGTGCTGATTTTACAGTTAACAACATATTTGTACCTGTATCTCCATCCGGAACAGGAAAAACATTTAAGGAGTTTACCTCCTCTTTATTTTGTTCGAGGAGTCTAGCTGCGCCACTTAGGGCTTTTTTTAGCAATACCCCATCTATAAATTCTATTTTCAAGTTAAGTGACCTCCCTAAATTACTTTTCTACTCTTATTCCTTGTACATTTACATTTATCTTTTCCACTTTCAAGCCTGTTTGGTTTTCAACATTGAATTTCACCCTATCAATGATATTTTCTGCCACAACAGATATCTTTACTCCATATTCTAAAATTACATGTAAATCTATTACAATAGCATCTTCTTTGCTATATACCTTAATCCCCTTTGCAAGATTATCCATTTTTAATAATTCAAATAATCCGTCAGTTGCATTCTTTGAAGCCATTCCGACAATCCCATAGCTTTCCATTGCAGATATCCCCGCAATAGTAGCTATTACATTGTCGTCAATATTTATATTCCCTAAATCACCATGAACTTTGGCTGGCATAAACTTCGCCTCCTTAATTAAATATAACTTATTCTTTATATCTCCTTCAGTAAAAGTCTCATTGACCTTTATACTTCAATTAAACTTTTATTTTATATTAGAAGCTTTTCTTCTATTTTACATTATTAGTATAAATAGTTCAACTAATTACTATCCATAAATTAAATAAAAAAGATTAGAAAGTATTGAAATACCTTTTATTAATAATATTTTTATTGATTTTTTGTATATTCATGTGTTACAATATAATATGTTCTTTAGCTAATAATAAAAAACGCTATAAGAATAGGACTAAGGAGGTGTTTGTAGTGTCAAAAGTATGTGAAATATGTGGAAAAGGAAAAGTATTTGGAAATAAAGTTACTTTCTCTAATAAAAAAAGTTCAAGAAGTTGGTCACCTAATATCAGAACTGTAAGAGCAGTTGTAAATGGATCGGTTAAAAGAGTAAATGTTTGTACAAGATGTTTAAGATCTGGTTATGTTGAGAGAGCTTTATAATTTGATAATTGTGACATAAAAAAGGCTTCCATAAAAATAAAATGGAGAGCCTTATTTTATTTTTATGAGTAAATATCCTATTCCAAGATTAATTAAAGCAACAATAAACAATAAAATTCTAATTTTAAAGCTATATATAAGCGTTATACCTCCCATAATTAAAAATAGAATTCCAATTATTTTCATTATCTTGTCAAAATGTCTATATATAAATAATTTCATAAAAACACCCCTAAGAATACCAATTGACAATTGTTATAACTATTCTATTCATTAATGGTGTCTTATGTTACAATTATTTAGTCCTTTGAAGTGATAATCAAACATTCGCCTTCTATTATTTTAACTACTCCATATTCATTAACAATTTGGTTGCTGACTCCTAGAGTTGAACCAAATTTTATCAGATGATTTTCTAAAGGATATAAAAATCCTTGTAAAGTAACTTTAGCTCCTTTATTGCTAATGGGAACAACCGATGTATAGAAACCTTCTTTTCTTTCAACTCTTATATAATCATCTGAATAATATATGATATTATTTTCATCTACGATTTTCCCTTTTATACCTTTGTCATTCAAACCTTTAAGCAAAAAAATATTGGATAGAGTATGATCCATCCTACTGCCTGTAACTCCAACTAGGGTGATTTCATCAAACCCTTCTCTGATAAGGTAATCTAAAGCCAATTCCGTATCCGTTTCATCCTTCATAACAGGATATTTTAATAATTTTATATTATTTTTATTTATATAATTCATCCCAGCTTTACTTACTGAGTCTAAATCGCCAATAAGCAAATGGGGTATTGCACCTACTGCCATAAGATGCCTAATACCCCCATCCGCGCAAAGTATAAAGTCATGTGACTCTAATAATTTTACCAATAATTTGTAATTAGCAACATCCCCACTAGATATTATTAGCCCCTTCAATTTTCATCTTCCTTTATTTTTTGATTACCCTTTTCAAGGGTTTCCATATAAATACTAAAACTGCAATTGAAATAATAAGTTCCGGCACCAAATATGTTGCGTTATATTCAATGGAATAACGCCATGTATTCAAATCTCCTGCATTTTCCGAAAAAAATATAACTCCCGAAAGTACGTGAGATACCATTCTTCCTCCTATACCTAGGACAATACCCAAAATTAATGAGAAATACTCTTTGTACTTATTATTTTCATTTTTTTTGCTTCCTATTCCAGCCAATCCCAATAGACCAAATGCAATAGGATAGTCTAATAAAAACTGTATCGGATGATAAAAATAAGGCTTTAAAATAAAATCTAAAATACCATAGGTTGCTCCGACCAATACTCCCGGTCCTACTCCCCATTTTATAGCAAACAATAATATAGGTATCATGCTGCCTGCAGTTACACTTCCGCCATTTGGTGCTGTATAAATCTTAATATAGCTTAATACAACGGATAAGGCTATCATGATTCCGCCTTCAGCGAGCATTTGTATGTTCCATTTTTTCATAAAATCCCTCCAAAAAAACCCATCACCTTGAGGTAATGGGTATTTAAACGTCAATACACACTTCCCTCCGCTAGAATTACCTAGTTCAGGTTTTAAGGGTCTGGACAGTTGTCCAATCTCAGCTTTCGCCCCCCTAGTGCAATTACAAATTATTAAGTTAAACTCATGTTATCACATTGAAAATGATTATTCAATGATTTTTTTAAATTCTTGTGTACGAGCTGTGATATCCTCAGCTCCAAATACTGCTGAGCCGGCTACTATCATATCTACCCCAAGCTCTTTTAAATGCTTTGCATTTTCTAAATTAACTCCTCCGTCTATTTCCAATATTACATCTAAATTTTTTTCATCTATCATCTTACGAAGTGTCCTTATCTTATCTTCCATTGCTTTAATAAATGATTGACCACCAAATCCGGGATTAACGGTCATAATCAAAACTAAATCCAAATCTTCTAAAACATAATCTAATACATTTAAAGGGGTTGATGGATTTAAGGATACTCCTGCTTTGATTCCTTCTGATTTAATAGCTTGTATAGTTCTATTAAGATGAATAGTCGCCTCTGCATGAACAGTCAATATATCAGCACCTGCATTTACAAAATCTCCAATATATCTTTCCGGTCTATCTATCATCAAGTGAACATCAAATGGAAGAGTCGAAACCTTTCTCAAAGATTTTATAACCGGTGGTCCAAAGGTAATATTGGGAACAAAATTACCATCCATTACATCTAAGTGTAAAAAATCTGCTCCGCCTTCTTCTACTTTTCTGATTTCTTCCTTTAATTCTGCAAAATCTGCAGATAATAGGGAAGGTGCAAGTCCTGCCATATATTAGTACCTCCTAAATTTTCTTACCTCTTCTAAAAATTGAATATAATTATCATATCTAGCCTTACTTATAATAGACTCCTCTACTAATTTTTTTACATTGCAATTAGGTTCTTTGTCATGTAAACAGCTTAAAAATCTACAATCTCTTCCATATTTTTTTATTTCTCTAAAATAATTTTTTAATTCACTTTCCTCTTCTATAAAATCTAAACTTAAAGAACTAAATCCCGGACTATCTAAGACAAATGTATTTTCTTCCAATTCAAACAGCTCAACATGTCTTGTAGTATGCTTTCCCCTTTTGGATTTAGAACTTATTGCTCCGGTTTCCAATTTGAAACAAGGATTTATCTTATTCAATAAAGATGATTTGCCAACTCCTGAAGGTCCGGCAAATACCGAAATATGGTTTTTAAGAATATCTTTTAATCTTTCTATCCCTAAATTTTCCTTAGCGCTTGTGATTATAACTCTATAACCTATCTTTTCGTATGTTTCAGCAAGATTTGAGGTTTCACTAAAAGATAAATCGGTTTTATTAAAACAGATAATCATATCAAGGTTTTGATATTCTCCGATTATTAAAAACCTGTCTAAAAGCCAAGTATTGATATCGGGTTTTTTAACACTCATAACTACAATCCCTTGAGTTACATTTGCAACAGGAGGTCTAATTAATGAGGATTTTCTTTCAAGAATTTCCTCTATATATCCTGTATTATCCTCTTTATTTATTCTTATCCTAACATTGTCACCAACAAGAGGTGTGAGATTTTCTTCTCTAAAAGCACCTCTTGCTCTGCACTCAATTGTACCATTGGGAGTTTTTACATAATAAAACCCGCCAACACCTTTTATAATGATACCTTCTATCATCAAATTTCTCCTTATTGGCTATCTTTCGTGATAGTCTTAGTGGACTGATAAACATCGTCATACATTATATCAAATTCTGTACCTATCTTGCCTGTAAATGTACGTACTAGTGGTTCATCGCTTGCCTTAATCGTTCCACTGAATACTACTTCTGTTGTTCCGTCTATTCTTTTATTTATCTTTATATTTGTTTCTTCCTTATCCATACGTGGAGGTAAAACAATCGTAATAGACCCCATTCCACTTTCTGTTCCGGGTTCAGTAGGTTGATCTCCCGGTTGATCTGTAGATGGTCCGGAGCTTATAATCAAATCCACACTCGTCTTTGTCTCCAAGACTGTTCCTTGATTATATTCTTGCCAAATTACTATATCGGCGGGGATTTCATTACTTGGCTGAGTGTTGACTTCACCAACGACCAAATCATCATCTGTAATTATTTTTTGAGCTTCATCAATTGATTTCCCTACAAGTTTTTTCATTATAACCTCTTTGATTTCCGGTCCCTCGCTTATTACTAAGTCAACCTTTGAGTCTACAGCAACTTCCGTCATTGCATCTGGGTATTGCCTTATTACAGAGTTTTTAGGAACTGTATCTGAAGTTTCAACATCGCGTTTTCCAACTTGTAACCCTGCATCTTCTATTAGCGCTTCTGCGTCAGTCAATGGTTTGTTCATAACCAAAGGAACAAAGGCAAGTTCTTCACCTTCGTTTATGGTAACTCCGATTGTATAGCCTTCCTTGACCTTTAGATCGGCATCCACATCTTGATGTACTACTTCTCCTACTTTATATTTACTGTCCTTTACTTTATCTAAAACTTTCATGTTTAAACCTAAATCATTTAGGGTCTTTTCAGCTACTTTTTGATCCATTCCAACTAAATTGGGAACTGGTATCTCATCAGACTTTAAGAAAGACTTAAACTTAAAAAATCCAAAAAATATACTTGTTACAAGCAAAAATGCTAAAAGAATTGCAGCAAAGATTACCTTAATACCGCCATCGGATTTTTTCCCTTTCTTCTTTGTTTTTTTGTTTTTACTTTTATTCATTTTATTGTCACCCTTAATATCCGATTCAACTGCCGGCATAACTCTCGTTGCAGAACTCATATCATTTACTCTTTCAACATGAACGTCTTTACCTAACAATCTGATGTTTTTCAAATCATTTATAAGTTCTGTTGTATTATTATATCTGTCGCTTTGTTTCTTTTGAACACACTTTAAAATTACGGATTCAAGATTTAGTGGAATAGTTGCATCAATATCTCTAGGTGGTATTATGTCATCTTGAACATGTTTTAAAGCTACGCTTATTGGGCTGTCACCTTCATAAGGCACTTTGCCCGTCACCATTTCATACATTACAATCCCCAGCGAATAGATATCCGATTTTTCGTCAGTATAGCCGCCTCTAGCCTGTTCGGGTGAAAAATAATGTACTGATCCCAATACATTTGATGTAGTAGTTACGGTAGATGAAGTTACAGCTCTTGCAATTCCAAAGTCAGTAACCTTCACCCGATTATCTTCTGTAATCATTATATTGTGAGGTTTTATATCTCGATGAACTATATGATTTTTATGAGCATTTTCAAGTGCTTCCGCTATTTGCAAAGAATAATATATGGCTTCATCTGCCGATAACTTATTCTTTTCTCTTATGACTTCTTTCAGTGTTTTTCCATTTATATATTCCATTACAATATAATAAATTTTTTTGTTATCCTCTTCCTCCACACCAACATCATATATATATAGGATATTTGGATGTGATAGGCTGGCTGCTGATTGGGATTCCCTTCGAAATTTTCTTACAAAATCCTCATCTTCTGTAAATTCATCTTTAAGTATTTTTATAGCAACAAATCGATTTAAAAGTTTATCTTTAGCTTTATAAACTTTTGCCATCCCACCTTCGCCTATTTTTTCTAAAATTTCATATCTATTTCCAAGAATTTTTCCTATCATCTTTTTTTCACCTCACTACTAGAATTTAATTGCTATTACAGTTATATTATCTCTTCCGCCATTATCATTGGCTACAGAAATTAACTTATTGCATGCTTTATCAACATCACTTTCACTTTTAATTAATTTCATAATATCACCATCGCTTAACATATTTGACAATCCATCGCTGCAAATAATAAGTATATCATCTGATTTATAATCCAGCATGTAAAAATCCAATTGAATTTCACTGCTTGTCCCGACAGCTCTGGTTATCAGATTTTTTTGCGGATGATTTATGGCTTCTTCAGGAGTAATACTGCCATTTTTGATCAATTCGTTTACTAAAGAATGATCGTCAGTAATTTGATAAATCTTTTCTCCGGTGGCAAAATAAGCTCTGCTATCTCCCACATGCCCTATATAAATATTGTTATTGAATATATAGGCTAGAGTAATAGTAGTCCCCATTCCTGCGTACTTTAGGACTTTTTTAGATTCTAAATATATTTTTTTATTTGCTTGGGAAATGGCTTCTTCAATAGTCCTTTTTATGTTTTCTTTATCCTTTAGGCGCTTAATATTATCTATAAATACTTTTTTAATAATATGTACCGCCATATTGCTGGCTACTTCCCCTGCGTTGTGTCCTCCCATTCCATCAGCAACAATATATAGGGGGAAGCTTTCAACATCTCCCACAAACATAAAATCTTGATTTATATCCCTTATTTTTCCTATGTCTGTTACTGCACCTACTATCATAAAAATCACCTCTATTGAAGTTTATTTTCTAAATAACTTCTTCTCAGTTGTCCGCAAGATGCACTTATGTCGCTTCCCATTTCTCTGCGAATTGTTACTCTTAAACCTTTTTTTTCTAAAGAATCTTTAAATTTTTCGATGCTTTTCTTATCAGGCCTATCCTTTGAAAACTCTTTAATAGAATTAAGAGGAATAAGATTTATATGTGCATTTATATTCTTAAGTAGCTTTGCCAATTCGATTGCTTCCTTTTCCCCATCATTTTCATCTTCGATTAAGGTATATTCAAATGTTAATCTTCTATTTGTTGAATCTCCGTAAAACTTACAAGCATTCATTAACTCATTGATACTATATCGCTTAGCAATTGGCATAATCTTTGCTCTCTTTGCATCAAAAGGCGAATGAAGAGAAATGGATAACGTAATCGGAAGATTCTCTTTTGCCAAGTCATATATTTTCGGTACTACGCCGCATGAAGAAAGAGTAATATTACGCAGACTAATGTTATGACCCTTTTCCTCATGAATTATATTAATAAATTTCAAAGTATTATCATAATTATCCAATGGCTCACCACTGCCCATAAGAACAATATTATTTATTTTTATATTGTTGTCCTTTTCCATCATATATATCTGATTGAGCATTTCAGCCGGAGTTAAATCTCTAATAAATCCATTTTTAGTCGAAGCACAAAACGTACAGCCCATTTTACATCCTACCTGAGTGGATATGCAAGTGGTAAACCCGTGTTTATATTCCATTAGAACACTTTCAACTATATTTTTATCATCTAATAAATATAAATATTTTTTAGTGCTATCTATTTTAGAATCAAATCTTTCCAATATTTCAATTTCATTTACTTTGCCGACTTCTTTTAGCTTATTTCTAGTCTCTTTAGGAAGCTGTTTTAATTCGTTTAAATTCAAATTTAAATGCTTATTAAAATATTGAAAAAGTTGCTCTCCTCTATAGCCCTTTTCTCCTATGTTCATCATATATACCTTTGATTCTTCCAGAGTCAGACTATTTAATTCAGTTTTATTCAATATATCACCCTTTAATAAATCACAATTCACTGTACGCTTATTCACTATCTTTCTTATTTATTATACATAATATTATAAAATATATCTATATTTCTTTAATCATTTTAGCTATAAAAAAGCCATCCGTGCCGTGGATATGAGGGAATAATTGAATATACCCTTCATTGATTGTATTCAAATTTTCCTTGGTTTTAAGCTCTTTGCCAAAGGGCATTAGCCTAAATTCCTTATTTAATTCTAAAAATCTATTTATCATATTGATATTTTCTTCTTTCAAAATAGTACATGTACTATATACAAGGATGCCATGATTTTTTACATAGTTCTTAACGGTGTTTAATATGTTCCATTGCAAATTAGTCAACTCTTTTATATCTTCTTCTTTCCTGTTCCATCTGATCTCCGGTTTACGTCTTATAAGCCCTAATCCTGAACAAGGAGCATCCAATAATACGTAATCCACTTTTTCTATTAAAGTTTCATCTCGCTTTATAGCATCATATACCTCTGTTTCAATTATATCAATACCTAATCTCTTACTATTTTCGTTGATTAATTCAATTTTATGATTATAAAAATCTCTTGCTAATATCTTCCCCTTATTGTCCATTATCTGAGCCATATGGGTAGCTTTCCCACCTGGAGCACTGCATACGTCCAAAACAAAGGAATTTGGATTAGGGTTCATGATTTGAGATACGAGTTGACTGCTTTCATCTTGTATAGTAAAATATCCATCATTAAATTCCTTTACCTTTGTGATATTGGAAGGATTTTTAATTATAAGAGTATTCTTGCCATAATTTCCTTCCAATACCTGAAAACCATAGTCCGTTAATTTGGACATTAATACTTCTTTTTCTGTCTTTAATGTATTCACCCTAATATTTAAATTTGGTCTTTCATTATTTGACTTCAATATCTCTTCAGTAAACTCTATCCCATAATCATTTGTTATGGACTTAACCATATATATCGGATGGGAATATTTTATTGAGAGATAACATTCATAATCCTTATCATCTATTTTTATTATATTATCCTTATCTCTAATCAAAGACCTTAAAACTCCGTTTACAAAACCTATAGAGCCTTTATGTCCATATTTTTTTGCCAAATTTACCGATTCATTGACCGCTGCACTATTAGGCACCCTATCCATAAAAAGTATTTGATATACTCCTATTCTAAGTATCTCCATGATAATTGGATGAATCTTCTTTATTTTGATTTTAGACAATTTTGATAATATATAATCTATGTAGATTTTATTTTCTAATACTCCATAAGTTATTTCGCGTATAAAATTTTCATCTTGGGAAGCTACACCATCCGGAATATGTTTATTTGTAGCTATATTGGAAAAAGCATTATTTTGATTTATATCTGTTAATATTTTAATGGCAATTTCCCTTGTGTTTATATCCATTGTTTTTCCTCCTAAAGAAAAAAGGGGTTCCCCCCTTTAATCTCTTCTTCTATTTGTCATAGTCAATATTCTTAACAATTGACCTATAGCTACCAATGTTGATGCTACATATGTTAAAGCTGCAGAAGTCAATACCTTTTTTGCAGGTTTCAATTTGTCTTGAGGCGCTATGCCATTTTCCAGTTGCAACATTGCTCTTCTGCTTGCATTAAACTCAACAGGTAAAGTCACCACTTGAAACAATACAACAGCTAAAAATAATGCTATCCCAACTTCAATAAAAACTTCACTTGCTAAAAAGCCAAGCAAAATAAAAACCCAAACCATTCTTGCGCCAATATTTGCTATAGGCGCAATATTGTTTCTTAATATCAATGGAAAATATCCTTCTGAATGTTGTATTGCATGACCTGTTTCATGTGCTGCTACACTCATTGCAGCAATACTTGTATAGCCATAAACTCCATTTGATAACCTCAATACCCTAGTCCTTGGATCATAATGGTCAGTAAGATTTCCCGAAACTTTTTCAATCCTTACATCATTAAGTCCATTTCTATCCAATATCGTTCTGGCTACTTCTGCTCCGGATAACCCGGTTTCGCTGGATACCCTAGAATATTTATTAAAATCACTATTAATCTTGATTTGTGCCCAACTTGCAAGTATTAATGCAGGTAGTACATATAACAAATAAGGAATATCTACATATAAACCACCATATGGATACATACAAATTCTCCTCTCTATGAATTAAATATAATACCTTCTTCAATCTTATTGCCTGCTAAATAATCCTTAACGCTCATTCTTTTCTTACCGGGGAATTGTATTTCTTCAATGACTACGCAGTTATCCTTTGAATTAACAAAAATACCTTCCCTATTTACTTTAATAACTTTCCCAATTTCTTCATTATCCATCTTCGGCTTTAAACTTACCTTGTGTATTTTCATAATCAAATCATTATAAATGGTATATGCACTGGGAGTTGGTCTTAAACCCATAACTAAATTATATATATCTTTTCCTGATTTATTCCAATCTATTTTCCCTGTGCTTTTTGAAATCATTGGTGCATAAGAGGATAGATTATCATCTTGAGGCACCCTATTATCTTTGCCAATTTTTATCTCTTCTAAAGCTTTGATCAATAGTTCTCCGCCTAATACTGATAATTTATCATGCAAAGACTCGAAATCGTCTTTTGGTGTAATCGAAATAGATTGGCTTAGTATTATGTCACCTGAATCCAACCCTTCTTCTATTTGCATAATTGTAATTCCAGTTTCAGATTCACCATTTATAATAGCCCAATTAATAGGCGCTGCACCTCTATATTTAGGTAACAATGAAGCATGCACATTGATGCAGTCGTATTTTGGAATTTCAAGCAATTTCTTTTTTAGTATTTGCCCGAAAGCAACCACTACAATAACATCAGGCTTTAATTCTCTGAATTTTGCAATACTCTCTTCGTTATTTACGCTATCGGGTTGGTAAACTTCAAGTCCAAATTCCAATGCTTTTTGCTTTATCGGAGGATATTGAATTTTTTTGCCTCTACCTCTTGGTTTGTCTTTTTGAGTAACTACCAAATCAATATTGTAGCCTTGTTCATGTAATTTTACAAGGCTGGGCACAGCAAAATCCGGTGTTCCCATAAAAATAATATTCACTTATCATCTACTCCTCAGTATCTTTTCTATCTTCCTCATAATATTCATCATCATCATCATAAGTTTCTATGGCCAAATCGGTATATAATATTCCATCTAGATGATCTATTTCATGGCACAAAACTCTCGCTAAAATCCCGGTAGCTTCTATAATATTTTCATTGCCGTCAACATCAAGATACTTCACCTTCACCCATTCAGGTCTTTTAACCTTCCCGGATTTTAAAGGTATAGATAAGCATCCTTCAATATCAATATTCTCACCACTTTTTTCAATTACAGCGGGATTTATAAGTTTTATACTTCCCTCACCCACATCCACAACTATCGCGCGTCTTAAAACTCCAACTTGGGGTGCCGCAAGCCCTACCCCTTCTGCATACTTCATGGTTTCTAACATGTCATCTAACAAAGTTAAAATTCTATTATTTACATCAGTTACTTCCCTAGATATTTTTCTTAAAATGGGATCCCCATCTATTCTTATTTCTCTTAATGCCATTTCATTCCTCCTACAAAATTGTTAATGGGTTTACGTCAATGCTAAATTTTACATTATCTAGTTTTAAGTTAAACTCATTTAATATACATACCCTTTTTATTATATTTTTCATACATTCCATATGATTATTTTCTATTTTTATAATTATTTGCCATCGATAATTGTTTTTTATTTTTTCTAGAGGTGCAGGATTTGGTCCTATGAAGTGCTTATTAAAATCATTAATAAAAAATGATTCCTTCTTTATTATATCATAACAGCTTTTAATTACATGCTGTACGTTATATCTATCTTCTCCATAAACTAAAATACTAATTATATTTACAAACGGCGGATACAAAAATTCTTCTCTGAGCATAATTTCAGTTTTATAAAACTTATTATAATCTTGTAATTTTGCATATTCAATACTATAATGCTCCGGATTGTAAGTTTGAAGTACAACCTTCCCCAAGTCATCTCCTCTACCTGCCCTGCCTGCTACCTGCGTTACCAGCTGAAATGACTTTTCAGGGGACCTGAAATCAGGAAGGTTTAAGGTAGTATCCGCTGCGATAATTCCCACTAAAGTAACATTTGGAAAATCCAACCCCTTTGAGATCATTTGTGTCCCTATCAAAATATCAATTTCTCCGGACTTCATATCTTCAAGGATGTTCTCGTAGCTTCCCTTTAATGAAGTCGTATCTCCATCCATTCTCGCTATCCTAGCATTCGGGAACAATTTCTTTGTGGTAATCTCTACCTGTTCTGTACCTACGCCAAAGTACTTGATATATTTGCTTCCGCATTGCGGACATACATGTGGAACATCTCTTGTAGCGCCACAATAATGGCATCTGAGCTTATCAATACTTTTATGATAAGTCATCGATATATCACAATTTGTACACTTTACAACATACCCACAACTTCGGCAGGATACGAAATTAGAAAATCCCCTTCTATTTAAAAATAATATAGTTTGACGATTGTTTTCAAGATTTCCCTTTATTTCATTATATAATGCACGGCTAAATATGGATTTGTTACCGAAGGATAGCTCTTCCCTCATATCTACCAATAGAATTTCGGGGAGTTTTTGTTTGTTCGCTCGTTCCTTTAGTTCCAATAATTTATATTCTCCACGCTGAGCCTTATAGTATGTTTCAATTAATGGAGTAGCACTGCCTAAAACCAATATGGCATGTTCTAAATCACATCTTTTCTCCGCAACATCAATTGTATCATATTTTGGATTTTGAGATGATTTATAAGTATTTTCATGCTCTTCATCTATAATTATCAGTCCTAAGTTTTTAAAAGGTGCAAAAATAGCTGATCTGGCACCAACCACCAATTTTGCCTTACCGGTCTTTATTCTCCTCCATTGATCAAATCTTTCTCCGTATGATAATTTGCTATGAATAACAGCCACTTTTTCACCGAAACGACCCATAAATCTATCTATAGTTTGAGGAGTTAGGGAAATTTCAGGAACTAAGATAATAGCATCTTTCCCCTTCTTTAGCATTTCCTCCACCAACTGCAAATAAATTTCGGTTTTACCGCTGCCTGTTACTCCATGAATGAGAAATTTATTGGACTTAATATCATATTCTTCTAAAATACATTCAAAAGCATTATACTGCTCTTTTGTCAATACATGTTTTTTATAATAAGGAATTGGGCGTTTAACTGCATTTCTTTCAACTTCTTTATCATAAATTTCTATTACATTTCTCTTTTCTAAGGCTTTGATTGTGCTCAATGAGGTATTTAATCCCTCTATAAGTCTAGTACATTGAGATTCACCATTTATATATAGATGATTTGCTATTTCAATTTGTTTTTTTGCCCTTGTGCCCACTATTTCTAAAGCTTCATTAATATTATATTTTTCATTTAGCTTAACCCATTTTTCAGTCTTTTTATTAACAGTTGTTTTTATTTCAATATTGACCCCAATAATTCCGTCTTCTTCTAATTTATTTAATATGGGATTAATATTCTTTATATTTAAATCTTCTTTTAATTTTGATAAAAGCATTGGAGCATGATTATCTTTTAGATATTCAATTATGCTTTTCTCAACATTATTTAAATTAATTGTATTTGCTTTTGTCTTAAATAACTCAACAAAGGTATTTATCTCTTTAAAGTCTCCGGGAGGCAATATGGGTTGAAAAGCATCCATATATGATGATAAATACTCTTCTTTAATCCACAGACCTAATTGAATTAATTCCTTTGATACTAAAGGTTTATCGTCAAGTATATCTATTATCTCTTTTAATTTGAAATTTGATGTAAAATCGTCCTCTATTTTAATTACAAATCCTTTTATAGCTTTGTTTCCATTCCCAAAGGGAACGATAACCCTCATGCCTTCCTTCAAAATGTTTTCAAACTGATACCCTATTTCATAAGTAAAAGGCCTGTCCAATACAGAAGCCTTTCTATCAACTACAACTTCAGCATACTTCATTTAATCATACCTTTCCATTAAAAAACCATTTCAATTAGGCTTAATTCAATCCTTTGAAATACTTGATATGGCATAATCTTTTACTAACTCTAGGCTTTACTTTTTATAAGCAAAGATACTCTATCCAATATAATCTTTGCGACTTCTTTTTTACTCATAATAGGATATTTTTCAAGGTTACCATTATTATCGATAATAGTCACAATATTGGTGTCAGATTGAAAACCTGCACCCGTTTCGGTAACGTCATTGGCAACTATAAAATCAAAGTTTTTCTTCTTTAGCTTTTCAGATGCATACTCAAATATATTGTTTGTCTCAGCAGCGAATCCAACCATGATTTGCTTATTTTTTCGATTTCCGTAGTATGCTGCTATGTCAGGATTTCTTATGAATTTAATATCCAGTTCATCATTTTCCTTGTCATCTTTTTTAATTTTAATAGGACTAACATTTTCAGGTTTATAATCAAGCGGTGCAGCAGATTTAATTAAACAATCACAAGTATCGAAAAATTCTCCAACGGAGTTGAACATCTCTTCGGTAGTATTTACTCTAACTATTTCCACACCTTCGGGAGCATCTAATACTGTAGGACCGGAAATCAATACAACATCCGCGCCTCTAGCATGTGCTTCTTTAGCTATACTATATCCCATTTTGCCACTGGAATGATTTGAAATATATCGTACAGGATCCAATGGTTCTATAGTAGGTCCTGCTGTAACTACGATTTTTTTACCTAACAAATCCTTTTCTACGAAATGGTTAATTAAATACTCTACTATGTCATTTGGTTCAGCCATCTTTCCTTCGCCATAATCTCCACAAGCAAGAAGTCCTACCCCCGGCTTAATAAATTCATAGCCTAGGTTCTTCAATTTATTTATATTTTCCTGAACGATTGAATTGTTATACATTTGAGTGTTCATAGCAGGAGCAAAGATTACCTTTGCTTTTGTAGCCATAACTACTGTTGTCAGCAAATTGTCACAGATACCGCCCGCAATTTTTCCTATAGTATTTGCAGTTGCAGGTGCTATGAGAACTGCATCTGCTTTTTGGGCTAGAGAAATATGCTCTACATCAAAATGATTAACCGTGCCAAACATTTCCGTGTGAACAAAATTTTCAGCCATAGTCTGAAATGTCAGCGGAGTAACGAATTTAGTAGCTCCTTCGGTCATTATAACATCAATATTTGCGTGTTGTTTTCGTAATTTGCTTACCAAGTCAGCAGCTTTATATACAGCAATACCCCCTGTTACACCCAGTAAAATATTTTTTCCTTTTAACATTTTAATACACCTACTTTATGCTATTTGTATTAGGCGTTTCATATTCTATTTTCCCTTCAATTAGCTCTTCCAAGGCTATTGTAACAGGCTTGCTTGAGCTGGTTTCAACCAAGGGTTTTGATCCGTCTATAATTTGTCTTGCTCGTTTTGCCGCTACCATAACTAAAGTATACTTGCTTTCCCCATTTTTAAGTAAATCACTAAATGATGGATTTAACATTTTTATTTACCTCCCTGTAATAATACTCTATCCTTTATATCCTTATGTCGTTTTACCCTCAATTTTTCGGATCTTATTATAGCTTCTATGTCTTTAACGGCATCCTCTACCTTATCATTTACAACGAAAAAATCATATTCACCAACAAAATCCAATTCCTTAAAGGCATTTTCAAACCTTCTATTTATATCCTCTTGTGTTTCAGTACCTCTTTTTACTATCCTATTCCTCAATTCGTCCATTGTTGGTGGCAATAAAAATATAAAAACAGCTTCTTTATAATTTTTCTTAACCTGCAAAGCCCCTTGAACATCTATTTCCAGTAAAACTATTTCTCCTTTTTCTATTTCATCAAATACAAATTCCTTAGGGGTACCATAATAATTTGAATGAACATGAGCATATTCCAAAAATTCTTTGCTATTTACCATTTCACAGAATTTTTCTTCATCCACAAAATAATAGTTTTCCCCATTTAATTCTCCCGGTCTAGGCCTTCTGGTAGTAGCAGAAACAGAAAATACAATATCTGTCCTCTTATTCAAAAGAGCTTTGCTTACTGTCCCCTTTCCAGTACCGGAAGGTCCTGACAAAACTAATAAAAATCCTCTTGACATTTCAGTCCACCAACCTTTTTTATTCATTAGTAATATCATCTTTTGATTGTAATCTATTAGCAATAGTCTCGGGTTGAACAGCAGCAAGAATTATAATATTGCAATCTGTAACAATTACCGATCTGGTTCTTCTACCATAAGTTGCATCTACAAGTATACCTTTATCTCTTGATTCTTGAATAAGTCTCTTTATAGGTGCCGATTCGGGGCTTACTACTGTTACTATCCTACTTGCCGTAACAATATTCCCAAATCCTATATTTACTAACTTCGCCGACATATTATTCCCCCATCATTCAATATTTTGAATTTGTTCTCTTATCTTTTCCAATTCAGACTTCAAATCAACTACGTATTTCGAAATAACAATATCATTTGCCTTACTACCAATAGTATTAATCTCTCTATTGAACTCTTGTATTAAAAAATCAACCTTTCTGCCGACTGAATCATCCTCATCCAATATAGATCTAAATTGCTTTATATGACTGTAAAGTCTAACTATTTCTTCATCTATGCTGCTCTTATCCGCGAAGAATGCAACTTCGTTACTAAGCCTATCCTCATCTATAGGAACATTATCTTCAAGTAAGTTTTTGATTCTTTCCTTCAACTTTGCCTTGTAATCAAGTACCACAACAGGAGCTCTGTCCTCGATTTTTTGAACAAATCCTTCTATATTATCTATTTTATTTAACATGTCCATCCTTAAAGCTTTTCCTTCGGTTTCTTTCATAATCATAATATTATCCAACGCTAAGTTAAGAGCCTTGCTTAAAACTTCCCAAACCATGTCCTGATCCAGCTCTTTTCTCTCTGTCCTCACAACATCCGGAATTGACAATATATTATTAAGGCGGATATTTTCATCCATATTTAATTCAATAAGTAAATTGGACAATGCTTCCTTATAAGATTTCGCTAAGGGAGTATCTATTTTAACATCTACAGCAGATTCATTGATATATTCCAGATTAATATATACATCTACTTTTCCCCTACTTATTCTTCCCTTGATATTTTTTTTGATGATTTCTTCAAGGTAATTGATGTGTCTCGGAAGCTTTACGCTTATGTCACTATATCTGTGGTTAACTGCTTTAATCTCAACTTTAAACTTAAAATGTTCATTTGAAAATTCACCCATACCATAGCCGGTCATACTTTTTATCAAATATATCACCTCATCTTCCTTTGAACTCTATTATATAGTTTATATATTAATAATTCCACTAATTGTTAAGAAATGTTAACAATTTAAAGCCCACAGTTCATAATTCACTGTTACTTATTAAATAGTTATGATATACTAATACCATTCAATAATTTTGGAGGTATAAGATGTCATTTGATGGAATCGTAACAAACTCGGTTATTAAAGAATTAAAAGAAACAATACTGGGAGGTAGAATAGATAAAATCTACCAACAAGAAAAAGACGAAATCCTTATAAATATTTATAATAAAAACGAAAACCATAAATTAGTTATTTCTTCAAGTAGCAATAACCCTAGAATATATCTTACTAAATTTTCAAAGAAAAATCCGACTACTCCTCCTGTATTCTGTATGCTTTTAAGAAAACATCTATCTGGGGGAATCGTATTAAATATAGAGCAGTTTGAAATGGATAGAGTAGTTTTCATAGATATTTCATCAATAGATGAATTGGGAACACCCACAGAAAAAAGACTTATAGTCGAAATAATGGGAAAACACAGCAATATAATACTTGTAGACAAACCTACTAATAAAATTATCGATTCGGTTAAAAGGGTGTCAGCGGATATGTCCAGAGTAAGACAGATACTTCCCGGATTTATATACCAATACCCTCCTATAGGAGATAAGAAAAATCCATTGAAAACCTCTAGAAAAGAATTTTTTAGCCTTCTTGAAAATGAAAACAAAAATACTCCCATATATAAATTTTTATACTTTAACTATTTAGGACTAAGCCCTATGATTTCTAGGGAAATATGTTTTCAAGCTGATATAGATATTGATAGAACTTTAATTAGTCTTAATGAAGATGATAAGGCTAAATTATACATGGAATTTAAAAATATAATGGATTTAGTTGAAAGTGGCAATTATACTCCTATGTATATCACAACAAGCGATAAAAATGACATCATCGCGTTTTATAGTTTGGATTTAGACCAATATGGTAATGATAATAAAGTTTATTTGAATAGCATATCCGCTATCCTTGATAATGTATATAGGAGAAAAGATATCATGGATCGAATAAATCAAAAATCTCACTCTATAAGAAAATCCATCCATGTAAAACTTGATAGAGCACAGCTTAAACTCGGAAAGCAAAAAGAAGAGCTATTTGATAGTAAATCTAGGGATAAGTACAAAGTATATGCGGATTTAATTTCAGCAAATATCTATAAAATACCTAGAGGTGTAAATAAAATAGAACTGGAAAACTTTTATGATGAAAATATGGCGAAACTAACAGTTCCATTGGATATTAGACTTTCTCCAGTCGACAATGCTCAAAAATATTATAAAAAATATTCAAAGCTCAAAAATGCAAATCAGCTTTTATTAGAACAAATTCCTGAAACGGAAAAAGAAATAGAATATCTGGAAAATGTTCTATTGAGCTTAGAAAACTCAACTGAAATTGAAGAACTTGATGAGATTAAAGACGAACTAATAAGTGAAGGTTATTTAAAAGGCAATGACAAAAAACATAAAAGAAAAAAAGAAGAAAAAGTATCAAAACCAATGGAATTCATCTCTAGTGACAATATCAAAATCTACGTGGGAAAAAACAATAAACAAAATGATTATTTGACTTTGAAATTCTCCCATAGAGAAGATTTATGGCTTCATGTCCAAGGTATGCCAGGTAGCCATGTTATCATAAAATCCGAAGGAAGGGGTGTTCCTGAAACTACTTTAAAGGAAGCTGCAATTCTAGCATCATATTTTAGCAAAGGTAAAAACTCTAAACATGTTCCGGTAGATTATACTCAACGGAAGAATGTAAGAAAGCCTAAAAACGCAAAAACCGGGATGGTAATCTATGATGATTATAAAACAATAATTGTAGATCCTGATAAAAATACGGTAGACAATCTATCAAATGAGGAATTATAATTAGGGCATTGGGGATACCCCAATGCCCTATTATTTAGTTATTTGTGTTAAGATAATTTTCAACTTTGTTTTCTTTTAATACTTCTTGATACCAAGCAGGATATGCTTCATTGATTTTATTGTTTAAAATAGCATCTTTTATTTGATCTTTAACTTCATCTAAGGTTGCTTCCTTTGCATCTTTTCTTTCCTCTAACTGTATAATATGATATCCAAATTCAGATTTTACCGGTTCACTAATTTCATTTGTATCTAAGGAAAACGCAGCATCTTCAAATTCTTTGACCATATTACCTTTGCTAAAGAAACCTAATTCTCCTCCGCTATCTTTTGAATCGTCTAATGAATACTCCTTAGCTAAGTCTGCAAAGTCTTCTCCGGCATCTAATTTCCCTTTTACTTTTTTTGCCTCATCCTCAGTTTCAACCAATATATGACGAGCTCTCACTTGCTCTTCTTCTCCTAAGGAATCCTTGTTTTCTTCAAAATACTCAAGGGTTTCATCCTCTGTTATGGTTATGCTGGGTTCTATAAGCTTCTTTATCTTCAAGTTCAAGGAAATATCCTTCTTTAAGTCTTCAATATCATATCCAAAATACTGTAATGCACTATTAAATTCTGCCTCTCCGCCATAACTTGATTTCAATGCATCAAGATCTTTGTTTATATCCTCTTCAGTTACTGTAACTTTTTGTTTCTTAGCTTCCTGGTCAATGACCTTCATAGTAATCATATTATCCAATACTTGTGCACCATTTTGTTCTACCAACGCTTGGTATAATTCATCTTTTGTAATAACCTCATCGTTTACCTTAGCAACAGCATCACCACTTTTGCATGCTGTTAAACTTATAGATAAGGCCATAATAGTTGCCAATATTACATATTTATATGTACCTTTCTTTTTCTTCAAATCAAAATCCTCCTCATTTAAAATTAATTACATGCTTTCTTGTAGGAAAGTTCTACCTTTGAATTTTATAATACAAAAAACCTCCCGTCAATGAGTTTTTTAAAAACCCTTTGATTTAGATGCTTTTTTAATTATACTACATAAATGTGTGATTTTGATGAAATTTTATAAATATCAATAAATTTACTGTCTCCATATGGTAAAATACAATCATCACATATAATTAATATGAGTATTTGATTCCAAGGAGGTTGAAAAATGGATAAAGGATATGTACAGATTTACACTGGCAATGGAAAAGGAAAAACAACAGCAGCTTTGGGACTTTCTTTGAGAGCTGTTTCTATAGGTAAAAAAGTATTTTTTGGGCAATTTGTTAAGGGAATGAAATATAGCGAAGTAAATTGTACGGATTTTGTTCCTAATATTGAATTTGAGCAATTTGGTAAAGAATGTTTTATTTATAATGATCCTACCGAAGATGATATAAAACGAGCTGAACAAGGTCTTGCAAAGATGAGTTCCGTCTTAAAAGACGGTAAATATGATGTCGTGGTAATGGATGAATTGAATATAGCATTATATTTTAAATTATTTACAGTAGAAGAAGTAATAAAAGCTATCAGCAACAGAGCTCCTCATGTGGAAGTAATAATCACCGGTCGTTATGCACCAAAAGAATTGGTTGAAATTGCCGATTTAATAACAGAAATGAAGGAAATAAAACACTATTACACTAAGGGTGTAGAAAATAGAAAAGGAATTGATTTTTAGTCATTCCTTCCCTAATACATCATTAATTTGTTAGATTACTTGACTAAGAACTTCACCGATGCTATCGTTAAATGTAAGGAATGCCCTTCTGTCATAATATGTTTCAGACTTATTAATAAGTATCAATTTGTTTCCCCTATAATATTCTATTAAATTTGCAGCAGGATATACGCTTAAAGATGTCCCTCCCACAATCAGTACATCAGCATTTCTAATATATTCCAATGCCTTGTCCATTACATACATATTTAGACTTTCCTCATATAAAACTACATCTGGTTTAACTATGCCACCACATTCTACACATTTGGGTATATTTTCAGATTTCATTACAAAGTCCAAACCGTATTCTTTTTTACAATCTACACAGTAATTTCTATAAATGGAGCCATGTAATTCCAGCACATTTTTGGAGCCTGCCATTTGATGCAATCCATCTATATTTTGTGTAATTATTGCCTTTAGCTTTCCTCTTTTTTCAAGTTCGGCTAAAGCCAAATGGGCTTTATTGGGCTTTGCTTCGGTATATACCATTTTAGTCTTATAAAATTCGAAAAACTCTTCTGTATGCTTTCTAAAAAAAGTGTGACTAAGCATATACTCCGGAGAATACTTTTGAGTATTATCTTTTTTATAGAGTCCTGTTTCGGATCTAAAATCAGGAATATTGCTTTCCGTTGATACTCCTGCACCTCCAAAGAATACTATATTGTTGCTGTTTTCAATAATAGACTTTAGTTTCTGTATGGTCATTTTTATCAACTCCTAAATAGCTTTAATCATAATTAAGCAAGGATTCCATTCATCCCATAACGATGGAAATACTTCAAGTTTAGAAAAACCTACATTCTTATAAAAAGCAATTGTTTGATCATACTCTTTATAGTGTCCTTCATCTACAGTTTTTACTTGTAAATATTTATATTTGTCTTTTGCATACTGCTCTAATGCATTATATAGCTTACTGCCTATAGTCTTTCTATGATATGCTTTTTTAACACCCATGCAATGCAGTTCTCCTGTATCCCCACTACTTTCGCTTAAAGTAATAAACCCAATGATTTCTTTATCGTTTTTGGCTACCCACAAAGGCAAATTTCTTGAATCAATTATATATTCTCTGGTACTTTCCGGAAGTCCAAACCATTCCGGTAAATCGGATAATACTTCTGAAACAATCTTTTCCTTTTCTTCCGAATTCTCTACCTGTGTAATTATAAGTTCATTTTGCATGCAAAATCCTCTCCTCACATAGGATACATACTTATATGCTACTTCTAGTATATCACATTTCATATAATAAAAAAGAGGATAGCCGAATGACCTACTGATGTCACTAAAATATCCTCTAAAACTCTGGGGCCTCTAATAAAATCCAAGGTAAAAGTTTTCAATACCTTATCATATGGCAAGTTCCAGGCAACAAATAAACTATATATCTAACTAAAACATATAATACGATTAATATAGATAATATTTCTTCTAATTGAACCAATCGTGGTATAAATGAGTTTGCTCTTCCTGCGATTGTTAAAAATCCATTTGCTGATTTTAAAGATATAGCACTTATTACTACGGGGAACGTTAATGCAGAAAAGCTTGGATGAAATTTTAGCCTTAATACCCTAGGAAATATAGTTAAAACTAAAAATAATGTTAACTGAGAAAATATCACCAATAAATAGACGATATATACATTTTTTGACTGAAAAGAATTTAAATATCCGGATAGAAATATACTTAGTGGCGCAGCAAATATTGCAATAGTCGGCAGTTCGGATTTTGTCATTTGTTTTGTAAAAGTATTTTTTATAGCATTGGAAAGTAGAATTGCAAAACAAATAACTCCAAAATAGAATAGCATCTTTCCTATGCTCTGCATATTAAATACAGGAGCAGTAATGCTTCCTACTACAATGCCGGAATACACAATAAAATAAGATGGAAATATTTTTTCAATACCAGAATTTTTTATAAATTTAGTTGTAAATCTTATCATCAAGTATATGTGAAGAAATAAGCCTATAATCCAGATAATGAATGATATATTTCCGATATGTCCTTTGGTATATGTAGACAATAGCATAATCCCCATTGAAAATGTTGGAAACATACTTGCATTAATTGGATCTTCTAATTCATTTGCTATGATTTTTGAACATATTATAATTTTTGCGAGCATCATAAAAAGTATGACAGTAGATAAAATTCCAAATATATTTTGCAAAATATAACCATAAGTGAATAAAAGATTCCCCAGTGCTGCTAGTGCAAGCATCAAACCTGAAATCGATAAAGGAAGTTTTTTAATCATAAAATCACCTCTCGATTTATATATTATTCGAGAGGGTAATAAATAATGACGTATATGCAAAAACATCAATTTATGTATATAAAAAATCATCTCATTCTAAACTTATTCCTTTATAACGACTTCGTCTATTCCATCTACTTCCTTGAATTCAACACCTATTATTTCAGTCTTTGAAGTTGGGACATTTTTCCCTATATAATCTGGACGGATTGGCAGCTCCCTATGTCCTCTATCCACCAGAACAGCTAACTGAACCTTATTTGGTCTTCCCTTATCTATTAAAGCATCAAGTGCAGCTCTAACAGTCCTTCCGGTATATATAACATCATCAACCAATACAACAATCCTTCCGTTAATATCTCCGGTAAATTCTTCATTTACAGTAGGCTGAGGGCTTATTTCTTTTAAATCATCTCTATAAAGTGTTATATCTAGCGTATAAGTTTGGAGATTTTCTCCTTCGATTTCATAAATCTTATCCGCAAGTCTATGTGCGAATGGTACCCCCCTTGTTTTGATCCCAACAAGCACTATATTGCCAACTCCTTTATTCCTTTCAATTATCTCATTTGCTATTCTTGTAATAGCTCTTGCTATTGCCTTTTCGTCCATGATCACAGCTTTAACCATCATTTTTATCACCTATTATCCAATTTCTTAAGTACTTCCTTAAAATTATTGAGGATATCACATTCAAACTCCATATATTTCTTACTTCGGGGATGAATTATTCCTACCTTACGTGCATGGAGCAGTTGTTTATCTAAATTAAATTCATTCTTTCCACTGGAATATATGGGATCTCCAACTACCGGATGGTTCATATATGAAAAGTGAACTCTTATTTGATGTGTTCTTCCTGTTTCAAGTACCGCCTTTATTAATGTATATTTATCATATCTTCTTATTACTTCATAATGAGTAATAGCCTCTTTGCTATTACTAGATATTACTTTCATCATTTTTCTGTTATTTGGATTTCTTCCTATTGGTGCATTAATTGTACCTTTATCGTCTTTTATAACTCCATTTACAAGTGAAATATACTCTCTGTAGACTTTTCTGTCTTTAAGCTGTTCTGACAACGAGCGATGACTGAAATCATTTTTAGCGATAATTAATATTCCAGATGTATCTTTATCCAATCTATGAACTATTCCCGGTCTGATAATGCCATTTATTGAAGATAAGCTACCTATATGATACAGCAATGCATTTACCAAAGTTCCGGTATAGTTCCCCGGTGCAGGATGCACAACCATTCCTTGAGATTTATTCACTACTACTATATCTTCATCTTGATAAATAATATCCAAAGGCAAATCCTCAGGCACAATTTCTAATTTTTTTGGTTTAGGAAGGTTAACCAGTATCCTATCCCCTTCCTTTACCAAATAACTTGGCTTCTTTTTAAGTCCATTTACATCTACTAATCCATCTTTTATCAATTTTTGTATGTAAGTTCTTGATACTTCATTTAATTCTGTAGCTATATAATAGTCGAGCCTTTCATTATCACCCTCATCCACATATATTTCTATAGTCTCCATTAAACCCTCCTAGGCGCTATGTTTATCAAACAATACAACATATACTATAACTAAAGTTCCTAGCACAATTGCCATATCTGCTATATTAAATACTGGAAAATCATAAGTCTTTGTTATTTTAACACTTATAAAATCTACAACAAATCCATGTCTTACTCTATCAATATAATTGCCAATAGCTCCGCCTAATAATACGGATGCTCCGATTTTGCTAATTAACGAAAGTTCATTAAAATATTTGATAATATAAAATGAAATTACAAGTAGAAATATTGTCGTTATGATGACAAATAACATTCTTTTTTCTTGGAGTATGCCAAAGGCTGCTCCCGCATTTTCGGTATAATGTAAACTTAAAAAGTTCTTTATCAGTACTACAGGACTTTGACCTTTTAGATATTTTATTGCCAGATGTTTTGTAAGTTGATCTATTATAATAATAAATGCAATTAATACTATCAAATTGATACCTCCAAGTTAATGTGATTTGTTCATTGTAAATCGTGAATTATCTATACCTATTCTATATTATATAAAGTTCGAATTCAACAAAAGCTTCTCTTGATTTGCAAGAGAAGTTTATTTTAATGTTTCATCATAATATTCCTGAGAAAAATTTTCTACCGCCTCTACAGAGTCATCGTCAGCCTCATCAATGACAAGCCCCATATTGTCTCCAGTAGTGAAAGATGGATCATTGGGCACAATATTGTAATAAGAAACTTCCTGATATGCATCCTCTCTATCATATTCCACATTGCTATCAGGATCCACACTAGAAGATGTGGCGATTTTTTCATCTATTGATTCATATAATCTATTATCGAGTTTAGGACTTACTTCTTCTGAACATTCTAAACAAGTTTTAGCATAAGGAACTACTTCCAGTCTCTCTTCATCTATATTTTTATGACATTTTTCACAAATGCCATAACTTTTATTTTTAATTTTTTCTAGAGCATGATCTATATCGTCTAAAGTATCATCCATTTTATTTCTAAAGCCTTGATCTTGTTCTTTGAAGAAAAGTTCGGTCCCAATATCCCCAGGATGATTATCATAATTAGAACTTTCTGTATAATATAGGTCCATTGACCCAAATTCTTCTTGAGTTATATTTTCTCTGGATTTAATCAAATTCTTTTTTTCTTCTAAAAGTCTATTCCAAAAATGATTAAGTTTATCTCTATCCATATATTCCTCCATTTTAAATAAAATCTTAAATTTAATATATCCAATGGAGAAATAATCATTCAACTGTTAAAATGGCATTTTATGATAAGTTACGCCCCCAAATTTGTAATTTCTTTGGATTCACTGTTTTCTTCATTCTTACTTCCTTCTTTTCTTACATCTTCTACTTCAGTATAAAAATCATCTAAAGAAATCAACTGAGCCTCAATAAAAGATTTGTACCTAGTTTTGAAAACAAAAATTTCTTTTTTTAAATACTCATATTCTTGTTTTATATTTCTAACGTCTTCTCTAGCCTGTTCTATCATCTTTTTAGCTGTTATTTCAGCATCTTCAATTATACTATCTGATTTTTGTCTTGCAGCCAATACCACATCTTCTGAAGTAGTTTGTGCTACTATCAATGTACTTTTTAATGTCTCTTCCATTGATTTGTAATGGCTTATTTGATCTGAAAGCATATTTATTTTGTCTTTCAACTCAATATTCTCTTTATAGATTTTTTCATAATCATCAATTATTTCATCTAAAAAGATATCAACATTTTTTGAATTATATCCTCTAAAAGATTTATTGAATTCTTTATTTTGTATATCTAGTGGTGTTATCATCATATCACTCCGTCTAAGTTAGTATTCTTATAGTAGTATAATACCTTCCCTTTTTACTTAATCCATCTATAGAAACAAGTTTAGCGCGTCCGTATCCTCTAGTTGATATAATATCCCCCACATTTATTTCCTTAGAAGGTTTTTCAATCAGTTCCCAATTGACCTTTACATTTCCGGATTTTATAATATCCTGACTTTCTTTTCTGGAAAGATTATAGACAGAACATATAAACACATCTATCCTCATTGAGGATAAAAACTTTTTATATTCCTTAAATGACTCTTCAGGTTCAGATATATCACTTAAATAAATTTCAATTAAATTTACATTTCTGTTCCCAATCTTTTCTAAATTAAATAGCAAAAAGCTACTTATTTCCTTCTTGACTATCACATCTGCATAAGTATCATGTACTAAAATATCCCCAACTTTGGATCTTTTAATTCCAAGATTTAATATACCGCCTAAAAAATCTTTATGTGCCAATCCTTCTTGACCTGAATTAATCCTTAAAAAAGATAAATTTAATTTTATATCGCTTTCATCTACATAAAATGGATATATAATAAATATCTTTCTTTCAGCTGAGTCTAGCCCACCATATTCCAAATAGTTTAACTCAAATCTATTTAAAATGGATTTTGCCAGATGCCTTTCATACGGATCCAAAAAATCTGTTTCTTCAGTTAAATGATTGTTAAGTACCTTTTCTGCTTTATCCAATATTCTTCTCATATTTACTAATTGCTCATTATCTTTTATATGAGAAGTATAAAACTCCCTATCTATTTTCATAATTGCCCCAAAAAACTAATTATTATTGCAGTCAAAATACGTAGTATAAGTATTGAAACCCAAGGAGAAAAATCAAACATCCCTCTGCCTAAGCCAATCTTATCTAATAATCTCTTTGATGGAGAAAGGATGGGTTCTGTCAATTCATATACCAGTCTTCCTAAAGTTGTATTAAAGTTAATCCTAAATATACTCATAAAAATCCTAATGATTATCAATGCTTCAATCAATTCTACAAAGATACTCAAACTTCTAATTAATAAAGCCATATTTTCCACCTTATAACCTACCAAGGAAAAATTCCCCTGTTTTTTAATTCATCTTTTAGTCCGTCTATTTCTATATTGCTAGGTGCCAATATAAATATGTCCTTTGTTACCTTTTGAATTTTTCCTTCAACTGCATAAATACCCCCATTTATGAAATCAAATATCTGTCTCTTTACACTCAGCTCCAATTGTTCAAAATTCACCACTATTGCTTTCCTGGATTTTAAGTCATCAATGATTTGAGGAGCTTCATCATAGCTAAGCGGTTCATGTACTGTTATCTTCATATTACTATTAGTATGGATATTTACCACTTTATTATTATACTTTTTTGTTTTTGTTTGTGAAGGAAAATCTAAAGCTTCTTCTTCCAATGTATCTTCTACAACATCTTCATCTTCTTCCTCGAATTCATCAATACCTATAAAATATTTAAACTTGTCCATAAAACTACTCATAGTCTAGCCCCCTTAATAATTTCTTTTACCAAATATTCCTGTACCTACGCGTATCATGTTTGACCCCTCTTCAATCGCTATTTCATAATCATTTGTCATTCCCATGGAAAGATAATCCATACTAACATTCTCATAATCTCTACTTATAATGTTTTCTTTTAAAGAATTCATCGTTCTAAAAACATTCCTTAAAATAGCCTCATCATCTGTGAAAGGTGCTATCGTCATTAAACCTTTTATTCTAATGTTCTCATATTTTTGTATTTCTTCTATAAAAGAAATAACTTCATCTACCCTAAGTCCTGATTTAGTCTCCTCTTCTGCTACATTTACTTGGATTAGGGCATTAACTAAAATATTATTCATTTTTGCTCTTTTTTCTAATTCTTTAGCTAAAGAAACTCTATCCAAAGAGTGAATCAATTTTACCTCATCTATTATAAATCTTACCTTATTTGTCTGGAGTGAACCTATCAAATGATAATTTACCCTATTACCCAAGGCATCAATCTTTTTTTCTAACTCTTGTACTCTATTTTCTCCAATATCTGTTATCCCCAGACTGATTGCCTCTTCAATTCTATCTATGTCTACAGTCTTTGTTACCGCTATTAACTCTACATTATCCTTTCTGCCGACTCTTTGCAATGATTTATATATATTCTCGTTTATCTCCGAGAGATTCTCTTTTATATACATCTAAAGCCCTCCTTATTACCTTAGAATTTGACCATCTTTAACTGTCGTAGGGTCAATAAATATCTCATCATATAAAGATACTGTTTTATATTTTTCTCCTCCAATAGTTATAAACCCACCAATATCTCCTTTATCTATATATGCATCATCTCCAACAATATCAAGAACATTAACAGGCTTAAATTTTACTATTCCATTTACTTCTTCAATATATACGCCTTTTTTACCTTCATAATCAAATACAGCATTTACCGGGATTTTATAGCTTTCTATTTTTTCCTTTATGATACTTACATCGGTAAATCTTAAATTGTATATTTCATGTAAATAATCCCTGAATCTTACTACAATCACAGCTTTGTTGTTGGTAGTATTTATTGCTACGATATTCCCTATAATTTCTTTATCTGCTACTTCCACAGTTATCGCTTGTCCAATTTCATAATCTTCAATATCCTTAGTATTTGTAACTTTTATAGCCAAATACCATTCAAAATTATTGATTGTCTTAAAAACCGGAGAGCCAATACTAATTTTATCTTGAATTTCGTTCTTAGCATTCTCATCTATATTTAGATTTTCATAAGTATAATTTTCAAAATCTTTTGGCAAAAATATATTCTCATACCCGTCAATTTCATATGAAATTAATCCTGATTCGCTTGAATAGCATCTTATATTATTTTTATCTATTTTTTCAACTAAACCCTTTCTAGTTTCTTTTAAGGTTTCAATACTTTGATTAAGAAGAGTATTCCCTTGGGATGAATTATTTAATTTTCCATTATATATTAGAATTTCTTCTTTTGATCTTTGGACATTTAAATAACTACCCTCGTTTATATATTTTTGTATATCATTCACTGTTTCTTTTTGAAAATCTTCCAATTGAGTGTTATCATTAGAAATATCCGATGCTTGTCTATCGGATTTGCTGAGTGTATCTATTTTTTGATCTACCTCTAGTAGCTCTTGTTTAAGTCCGGAAGTATCATTTAGAAGACTTATCCTTGCAACTTCTTCAAAAGATGAAACTCTTTCACCCTCTTTAGCTATCCTTTCCACCTGTCCATTCCCTTCGGCAAAATATACATATTCTTCTTTGATTAACACACTTTGTCCTTCAAACTTTCGAAATAGCACATCGTCTTCAGGCAATACGGTTTTATATGGATTTCCAAATACAAGAGGTATTAAACTAATAATAAAATATATAAGAAGAAAAGTGAAAAGAATTAATATGATTCTATTTTTTCTTTTCTTCTTTTGTACTCTTGTCTGGGACATAATATACCTCCCAATTAAGTAAAAAATTTACCATATTTACTTATTATTTTAAATTGAGCAATATTGTCTATCTTAAATCTCAACAATTGATTTCCATTGGTAATCATCAATATAGCTTTTTCCTTTTGAGTTGCACCAATGATAGTTCCTATGAATTTATCTTTTGATTTTGTAATTACTTTAATTTCATCACCAGCTCTTATTCTTTTTCCATCTAAAAAAAACTCTTTTAAATCTGTTTCATCTAAATGTTCTTGCGTCACATTTTTATTATCTATAATAATCATATTATTTTTTAAATAAAATTTTTCTTTTACTACTACCAGTATATATCCAATTACACTTATTATAAATAGCATAATTAAAATTTCATTAAAAAACATAAAACACCTCCAAACTTTGTTGTTAAAATATAGTATACCATAATTTAGTTACGATTCAAACACTTTACAAATCCAATTTTGTAATATATAATATCTATTGTAATCGGGGTGTAGCGCAGTTTGGTAGCGCACATGACTGGGGGTCATGGGGCCGGAGGTTCAAATCCTCTCACTCCGACTTTTTTTGTTAATTTATGCCTAAATAATTTA
>ENA-UOOI01000302-UOOI01000302.1-fermentation-metagenome-genome-assembly--contig:-NODE-302-length-64090-cov-22.187241_pt1 | contig 64090 bp, 65 predicted proteins | sample MGYA00245779_ERZ724027 | MGnify/ENA primary metagenome ERZ724027 (study PRJEB28704, sample SAMN03018318) | fermentation metagenome | biome: anthropogenic terrestrial biome; feature: soil; material...
CTTAGTTTTTTAATATTGCAACATGCCTACGCAAGTACGGCTGCAGCCAGACTCGAGCATTTAGTTGTCATATATTATCCAACTAATAACTGAAAACTTACTGAGCCGGAACTGAAAATTAATTGAATATTTTACCATCACACTAAAGCAGTTATTAAAATTATTTATGATCCATTTTCCAATTCTTAAATCTATGCTCGCTCAAGCTTCACTGTAGAAGACGTGACTTGCTTTGACATGTCATTAACGGTGTATGAAAAATAGTTGCTAATAATTCCTCTTTGTGGTGTTATTTAGAATATATTCTATTTTAACATATAATCAATAAAAAGTTGGGCCCATAGATCATAAGATAAGGAGTGTGATATGGATTGAATAAGTTTAATGCTACGAAAGTACTGGCAGGTCTCGTTTGTTTTGCGTTTATTGTCAGCCTGACCGGGTGTCAGCCGGCAGCCTCCAGCGAAAAAACCAAACCGGTCAATCAAACCGATTCAGCCGGTAAAGAAGATCCCGCCGACCTGCTAAAGACCGGCCAGGGTATCAGCGAATTCTCCTGTACGGTAAACACCATTCTCCCCGGTGGCAAGTCTGATACCTCTAAATTGTGGTTCAAAAGCGGCAATTTGCGTCTGGAAGCATCAAATCCTGAAAATGGTGAGAAAATCGTCACTATATTAAATCAAACCGACAAAGCACTTTATATGTGTCAGCCCGGACAAAATACAGCTATGAAGATGCCGGCAGAGGGATCCAATATAACCAGCCCTAAGGAACAGCTACAAGCAATAGAAACTGGAACCATGAAATTCCTGAGAGACGAACTATACGATGGCAAAAAGTGCAAAGTATATCAAACAGGTGATGGAAATACCGCTGAAATAGTATGGCTCCTGCAGGATAAAGGCCTCCCGGCACGGATAGAAACTGCAGATGATAGGGGAAAGGTAATTATTGAATATAAAGACTATAAATTTGACAAAATTGATGATGCTGTTTTTAAAATTCCGGGCGGAATGCAAATTATCGATATGAGTTCCAGGCAGATTCCCACTTCCTAATAACAATTACCGCATTAACAGGAGACGGTGGATTTTTATGTCATATGAAAGTCCCGTCTCCTTTTTATATTATAGGGTAGGCCAATATTTTAAACTTAAAATAATTGTATTTCTAATTAAAACAGGTATAATTAGATGGATATAATATTGGGTATAAAGTAATTTTATTAACATTACGTAATAATATTAGGGGATTTTGTTGAATATTGTTGTATTCTGTTGTCTTTTATATGTTAATATATTATACTATTCATAAAATATATTTGGGTTTATGAAAATGCTGGTTATATTTCTCAACAGGAAGGATAATAAACATGGTAATGAAATCTACAACAGAGGGCCAGGTCAGTTTTAAGTTAGGAAATGAAGAATTCGGTTTGCCCGCTGATAACATCATTGAAATCATGCAGGTACCCGAAATAAATCAACTTCCCCATACGGCTGATTATCTATTAGGAGTAATCAAGGTCAAAGGAGTTATTATTCCCATCATTGATTTGAAGAAAAAACTAACCGGTGACGCAACTAATATGGATGCAGATTGCCGCATTATTATTATGGAAATCAATTATTCCCAGGTAGGTCTCTTGGTAGAAAGCCTGGGAGATAATTTTGATTATGAATCTTCTGAACTAGAATCGCCGGATAATACAGAGTCTGAAGTCCCGAGTAACTATTTACTGGGAATAGCCCGGTCTGATAATAACCTAATCAAAATTTTAGATTACAAAGCCCTGTTAGGTTAATTTAACTGAAACATAGGCTAAATTATGCCGGCTTGAGGTAACATCAACCGGGAAAAATATGCTGGATAAAAACATCAAGGGGATACTGCACCAGGTGCGGTATCCCCTGTTCGTTCTTTTCAGGTCAGGGCGCGCAAGAGGCACCAGCGCATAATCGAAACTTGCTTTCGCTATACTATAGCCCGACCTATCCCCCTTCCCCCACTATAGCCATCTAACCAACCAACTTAATGCTATCATCTGCATCATCCTTGAAAAAACCACCAATAAGTGACCACGAGGGAACATAAGTTGTGCCCTTCCGTATATTGGCACACTTATTTTTACCATTGTTATTAATACTTTGCAATATAATCGACAGTATTTTTACTATTGCGGGTTTGTATGATCCTATATATAATTAGATTAAATAATATACCCTAAGGGGGTAATGGTATTGAGAAATTTATCTTCATTTCAACAAACAGAACTAACCGCTGTTTTGGGTACCAGAATAAATTATGATCTTCGGGAACGAATGTTATACGCCGGCGACGTTGGCACTATGCCGGGCATAATCAGCCCGCTGGCCGGTAACCGTATACCCCGGGCCATTGTTCAGCCGGTGAATCTCGAAGAGGTTTTATTTTTAACCAACTGGGCCGTTAAAAACCGTATACCCCTGGTTGCAAGAGGTAAAGCTACTTCCGGTTATGGCGGAGTTATACCCCTTGACGCCGGGGTGGTGGTAGAGTTTAACCGGATGAAAGATATTGCAATTGATGTAAATCAGCGCACCGTTACAGTACAGCCAGGCGCAGTCTGGCAAAAGATAGAAGACCAGCTTAATCCGGCCGGTCTAACCCTGAAATCTTATCCCACCAGTGCCCCCTCCTCCACTGTGGGCGGATGGCTGGCCACCGGAGGGGCCGGTATCGGCAGCTACGCCACCGGTTATTTTAAGAGCATAATCCAGCAAGTTACCCTGGTCAGACCAGATGGTAAATTAGCAGACATAAAAAGAGATGATTTAGATACGGTCATCGGAGCATCAGGTACAACCGGTTTTATAACATCCATTACGTTTAAGGTGAACCCATTAAAAGTGAGAACCAAAAGGGCTTATGCCTTAAGCAGCCAAACTGAAGCTGCCGCTTTTGTGCAGGGTAGCTACGCCCGGCATTTGCCGCTATGGTCGCTTAGTTTTGTTAATCCTGCAGCTGTTCATTTTAAAAACCTGATACCGCTGAAAAAGAGTCATAATAGTAAGGGTACAACCCGTACTGCTATGCCTGAAAAATATATAGTACTGGTAGTTTATGATTCATCAGCCGAAGTTGATAGCCAACTGGAGATGCTGGCGCGGGAAACCGGGGCAGAGATGCTTGACTCCTCAGCAGCCGAGCATGAATGGGAGGAGCGCTTTAGTCCTATGAAAGCGAAACGTCTGGCCCCCTCCTTTATTCCGGCTGAAGTCATCGTTCCGGCAGACCGGCTTAAGCAGGTCCTCAGGGAGCTTGAGAGTAAAATCAAGCTACCCCTGCTTTTGGAAGGATTCGCCGTTCAGGGCGGAGATATCGTATTGCTAGGCTTTATTCCCCACGATGAGCGGAAATTCGGTTTTAATCTGGCTTTTGGATTGTCTCTTACCATACTGAAAATTGCATGGCGCAATGGTGGAAGGCCATATGGCACCGGTCTTTATTTTTCCGAGTGGCCCGAACAAGTTCTCGGAGCAAAGGCAGTTAAAGCTATAGAGCAGTTTAAAAATCAGTATGACAGAGCCAATATCATGAACCCGGGCAAGGTAACACAACAGCGTATGGTGGCCAAAATGCTCACCATGGCCATGCCTTTTGAGCCAATCATCCGCATTATAGCCGGAATGAACAAAGGCAATGAGCCCGGTGAGACTTATATCCCGCGCCGGGGTTTGCCGGGTGATATCACCTGGTTTAGTTACGCTTGTGCCGGATGCGGTTATTGTGTAGACGAATGCACCCAGTATTCCGGCCGTGGCTGGGAATCTCAATCGCCCCGGGGAAAATGGAATCTCTTAAAAATGGTGGCCGACGGCCAGACGGATATCACCCAAAGCGATGTCAGTACTTTTCTATCATGTACGACCTGTGATATCTGCACTGAGAAATGCCAGTTGGAATTACCTATCGAACCATCCTGGTTCAAACTCAGGGGACAGCTGGTACAGGATGAGGGCTATCATACCCTGCCGGCTTTTCAGATTATGGCGGCCAGCGCGCACAAAGAGCGCAATATCTGGGCCCATTACAGTAAAGACCGGGATGCCTGGGTACCTGACGACATCCGTTCCTATATAAAAGAAAAGAGCGATATCGCCTATTTTCCTGGCTGTACTGCCTCTTTTGTGGAACAGGATATCGCAGTCTCTACCGCCCGGTTGTTGAAGAAAGCCGGAGTGGAATTTTCTTACCTGGCCCAAGAGGAAGCCTGCTGCGGTATCCCCATGTTAATGTCAGGCAAGTGGGACGTGTTTGAAGAAATAATGGAGCATAATATGGCAGCCATGAAAGCACGCGGCGCAACCACTATTATCACTTCCTGCCCGGCGTGCAGATTGGTATGGGAAACCTTTTATAAACGCTTTACCCTGGACCGCGGTGAAGAATACCCCTTTACGGCCAAACATTATTCTGAAGTTATAGCAGAAAAAATCGCCGATGGCAGTTTTGTCCCCGAACACGGCATGGATGGTGCCATAACTTACCACGACCCTTGTCATATGGGCAGAGCCGGCGGAATTTATGAACCACCGCGAGAATTATTAAAATCAGTACCGGGAATCGATTTCCGGGAGATGGAATATAACCGGGATAAAGCGCACTGCTGTGGTTCGGTTCTTACCCTGGTCGAAAATCCTGATACTGCCGCACAGATCGGTAAAATCCGTTTGGATGAAGCGGTTGCCGCCGGTGCCGATACCATTATCACCGCCTGCCCCTGCTGCCGGGTGCAGCTTCAGGCCACTGCTGATTACTATAAGATGGACAATCTTAAGGTTAAGGATATGGCAGCGTTTATGGCCGAGAGTTGCGGCCTTGAAGTCAAAGACAGTACTCCGGTAATTAATGAGCGCTGGGCCACATTCGATGTCATGATCCGGATGATGACACCTTCGGGCATGGCCGCTATGATGGCCGAAATGCTTGATGACATGATAAACGCCATGCCAAGACCTATGGCCGCAATGATGAGATGGCTTAAACGGCAGCCCCAGCCGGTTAAGAAACCGATGTTGAAAATGATGGTCCCGGTGATGCCCAAATTATTTTCGCTGCTTCTGCCCGGTATGATGCCGAAGGTAATGCCCAAAATGTTGGAAATGGTCAAAGCCCAGGTCCCGATGCCGGATTTCATGGCCGAACAACTGCCGGACCTGATGCCGGGTGCAATGCTGGAATTGATGCCCAAAATGCTGCCGGAAATATTGCCGCATTTTATGCCATTGATGATCGATTACCTTATGAAATAGAACAGAAATAGAACAGGGGACGGTTCTTCGTTTGACAAACCCTCAACAGAATGATAGCCTACTGTTGAGGTGATTTTTTATGCCGAGAACAGCAAGAGAAAAGAGTGAGAGTGGAATATATCATATTATGTTAAGAGGAATCAATCAGCAAAACATATTTGAAGATGAAGAAGATAATAAAAAATTCATTGATATCCTTGAAAGATACAAAACAGAGATAGATTACAAAATATATGCATATTGTTTAATGGGAAATCATGTACATTTATTAGTAAAAGAAGGGAAAGAAGAGCTCTCCAATACCATGAAAAGAATAGGAACCGCTTATGTATACTGGTATAATTGGCAGTATGGTAGAAAGGGTCACCTATTCCAGGATCGATATAAAAGTGAGGCAGTGGAAAATGACAGATATTTTTTAACAGTGTTAAGATACATACATCAAAACCCAATAAAAGCAGGATTAGTAAAAGATATAGAAACATATGAATGGAGTAGCTATAAAGAATATATAGGCGAAAAAGGGATTGTTGATACTGATTTTGTATTGAGTATGTGGGATACTGATAGAGACAAATCTATACAAAGTTTTATTGTATTCAATGCGGAAATCAGTACCGATGAATGTCTTGAAGTCACGGAAGTAAGAAAAACAATATCTGATAAAGAAATAAAAGAATTAGTTATGGATAAGTACCACCTCATATTGGCATCTTTACAGAATCAACCGCAGAAGACGCAGGCAGAGGTATTGAAATATTTAAAAGAACTTGATGGAACTTCATTAAGACAGATATCTAGACTAACAGGATTTACTGTTAACAAGATTTATAGATCATAAAACAAAGAACCGTCCCCTGTTTAGGGATGTTTAGGGATAGTATTGCAGGATTCCGCGGGCGATGTCTCGGAATACGGGGGCGGCATTTTGGGCTCCGGAGGTTCCGTCTTCCGACAAAACCACGATAGCCCATTCGGGCTTGTCAGCGGGAAAATAACCACCGAACCAGGTATTTAGCACCTGCTCTTGATCTTCGCTCAGGCTTCCGGTTTCACTGGTGGCCGTTTTGCCGGCTACCGTTATCTCCTTTAACGCGGCGGTTTTACCGGTGCCCTCACTGACGGTCAGTTTCAGCAAATCCTGCACCTGTCGGGCAGTCGCAGAGCTTACCGCCTGTTCACTGTTTTTATGGTGGGGATAACTGGTTTTCCCCTTTTGATCTATCGTATAGCGCACCAGCGAGGGCTGCACCCAGCGGCCATCATCAGCTATTGTGGCTACCAGACCGGCTAGCTGCAGAGGTGTAAGCATGATACCTTCTTGCCCCAGACAGGCGTTGCCCAAGGCGGGTGCCCCACCCTCTATGTGCACATAGCTGCCCCAGGAGCCGCAGTTATATCCGGCCAGGCTTTCATCGGTAAGATGAAAAGACCTGACATATTCAAGCATCTTGGTACGTCCCAGCCGCTGGGCTATAGTTATAAAGGTAGGATTGCAGGAAAGAGCCAGGGCTTCCCGAAATGTAATGGAACCATGCCCCTCTTCCTTCCAACAGGATATGGATAACTGTTCATTGAACTCATATTTCCCGGTACACTGAAATTTTTCATTCACATCTACCAGCTTTTCTTCCAGAACTGCCGCAGTGATCAGGATTTTAAATAACGATCCGGGGTAATAAGGGGTTAAAGCACGGTTCATAAGGCTGCTCTGTTTATCAACCGCAATCAACTTATCCACTTCATAAGGGTTAAAAGCAGGACGGCTGGCCATCGCTATTACTTCCCGGCTTTTTACATCCAGAACAACTGCGGCACCTTTTTTGACCCTGTTATTCATGGCATGCTCAACTATCTGCTGAACCCGTTTATCAATGGTTGAAACTACCACCCCATTATTTTCTTGTTCATTTTTAATTTTAAACATTAATCCCTGGATAGCCATCCCGCGGGCATCCAGTACAGATACCAGCTGCTGCGCCGACTGTTTGCGGGTCAGGATATCGTCATACATTTTTTCCAGACCGGCCTGACCTTCATTACTGGTATTTACATATCCCAGCAGATGGGCGCCAAAACCTGAATCTTCATACCTTTTGAGTATGGGAGCCACCACCAGACCGGAAATCTGGGATGAGTTGATACGCTCCATCTGCGAACTGTTTAAACCTGATTTTATCCGCAGGAAAGAAACGTTATTAGCCACGGCCTGTTTCAGACTGCTATAAATTTGGTTCTCATTTAAACCAGGCAGGACATTGGCCAGAAATTGAGAGGTATGTTTGAACTGCTGCGCGCGGGCTTCGCTGTTAACACCGCCAGACGAAGTGTATTCATTTCCTATTACACTGGGTAAACAATAAACCGCATTGGAGGCAACCGTGCCGGTTAAGGGCAGGAGATTTCTATCCAGTATTTCGCCCCGGGGGTATTCGCTTAGTTCTATCTGCCGGTCCCGCATGGCCGCAGCTTCGCGGGCCAGCTTTTCACCTTTTACTATTTGCAGATAAAACACATTGGCCATGAGTCCCGTAAAAATAAAAAAGAATACTAAAATGGTTATGTAGATACGCCGGTTGGGCAAAAAAACACCTCCTGACCGTTTTATAAATAGAATTAACCGGCAGGAGGTGAGTTATACCTATTCAGTTTTAAATATTTGTACCGGGAAGGGCATGTGTTCCAAAACCTCCAGCAGGTCATGGCTGCTATCGGCAGTGGTCCTTATAAGCACCAGGCCTTTGTTCTGGTCGATAGTGGAGACAATACCCAGACCCTCAAATCCTTCCAGCAGTTTACTCAGCATATCGATTTTTTTCGGTGCTACCACCGCATAGATTTTTTCCATCCCGTTCAAACCTTCCGTAAAATGGCATACTCGGGCACAGGCTGCGTAAACGGTACCAGGACCGTTTGCAGGGGATGGCGGGCACGGTCAATTTCGTCACCGTTTTCGTCATATAAGCGCACCAGTTCCACTTTTTCGGTGCGGCCCTCAGGCAGGAGCAATTCCAGGTTATCACCGGGCCCGAAGTTGGCCCTTTGCTGAACCACCAGAGCCTGATAAAGTGAATTATAGGAATGTACCACTCCTACAAAATCGGCATGCTCTATTTCTTCTTTATTAATATCCTGGATGCTTTCATCTTCCCCGGTTATGAATCCGCTGGTATAGGGCCGGGTGGCTGTCCGGGCCAGTTCCGTCTGCCAGTGCGGCAAACTGCTCTCATAAAGGTCCGGTCTATTTATACAGGTATCTATGGCCTCCCGGTAAGTGGTTGCAGCACTGGCTACATAAAGCGGACTTTTCATCCTGCCCTCTATCTTAAAGGCATCTGCCCCGGCAGCGATCAACTGCGGCAAATACCCGATCAGACAGAGGTCGCGCGAGTTCAATATATAGGTACCCTGTTCATCTTCGAAAACGGGATAGTATTGACCGGGCCTTTTTTCTTCCATCAAGGTATATTGATAGCGGCAAGGATGGGCACAGGCACCACGGTTGGCGCTCCTGCCGGTCATGTAATGCGACAAAAGGCAGCGGCCGGAATAGGAAACACACATTGCTCCATGGATGAAAACTTCCAGTTCGATACCGACCCGGTTCTTGATCTCTGCAATTTCATCCAGGTTTAATTCACGAGCCATTACGATCCGGCTGGCACCCAGGTCCCGGAAGGCTGCGGCAGTAGCGTAGTTAGTAACACTGGCCTGGGTGCTTACAGTGAGGGGGACTTCCGGTGCATATTTTCGCGCCAGGCCCATAACCCCCGGGTCGGAAATAATCATTCCGTCTACTCCCAATTCCGCCAGTTCTTCCAGATAACCCGGCAATATTTTCAAATCATGGTTGCGGGCTAGAATATTTACCGTAACATATACCTTACCTTTGTGACTGCGGGCAAAAGCAATACCTTCCCGCATCTGGCCGGAAGTAAAATTTCCCGCATAGGCTCTCAGGCTAAAATCTTTTCCGCCCAGATAGACAGCATCAGCCCCGAAAAGAAAGGCTACTTTCAACTTTTCCAAATCTCCCGCCGGGAGAACTAATTCAGGCATGCTATAACTCCTCTGTTTAATAATTCAACACAGAGGGACACTGATTTTATTAAGATTAACACAAATTCTCTTATTATTAACAACCCCTGCTCCGTAGGGTATATCTCATATCTGTGGCCTGCCCTACGGCCCCAACGTGGGTCTTCAGGCCTGGGTATTCTTGTGTCATTCTCTTGTATAGTTGTTTTAAAAAAATCTGTGTTGATCATAGTTAATCTGTGTCCTTCTGTGTTGAATTTTATTTTATATACTTTTGTTTGGCCTGGAGATGCTCGGCATAGGTTTTGGAGAAATAGTGACTGCCGTCGCCTTTGGCGACGTAGTAGTAATAGGAGTGCTGGGCCGGATTAAGAGCCGCCTCCAGCGAAGCCTTGCCGGGACAGGATATGGGGCCGGGAGGAATTCCGGCATATTTGTAGGTGTTATAAGGAGAATCTATTTCAAGATCTTTATAAGTTACCATCTCCTTATGCCGCCCTAGAGCATAGACAACGGTAGCATCTATCTGTAAGGGCATGTTCTTGCTTAACCGGTTGTATATTACCCCGGCAATAATCTTTCTTTCCGAATCCAACCGGGCTTCTCTTTCTATCATGGAAGCAACCACCACCGTTTGATATACCCCCATATTCTTACGGGAGGCTTGGGCGGCAAAATCCTGCTTCCAGACATTTTGAAAACTCTTTAGCATCATGTTGATTACTTGCTCAGGAGCCACATCATCCGGTAAAGAATAAGTATCGGGAAAAAGAAAGCCTTCCAGGCGATTTGGCCCTGCCACCTGAGGCAAAAAATCATAATCGTATTGTTTTTGCACGGCAGCGGTCCACTGATCCGGGGTACATATATGGCGGCTGACGAACAATTCCCCAATCTGAGCCACCGCAAAACCTTCCGGTATAGTCAGTGTATTGCCTGCTACCCGGCCATCCGCTATCATCCGGACCATCTCCTGCACCGACTGACTGCGTGAAAACCGGTAATGACCGGCCTTAAGCCGGCTGTCCAGATGGTCGTGCCGGGCGAAGTTGACAAAAACTGATTCACTGTGAATAAGGTTTTTCTGCTTAAGCAAGGCAGCAATCTGCTTCGCATTACTATTATCAGGTATCATTACATCAATTGGCGTCTTGTCCCCCGGTGCCACCGGCAGAAGCTGGCGGGTGTAATTATACTGGAATAAAGACAGGCCAAGCATAAATACCAGAGCCAGTGCTGCTATAGTAAGTTTATGGGTTCTATTCAATTTAATTTCATTCATCTCGTGCTCCCAATTATCGAAAATAAACGCAAACTATTAGGTATAATAACTTACTAGCATCCGCAGGTCATCGGCAGCATTAGTTGGGACCTATCGGGAGCATCATCATAACCCGACAGAGATTGTGCAGATGTAACAGACCGACGCAGATTTTACCTGGAATTCCTTGCATATAATGCTTTAAATGGTTCCGCCGGTGTTTTCACCAGGAGGAACTTCCTCCGGTAATGGTTCGGGCACCGGTACGGGTGTTGGTTCCACCGGTGGCGGTTCTTCAGCCGGTGGTGGTTGAACTATTGCCGGGCCGTCAAATATGGTTTGATTTAAGGGCATATACGAGTCCCGGGCCAACTGCTCGGTTTTAATCGCTTTGCCATTATCATCATAGTAAGTTCTGAAACTGCGGACGACATATCCGGGTATTCCTTTATGGTCAACTTTTTGAGTTCCGGGCGGAAGCGCAGCATCCGTTTTATGAACGGTAGTGAAGTTGATTACCTTGTCAACTACATGGCTGACGCCGATTTTTTGTTTGTAATCCAGGTTGCCGTAAATGGTAATAGATAATTTACCACCCCCGGCTATGGATCTGATATAGACTGGTGAGGCCGTATTATTCTGAAATCTGAAATCCTGCACACCATATGACACCGTCGCATCTCGTCCCAGCGGCACATAGCTGACCGCCAGAGCATGATTGTGCCTTTCCACAATCTTTAGACCGGCCAGGAGACAGGTATTATACAGGGTAGAGGATACCTGACATATTCCGCCTCCCAAACCCGGTTCGAATTTACCATTTACAATTACCATAGCATCCCGGTAGCCAGTCTCTACCAGCCTCTGACCTACGGTACGGTTAAAAGCAAATATCTGTCCCGGTAAAACCACCGATGTATTAATTTTAGCTGCAGCCTTGGCCAGATTGTGCGAACGATCGACCTCCCCGGCATTATACCAGGTAGAAAACTGAGCCAGCTCGCCCATATTGCTCAGGGATTCTTCATCTACCGCTGGTTGCCTTTCTTCCAGCACAATAGCTATATTCAGATCATTAGATACATCCTGCCATCGCTGCGGGAGTTGTTTAAAGGTGGCCTTCTGGTCTATTATTCGCCCGACCTGCCCCGGCACCACGACAAGTCCCTTCCGGCTATCCATTTCCAGGCGGGCATCCTGAGGTTCCACCTGTAAATAACCTACCCATTCGCCGGCTATTTCCCTAAGCCGGTCGCGGTTGTATTGTATATTAATAGGATAACTTACTTCATTGGCTCCATCCATATTTAAAATTTTCCGTTTCCAATCCCGCCGACGCTCCTGCTTCATAAACTCACCAACGGTGGCATTTACATCGACGGTTTGACATATGAAACCCAGTGTGGTGCTGTAGGTATAATCATCCTTATAAAAAGCTATTTTGGTGTTATAGGCATTATTCAGGCTGCGTTCTACCGCAACACTCGCTTCTGCCTCAGATTGACCGGAAACTTCTATGCCGGCTATGGTTACTCCGGGTAAAAAATGGTCGGAACGATTAAATACCTGGAAAAAATAAAGAATAAGTGCTGCAATGATGCCCAAAACAATTAGACCAACAACTACCGCTGCGGATCGCAATTTTGTATGTAACAACTCCCAACCCCCAAAAGCACATTATGACACTATTAATTATATATGATTACGACGCTTATATATTAAAAAAATGCAAAAAGGGGCAGCCGTTAGGCCCCCCTATAGCAATTAAATCTCCTCGCTGTCCACCAGTTCCTGCCATGCGTCGGCAACTTTTTCCCATTCTTCGTCATCTTCAATATCACTTAAAAACTCATTGCCTTCTTCATCGAGAATCACCTTCAGGATTACAACTTCTGCATCCTCCTCACATTCTTCACAGCCGCATTCGCATTGCTCGTCTTCTTCCTCATCCAGCGGTATCAGAACACGATAGTTTTGATTCTCTATTTCCATCTCCGCCAGCAGCTCAAACTCGTGTTCCACACCTTCGTCATCAACTAGCACCAGAACCGGAAATTCTTCATCTTCGAATATTTCGTCATTGCTCATAAATACACCTCTTTCATCAAGCTACAGTCATTCTAATATCTTATCACTAACTTTGTCAAACCTGCTATTTTTTATTCAAACTATCCAGATAATTCTGCAATATACTGATTGCTGCCATTTTATCAATGACTTTACGGCGTTTGGAACGGGATACATCTGCTTCTATAAGTACCTTTTCCGCTATCTGGGTAGTCATCCGCTCATCCCAGTACTCCAGCGGCAAATTGGTATAGCCCTGCAGCTGCCGGGCGAATTCTTCGGTTTGCCGGGCACGGGGTCCGACGGTGCCATTCATATTGCGCGGGAAGCCTACTACCAGTTTTTCAACTTCCATCTCGATACACAACTGTTGCAAATGCTCGAGATCCTTCTCCAGCGAGGTACGATGCAGAACCGAATGCCCCTGGGCTATCCACCCCATCGGATCGCTCAAAGCTATGCCTATTCTCCTGTCCCCTACATCCAAACCCATTATACGCATTATATATTATGCTCCTTAAATAATTTTAATGCAGAACTGTTCACAAAAACGCGAGCAGTAACCGCAAAGTATGCAATTCTCCTGTTCCACCACAGTTCTGCCGTTTTCCAGCTTAAGAGCTTCGTAGCGGCAGTGCTCGGTACATTTTCCGCAGCCCAGGCACTCATCTTCGATTATAAGCCTCCGCGGCTGCCGGGCTACCCTGGATTCCAGGGCGGGAACCCGTCGGTCCTCCATCCAGGCTATATTCAAATCTATTTCATCACGGCTTTTCATCCCCACCGCCATGCTGTTTATGCTGGGAAGATCACGGACAAAGGCAAAAGAATTATAAGCATCATTGAGCAGATTTCCTCCGCCCAGAGCTTTCATGGCATAAATCCCTTTACCGGCGGCATGAGCAAAAGCTATCGCCTTTAACATTTCTTCCCGGGAGCCATCCATTATACCCAGACCCTGTTGGTTTATAAGGGGATGAATCACCTCAATTTCCGGAGCTCGGGCTCCGGCCATGACTCCCCGCACGGAATGGGTAGACATGCCCACCGCCCGTACTATGCCTTTCTCCCGTGCTTCGAGCAAGTACTGAAGCGCTTCCCGGTGTCCTTTGAGGGTCAACTCACTTTCCTGTTCATGCAGCATGAAAATATCTATATAATCGATGCCCATCTCATCAAGAGCTTGCTCCACGCTCTCCTTCATGCCTTTATAGGTATAATCGTAGGATTTGCTGGTCAGGACCGGTCTTAATCCACTTTGAGCCAGTGCCTGTTTAATATATGGATAATTGTTGTATATCTTCGCCGTATCGAAAAAATTTATACCTTGCTGCATGGCATAAACCAATAAATCCGCCCCTTCATCCAGGGGCAGATTACTCTGCAAGGGACTAATCGTGAGTACTCCCATACACAAACGGGAGACGACGATTCCGGTTTTACCTAATGGTTGATAAATCAAAATAACACCTCATTGACAGGGGGGACGTTTCGTTTGGCCTCACCCTTGGGTGAGGCCAAACGAAACGTCCCCCCTGTCCCACCAGTTCACTTACTTTAGATAATTTTTGAGCAGGACCTCCATAATTTCATCCCGGTCAATTTTACATATTAAACCACGAGCCTGGTTGTGGCTGGTAATGTAAGCCGGCTCTCCTGAAATCATATAACCAACCAACTGATTTACGGGGTTATATCCTTTCTCCTCCAGGGCATTATATACCTCTTTTAAAACTGCCCGCACCCGTTCTTCGCCTTCTTTTTCCAGCTTAAAGCTGACGGTCTTTTCGCCTTCCTGAGACATTACCTGCACCTCCCCTGCCATAATAAAATAACATCTGAAATAATATTTCTCCGTCCTACGCTAAATGTCCTGCGTTTAGAAAAGGGAATTTTTCACCATCTCCCGGGCAGCCGTCAAAGCATCGTCCAATTTGCTGACGTCTTTGCCGCCGGCCTGCGCCATATCGGGGCGACCGCCGCCGCCACCGCCTGCAGCCCTGGCTGCAGCACCTACTATCTTACCGGCATTTAGCCCCCGCTCAATTAGTTCTTTGCTAACAAAACAAACCAGTGCTACTTTATCACCAGTGACAGCACCCAGTACCACTACGGAAGTGCCTAACTTATCCCTCATCATCTCCGCCTGTTCGCGCAGTGAACCGGCATCCTGAGCCGGTACGGACTGAATCAGAACCCGGGCGCCTTTGTAATTATAGGCCTGTTCCAGCAGATTCTTGCTGCCGGCCTTGGTAATACTGGTCTGCAGTTTTTCGATTTCTTTATCTTTTTCTTTTATGGTGCGGTTGAGCACCTCAATCCGGCTGCTAACTTCTTCAAGTGATGTATGCAGGACGGCTGCGCAATTTTTAAGCTCCATTTCGGCGGAATTGAGGTAGGCATAAGCATATTTTCCGGTTATGGCTTCAATCCGGCGTAATCCGGAACCCACACTGCCTTCACTCAATATCTTAAACAGACCGATCTGACCGGTATTGCCGACATGGGTACCACCGCAGAACTCCATGCTGAAATCTCCTGCTTGGACTACTCTGACCTGGTCACCGTATTTTTCCCCGAACAGGGCGATTGCTCCCATTTTTCTGGCTTCTTCCAAATTGGTTACGGTGGTGTTGACCGGATAAAGCTGCCAGATAGCCTCATTTACGATCCGCTCAATTTCCTGCAGCTGGTCTGCGTCTACCGCGGCCAGATGGGAAAAGTCAAACCGCAACCGGCTGGGTTCAACCAGGGAGCCCTTTTGCTGGGCATGATCACCCAGGACAATGCGCAAAGCCTTATGCAGCAAATGGGTAGCGGTGTGATTGCGGGCTGTATCCATCCTGGATGCGGCCTCGACCTTGAGTGCTGTTTTTTCACCCACGGCTATACTGCCCTTGATGCGGCCGTAATGAATGATCCAACCGGCGTTTTTCTGAACATCCCTGACCTCCAGCACCCCGCCGGCACTCTTTATAACACCCTTATCCGCTGCCTGACCGCCACTTTCGGCATAAAACGGAGTACGTCCCGTTACTATTCCTACTTCTTCATCAGCCGCCTGGGCAACCGACTCGTCCCCTGTTATAATAGCCAGCACCGCGGATTCATCTGCGGTGCGCTCATAACCGGTAAACTCAGTGGAGGGAACCGCAGCCAGCAATTCCGACAGTATTCTTTCCTGGGCAAAAGCATTATCGTTCTTATTGGCCCTCCGGGCGCGCTCCCGCTGTTCTTCCATCATTTCGTCAAAACCGGCGGTGTCAACCGTAAACCCGTGTTCCTCTGCCATATCTTGCGTCAAATCCAAAGGGAAACCATAGGTGTCGTACAACACAAAAGCTTCTTTTCCGCTTATCACCTTAAGACCATCGCGATCAGCCTGGTCAATTATTTCCTCAACCTTCTTTACCCCCTCACTCAGGGTAATAAAGAAACGTTCTTCTTCACTCTTGATGACGTCTTTGACAAAGGCTTTCTTCTCTTCCAGTTGAGGATAAGATTCATCCATTATGCTGCAGACTACATCAACATTTTTATATAAAAAGGGTTCATTGATTCCCAGTGATTGTCCAAATCTAACCGCCCGGCGCAGTATCCGGCGCAGCACATAACCGCGTCCGTCGTTGCTGGGCAGAACTCCATCCGCAATCAGGAAAGTGCAGGCCCGGCTATGATCGGCTATTACCCGGAAGGGGAAACCATCCGCACCCCGGTCATATTTTATTCCGGTAAAATCTTCTATCCGTTCTATAATAGGTATAAACAGGTCGGTATCAAAATTACTTTCAACCCCCTGCAGTATGGATGTAAGTCTTTCCAGCCCCATACCGGTATCAATACTGGGACGGGGCAGAGGAGTCATTTTCCCGGATTCATCACGATTATACTGCATGAATACGAGGTTCCAGATTTCCAACCAGCGGTCACAGTCACATTTACCGATAGCACACTCCGGGCTGCCACAGGAATATTCTACTCCCCGGTCGTACATAATCTCGCTGCAAGGTCCGCAGGGACCGGTGTCACCCATGCTCCAGAAATTATCCTTTTCATCCAGCCGGATTATACGTTCCGGATCTATCCCGGTGATTTCCTGCCATAACTGCTGTGCTTCATCGTCATCCCGGTAAATCGTTACCCACAGCCGCTCTTGCGGTAATTGGACTACGGTAGTAAGAAACTCCCATGCGAAAGTAATGGCATCCTTTTTAAAATAATCACCAAAGGAGAAATTACCCAGCATCTCGAAAAAGGTATGGTGACGCGGGGTCCGGCCTACGGTATCAAGGTCATTATGTTTGCCGCCTGCCCGTACGCACTTCTGAGATGTGGTCGCCCTTATGTAACTGCGCTTATCAATGCCTAAAAACACATCCTTAAACTGGTTCATTCCGGCATTGGTAAACAGCAGTGTAGGGTCATTCACCGGCACCAGTGAAGAACTCTCCACTACTGTATGCTGTTTTTGGGCATAAAAATTTAAAAAAGTTTTCCTTATACTACTGCTAGTCCACACAAAAATGGCCTCCTCTTTCCCTTTGCCTCCCGGCTTTATCTTTAAAAATAGTCCCTATTTTTAGCTTACCTACTATTTTCTTTTATTAGGCAGGCTCTGTCAATAAAAAGGGCCGACCTGATACCACATTACTCCACCAGCTTGTAAAAAGCAAAATTAAGGGCCACTTTCAATATTCCCGTTACGGGAACGGCAAAAAGCATGCCCCATATACCGAAAAGCTGTCCCCCGGCCAATAGGGCAAAAACAATCACCAATGGATTCAGCCCCAGCCGGCCCCCTATAATCCGGGGTGTAACCAGATTGGATTCTATCTGCTGTATTATAATTATGGCCAAAGTCATATACAAGGCCATGCGTCCTGATTCCGACAGAGCCAACCCCACCGCTGGAATCCCTCCCAGAAAAGGGCCAAAATAAGGTATCATATTCGTAATTCCGGAGACAATTCCGATTAGAATGGCATATTTTACCCCTATGATGAATGCCGCCAACCCGGTGAGGATTCCCACCATGGTCGCCACCAGCAAATATCCTTTAAAAAATTCTATTAAAACCGTATCCATTTCCCTGGCCAGTCTAATACAGTCAGCCCGTGCACCCGGGGAAAACAAATTTAGGAAAGTATCCTTTATTCTATCCCAGTCTTTAAGAATATAAAAGGCCAGGATAGGAGCAAATATGATAATAAAAATTTTACTGAAAAATTTATATATACCGGCCACAAACCCTTTCAGGCTGCTATAAATAAAGCCTTCTATTTTATTCGTATTTTCCTTAACGATCTGCTGCATCTGGGCCGGCAAGTCAAGTTTTTCTACTCGCTCGGCAAACTCCTGGACCTGATCCGCATAATGAGGCATAACCCGGGCAATGTCACTTAGCTCTGCTACCACCCGAGGTACGGCCAACCATAGCACCAGACTAAGCAAACCTATAAAAATCAAATACAGCATAAGTATGGACCAGGTACGGGATAATCCTTTACCTTGTATATAAATAACCGGTCTGAACAGCAAATAGGCCAGAAATGCCCCCACGGCAAAGGTTAAAACCACTTCCCGCACTACATATAAAAAATAAATGGTGGCTGCTGCCACCACAAAGAACAAAACGTAACGTAGTATTCGATTGGCGGTTAACCTCATTCCCTACCCTACTTTCTTATGATTCTTCCGGCCTGACCGCCCATTTTGCCTAAGATGCAACCTGTTGCTATGCTCTGCGCCACTATTTGCCGGGCTTTCTTTTTGGTCTCCGGATTCACTACCCGGTCATTACCATAGAAATAAGACGCCGCCGCGCCTCCCACCATGCCGACCAGCATTCCAGTAATAAAACTTCGCAATCCTGTTCACTCCCTCTACATAATTCCGGATGGTCTCTCCGTGGCCAAAAGGCTGCCGTCTTCCCCCACTTCAAACAGATTAACCTGTCCCCGGCTGAAATTAAATTCCAGATAACAGTTCCAGCAATAATACTGGTCACTGCCCACTCTTCCTACCTGCAGTCCTCGGCAAACCGGACATTTTATAATCAAGTAAGATCTCTCCCTTCATCGGCTAATACGCTTTTTTCGCTCGCCCAATGTAGTTTCTCCAGGTCAATATCCTGACGTCCCTGTAATATATCCTGAATTGCACCTGATGATATCTCGACCCCCTGCACCCTTTTTTTGGAGATATCCAGTACAAAATCACTTACTATACCCAGTTCCCGGCCCTGATTATCAAATACTACATCCCCTACTTTAAGCTGGTATACTGATAATTCTTCCCCGTGGGAGTATGATTTCATACAATCAATATCCTGGATTAAGACCGCGTCCGGGGTAATCTCGAATTCCTTATTATTGATCAGCTTTAAGGCTCCGTCGCCCGGGTCAATGACCAGATAAGCTATTCTATAATTATCGCCAATCACAGTCTTAGCTACTCTGCCTACGATTTGAGCACTGGGTTTCAGGAATACCGGCAGATTATTAATGCTTTTCATTTTCAAAAAATAACACCTTCACTACGGTTAATAAAGCATTTATAGCTTTTCCCGGAGCATAAAAAAAATGCATCCATTCAGGACGCATTTTGGCTGAACCGCTTATTGGGTTAATCTTTTCCAGCTATAGTTGCTGTCCAACCGGATTACATTACGGTCAATTGTTTTAAGCAGGTAGGCATAGATAATAGTCAGGAGAGCTTCCGGTTCCCTCTGACTTATATAGGCATGATAAATAACCTTAGGCTAATAATCAGGAATAGCGCGATTTTATGAACCTGGCCGTTTTGTACATAGCCATGGAATTAGAACCTTTAACCAGAATGGTACAACCCGGTCTAATATCCTTTTTCAGATGCTGGTGCAAACTCCCCCGATTAACCGAATGTACTATTTTATACCGGGGAAAGCCCGTTTGGGCTGCTGCCCGGCCAATTTGCCGGGCTTTACTTCCGTAGGTAAACAAGCGGGTTAAATTGCGTTTGCGGGCCGCATATTTTCCCACCCTGGTATGGCCTCTTTGGCTATACCTGCCCAATTCGCTCATATTACCCAATACCGCCGCATTTTTCTGTTTGCTTATGGTAGTTAAAACATCGAGAGCAGCATTAACTGAGTTAGGATTAGCGTTAAATGTATCGTCAATTAGAGTAATACCCCTTTTCAGGCGATAAATTCTTAATCTGCGCCGGGGCCGTTGGTATGACCTCAGGCCGGGTTGTTAATACCGACTTTTATTATTCTTCCCCTGAAATTACTTTTAAGCAATAGTTTCGAATTCCTGTCGTCCGCATTTAAGAACAGGATTCCATTGGGCTGCATATGACTGATCAATTCTGATTTGGCCCGGATAAGATTCCTTAGTGATCCTCCGAAATTGCCGATGTGAGATGTACCTACCATGGTTATTATCGCCATATTGGGTCTAATAATCCTGCAACTGCGGGTCAGATGCCCCTTGCCTGACATGCCAAACTCCAGTACTATGGCTCGGTGAGATGATTTGATCTTTTTAACATGCTGCCGAATATTCTTCCGGTTATTTCTATTGCCCGGAGATTTATATATTGGCCATTTTTGTCTTAATATGGAGGCGATCATCTCTTTAGTCGTAGTTTTTCCCGAACTACCGGCCACCGCAATCACAGGCTTATTTAATACTAAAGTCATAATAATCCCTCTTTATGATTTAGAATAGACCAAAATAGAGTTTGGAATTATCTATCCCCGTTCCGCCCCTGCTGATATTTAGAAATTACAGGAGCGTCCTTCAAGGACGCTCCTGTAGCATGATTAACGCCGGCAAGATACCTGTCTGTAAACTGAGACTCTCCCATCATCCAGAAAGCCAGACGCTCTAAGTGTTGCTCTACCGGGACGATAGATAGACAAGGTTGCACTGCTCCGCCCTCTTGCATTTCTTCTCGCTGTCAGGATTATAGTTGCTCTGGAAGTGGTAACGTTGTTGGTACGGTTAATCACGGTAGCATTGCGGAAAATTACATAAACGTAGCGAGTTCTGCCTGATCTGCGGGTGATAATCCTGGTAGGACGGTTCGAGCGGAACGTATATTCAATATCTCTGCCTCTTGCTTCTGTATTAAATTCACCTCTGATTGATCCGGAAGGTCCTGAACGCAGGCAACTCACTGTCGCACGAAACTGGGTGTCATTACGATTCTCAATTTCGCCTCTTACTATTGCATCAGCCATTTAATCACCTCATTTCCTAATAGAATGGAGAATTGTATCTCACTCCATTCTATGGAAATGGTGTACCTTGTGTGCTACAGAAGGCAATTAATGGTGACCTGACGCTCTGTTTTTAATACTGGTCAGCTGTGGTTCTAACAAAATTGTTCTTCCCATTTGCTCGGGTTGATCGTGGCGGAAACGGTTCTTACATATTTTTCCGGCAGAGAGGTCCGTTGGGCGGTCTCTTCAATAGACAGGCCCTGGTTCAAAAACCTTATCGCTACGCTTGCCATAGACTCCCCGACTTCAACGATATGTTGGTCCGGATCATAAAATCTGATCACCCGCTGTCCCCAGGGTTGCTCCTGTATTCCATGTATGTACTCCACCGAATCCAGCCTCTTAAGCTTTTCCAGCAAACCATCCAGGTCATCCTCTTCAAAATATAGTTCACTATTATTGGACCTCGGGATTATGTCAGCCGGGCTTACTTTAATCAATTCTGCAAAATGCGACTTTAAATGTATAGCAAAGCCTCCCTCAAACAATACATTCTCACCAAAGTCATATTCAATTTTTTGATTCAGTACTTTTTCATAAAAATTTCTTGAAATTGAGATATCATTAACAACGATAAGAGAACAGACAAATCTCATTTATTCTGCCTTCTTTCCGGTTGAGGGGGCGTCCACAACCTGATCCAAAGCGATCACTGTGAAGATGACCGCCGGTCGCCCAGTTTTGTATAATATATCATACTTGAATTAGGAGGGAAATAAATATGCCCAAGGCGGCAAAAAGCATGAGCGGATTGGAAAGTATATCGAACGGATTGGTCTGGAAGAGTTCAAAAGCCAAATCGAGGAATGATCCTCATCGTTTTGCTAAAGCCGGTACATCCCCAGACCCAATAGCCCCTTTTGATCAAGAGGGGTTATTTGCTCTTCGGTTTAAAGCGTAAATCCGGTTTGAAAACTGAAAGCATTAAGGCCATCAAGGCCAGTATTAATAATAAGAGCAGTGGCACCATAAACATTATTTTATAATGAACAAAATCAGGATGAACCAAGGATTCTTGACCAAACTGATTTGCAATTTTAATCATGCCTAGCAACGGGGGAGCCATTACTACTCCTCCGAATATTACCGGAAGTAAATTAACGACATATTTAATAATAATCCAGCGATGCTTTATAAATCCCCAATTCGTCAAGGTTGAAAATAGGACACCAGTTATTAATAAGCCTATTACCGCCGGTATTATTATAAATAAATCAATTATGCGAATTGCTGCCAGCACTCCATTTACAGCCTCCGGAACGAATCCGAACATGATTAAAAATACCAGGCATACACCTGCACCTATCCATATAGACGCCAAAAGTATGTGACAGAATTTAAGTATGGCATAGCCCGTTTTTCCGATTTTCATTTCATTACCTTCCCAGTCATGAAATATAGTATTATTACCCTATCTTATCTCAATAGTGTAAAATATAACCATATAGTAAATTCTGGAGTTGATCCTGGTGAAAAGCTTAAAGCGTTTTATGGCCTATTTTATATATGTTGTATTGGTCGGATGTTTCATAGTATGGGCTAATTCGTTCAAAATAGCCTTACAAAAGGAAATGAACCCCATTATCTTTATATTCGTGATGTTATTACCGATCCTTATCGGCCTCTTGCTCGCACTGCCAGAACTTTATTCAGTAATCACAAAAAAGGGGATATGGTCATTTGACTGGTTGAAGTTTATTGTAGTTGGATTACCTTCCTTTTTGGCGGCAGGGGCAATGTACATTTTTTGGAGCATATCTTTTCTGCACCAATACATGCCTTTTCTATACAACGATAGAATACTCTCAACCACGGGAGGAATTGTATTCGGATATGTATTGCTCACTTCTTTTCAAAAAGTATCACCTAGCATTACCACCAACACTGAAACTGATGACATGATACCTTTGCAGTAGTATCTTTTCATTTCGAAATAACTATTTATCTTTGCAACGTTTGCCTTGGATTAAAAAGACCCAAAACAAACAGTCTTAATTGAAGGTCTTTAAAGGTGTTATTAACCAAAATAGAGAATGTATTACAATAATAAAATATTAGGAGATATTTCTATGAGTAATAATGTAAAACGGATTATCTACTATTTAATATATGTTATAGTTTTTGGTTTTTTTGTGATAGAGTATGATATCCTCTACAGATATTTTAAGGATATTTTTTTACTAACATATAAATTACCATATCTATGGATATTCCTGGCACCATTATTAAGAATGTTAATTGGTGTACTATTGGCTTTACCCCACTTCATTAGCACTTATACACAAGAGGGTTCCTGGAAAATCGATTGGATTCCACTTATAACCGTGGGCCTTCCAGCTTTTTGTGTCGCAATAGTTCCAATTCTCTCTATTAAGTGGCAGCCAGATGCTTACATCTTAAATCATTATCTAACTGCAGTTAAAGTTGCTGCTATTTTATTTGGTTTTATTCTACTAAACTCATTTGGCAAACAAAAATCAGAATTATCACGCGATGTCCGCACCACGATAAACGAATAGTATGTCATCCTGAACGTAGTGAAGGATCTTGCAGTCTCCGAGATGGAAAGATCCTTCGGCTTCGCCTCAGGATGACATAAAACCCTTTATTCATAGCAATGGTACTGGTTAGTCATATAATTATAAATAAGCCACGATAATCCTGCCTTGTTTCTGCTAAGACAACAATACGAGCAAATCAGAAAATAGCCTAAGGAGATGGGCGGTTATGAGTAATAATCTAAAAAGATTCTTATATATAGCCCTGGGTGGTCTGATAGGTGCTTCGTTATACGGAATCGGGCAATATTTAATCACTGGCCATACTGATATTGAATACCAGGTAACATTTACTATTACCTGGTTAATAGGCGGTGCAATCGGTTATTTGATTCTTATAAAGATGATAGACCTTTAACTTGGCGATACAGGAAATTAAAACTACTGCTAAGATTACGCTTCTTTATCAGCATTCGCCTCCTCCTGCGTAAATGCAGGAGGAGCACCGAACCACTTCTCATAGATACGGTCGTAAGTTCCATTCTTTTTAATCGTCTCCAGGCTATTATTGAGTTTAGTGAGTAACTCCTGATTGCCTTTCTGTACAGCGATTCCACTCGGCTGGCTGGCAAATACTTTTCCGGTCATCTGCAGGTTACAGTCCTTGTGCCTGGTTAAATAATATGCCGTAGGAGCATGCGGAACTAAAGCCGCTTCAACTTCACCCTTTTCTACCGCCGTCCAGACATCTTCTAATTCGTCATAGAATTTTATTTGTGTGCCGGGATGATTTTCCTGAAAATCATCTAAAAGCTCCCCGGGGTAGCTTCCCGCCTGGGAGGCAATTTTCTTCCCGGCCAAATCCTCCAGGGTGAGATCCTGGCTGCTGTCTTTACGGGTTAATATTATCTGGCCCCAATCAAAATAAGGCATGGTAAAATCCACTATTTCCTTGCGTTGTTCAACTATTGTTATCCCCGAAATGATCATATCTACTTCTCCGGAACGCAAAGAAGGGAAAAGCTGATCAAAACTAATATCCTTAACTGTTATTTCTTCTCCCGATATCTCTTCGAGAGCTTTAATTAAATCAATCTCGAAACCAACCACTTCATCCCCCTCTTTGAATTCAAAGGGAGGAAAATCCAGTGAACTTCCTGCCACCAATGCAGCTTTACCAAGACTGACTACCCGATTCTCGGAATCCCAGGCAACCGGTAGCTTCAGAGCGTCGGCCAGGACTCGCACCGGCACCATAGCCTTCCCGTTCACGATCACTGGAGCACCTTCCACTTTCTCATTTCTGCCATTAATCAGGACCTGGAAATTACCAATAAACATAGTGATTTGATCTTGTCCGCGACTAACCTGCACCGATTGGTTTTCCCCGTTCCAGCTTACATCGGCCCCCAGCGCGGCCGCAGTCTCCCGAACCGGAACCATAACCCGGTTATCGGCAATAAACGGAGCAGGATCAGATTGCACCATTTCCCCCTTTACTTGCAGACCTGCTTCCTGCTGGGCATAAGCTGCAGGCAGGCACACTAATAGTGTGAATAGGCTGACAAAAACTGCCATTACCGGTATAAACGCAAATTTTCTTCTGTGCATTTAGCTCTCCTCCTTTGCATTGCTCAATTACTTAAAAACCCTTTCTCTTTGTTCTTCGCTTCCCGCCGGTATATTCCTTTAATATTTTCTTTTTGGGCTGGCATAGAAGATTTCAAGGAGCAATGTATCAAAATGATGAGGATGGTTCTGCCGGTTTTCAAAGTCCGGCTTGGCGTTATTTGGCTTCTAAAAATTGAGGATGTGTTATAATTATCTAATATATGGAATATTTAACTTAGGAGGTGTGTTAATGCCTGTTGTTCAACCAACGGGGAGCCCCCCTCATCTTGGCAATTACTATGTTATGGCCTGGTCATTTCTGAACATATTTATAGTGATTGCTATCGTAGTATTAATATTTTGGTACCTGAAGAAACGAAATAATGAGCGGAAGGAATTATTTAACAAGCTGGATACCATAATAATGTATTTGCAGCATAGTAAAAAGGATAATGATTAAGCAAGGCAGAAACCGGCAGGCAACCCTGAAGCCACTTTCAGAGAAAGGGGCCTCAGGACTGTTTTCCGTTTGTTTGCTTGATGTTGGGCTGGAACAGCCTTTTATAAGCCACTATAAATCGATAACAATCCCATCATTACCACCAGGATTAGCGTGATCCTGGTAAATAGCGCATTATTGATCCGATTGCCTACTTTGTTTCCGATCAGAACTGCGGCTGCCCCTAACACCAGAGCAGGGGATCCGACCAAGGTGTAATGAATTACCTGCGGCGTCATCAAACCACCCAAAAATAGAACCGGAACAGTTACCACATTTAACAGTACAAAATAAAAGGCCAGATTGGCACGAAACACCTGTTTTTCCAAATGGTTATTGCTGTAGAAGAGAATAACCGGAGGCCCGCTCATGGTTATACTGCCGTTTAAAAGCCCACTTAAAAAACCGGCCACGATATTACCCAGCTTTTCATTCTTAATATTAAAGGAATGGTGGGTGTAGGTTGCCAAGGCGAAGATAATAATGATAATACCAATAACTATCTTTAATATTCCCTCATCAATAACGAGCAGTAAATAAGTACCCAAAGGTGTGCCAAGCAATCCCGCTATAACCAAATAAGACATGTTTTTTAACTGTACATCTTTGTAAAGGGGTAAAAGTAAAATGATTTCACTTATCCCACCATAGATAATCATAAGGGGCACCAGGGTCTTTAAAGGAAAAAGCAAGCTGAGTAAAGGTACGGCAAACATCGCAGAACCAAAACTGGTAATACCCAGGATTAAGCAGGAAACAAAAATGATTGCCGCAGCCAGTAAAAAAGTAGTCAGATCCCCGTTCAAAGTAGTAGGCCCTCCTGTATCGATTTCAAAGATGTTGTGCAGACAATAAAATAGTAAAAGTATGGCGGAATTATCTAGTTAAATATACCGGCTATAAGGACCGTGACGGTACAGAAAATAAAAAACGCCCCTTTACGTGCATATAAGCAAAGAAGCACTAGAGCCGCCCCCTGAAAACATGAACATTATAACAAAATACGGTCTGGTTGAAAAGCTGTTTTGCCGTGGACAATAAAACGAAAATATAGCGGGTTTGCTAATATGCCCACAAGCTCGAACAAATGGACGATCAAGGATATAAATATCTGAGGTCTCGCCTGGCGGCGAGACCTCAGGATTACTCTGATTTTGGCGGCTTATTTTGATCTGTCCCTTTTTTAGGCAATCGGCCTGCTCTGAGAACCGAGTCACGCAGCAGATATTCGATGTGAGCGTTTACACTGCGAAACTCGTCTGCCGCCCAGCGTTCCAGAATATCGTACAGCGCAGGACTGATTCTTAAAGGGAAACTCTTTTTGGTAGCCATGCTACTCTCAATACAGACTGCCGGTATTTATAACCGGTTGGGCTGCACGGTCCGACACTATGGCGACTAACAGATTGTTTATCATAACCATCTTACGCTCTTCATCCAAATCAACGGTTCCGTCGTTTAAAAGCTGGGCAATGGCCATCTGGGCCATTCCTACCGCGCCCTCTACTATCTTCTGGCGGGCGGCAATGATGGCAGTGGCTTGCTGCCTCTGCAACATGGCGCTGGCAATTTCAGTAGCATAAGCCAGATGCGTCAGACGGGCTTCCATAACTTCTACCCCTGCTAACTTAAGACGTTCCTGCAGCTCACGGGCCAATTCTTCTGCTACTTCATCGGCATTTCCGCGCAATGAATAACCACCTTCTTCAAATTGGTCATACGGATATTTGCCAGCCACATGACGTAGTGCGGTCTCGCTCTGAATCTCCACAAACTGTTCATAATTATCTACATCAAAGACCGCTTTAAAGGAATTAACTACCTTATAGACTACCACCGCTGCAATTTCCACCGGATTTCCCTCGACATCGTTAACTTTTAAAGTTTTGCTGTTAAAATTGCAGACGCGCAAAGAAACCTTGCGGCTTGCTGAAAAAGGAATTACCATCCAGATACCGCTCTCCCTGACACTTCCCACATATTTACCGAAAAAGGTAAGCACTTTGGCTTCGTTGGGTTTAATAACCATAATTCCGGAACAGACAATTACAAATAACAAGGTCAGGATTATACCGGCTGCAATACTCTCTTGTACGAAAGCATAGATTGCCGCCCCTATCAATATCAGACTGAGTAAGAGCATTAGAAACCCGTTCATCTTCCAGGCGTTTTTTTCGTTCATTTTTGAGCCTCCTCGATTATATTAATTTTATATCTTTATGATATCATATTAATATAAATAAGCAATAGGCGATTTCCTATTTTCGTAAATGTTTGGGTCGGGCTTATTCAATCTGATATTATTAAAGGAATCTATTTTTTAACTGAAATAAAGGATAAACTTACAATGTGAGAGATAGAAATGCAACTGAATCGTAAACCGGAATTGGTTGGTTGATATATATAAAGGAGTGAACTCCAATGACACCAGATAATCTGCAAGCCTTACTGCAAAATGTACAAGAAGGTAAGACAAGTATTGAGGAAGCTATGCAGCTGCTTAAACATTTACCTTTTGAAAATTTAGGTTATGCCCGGGTGGACCATCACCGCAACCTGCGCAATGGTTTTCCGGAGGTAATTTATTGTGCGGGAAAAACAGTCGAGCAAGTGCAGGGCATTGCCCGTTCCCTGCTGCAAAACGGCAGTAATTTGCTGGCCACCCGAGCCAGCGAGGAAGTATTTTATGCTATTAAGGCTATTCCAGCAGATGCAGTGTATTACCCTCTGGCTCGGGTAGTAATAGTGGAGCAAAAAAAGCCTGCCGCCATCAGTGGTACTATTTTGGTTATATCAGCCGGTACCTCTGACCTACCCGTTGCCGAGGAAGCAGCGGTCACCGCTGAAGCATTGGGCAATCGGGTTGAGCGGCTTTATGACGCAGGAGTAGCGGGAATTCACCGTCTGCTGTCCAGCCTGGAATCGCTGGAAAGGGCCCGCGTAATTATCGCTGTGGCCGGAATGGAAGGAGCTCTGGCCAGTGTGGTGGGAGGTTTGGTAGATAAGCCTGTAATCGCAGTACCTACCAGTGTCGGCTATGGAGCTAGTTTTGGCGGAGTGGCAGCTTTACTGGCCATGCTGAATAGCTGTGCCAGCGGTATCAGTGTAGTTAATATCGATAATGGTTTTGGGGCCGGCTACCTGGCCAGCTTGATTAATCGCCAGGTGGACAGAGCCATCCAGTTGGCAGACAGCAAGAACCCGCAAAGGGGATAAATTTGGTCCCCGCCTTCAAGACAGTCTACCGGCTGTGGGACATAATAATACCGCCACCCACCACGCAATCATTCTGGTAATAGACTACTGATTGGCCCGGGGTAATGGCGCGCTGAGGAGTTTCAAACTCTACCCGCACCTGCTCGCCCGCTTGGCTGATTACAGCCGCAGCGGCATCAGCGCGATATCTTATTTTGGCCATTACCGGCATAGGTTCCTTTAGATCATCGATGGATATAAAGTTATTATCGGCCGCCAGGAGACTATGGTGATATAACTGGCCTTCCGCTCCCACCTCCAGGCGGTTATTTTCTATATCCAGGCTTAAGACATAGAGCGGATGGGAAGAACTTATGCCCAGACCCCGACGCTGGCCAATAGTATAAAAGGGCAGACCCCGGTGACGTCCTAAAACTTTGCCCTCAGAATCTACTACCGGGCCGGATCGATACTGGACCCGGTTTTTTATAAAGTCACGGTAATCATCCGCAACAAAGCATATTTCCTGACTATCGCCGGCATCAGCTACCGGCAATTCCATATTATGAGCCAATTGCCTCACTTCTTTTTTGGTCATTTTCCCCAGCGGGAACAGGGCATGGGCAAGCTGGTCCTGTTCTAAGCCATAAAGAAAATAGCTCTGGTCTTTGGTTGTATCCAGCCCCTTTTTCAGGAGATACAGGTTCAATCCTTTATCATATTCGATTCGGGCATAATGACCGGTAGCCGCCCTATCACAGCCATATTTACGGGCGGCCTGAAGCAACAAGCCAAACTTTACGTATTTATTACACTCCACGCAGGGATTGGGGGTAAGCCCCTGCTGATAAGCAGAAGCAAAATATTTTATGATTAAGTCGTTAAACTCATTTTTCAGATCGACAATTTTATGTTCAATACCCAGAAATTCGGCAATCATAGCTGCTTTTTCCGCTGCGGCCGTATCCCAGTTTATCATGGTTAACCCGGTTACATCATGGCCCTGCTCCTTAAGTATGGCAGCAACTACACTGCTGTCTACTCCGCCACTCATCAATACTGCAACTTTAATTGAAATCTCCTTCTCTCTAAAACGTGTCTGATACCAATTGCATACTTATTTATAGCATTACCGGGGTGTTTAAGCAAGTTGGGGCCGTAATGTAGCATCTATTGGTAAAGTAATTTATAATTAGGGCAAAGTTCTGTAGAGAATCAGGCGGGATTTTCCTTGAGTTCCCCTGCTCTATGACAGCCGAGGTGTATTGTATGGATTTGTTTGATATTAAGCCGGATAGTAAGAATAATAAGCTGGCCCCTCTGGCCTACCGTATGCGCCCGCGCAGTCTGGACGAAATCGTGGGACAGCCGATTGCGGCGCCCGGTTCACTGTTAAGGCGCAGTATTGATAAAGATGAACTGCATTCATTTGTGCTGTACGGCCCCCCCGGAACCGGGAAAACCAGTATAGCCAAGCTTATCGCCGACATGACCCAGGCTCGGTTTGAATATATGAAAGCTGTCACCAGCGGGGTTAATGATATTCGTAAAATAGCGGTGGATGCAGCCCAGGATTTAAAGTTCTATCGCCGCAGGACAGTACTTTTTGTGGATGAGATTCACCGTTTCAATAAAGCCCAGCAGGATGTTCTGCTGCCCTTTGTGGAAGATGGCACGCTGGTCCTTATCGGCGCTACTACCGAAAACCCCCTGTATGAATTAAATACGGCCCTGTTGTCAAGGCTGAAATTATACATTATGGAAGCACTCCGGCCGGAAGATATCAGGCTGATTGTTCTCCGTGCGCTGGAGGACAAGGAACGGGGATTGGGTAATTATAATCTGAGCCTGCCCGAAGACAGCATGGAAATCATTATCAGCACCGCCAAAGGTGATGCCCGCACGGCCCTGAATATCCTTGATACTCTGGCAAGTTCGTATGCCGAGCCGGATACTTTTTTGGAGATAAGCCCGGAGCTGGTAAGCAAGGTGGCCGGTAAACCGCTGGTTAAATATGATCGTACCGGGGACTACCATTATGATACGATTTCGGCCTATATTAAAAGTATCCGGGGTTCTGACCCGGATGCCGCGGTCTACTGGCTGGCAGTAATGCTGGAAGGCGGAGAAGACCCGAAGTTTATCGCCCGTCGCCTCTTGATCCATGCGGCTGAGGATATCGGGCTGGCTGACCCCATGGGGCTGGCGCTGGCCGCCGCCGCGGCTTACGCGGCTGATTTTGTCGGTATGCCGGAGGCTCGTATACCATTGGCCGAGGCTACCATCTACCTCAGCACCGCACCGAAAACCAACAGCAGCAAGATGGCTATTGACCGGGCTATGGAAACTGTGCGGCGTCAGAACCGCATCAAGGTCCCTTCCCATCTGGCTGACACTTCCCATTCGCAGGCAGGTAAACTGCTGGGAAAAGGGGGTTACAAGTATCCGCATGATTTTGGCGGGTATGTCAAACAAATGTATTTACCGGAGGATTTGGTTGACAGTAAGTTTTACACTCCGGGTGATAATGGTCATGAACAGGTAATAAAGGCATTTCTGCAAAATCTGCCCTCAGCGGGCAAACCCCATCATAAATAAACATTTGCAGGGGTTTAGGGTGCTGTGCCCTATGGGTACAGCATCCGTGTTGCTCACCCCATCTTAAATAGAAAATTATTTTAAAGTTGATTTCAGACGCTGATCAATTTTATCCAGATCGTTTTTGAAGTTGGACAAGGGTTTTCCTCCGGCCACACCCCGGGCGATACTTTTAATTGAAGCAACCGTATTTTTATCCGACGTTGCACTTACTGAGTAGCCAGGTTCCATTTGCTTGACCCGGTCGACAACCATTTTTTCAGTCTGGGCAGCGCTGGTTGTCGCACTGTTTAATTCCAAACCAATATATATATTGCGATTGGAGATAACGGTGTAAGCTGATTTTACTCCTGATACTTTAGCCGCCTCGGTCGTTACACGGTTAGCTGTTTGCTGCGGGTATTTCGAAGTTGTAGGGTTTGTAACCTGGGGTTTCTCGCTTGGAGTGGGACTTACAGGTTTTTTGGAAGTCTGACACCCGCCTATCACCAGGCTGACTCCCAAAATTAGAATAAAGCATGTCGCTATGATCCGGGTAGATTTTTTCAATGCTGCACCTCCAAATTTAGTTACTTATATTTTTAGCATGCTCGTTATATTAACTTAAATATACGAAGCAAATATTAGTAACAAAATTTTATGCAGCAATATAAATATATCTCCTATCCGTAGCCTGCCCTACGGCCCCGACGTTAGGAGCGGGCATCAGGGCTGGGTGTTTACGTGTTATGCTCTGTACGCCCTGCGTCCTTAATAGTCGCAAGGGAACATCAGTTGTACCCGTAGGGCATAGGCCGGCCTACGGTTTTATGTTTTCTAATCTTCGTATACCCGCCAGAATCCTTTTTCTTTTTGCCAATTGCAAGCATTATAGAATTCAGCCGGAGGCCTTACTACCAGAGCAGTGGCTTCAGCCGTAACGGTTCCATCAGGCAGACGGACCTCGGCCGCCACCCGGGCATAGTTTTTCTTTCCTTTTACCGTCCAGCCTACTACGGTTAGTGGTGTCTGAGTAGGAGTGGGAATACGATACCTGACTTCCAGACGGGCGGTGACAAATAAATTATCCGGGTCATCCATCAGTATAGCCCGGCCGGAAGTTTCATCCAGCAAAGTTGAAACAATGCCCCCATGAGCAACCCCGGGATAGCTGTTTAAATATTCCGGTACTACAACAGTAGCAATAACCTGATTTTTCTCCCGGTCATTATACCAGGTCATTTTTAATCCCTTATCATTTTCCCGCCCGCACAGGAAACAGGTGCGGGATGACGGTTGTTTTTCCATTCTTTTTTATCTCCTTATTAAGGCTTATCTAACAATAATACACTTATTTTAAATAATATCTATCATCGGCTATAAAAGCCTGCTCCGATTGATTAACCTGGATGCAAAACACCGCCTGACTATTAAAGTCAAGCGGTGTAAGGTACAAATGATTACTTATGGGGCTACTTCGTCGATTATTTTTTGCAGCTGGGCTTTGCCCTGAGCGCCAACTACCCGGTTAACCTCGGCGCCATCTTTAAAGAATAGCAGGGTAGGTATGCCTCTTATGCCATACTGGACAGCCAGGTTTTGATTTTCATCTACATTAACTTTAACTACCTCCAGTTTGGCATTATTCTCTTCGGCCAAAGTTTCTACCGTAGGGCCGAGCATTTTACAGGGGCCACACCAGGGCGCCCAGAAATCCACCATTACCGGAATACTTGCCTTTAATACTTCCTCATCAAAATTCTCGGCACCAACCGCCTTAACATTTGCCATTTAATATCCCTCCTATTTAATAAATCTTGTCATTAAGGTAATAATCTCATCAAAATCATGTTCACTCTGACCATTTTTCATATCAAATAAACATTCGCGGGCATGGCTTTCGAAGATAATAACACCTACACGGGCAATAGCTGATCTCACTGCTGCCACCTGATTCATTATTTCGGTGCAATCAGCTTCATCGGCTATCATTTTTTGGATGCCCCTTACCTGTCCCTCGATTCGCTTTAAGCGCAGTATGATATTGTCAGCTCCGGCTTGTTCCATCTAGTTCCACCCTTTTTCATACCCGTACGGGGTATCTTTATAATAAAGTATAAATTATCCACTGTATAAAAGTCAAATCATAAAATACTTTATCTCATTGAGAGTTTTGCATAATTCCAAAAACCTCGTTTGTCATTGCTATGAACAAGTGCTGGTTTGTCACCCTGCATATTATTTATATGTCATCCTGAGTGCAACGAAGGATCTTTCCATCTCGGAGACTGCAAGATCCTTCACTACGTTCAGGATGACACTCGCGAAGTTACTGCTTAATCGTAGAAAAAAGTTAATTATGCAAAACTCTCTATTAGTTATTCTAGTCCGATTTTTCCCGGCTATACGTTCAATTATTCTTAAACGTCCTTCAATGCAAAAAGGGACGCTACCCAGCATCCCTGTTCTGTCTGTATATGCTATTGGGGGCATCATCCCACATGCCCGAATCTGTTTTCAAAGTTGAAGTCTACTAATAATATGACACCTACCATACCAGATAAAAAATGCCTATTCCAATCCCCATGGCAATCGCTATCCACAGTACACTACGCAGCATTTCGACCTTTACCTGTTTTTGCAGTTCTTCCATGTCGTCTCCTCCTCATTGCTTGTTACGCCAATATTATAATCTATTAAAACCTTTGAAGCAAAATTATAATTTTACTTAATAAGGGCATGAGCCCCTTCATATATTATCGTATCTATACCCGGATGCATTTCTTGCGCCAAAAGCGTTTTTTCCACCACTTTACCTTTTACGGTAACCAAACGGTAGGTCCGCACCACGGTTCCCGGCTTTCCTTGTTGTTTGATTACTCTTTCATGCGGCTGCAGTGATTTATCCGTTTTCAGCTTTACCTGAGGCGGTACTTCCTGCTCTTCCGTGGTTAGATGAATTTTCTTGCCGGGCTCGGTTTGGCAGCCCAGAGCCTTAATCTGCATAGTACCATCGCACATGATAATCGAAATCAGCACCGGGTCAGTCAGATTATTTTGAATTACGAGCTTGGGAGCCGAGGCCGGACTAACTATTTTCAAGCCCGCCTCTTCGCAGGCCCTGATGATGGCATTCATGGCCTTTTCCATTCCCGGAGGGGGATTCTCTTCCTTAGCCGGGAAAGTTAAGATCTGACCTGGCATAATGATGGTTCCGTTGAGTTGTTGGGTCTGCTGCACTACGGCCTCGGATAACCCTGCCGCCGCATAAGCCCCGATAATATCCTTTACGGACCTGATATCTTCGATTTTTACAGCCGGATAAAGAGGAATAATGGCTGCATCTACAGTGGTATGCCCCTCCTGCAAGGCCGTGCATATTCTGGTTACAGTGGCATCAAGATCCAGAAGGTAACCATTCTGCTGAGGAATATATTCCAATAAGCCCTTATTATAAATAATCCGGGCATTTACGGCCAGACGGTTGATTTTCTCCTCCTGTTTATTAAGCCCGTTATATAAAACATCGCGGTTGCATTGGTAAGCAACCGCAATATTATGCTTCTTGCCACGAAAAACACTATGATTTATTATTCCGGATAATCCTTTTTTTTCGGTCAGAATACTATCAATCTTCTGCAAAGTAGCCTTTTTATCTAATTTTATGCCATACTCGGTGGTTGGCAGCGTAAGTAATTTATCAGGGAACCTTAAAGACCATTTTTGCGAATGGGCACCTGGTCCGGCAGCCAGCATTTGTTCTACCTGGCTTCGGCTCTGGCCTCCAATCGTTTTACCATCAACATATAAACCGGATGGCAGTGTGCTGCGATCACGGTATACCAGCGCGACTGAAGTCAGCATAATCGTAAGTGTTACGATGACTGTTGCAGCCAGGAAGGCTGCTACAATCTTTTTTCCCTGTGTCATATCTACGCTCCAGATGAATATTTTTATTTAACGCATTGCGATAATTCTACAAATCTGCCATTACTTTCAGCCAGTTTAATAATATCTTCATCGACTACAGTACCTTCCGCTATTATTACCTGACCTGAAGCATCTTTGATATCCTGTACCACTTTCTTACCCATTAAAAATTCTTTCTGTTTTTGTTTGAAATAGGAAGCACCATCCATTTCAGTTGCTGGTGTTTCATCTGTTGGCGGATCATCGGTTTTGTTGTCCGGTTTTTCCTTTATAACGACCACATCGGCACCATAAGTCAGAACCTGTTCAGCATCTATAAATTCGACCCGGGTTTCATCCTGGGCTGTCTTATAGTGCAGTTTTTTAATTTTACCGGTTTCCTCTTCCACTTCATATTCGTTTATAATCCCAATAAGATTACCTTTGTTGGTCAGTACCCGGTTGCCTTTGACTTCTATATTTCTCTCCAATAGGCTGTTGGCATTAGCTGTTTCATTTATATTGGTAAGCATATTCTCGCTTTCAGTCGTAACAGCGTGCTCACCCACTCCCATGACGGCACGGTATGGAAGCACTCTAGCCCCAACATACCAGCTTCCGTTACTAACCAAAATAAAATCTACCTTGCCTTCTTCGGGATTAATCACCAAGTCCTTAACCTGCCCAATCTTTCTACCGTCAACTATAGAAAACACTGGCAGGCCAATAACCTCCTGGCTTTTTTTCATCCTCACATACTCCCTTCACTTATCAAGTAATCTGACCAACTTTTATTTTCACCAACCGTGGTACTTCCGAAACAGGTACCTCCCCTATACCAAGGCGTTCGAGTTCCTCGATCATCCGGTTGAAATATTCTAATTGTTGCAATGCCTGATCTAACCCGGCAGCAGGAACGAGACCACTGCCGACGATATTATGCAATACGTTTATAGCATTAGTATATTGGCCCAGTATTTCATAATGTAATACAAGTTCCTGGCTGAGCAAATATTTCAAATCGGCTGAATCGGTTAATTGCAGAGCAGCCTTAAAGCATTTGATTGCTTCCCGCGCATTACCATTTATCTTATTTTCAAATCCGGCATCAATCATGCTGTTTACCGCCGGCGTATTATCCGTATCCTCTCTTTCATCCGGGACTTCGGTTAAATCGTCGGCATCCGAGGGTTTTTCTTCCCATTCAAAATCATTAATAGCAACTGCTTCTGCCGTGACGGGTTCTTCCACCAGGCCGGTTTCTTCACATTCACTACTATCATTCGTATCATCAGCCATTTTTACGGGAGCTTCATAAGTTAAGGCCGTCTGGAGCCGGCCTTCATTCTCAACTGTCTCATAAATATCCGAATCAATTGTACCCGGCCCGGTAATCTGCATCTCTGACCGTTCTATTATCTCCTCTGCTGAATCTATGGCTTCTTCGTCCGCTACATCTGCCGTTTCTTTTATTAATAAATCTTCATCCTCTTCGTCCGGTGCATCTATTTCCGGTTCTGATTTATTTGCTTCTTCCTCGAGTATATCTACCGTTGGTTGTTCTGGTAAATCTACCGCCTCTGTCTCCGGTACGTCTATCGTTTCCGGTCCTGCTATACCTATTGCTTCTTCCTTTGGTACATCCGCCGTTTCTTGTTCTGGTAAACCTATATCCTCTGCCTCCGATGCATCTATCATTTCTGGTTCTGATATAATATCTATTGCTTCTTCTGGCACTTCTATCGTTGGTTGTTCTGACAAATCCGCCGTCTCCGCCTCCGATATATCTATCTCCTGTCTGGATATGGCTGCTACTTCCTCTGCTGCATTGACCGATTCTTGTTTTGACATGACCGTGGTTTCTTTTGCTGCTACTTCAGTTGGCTTATTAGAATCTTCTCTCTTAACCAACACGGTTGGATCAAATTGCGAATTTTCGCTCAATTCCTCATTGGTTGATAATTGCTCGGTTTTAACAATCTGCCATGAAAACAGGGCCAGGACAAAAATAAATATTATCCCGGTAGATGACGTTCCCATTCTCGCCGCACTAATTGGAAACAAAATTACTGCTGCCAGTGCAGCTACGGTGAAACCTGTTATCTGTTTTTTAGCAAAACCTTGTTTTGCTAAAAAACGAGCCATAAAAAAACCCAGGGGTAAAAATATCAAAATCGCATAAATTAAATATTCCAGCATTATTTTCCTCGATATTATAAGTTATCTAATAGCTCTTCGACAGTAAGCCTTCATTTCCTTCAAATAAATTTAAATTTCAAGGACTTGTTATTTGTAATTACGAAATATTTGGAATAGTAATTCAATTCTTGTTTTAGATATCAATGCACTTTATGTGTTTTTATGTAATTTCTTTATAATTTTAGTTGTAAAAAAGAGCTGCATAGGGAATAAAACATTAAAGCAGGGATGCATGCAATGTACCCCTGCTTTTTTCGTTTCACAAAACTCCGTAGTTTACTTTACGGCCCCGGCGTTAGGAGTAGGCCTAAAAGGCTGGGTATTTAGTACTATTCTCGGCGCGGTCGGTCAGACACATTTAATCCGGGTCTACTTCCCGTTCAGAAAGTTCTTAACCAGGATCAGTGGTGTGCCGGCATCGGCGGAGCCGCTGACCAGATCGGCCAGACTGGCAATCAAATCTTCTACTTTCCTGGGGGTAGTACCTTCGGTTTCAACACTATCCCGGCTATACTGCAGTTTCTTTTTGGCCTCCAGCGATCTTTCTATATCGTCTATTTGCACACCTTCATCCAGCATCTGATCTACCAGATATTTATATTTCAAGCCTTCCCGGTACCTTCCGTACAGTCCCCGGGTCATACCCAGGGCAGGCTGCGGATCGGCCAGTTCGTAAATTCTGGTTGACGGATCGCAGTAGGCACCATCACCATAGACTATTACTTCGATATTTTTTCCCAATCCATCTCTTACTCTGGCCTGCAGTTCATCCGCCAGCTTACTGGCTTCTCTGGGCGCAAGTTTTAATTTATTTCCGGAAGACAGATTGCTCCCCAATAGTCCCCATTCGGACCAGGAATTTCCGCTGTTACAAATTTCCTGAAGAGTTATACATTTTTGCCCGGCTGCCGTTAATTTGCTCTTTATCCGTTCCCGAGTATGAATACTTGCAACAATAATGCCATCCGGTTGGTATTGCTGTATTTTTAACGGGTCATTGCATAAGAATATAGTAGGATGAGCACCCTGACGTTTTATAATATCTTCGTATAGTCCAATATAGTCCACCCCGGTAATAGGATGTTTAAAACGGTTGGGACCCAATTCTTCCGTATTTATTATTTCATCCCGGTGCTTGCCCAGGTTCTCCGCAAAATCATATGGAAGCAGCTGGTTTCCTACTTCATCTGCAGGCTGTGAAAGCTGCACGATAACTTCTCCCTGGTTTACAGCAGCAGCCAGGCCCTGCATAATGAGGGAAAAGCGATTACGGCTAAGTATGGGAAATACCACTCCCAGCCTGGCATTCTCTCCCAAGCTCAATTTTTTGCGGACTTCCGTGGCTATGACGCCAATATCCACATAATTGTTTTGAGCACGGGCTACCACTGATTCAGTTATACAAACGGTATCACCGGCATCAAGGAGACCATCGGAATTACATTTGACCAACGATTCGTATACCATGCTTACGACATCGCTGCCCGGTACTATGATACCCATTTTAATTCCAAATGCAGATACACCGATATAATCCGGTAATTTGTTCACTTTCAACATTCCTTTGTAAACTTATTAAGACCCTAAAGAGTCCCCGCTAAAATATACCTCAATTAATATATTTTAGCAACCGTTTGAACTTTGTATACATGCGCCATAGTGTCCATTTGCAATATGTCACTTGAATTACCAACTCTCTTACATTAATATAATTATACTAACAGCACGGAGTGATTCAAATGCGGACAATATCAATTGTAAGTAGTCATGTCGGTACGGGTAAGACTACCGTAGCCGTAAATGCCGCCAAGGGACTGGAAAGACAGGGTCATAAGGTTATTATGCATGAAATGGGTCACAGTGATGACCTCTGTAACTGGTTGGGGAAGACGACTGCCAATGAAGAAATAAAATTTAACTCCGGTCATATAATACATTCCCTGATGGGGGTCGATATTCTTATAAACGATACTGAAGGAATGGATTTGGCCTATTATGATGATGCTCATGCCCTGATGGAAGAACAAGGATACGATTATTTTATTCTGGATACAGATAACCTGAAAAAGAATCTGGTGATTGCTGCGCATATAGCTGATACCTTCATCGCCTGTACTGAACTTGCTCCAGAAGATGAACCACAGAAATTGGCGCGACTTAACCGGATGATTGAGGACAATTCCCAGCATAAAAAAGGTATTAATCTCGTTGTTCCCTGTAAAATAAATGTTAACGATTGGGCTAACAACAGCCAGATGCTTTTTTCCATTGCCGATCGGGTAGGGTATGAAAACATTGCGGATCTGATTCCGGCCTGTGATAGAATCCATTTGTTATCCTGTGACCATAAACATGTATGGGAACTAAAACAGAGAAATATTAAAAACGTGTTTGATAATCTGATTGCACGTTTGGAAATAATTTGATGATGTTCCATTATTAATTTAGGCAAAGGAATTGAAAAATCTGAAGATATAGGCTATACTAAAGGTGAGGTGGCGGAGAACTGAATTCAGGTTAAACAGTTTCCCAATAAGATTAGTTTTCCACTGGATGTTTTCTTACCACAGTTTTTGAGACGGTTAATTTCTTGAGTATACCAGGTTGATTCCTATCTTTCGGCGGTTAGTTGAGTTTACAAGCGAGGTTTTTGGTAGTTGTTAGTTTGTTCACGGTTTCTCCGCCACCTGGTCTTAAAGTAAATAAAAAAAATCCTCTTACGAGGATTTTTTTTTGCTCTTCTTTTTACTTTTCACCCACAAACTGCAAAAGGTTATTTTCGGTGTAGCAGCGTATCTCCCTGCGATCCGACAGGTAAGAGAGATAGGCTGATATGGATGATGACACCAGAAAATACTGGGTCCGGTTAAGTATCAGATTATATTCATTGGCCGTTCGTTCAATGATTTGTTCGCGGGTCAGAGGAACTGAAAGCAGATTTTTAATAAACCCGGTCATGTTATCCAACAGATCCCGGTTTCGTTTAATGGCATATTCCACATCCGGGATGATGCCGCCATGAGCCAGAAAGAAGATTTCCGGCCTTGGTTTTAAATGCTCCAGAGTCTGAAGCTGTCCGGCTATATCAATCATATAGAGAAAACTGAACTCATCTAAAATAGCAGGTTGGATAAGGCTGTCGCCCGCAAATAATACTCCATCCGGGGTAACCACTCCGATTTGACCGGCACTATGTCCCCTTAAATCCAGTATTTCAAACGACTCGCCGTTTATAGTCAGATCAGACTCCACTTTATAGGTAACCCACGACGGCTCCGCTAACAGGAAACGGTTTTTTAACACCCGGAGCGGATTAGCTGAATAAAGGCCGTATAATCCTATCATCGGCTCCTCAATCGCATAGCTCTCCAGAGCCGAGGCATAAATATCACAATTGGTCGCTGCCTGGATACGGTGATTGCCGGCACAATGGTCGGCATGGGCATGGGTGTTTATAATGCCCTGCACTTTTAGCCCGGCCTGCCGCAGGGTGTCCAGGATAAGTCCGGCATTACCGGCACGATCCCCACTGTCTATCAAAATGCATTTGCCTTCGGCCAACCGGTAGACGCCTACCAGACTGCCGGGTGTTTTGAGGTAATAAGTATTACCCCGGATTAATTCCAGATCCATTGATTCCAACCTTCCTATCTTTTTTACGCTCCAGCAGTGCTAATTTTTCGATCCATTCGTTAATAAGACGCTGAAGACACTGAATATTATGAATGACGCTGAGTCATTACCCTAAATACCATAGAGGAAGAATTTCTTACCATAAGACTACCAGCAATTGCAGGGGTGGGGTGTTAAGGTTAGCGCAGCACCGGTAAAGGCGACTCTATATGGTTCGCCCATAACTTAGTTAGCCAAAATATCAATGCAACTATTAGCATTTCGGCACACACCAATGTAAATCCGGGGTGCAAGCGTTCTTAATACCCCAACCCGGCATAACTACCGCTATACTTATTTTAGGGTGCGACTAATATTCCTTCCGATCACAATTAAGGACACAGGCCGGTGAAAAGAAATAACACATAAAAAACCAGCCCTGAGGCCCGCTCCTAGCGTTGGGGCCATAGGGCTGGCTACGAAAAATGGTTGTGTGGTTGTTTTTTGCACACAACGGCTGTTAGTGCATATAGCTTTTCCCTATCTGGGAGCAAGATGAACCGCCTGGGCGTTTACATCCATGACTGCTTCATACAGGGCTTCCCCCAGAGTTGGATGGGGATGGATTATAGCTGCTACTTCTTCCGTCTTCATTCCCCGGCTTACCATAGCCGTGGCTTCCAGGATCAAATCGCTGGCATGGGGGCCAAGGATGTGTACTCCGATAATGGTGTCATTATCATCAGCCACCACCTTTACCATGCCGTCAATTTCTCCCATGGTTACCGCCTTGCCATTACCGGCGAAACGGAAGCGTCCGGTTTTTATATTAATACCCCGGGCCACAGCTTCCTCCTCGGTCAGACCTACCGCTGCAATTTCCGGGAAAGTAAAAATGCAGGCAGGTACTGCCTCATAGTTGACCCGGCTGGGCTGACCGGTCATTCTTTCTACCGCCACTTTCGCTTCTTCCGATGCAACATGGGCCAGCATCCTTTTGCCCACCACATCTCCCACCGCATAAAGTCCGGGAATATTGGTGGCATAGTTTTCATCCACCTGTATATAGCCGTGGTTCATCTCTACACCGAGCTGTTCCAGACCCAGTCCGGCTGTAAAAGGCTTGCGGCCTGCCGCCATCAGGACTACATCTGACGCAGTGCTGTTGCTCCCCTTCTTGTCTTCCCAGATGGCCTGTAATCCCGCCTCAGCCGGACAAATTTCTTTTACCATAGCACCAGTATGAACCGCAATACCCTGTTTTTTCAAAAACACGGTCATCCTTTTCACGATTTCCCGGTCTATCGTATTAAGCAGGGCGGGCATGCCCTCCAGTACTGTGACTTGACTTCCAAATGCCCGGTAAATACAGGCAAATTCCAGACCTATGACCCCACCCCCAATTATAGTCAGATGCTGGGGCACCTCTTGCAGATCAAGCATCTCGTCACTGGTTATCACTCCGGGCAAGTCGGCGCCGGGGAGCAGCAGACGGGCTGGAATGGAACCGGAGGCTATCAGTATGTGCCGGGCGGATATGGTTTCGCCATTTACCTCGACCGCAGCAGGGTCGGCTACAACGGCCTTACCCGCTATGACATTTACCCGGTAGGCCTTTAACAGGGAGACCACACCGCCTACTATGTTATCGACAATACGCTGTTTGCGTTCACCGGCTGCCTGCAGGTCAAATTCGATGCCGGCAGCCTTGACATTATATTCTTCCAATCGGGCCAGGGTATGAAGCACCTGGGCATTTTGAAAAAAAGCCTTGGTGGGAATGCATCCACGGTTGAGGCAGGTACCGCCCAAATCCTGTTTTTCCACCAGAGTAACCGTCATGCCCAGCTGCCGGGCTCTTATGGCGGCAACATAACCGGCCGGTCCTCCACCTATAACCACCAGATCCTGCATAAGTTATTGTCCCTCCCATTTCAATACCGGTTTGCGGGCAGCAGTGACCTCGTCAACCCGTTTTATGACGGTAGTGTGAGGAGCGGTTTTTACGGTATCCGGCTCATTTTCCGCTTCCCGGGCAATGGTCAGCAGGGCCTCGGCGAAATCATCCAGCCGTTCCCGGCTTTCGGTTTCGGTCGGTTCAATCATTAGTGCTTCATGTACAATGAGCGGAAAATAAACCGTAGGCGGATGATAACCGAAGTCCATCAGCCGTTTGGCTATATCCAGAGTTGCTACACCATGCTGGTGCTGATTTTTGTTGGTAGCGACAAATTCATGTTTGCATATACGATTAAAAGGCACTTCATAGGTGGGCTGCAAACGGCAGCGCAGGTAATTGGCATTTAATACGGCTTGTTCGCAGGCTTCCTTTATGCCCTTTCCGCCTAATGCCTTCATATAGGTGTAAGCTTTTACAATTACACCAAAATTGCCGTTAAATGCTTTGACCCGACCTATGGACAAGGGCCGGTCATAATCCCAGTAATAACGGTCGTCCTTTTTGGCGACCAGCGGGCAGGGCAGATAGCCGGCCAGATATTCTTTTACCCCCACCGGGCCGGAACCCGGTCCACCGCCGCCATGCGGCGTGCTGAAGGTTTTGTGCAGGTTGCTGTGCACAATATCAAAACCCATATCTCCCGGCCGGGTTACACCCATTATCCCGTTCAGGTTGGCGCCGTCATAATACAAGAGTCCCCCGCCCTCATGCACTATGGCGGCAATCTCTTTAATATCTTCTTCGAATAAACCCAGGGTATTGGGGTTGGTGAGCATCAATCCGGCTATGTCAGGTCCCATGTGGGCCTTAAGATCTTCCAGGTCCACCAAACCACGACTATTGGATTTTATCTCAATAACTTCATAGCCTACCACATTAGAGCTGGCCGGGTTGGTTCCATGCGCACTATCCGGAACCATCATTTTGGTCCGGTTATAGTCGCCGCGGTGATTATGATATGCCTTTATAATCATTACCCCGGTCAACTCACCATGAGCTCCCGCCGCAGGCTGCAGGGTAAACTGGTCCATACCGGTTATTTCAGACAGCATACGGCCTGTCTCATACATTATCTCAAGTGCACCCTGCACCGTTTCTTCCGGCTGATAAGGGTGAATACAGGCAAAACCGGGCAGGCGGGCGGCCCACTCATTGATTTTAGGATTATATTTCATGGTACAGGAGCCTAACGGATAGAGTCCGTCGTCAACCCCGTAAGCCCGATGGGACAGACCCACGAAGTGTCTTACCGCTTCAACTTCACTTACATCAGGCAATACCGGTTCAGTATCACGTAAAAACCGGGCCGGAATATTAATAGGCTGCTCCGGGACATCACAGGGGGGCAGATCAAAGGCATTGCTGCCCGGTGCGCTTTTTTCAAAAATAAGCTTACTCATTCTTCATCCCTCCTATGACCTGCACCAGTTTATCTATCTCCTGGCGGGTGCGTTTTTCCGTAAAAGCAAAGAGCAAAGCATCCTCCAGCTCGTAACCGCCGATAATGCCGTTGGACAATAAGCGCCGGTTTACCGTCTGGGGATCATCTACTTTAATGGCAAATTCACGGAAAAAGGGGGCCTGATATTTTAAAGCCAGGCCGGCATCAGTAAATGCTTTACTGGCGTATAGAGCCAGTTGATGAGACCTCAGAGCTATTTCTTTCAAGCCCCGGGGGCCTACCAGGGTAAAATAAATGGCTGCGGCCAAAGCATTTAAGGCCTGATTGGAGCATATGTTGGAAGTCGCTTTTTCACGACGGATGTGCTGTTCGCGCGCCTGCAGGGTAAGTACAAAAGACCGGCGGCCTTCCTGGTCCAAAGTTTGTCCCACTATACGGCCGGGACTTTTACGCATCAGCTTTTTGGAAACCGCCAGGAACCCCAGATAGGGTCCGCCGAAACTGAGGCTGCTGCCGAGCGACTGCCCCTCGCCTGCCACTATGTCGGCTCCCCATTCGGCCGGTGGTTTGAGTAAAGCCAGCGAAATGGGATCAGCGACCATTATCAGCATTCCCTTGACGCCATGTATGGTTTGTTCCGCTGCCTGAATATCCTCCAGATTGCCGTAGAAATTGGGCTGCTGTATTACTATGCAGGCCGTATCCCGGTCAATCCCGGCGATAAATTTTTCATCCAGCACCCCATTGGGACAAGGTATGGTTTCAATTTGAGTGTTGCCCGAAATGGCATAGGTCTTTAAAACCTGAAGATACTCCGGATGTATTGTGTCCGGAACCAGCACCTTGCTGCGCCTGGTAGATTCACAAGCCAGAGCGCAGGCTTCAGCCAGGGCGGTGGCCCCGTCGTACATGGAAGCATTGGCAACATCCATACCGGTCAGATTGCATATAAGGGTCTGATATTCAAAAATGGATTGCAGGATACCCTGGCTGATCTCCGCCTGGTAGGGAGTATAGGCGGTATAAAATTCCGAACGCATGAGCATCTGGTCCAGAGCAGCGGGAATATAATGGTCGTAGGCTCCGGCCCCCAGGAAACAGGGCATCTGTTCCACATTGACATTGCGGCCGGCCAGTTCATTTAGTTTTTGTTTTATCTCCATTTCGGTCATACCCGGTCCCAGGTCGAGTTCGCGGCCTAATTGCAGTTCCTGCGGTATGTCGTTAAATAAATCTTCTATCTGGTTTAACCCGATATCTTTCAGCATATCCAGGGCAACCTGCGAAGAGTTGGGAGTATATCTCATGCTTTTATTCTCCCTTCTGCTCCTCTTCCTGTTGGAGGCACAGTTGTTCGTATGCGGCAGCATTCATTAAACCTTGCAGACCATCAGAATTGCTCATTTCCACTGCCAGTATCCAGTTTTCATAAGGTTCTTCATTAAGTTTTTCCGGAGCTTCTTCCAGTTCGGCATTGGCTTCGGCCACGGTCCCGGCCACGGCACTGTAAACCGAGGATACCGCCTTGACTGACTCAATAACGGCGACGGAATTTCCGGCTTCTACTTCTGTATCAACTTCAGGTAATTCTACAAAAACGATGTCACCCAGGTGCTCCTGGGCAAAATCCGTAATCCCGATCCAGACCTTCTGTCCTTCAACTTTGACCCATTCATGATCTTTGGTGTATAACAATTCCTCCGGTATTCTCATTTAAATATCCCTCCATTTAATATTTTAAAATTGGTAAATTATTTATTACGGCGCGTCTTCTTACTGTAGAAAATTCCCTTGCCAATGCGGGCCTTAACCGGTTTATCACGTATTACAATATCTATCTCTTCCCCGGGTGCGCTGTATTCCCGCGGAATAAGGGCCAGACCGATGCCTTTGCCAAAGGTGGGTGAATGCATGCCGGTGGTTACCCAGCCTATATCTTGGCCGTTCTTTTGAATATGGTAGTGGGAACGGGGAATCCCCCGCCCGGTCATTTCAAATTCTGCCAGGACCCGACCCGAATTGTTGTTCTTTTGCTCCAGGAGAGCATCACGTCCGATAAAATCGCCCCGATCCAGTTTTACGAATATGTTGAGCCCGGCTTCCAGAGGGGTAATATCTTGATCCATCTCCTGACCGTAAAGCGGTAGTTTGGCTTCAAAACGAAGTGTATCACGTGCTCCCAGACCAATCGGAGCAATATCCTCGCCGCCGGCTGCCAGTATTTCTTCCCACAAGACGCAGGCATCTTCAGCGGGACAGTAAAGTTCAAAGCCATCTTCACCGGTATAGCCGGTCCGTGATACTATACACTCAATACCGGCTACTTTAACGGCCGGCAGAAACCAGAAAAATTTTATGCTATCCAAAGCGGTATCGGTTAGTTTTTGCAGTATAGACTGAGCCAATGGGCCCTGTACCGCTAACTGAGCATAATCTCCGGACCGGTCGATAATGTCCACTCCCGGATAAGCATGTTCTTTAATCCAGGCAAAATCCTTTTCACAGTTGGAGGCATTTACTACCAACAGAAAATGCTGCGGGTCGTACCGGTAAATCAGCAAATCATCAACTACCCCGCCATTCTCATAACACATGGGACTGTACTGAATTTGCCGGTCTTTTAAAGTGGTAATATCATTGGTGACTAAATGATTAATAAAGTCTTCCGCCTTTTCGCCCGTAACTCCAATTTCTCCCATATGGGATACGTCAAAAAGTCCTGCCTTTTCACGTACCATCTGGTGTTCCTTGATGATACTGTCATACTGAACCGGAAGCTCCCATCCGCCGAAATCAATAATCTTCCCGCCATATTTTTGATGAACCATGTATAGCGGTGTCCTTTTCAATCCCATTAAGGTACTCCTCCTTCGAATTTCAAAAGTAATGCAACTAAACCATTTGAAATGTTAATAGAATTATATAAATAAACTAAAAAATCCTGTTTAAGTGCAGGATTTTTACATTTTTCCAATTATATATTATCATCCAATTATTAAATATTTAAAATAGCAGGTTCCAGAGAGAACTTTTCGGCCTTGATAACAGCATAACTGCCCCGTCCTGCACGGGGATAGGCCGGACTGCCCGGATTGATCAACCACATGCCTTCGATCAATTCACAACAGGAAACGTGGGTATGGCCAAAAAGAACTGCATTTACTCCCAATTCCTGACCGCGATAGTATAGGCGGTTCAAATTTCTTTTTACCCCATACTGATGCCCATGGACAATTAAGAATTTGTGGCCCTCAATTTCCACCGTTTTCTCGGCATTGCCCCGGATCGAATGATCACAGTTGCCGGTAACTCCGAAAAGAGGCAGCTTAAGTTCCTTGGCAATCTTTTTCCCGTCCTGATAGTAGTCGCCGGTAAAGCACAGATAGTTCGGCTTTACCAGCCTTAATTCCTTGATAATCTTTTCGATTTTACCATGAGTATCTCCCACTACCGCCAATTTCATGTGTTTTACTCCAATTCATTACCTGCCAAATACTTCTTGCAGAACCTTTCTGGCCTCCTGCAAAGCCCTGGCCCGATGACTTATACGGTTTTTAACCGCTTCGCCCAGCTCCGCAAAACTCTGGTCATAGCCTTCAGGAATAAACAGGGGATCGTAACCGAACCCGCCCTGACCCCGGGGGGTTAATCCTATCCTGCCTTCGCACCTGCCTTCGACGGTAAAGGTTTTGCCCTGCGGTGTACAAATTGCTATCATGCATACAAATCTGGCCGTACGTAAAGGAATCTCAACCTCTTGTAATAATTTCATTAATTTAAGATTATTATCCTGGTCAGTAGCATTCTCCCCGGCAAAGCGGGCCGAATATATACCAGGTGCACCGTCCAGGGCATCAACCACCAGGCCGGAATCATCAGCCAGAGTAATGCAATCGCTCAGAATCGCAATGGTACCGGCTTTTTTAATAGCGTTGGCGGCAAAAGTAGCACCATCTTCTTCGATAACAGTACTGATCCCCACCTCATCCAGCGTCAATACTTCCACATCCAGGTCCTTTAAAATCTCTTCCATTTCCCGGCGTTTATGCAGGTTGCGGGTAGAGAGCAAAAGTCTGTCTTTACTCATCCGTTTTAGCTGCTCCTTCGATTATGGTTTTTTGCATTGCTATTAATGCCTGGATACCCTTTTCCGCCAGATTCATGAGTTCATCAAAATCTGCCCGGCTGTAGGGCTCTTTCTCAGCCGTACCCTGGATTTCCACGAAACGTCCGGCTCCGGTCATAACCACGTTCATATCCACATCAGCTATAGAATCTTCGGTATATTCCAAATCCAGCATCTTTTCGCCGTTAACTATGCCTACACTTATAGCCGCCACATAGTCCCGTACCGGAATGGATTCGATAATACCCTGTTCCTGCAGGCGCTGCAGAGCCAGACATAGTGCTATGTAACTGCCGGTTATGGATGCAGTCCTGGTTCCGCCGTCAGCCTGGATTACATCACAATCAATCCAGATAGTTCTTTCCCCCAGTACTTCAAAATCCACTACCGCCCGCAATGAGCGTCCGATTAGACGCTGTATTTCCGAAGTCCTGCCGCTGATACGCCCCTTGGTTGCTTCCCGCTGAGACCGGGGTGTAGTAGAGGCCGGCAGCAAAGAATACTCCGCCGTGACCCATCCCGTCCCGCTTCCTTTTAAAAAGGGCGGCACTTTTTCCTCTACTGAAGCACAACAAAGTACCCTGGTATTACCTGCCTCTATCAAAACAGAACCGGCCGCACTTTTAACAAAATCAGGAATAATCCTGATCGCCCGCATTTCGTCCCATAACCTATCCTCTCGCAAAAGAATTCCTCCTTTTAATAACATATTCCCACCATATTTTTGTGCGCCGCAAAGCCTTCAACACATCGGGAGGCAGAACCGTATTCGCTCTTATAACTGCTTCTGCGACCGCTTGGCTCACCTCATTAACATTTGTCCGCAATCAAGTTCACCTTCTATATTTCAATTCTCAGTCCCTCGTGGGCCATTACATAATTTCCGTTATAACTGGCCGATAATTCCTTCTCAACCTGCTGGGGTTCATAACCTTCCCAGAAATGGGTGGCCACCAGCAGCTGCGGCTGAGAAACATGAGCCCAGGCAGCTACATCCCGGGTGCTCATATGGCCCCGCTTGGCCGCAAAGTCCTGTTCCGCTTCTACCATGGTGGTTTCAATCAACAGAATATCAGCCCCGGCCGAAGACTTAACCAGATTCTCATTATAAATAGTATCCCCGCTGTAAAAAAGGCTGGATCGAGGCGACGAAGCTCTTACGGCAAATCCAGGTACCAGATGATGGGCGGAAAAGAACTCCAGGCTTAACTCTCCCGCCTGACCTTTGCCTCCATCCTTTATTTCATGTACCTGCACTTCTTCTTTCCGGGCAAAATAATCGAAAACATGAGTATCTCCGGGCAGAAAGAGCTGCAGCGGGTTTTTCCGGATACCCCGGAACAAAGCACTGCGAACCGCATGGCTTAAAGCATATAAATCCACGAAGTGGTCCGGATGATAATGGCTTATTACTGCCGCATCCAGATCATCAATCCCGGCATACTGGCCCAGTTTGGAACAAACCGAATGTCCGCAATCCAGCAATACCCGGGTTTCATTTTCTTCCAGCAGATATCCCGAACAAGCTTCATCCTGTCGAGGATAGGCTGCCCAGCATCCAATTACAGTTAGTTGCATTGATTTTATCTCCTCTATATGGACCCAGGGATAGCTCCCTTTTCAAAAACATCACCCAGCATCATTCGCCCCACCTCGTAAAACGATTCCGCACTGCCGCTTACCACGAACTCGCGGGTGGGGTCCCGGCTGGCCGCCATCATATTATTTTGCATCATAATAGTTGTCATTTCGTTTACCGTTTCTTCAGCCGGGTCCACCAATTTAACCCCGGTCCCGGTAATGGTTTTAATTATCGGGGCTATAAAGGGATAATGCGTACAGCCCAAAACCAGAGTATCTATCCCCTTATCAAGCATAGGGCTTACATAATCCCGGGCCGCCGAGTGGATTTTCTCACCCTCCAGCACACCGGCCTCAATTAAGGGTACAAAACGGGAGCAGGCACATTGACTGACCTCGGCCCCAGGAAGCAAGGCCTCGATTTCATACTGGTAGGCCTGGCTGTTTACCGTAGCCAGAGTCGCCAGGATGCCAATCCGGCCATTGCGTGTGGTGGCCACCGCTGCCCTGGCTCCGGGCTTGACTACTCCCAACATGGGTAGGTCATATTCTTTTTCAAGAGTAGGCAAAGTTACTGAAGAACTGGTGTTGCAGGCCACGATTATGGCTTTTACCTTACGTTTTATAAAATAGGACATTATCTCACGGGTATAGTAAAACAACTGTTCTCTGGTCTTATTTCCATAAGGGACATGTGCGGTATCACCATAATATATAAAACTTTCTTCCGGCAGTTTATTTATCAAATCACGGACAACCGTCAACCCCCCTACCCCAGAATCAAAAATACCAATTGGGGAATTGTTCAATATAAACACCTCAAATCGCAATTCATTACCTAGCGTATCACTTTTGGCATATTTATTCCATGTTACTATAACCAGATTCTTAATTTTACATTCTAATAACATATCCCGCAAGTAAAAGCAACAGCCGCATAAAAATAGGATTGAGTCTCCCCAATCCTAAACTGCATCTTTTATTTTTCGCACTCTGCGGCTGCGGTTTTCACCAACCGGCATTATTGGTTACTCCGGTCCGCGCAGCGAACCGGTAAGGTATGCCCCCGGCTGGAATATGGCACTACCAGCTATAATCAGGTTCGATGGAACCGGAAAGAGCAAAATGTCCGATGGAATCAACCGGGTCCCCGTTGATCATAAACTTAACCCTTTTTATGGTTGAAAACTGCCCCAGCGTATTGGTAATAGCCCGCACCATTGTCTCCGCCTGATCCTGATTTCCAACCTGCCGGGCCTCTGAACTTAAATCAACTATACATAAGCCATCCGGTTTTAGATTGATATCCTTTAATTGAGTACCTTGCGGTGCAATTGCTTTATTAGCGCTATTTTTCGGACCTTTCAGCAATTCTTCCATAGTCTGGCGCGCTATTCCCTCAACCTTTGGAATAGAACGCTTTTCTGCTGTCAACTTGTTCTCCTCCCCGCTTGCAAAATAGAGCTCAACCCCAATGGTTTCAACCTGAGGGGTACGTTTGGAATAAGGTACCGCATCATCAGATTGGTTTTGGGTGTTTTTGGCGGGGGAAACTTTGAGCAAATCCTTCCAGTCGGTGATTTTAGTATCGGTCTGAGGTGTACAACCTCCGCTTATGAGGCAAATGGCCAGAAGTACTACCGCCAGAATACAAACAAACTTCTTACTCATTTTTAACCCTTCTTTCATTCCAAATCCATGCCATGAGTAGCCCAGGTCGCAAAACCTCAGTATACCCTTACATAAACAGTTTTTATATGCATACGAAAGAAGGACAGGAATTATGACTTGTACCTGGGCAGAAAAAATGAGCGTCTCTTAAGACGCTCGCCATTATGAAGGAGGAGTTATTAAAGCAAACTACGGGTTGCTTAAAATACTTTATAAATTTGGATATAACCTTATCTAATTGTATCTACTTTAATTGAATTATGTCAACATTAAAAATATATATTCGCTTTATGTCGCAGCTAACTGCAGCTATCCAGCATGACCTTTTTCTCATAACGTACTATACTGATCAAATTATCCCGGTTCAGGTCATCTACCAGATACAGGGCTCCTTTAGCCCGATTCACCAATTTCTCCAGATAAATGCGGTTAGATTCCACTCCGATGCAGATAAAACGAATATTGTTTTCTTCAATATAACCGGCAGCAGTCATGGCATCAGCTTTGGCATCCATGCTCCACAATGGTGTATTGGGAATTCCATCCGTAATCATCACCAGAAGCGGATTCCGCACATGGGTATTTTTAATCAGCTTTACCGCCGTCATTATCCCATCGGCCATAGGGGTAAGACCGGCCGGACTTATGGTGCTTAATCCTTTGCTAAGCACTCTCTGGTTGCGGGTAAAAGGCACTACTACGGTACTGCTTCTTTCCTGGAAAGTAACCACACTGACTTTTTCTTTGCCGGTCAGCAGAAGATGTTCAGCCAGATAACAGGCCGCCTGTCTTTTATCACCGGCCATACTCCCGCTGGAATCAATCAGCAAACATACGTCTATAGGTATATAGCTTTTCTTATCGTAGTAATGCAAGTCTTCCTTTTTGATGGAAAATCCCTTATCTCCGCGTAAACGTCCGTTAATCAAAGCCTGCGTAACCGTTTGCGGAACCGCCAGATCACCGGACCAGTTTCGTTCCGGGTCATTAACGGTTTTATTATGGTTGGTAAATTCGACCTGTACCATCTTTTGTTCGATTTTACCCAATTTACGAAAACGACTGCTTCCCCCGCCGGGTGCCCTGCGCATGCTGCGTCGTATTTCAGTCTCCAGTTCACATTTGTGGTTTAAAACATATTCCTTCAGTTTGTTTCCCTTACGGGTAAATATTTTGCCAAATGGGGTATTTTGCATTATCCCCAGCTCTTCCAGCTGTTCCAGATAATGTTCAACATCACCCCATTTTTTCTTCTGCTGTTCTATACCTTTGCGTTTGAAGATATTGGTCGAGTAAGACTCCATGAATTCCTCAATTTCGTCTACTCCTCCAAACTTCTCGGCCAGTTTCAGTATTAATTGATTTACATTTTCTTTGTCCGGCAGAGGTGCCGATGGTTGACCCTTGAAATTCTTCCAGGGTAATTTTATATAACCGGCAAAATTTTCTTCCAGTTGTTTCTGATTTCCGTGAACAATATTGCGCACCCGGGCCAGTTTAACATCTGATGCCAGGACAGCCGCTTCCACCGCTTCAGCTATTACGTAAACCAGGTAGTATTCATCCCGGTTTAACCGGGCGAGAACATGAACATGGTCCCGCCCCTCCTCGCCTTCACTTAATGGTTTAACCACATCCTGAAACAGGTCATAAAGTACTCCCTGACCCTGGTTGCAGGTTATATAAATACGTGAAGCATAATCGATTACCATTTTGAAGCGTTCATCTTCGGCAAACTGCAGCTGCGGATCTTTATCGAGAAAATAATTATCCAGTTTCCAGAATATTACCCGGGCGACATCACGGGGATCTATCTCGCCTTTTTTGTGATAGACATCCAGGTGTACTACCTGATTAACATCTACAAAATCCAAATAAGTTTTACCGGCATCGCGATTGAGCAAAATTTTTATCTGCCCTTTGACCCTTTTTTCCGGCATACGGGCATGCGCCTTGCGGCTTACTACACAACTCTCGCCCAATCTGACCCCCTGGTTTTGTCCAAAATAAAGATTCAGGTAATTACCGACCGATATGGCCTTGTCAACATTGGTATTTTCACCCAACATATGGCAGCCCCCCTTTCTCTAAAATTCGCTGGGGGTTAGTGCTTTCTCGGTGTTGACCAGTTCCCGGCGGCTCATATCCTTTAAAGGACGCGCATTATTCTGGAAATATTCCGGGTCATCATCATCCTTCTTGTTTTTGCGATTCTTAAAACTTAAGATTCCCTCTTTAGTACCTCTGGCATCTACATCATTAACCATTTTTATCAACGTATCTCCATCTACACGATGCTTCAAGACCAGAGGGATCATACGAGTAACATCATTTATCATTACCTTGTCATGGTTTTTGATTACACTGTACAATACTGCTCCCTGCTGCATAGCTTCAATGGCACGGATACTCTCCAGATTATGCCTGACGTACAGGCGAGCTATGAAATTGCGGAGAAAATCGGGAAGATCTGCACTTTGATAATGAGCCGCCCATTTGATGATATCCTGCCGGTAAGCATCATTCTGAGCAGCATCTACTGCTGCATCACACTTGTCTTTATGCACGTGAGTCTTAAAATAATAGGAATTGTCCCTCAATATGTCAGAAAGAATATCTACGGAATCAGGTCTGCCCATATAGCAAAGCATATCAAACCGGTCCGATAATTGGCGCCTAATCTCTTCCAGTGGGCCAGGTTCTTCGTCTGGATTTGAGGCCGCCCAGATAGATACACTGACCGGGAGATCAACTACCGGCAGTCCCGCTTCTTCAATCTGGATATGGCCTGGCTTATTTCCCATAACATCAAGTAAAATATCGGTTAATTCAGGAGAGGTATCGGCCAGGCGATTAATCTCGTCAATAAAAATGATTCCGCGATGAGCCTGGGGAATAATACCGGGTAAGAGACTTGCTTCAGGGTGAGTGCTGTCCGTGAGTTTGGCCAGGTCAATGCTACCAGCTATAGTGCCGACCTTGGCTGAATGGGATATTTCCAAAAATGGCATTGGTATTTCTTCAGTTCCTATATCTTGTATCTGCCGGGCGGAAAGATCTCGGTGGTGCGGGCAATGTGGGGCTGCAGGGTCACAATTGTAAATACAGCCTTTAATACGTGTGATGTTGGGCAGAATACTCTTGGCCGCTCTCATAATGGTTGTTTTGCCTGTTCCTCTTAAACCTTCGGCATGTATATGCAAAGGTTCTCCCACATAACTCGAGACAATAGACATCATAACCAGTTCGAACAGGGATTCGTTTCCGTCATACCGTTCAAGCTTGTAAAATGGTATCATGAGCATCGCTCCCATCTTCTTCAGGACAGAAACTTTCTTTCAAGTTTCCAACGTCGCTGCTGTGCAGGACCAGTCCTCAAAGTAATATATAATATAATGTTTGTTTTTTCAATGGTTATTAGGACTACACTTACCGATCCTACCCCTTAAATGATTTTCATTCCTCCCTTTCCTTTAAATAACGCTCTATAGTTATTACCTATTATATACTAGTTTGTGATATATTTCTCTAGTTTTGTTGTGTTTGGTTGGGTTATCCTCCTAGTTGGTCTCAATACGTTATCAGATGAACTCATTTGGGTTTTACCGATCAGAAAAATAGCAGGGAAGAATTCATTAACCAACAGGTCATGCTTCTCCCCAGTTTGAATTTAGTCATACATATATATAATTCGAGATAATAATACATTTATTGGGTATATGATGTCACACTTCCGGTATTATTCTATACCCAGCCTCTTTCTCAATAGCTTGGCCCGGGAACGGCTCAAGATTATGTTTTTCTTGGAATTGTTCAAATGCAACAGATAGGACCCTTCCCCGAAATTGATGATTTCTTTGACATAGGTGATATTAACTATAAATGCCTGATGGGCCCGGAAAAAGTTATGGTCCAATCGGGTTTCCAGTTCATTCAGGGTATAGTTGCTCAGAACACCTTCATCCCCGGTACATATATAGACTTTTTTCCCCTGGCTTTCACAGTAGATTATCTCATCCTGGTCTAAAAGCATGATCCTACCTTTTTCCCTAACCGGTAGTTTATAGGGATAGGTCTCAAAGTTTTTGTACATATCCAGCAGATAATCGATACGTTCCTTGACTTTATTGGTTACTATTTCGTCTATGACATCTTTGTGTAATATTTGCAGTTTGGTTCTCTTAATGGTTTTTTCCAGTCTCTGCTGTTCCACCGGCTTTACTATGTAATCCAGTGCACCCATTTCGTAGGCAGTAACTGCCATCTCCTTTTTAACCGTTACGAATGCAAAAAATGGCGTATCCTTCAGTTCATACAGTTTCCGGGCGGTTTCCAGCCCCCCCATTTCAGGCATGGTAATATCAAGAAAGACCAGGTCGATCTTTTTTTGCTGGCAGAGGAGCAAGGCATCAAGCCCATGTGTTGCTTCGCCTACCACTTCCACATCATTTATCTGGGTAAGTATGTAACGCAATACAATCCGTTCCCGCTCATCGTCGTCAACAATTAAAACCTTAACCGGCATTTTATCATACTCCTATTTTTTCCGTACACTCGCATGAGAATTTTGCATAATTAACTTTTTCCTACGATTAAGCAGTAACTTTGCGAATGTCATCCTGAGGCAAAGCCGAAGGATCTTAAGATTCTTCGCTAAAGCTCAGAATGACAAATGAGGTTTTTGGAATTATGTAAAACTCTCGCATATAAGTTTTCTAAACTTAATATATAGGTTTTTATTCGGTAAAACAACCATTAGTTACCAATAAAGTATTTATTTCTGTTATAGTTTACTCTATTCAAGCCCACTTACATCTGTTAGTCTATTGGGTAAAGGAGGGGTAATTGTGCGCTACGAAGGAATTGTTTATCGGCCGCCCAGTGAAGCAGGAAGTTTACTTATTCAAGCAACCATCGGCTGTCCCCATAATAAATGCACCTTTTGCAATATGTACAAGAACACCCGTTTCAGAATCAGAACTTTAGAAGAGATAAAACAGGACCTGGATTCAGCTTATCTCTATTATGGTGAAAAAATAGACTCATTGTTTTTTCCCGACGGTAACACTATTATTATGAAAACTGATGATCTGGTGCAGATCTTCGAATACGCTTCCGAGCTTTTCCCTTATTTAAAACGAATTACGGTATACGGTTCGGCTCGCTTTGTGAACAAGAAAAGTGCGGCTGATCTAAAGCGTCTTCATCAGGCAGGCTTAAAGCGGATCCATACCGGCATGGAAACCGGTGATGATGTTACCCTGCAAAGAATTAAAAAAGGAGTAGACTCGCAGGGCATTATTGAAGCCGGGCTTAAACTTAAAGAAGCGGGGATTACCGTAAGTGAATATTATCTGGTGGGAATTGGCGGAGTGGAAAGGTCAATCGAGCACGCCGTCAACAGTGCCCGGGTATTAAGTGCTTTCAGCCCTGATTATATAAGGCTCAGAACCTTTATACCAATGGCCGATACTCCCCTGTACGAAGACTACCGGAACGGCAGTTTTAAACTTTTAAGCCCGCACCAGGCCTTAAAAGAAGTCGGCATCCTGCTGGAAAACCTTAACTGTAACGGCAGCCTGCTCTTGAGCGACCACATTTCTAATCATTGTAACATTAACGGCCGGCTACCGGACGACCGTGAGCGAATGATTAAAGATGTAAAACACGCCCTTACCATTGATGAATCCATGTACCTGCAAATCATGCCCGACCACCTGTAGAAAAACCGATACTGAAAAGCAAAAGAGGCGTTCTCCCAACGGGATAGCGTCTCTCTTCTTACCTCACGAATGTCTGCCAAACCAATCAACTCATCACCTTGTCCAATAACGCCGCATAGCTGTCTACTACGTCGTACACAACGGACTCCGTACCAATAGCCTTAAAATGCTCACGGGCACAGTGGATTTTAGCTTTTTCTATCTCCCGGAGCTGCATGGTGGACATGGAACCTTTTGTTTCTGCAACAAAGTAAATATGCTTCACCTGGCCCGCGTGAAAAGCTATCGCCCAGTCGGGGTTATATTTTCCGACCGGCGTACTTATGAAAAAGCCTTTCGGCAGTTTTACATAGACCGCCACCTCTTTGCTGGTATCCACGCTTTCCGCAAAAGTCTTTTCGTTGGTGGAATCATAGATAATGTGGTCGTACAGATGCTTATTCGCCGCCATTGCGTTGACACCAAGCTGCCCTTTCAGCGTCGGTTCAGTGAAAATGGTTGTGTCATATACAGCGTCCAGCTTGTTGTAGGTAATATGCTGGATAATTGTTGTCGCTTTTTGCTCGTTGATAATCTGTGCCGCCTTGATAATGAATTCCTCCGGATTATTGGCAAACTGGCCAAAAACAACCTTATCAATCCCCCGCAAGATACTCACAACTGCTTTTCTGGTAAGACCGGTTTCAGCGACAACTTTCCCGACAAGGTCATATTTTACTGCGGTGCTGGACAAAAGTTCCGCCTTGTAGACCTCATTTTCCTCTTTTACAAAAGCGGCTCCTTGCTGCAGCTGCTCCCGTGACTCAATATCGGTCATCGTCCCGCTTTCGACCTTGAAAAATATCTTTGAAACACGGAGACCGCAATTCAGTGCAGCTATTGATTTATTAATCAGTTCATCCTGATCGAATTCCACCACATAAACAGACTTGGCGTTTATATTAGCCCATAGCTTTTGGAATTCCGGCAAGCCCAGCTTAGATTTGTCCAGTTTTAACTCAACATTGTTTTTCCGTGCATTCTCAGGCTGCATGGCCCGGCTGTCATAAATCGAATTGAGAATCGCTATGACAGACTCCTTGCAGTCAGCAGCTTCTTCCGCTATTTCGATATTGCCGCTTTTCTTATCCTCATAATATTTGTCGGTAAGAATACCTTTCTTTACATATCCGCTGGTAATAAGTCCTTCATAAATACTCTGGGCGAGATCGATATCAATAACTTGTTCAGCACCGCTGCTGTCTTTAATAACTTTATTCTTAAAGAGGTCTACAGTTACCATACGAGGCCGGTCGGTTACTGCCTCGGCAAGCTCGGTTTGCAGCCCCCTGGCAAAGCTGTCATAGCTTTCGTTGGCAACAACGGTAAGGACATTCACGTTATGGACGTCCTCGCCCAACAGATTCGTGTCCATGCGTTCTCCGTTTTGATTCACAGATAAACGCAGGCCGCGCCCAACTTCCTGACGTTTGCGAACGTCGCTGCCGCTTTGCTTAAGCGTGCATATCTGAAACACATTTGGGTTATCCCAGCCCTCACGCAGCGCTGAGTGAGAAAAGATAAACCTCACCGGCTCACGGCGATCCAGCAGGCGTTCTTTGTCTTTCATAATCAGGTCATATGCGTCCGCATCGTCAGAGGTACGCTCCCGCCTGTCACCCAGCTTACTGTCTATCATACGCCGGTTCTTTTTGTCTATGGAAAAATATCCGGCATGGGTTTCTTCAGCGGTAATACGGTCAAGATATTTCAGATACCCGTCGCTATCGCCGATTCTAAGCTGAAGATTGTTGATAACCTGCTTGTATTCTTCCTCGAACATATTGGCATACAGACCATTAAAGGGATGGCCTGCCGCATCGTACTGCTTGTACTTGGCTACCTCGTCAATGAAGAAGAGTGACAGCACCTTAATGCCTTTATAGAATAACTGCCGTTCCCGTTCGATATGAGAGAGGATGGTCTCACGGATTTGGATACGCCTGAGCTGATCTTCGCTGACCGCGCCGATAACATCTCCGGCAAACAGCTTAATACCGTTGGTAAATTCAACAGAGCTGTCCCTGCCGTCAATCCGTAATACGGTATATCCGTTTTTATATTCGGCCAGCTCGCCGGAATGGGGGTACAAGTTATAGCCCTCGCCAACAATGCGTGTCGTCTTACGGATGCTGCTTGCACCCTTCATGTCGAATTCAATGGTAGCTGTAGGGTTGCCTCTGGAGAGATTGACGCTTTCCAGATACACATATCTCTCCGTAGCCGTGCTGCCGGTAACGGAAATGCCCTTGACGGAAATCTTTTTGACCAGCCTCTTGTTGTAGGCTTCCATGGCATCCAGACGGTAGATCATATTGTAAATGCTGTCTTTCTTGTGGGTCGCCGAATAGCGAAGCGTAAACAGCGGATTAAACTCTTTTAAGCGTTCTTTAGTCACCTTGCCTTCTACCGACTGAGGCTCGTCAATGATCATAATGGGGTTCGTTTTTGCTAATATATCAATAGGCCTGCGGCTCCTGAATTCATCCAGCTTCATATAGATGCGCCGTGCATTCTTGCTGCGGGCGTTAAAGGCCTGGGAATTGATGATCATCACATTTATGGCGCTGTCGGAAGCAAAGCGGTCTATCTCCGTCAACTGGGCGGAATTGTAGATAAAATATCGGATTTTCTTCCCGTATTCCTCGGCAAAATGTTCCTCGGTAATCTGGAACGATTTATATACGCCCTCGCGTATGGCGATACTGGGCACGACAATAATAAATTTGCTCCAGCCATAGCGTTTGTTAAGTTCGTACATGGTTTTAATATAGGTATAGGTCTTGCCGACGCCGGTTTCCATTTCCACGGTCAGATTATAGCGCCCTTCCAGTTGTTTGGAAGGCGTGACCTGATTTCTGCGCTGGATTTTATTGATATTCTCCAATATAATGCCGTCATTTAATTCCGGTACCAGCCTGGAATTGCCAAAGCCAATGAACTCATGCTTCTCAAAGAGCAAGCCGTTATTACTACCTAAACCCTTGTCCATCATATAACTAGGCGTAAGGTAGGGCTGACCGGTAAACACATCACAAACAGCCTGGGCCGCATCCGCCTGGAATTTCTGGTGTTTAAATTGCAGCTTCATTCGTCGTCGCCTCCCGAACCGGAATTATCCCCGTCATCCTCATTGCCGGCAGCGCTTTCAATCACGCTGCCCAGCAGACGCGAGAAGTCAACCGCGTTCTTTGCGGTGATGACAGGCTTGCCGGTCCTGTTCTCAATGTCGCGCCGGGCGTTACCGGCAACCTCGCCGCCAGAACGAGCTACATCTCTGTTTTCATTAAAAGTCTGAGGTTCCTGCTCTTTGGACAGTTCAGTGGTCGTGGCCTCTGCGAGCATGTTCAGCACCAGTTCCAGCGTGGACATGTTGTCGCGCAAGTTTTCCTTCTTAAGTCCCTTAAGTCGTTTGTATTGGCGGGTGGTCATACCAGACCAGGCCTTTGTTATCTCGTCGGTAAGGATGGCGTATTCCAACCCTTGCTTTACACCGCGGTCATCCCACTCATCAGTCAGTTCTTTGCGCACTTGAATGGCCTGCAGCCGCTGGTTAATCCACTCGCGGGTATATCCCTTTTTCAGATAGGTAACAAGCGCACGGTCGATGGTAAGTTCCGGATCGATGGTTTCCTCGATTCGCTCACGTCCAACCTGGGCAAGCCACTGCTTGAAAGGCTCGGCTTTGGGCGAGGGAATTGACTGGATGATCCGTAAAAGCTGCTCGGTGTTGGCTACGTCCGTGTTATAACGTTTACCGTCTGACGAAAGCAATTTCAGTTGTACGATTTTTTCGTACAACTGACTTCCCTCCGCTTTCATTTTGCGCTTCAAATCACTCCAATATCGCCGTGGATTATCTGTGCCTGCCAGAACTTCAATAACATCAACAATAGAAAACAGCCATTCCTCTTTTTCTTCATCCCAGGCGGTGCGGATGCGCTTATCCTCGAAAAGCTGGATTTTATTGCTTTTCTCCTCCATATTACCTCACCCCCTTACAGTACTTTTACGCTGGTATTGGGCGCCAGCAACTTAAAGATTTCTTCCACATTGATTTTCTCGGGCGAGCTGGTAAAACTGCTGTCTCGGAACACAGCGCGCAGCGGCTGGCGTTTGGCGATTTCTTTAACCACCGCATCACTGATATGTTTATCAAAGCAGGCGATGAGATCACCATCGTTATAGGTATGGACAGTAAAGCCGCCTATCTTTTCCTGGGTGTGGGGCATGGATAGGGACAGACCCCAGTCCAGCAGACAAGCGTAGAGCAGATCCATATCGGTGCGGTCTTCTTTTATGTTGTCCTCCATCAATGCAAGCAAATCCTGCGTGTATTCGCCCGCAGCATAGTAAACGTCTTTCATATTCGTCTCGTCCAGTTTGAGCACGCGGAAGCCGATGTCGAGCATTTCAATGCCTTCTTTATCCTTGTTTTCTTCCCTGATCTTTTCACCGGCACGACGGATACGCTCCTTGCCGATTTCGCAGATGTTTTTGTAGCCGGCTTTGAAAGCTGTGCCGTCCTCTGCCGTGACTTCCGGTAGCTGTACCATAATAAAGTGGCAGTGCTTTCCTTTTTCCGCGTTCATCTTCATAACGCCGTGTGCGGTAGATGCGCTTCCCGAAAAGAAATCCAACACAATGCTATTATAGTCAAGGTTTGCAAGCGTCAGCAATCGTTCCATAAGCCGAACAGGTTTCGGTCCATCAAATGCGCCCGCTTCAAGTAATGCCGTGACTTCTTTTGCGCCTTCTTGGCTATGTCCGACATCTTTATAAAACATAATAGAAGTCGGAGCCATTCCTTCATATTTCAATTCCGTCAGAAACCTTTTCAAACAGGGAACGCTATTTCCATCAGCACCGAAATAAATTCTATTATCTTGGAGTCTCTCGAAAAACGCGTTTTTCGAGAGCCTCCAGCAGCGTCCTGCTGGAGGCTCTATCACTCGCCCCGAAGGGGCGGTGATAGGATAATCATTTACTGCTGTATAAGTCTTGACAGATAAATCACTCGGCTTCCAAACCCCGCGCGGATCGTTGTCTGGATTAGAATATCTGGCGTTTGCTTCCTCTGTTCGTTCAAGTCGCCCGATCGTGAAGTTCATAATGTTCCTTGCATACATCAAAACATAATCGTGGCTGTTTGAGATAAATTTCGCGTCATTTTTGGGAGCATATGCGCGTTCCCAAACAAGCTCCGCTATGAAGTTACTTACACCAAACACCTCATCGCAAATCTTCCGCAACTGCGCAACCTCATTATCGTCAATACTGATAAAAATCACGCCGTCATCACGGAGCAAGTTCCTCGCCAGCACAAGGCGCGGGTAAATCATACTGCACCAGTCAGAATGGAAGCGTCCGTTGGTTTCAGTGTTCTTGAACAGGCGGTCGCCGTCCTCATCATATACTCCGGCTTCTTCATCATATTCATCCTTATCTTGTGTGAAGTTATCACGGTACACAAAGTCATTTCCTGTATTGTAAGGAGGATCGATATAAATCATCTTCACCTTGCCAAGATAGCTCTCCTGCAGCAGCTTCAGCACATCCAGGTTGTCACCCTCTATATAAAGGTTTTCGGTAGTATCCCAGTTTTTACTTTCTTCCACGCATGGGCGCAATGTTTTGCGAATAGGTCTCCCTGCCTCGACAATTGCGGCTCCTTTGCCCGTCCAGGTAAACTCATAGGCTTCTTCGCCATATACTTCGTCGCCCAGCAGGGAGCGCAGCAGATCAAAATTGACCTTTCTTTCATTTACAACACCGGGAAATATCTCGGCGATTTTATTGACGTTCGCAGCGGTCAAATCAGAGGATTCAAAGCGCATCTTGTCCATTACAATTTTCCTCCAGTTGTTTTGTTGTAAAGTTATAGCTATATCTTTGAGGTTTTTCCAGCGTTTCTTTTGTGTATAATTTTAATTCTACTTGTTTAGAATTCAATTTATATATGTTAATCCCAAATTGGTATTTTCGTTCTTCCATTTGATGTTCAATTTTCTTGTCATCATCACTTTTTTCGTCCGAGGCGTTTTTCTTGATTTCACAATAGAATATATCGTTTCGATAATCGTTTTTGGCACTACCGCGCTCGTGCAAAATAATATCCGGTGCAATCCAAGTATTCTTATTAGAATATTCCTCTTGAGGATTAGGCCTTTTGGAGCCACCGTCACCATCTCTGTTATATTCACCGTCAATATAAATTTCATATTTCTCAAGCCACAAAAACTGCTCACGAAGATAGATCACTAATCGATAAGCAATGTTTCTTTCATTTTGATTTCTTCCAGCCATAATGTCTAAGTCGTTATCAATTAATTTTGTTAAAGCCATCTGCCATTCATCTATAAGTTCTTCCTTTGTTATAACAAAGTTATTCTCTAGTATTTTCATCCCAACCCCTCCAATTCCTTCTTCAAACGCTTCAACTCTCCGTTCAACTCAACTTGTATATTGAATTGCTTTTCCCGGCGAACTTTGTTTTCTAAGGCAGCAATCTCTCTTTGCAGCTTTTGCCGCCGCTCGTCGCGGGCAACCGCATCCT
>ENA-UOOI01000303-UOOI01000303.1-fermentation-metagenome-genome-assembly--contig:-NODE-303-length-64021-cov-22.888800_pt1 | contig 64021 bp, 55 predicted proteins | sample MGYA00245779_ERZ724027 | MGnify/ENA primary metagenome ERZ724027 (study PRJEB28704, sample SAMN03018318) | fermentation metagenome | biome: anthropogenic terrestrial biome; feature: soil; material...
CTCAGGGCCGGTGTGCGTTTTACCAAGCTATGCGCTGCACCGGCCTGAAGGGCTAATGCCCTGTAGACCGGCCTACGGTTTTGGTTTTTACGTTGCCTGCCCTACGGCTTTGAGGTTCTACACATTACCCCGTAGCAGGTCCTACGGCCCCGACGATAGGAGTGGGCCTCAGGGCCGGTGTGCGTTTTACCAAGCTATGCGCTGCACCGGCCTGAAGGGCTATCGCCCTGTAGACCGGCCTACGGTTTTTGGTTCTTACGTTACCTGCTCTAAGGCTTCGAGGTTTTACACATTACCCCGTAGCAGGCCCTACGGCCCGACGGTAGGAGGGCCTCAGGGCCGGTGCGATATAGAATAAACAATTGCTTAAGGAGGTGGACTTATGTTTAAAAATAAAAAATATATCTCCCTTATGGTGTTGCTGCTTCTGTTCGTCTGTGCTCCGGCCGTATCCGCCCAAAATCAGGTGGACGAGATGCGGGACCTGGTGGCGGAATATTATGTGGATGTTCCGCCCGCAGCATTCATGCAGGCCGGCAGCGTGGATGAGATGCTGAATATTCTGGGCGATCCCCATACCATGTATTTTACCGGGGAGGAATATCAGGCCTTCCAGGAATCATTTGACCAGAGATTCTTCGGAATCGGCATATACATGGAGATAGTCCCGCAGGGAGTAAAGGTGCTGTCGGCTATCAAAGGTACCCCGGCCGAAGAAGCGGGCATTAAGAACGGCGACATCATTACCCGGGCCGGAGGTTATGATCTTAAAGGACTTGACGAAGAGGAATCAATGGCCAGGCTGCGGGGACCTGAGGGAAGTAAAGTTAAGCTTACAATCCAGAGGGGTGTGCAGACTTTTCAGGTTGTGGTAACCAGGAAAGAAGTGGATGTTCCCACTGTAACCGGAGAGGCAGTAAACGGCGGGAAGACTGGGTATATAGCTATTGACAGCTTCGGCCAGAATACCGATGAGGAGTTAGGCGCGGAAGTCAAGAGCCTGCAGGCTGCCGGAGTAAAAAACTGGATCATTGATCTGCGTGGGAATCCTGGGGGTTACCTGGATACCGCCTTTGAGATGGCCGGCTATTTTATAGGTGAAAAACCGGTTATTACGGTAAAAGAGAGAGATTACTCCCAGGTTGGCACCGGGGTCAAGCAGGAATTTATGATCACAGGTCCGGTAATAGTACTGGTCGATGAAAACAGTGCCAGTGCTTCCGAGGTCCTGACCGGGGCTTTGCAGGATTACCACCGGGCAGTGGTTATGGGCCGGAATACTTATGGCAAAGGCACCGTGCAGGAGATATTCCCGTTGTCCGGCGGCGATGTATTGAAGCTGACCATTGCGCGGTTTTATTCACCTAATGGAGGAGTTATTGACCGGAAAGGGATTACGCCTGACCTAGTTATTGATCCGCAAAGTGATGGCCTGCAGGCGGCCGAGGATTTATTGGCCGGCAATGATGGCGATGAAGCGAAATGGCCTGAGATAAAAGGTGTTTCCTGTGATATACCGTTTTTCGCCACTATACCGGGAGAGTCCAAGAACGCAAGTAACCCGCCAATGGTATTGATTCAGTCCGACACCGGGCACGTAGTACCGGTGCAGGTTAAGAATAACGGCCAGGGCGGAGTATTAATAATGCCCACTGAAGTGTTAAAGCCCGCCACCGAGTACTGGCTCCTGACCGGCAGCCCCAACCCGGGCCAAGGTTTGGTGCGTGTAAAGGTAATACCGTAGGCCGGTGCAGCGGATAGCATCGTAAAACACGCCCCGGCCCTGAGGTCCCTCCTGCGGGAAATTGCCTTATGTCATCCTGAACGGTAGTGAAGGATCTTTCAATCTCTGAGTTGGAAAGATCCTTCGCTAACGCTCAGGATGACAGTGATAGCTCAGGATGACAGTGATAGCTCAGGATGACAGTGACTGGTTCAGGATGAACACCAACTGTGTCTAATTATTTCTCCTATTCCCATATTTCTATTGACTCCCATTTTGCTCCAACTGTATAATTCAACTATAGCCGACCGGCGGGTCGGTCATTTTTAAAATGGTGCAGGAGGGAATTTTGTGAACAGAAGAAGGAGGCCTATATGTCTTTTACTATGCTTGCTTCTCACAGTATCGTTGGCAGTGACCGGGTGCGGCGAGAAAAAAGAGGTTGTAAAGGAAACGGAACTAAGTGTCAAAACAGCAGAAGCCGGTATCCAAAATATAGCTAGAAATGAAAGTTATGCCGGTACCGTGCGGGGCAAGAACGAAGTATACATAATGCCCAAGATTGCGGCCCGGGTTACCGGGATATACGTGAAGCCCGGAGATCGGGTCAGGGCCGGGCAGACCCTGATCGCTCTGGACAACACTGATTTTCAGGCCGGCATCAAGCAGGCCGAAGCGGCAGTAACCATGGCTGAAGCAAGCAAACGGGCCAATGACGTGGCGGCGGAAACAGCACGGTCTGCCTATGAACGGACTCAAAAGCTATATGAAGCCGGAGCTGCTTCAGCCCAGCAGTTGGAAGCGGCCCGCTCCCAGTATGAATCTCTGGTGGCCGGCACCGCCGATGCAGCTATTGTACAGGCCCAGGCCGGACTGCTGGCAGCGCAGAGCCAGCTGGACAAATGCACTTTGACCTCACCTATTGACGGAGTGGTAGGAACGGTTAGCCTATCCCTGGGAGATACGGCCAATGTTGCCTCTCAGGCAGCCATAATAACTGATGTATCCGAATTGGAAGTGCAGGTAATGGTGAGTGAATCCGATGTCAGTTTCATAAAACCGGAAAGTCCGGTAGATGTGCTGGTAAAAGAGGTCAGCGATCAATCTTTTAAGGGTGTAGTTAAAAGCATTGCCAGCGTAGCTGATCCGGAAAAGCGCAGCTATTTGGTTAAAGTAAGCCTGCCCAATCAGGACGGTAAGATAAAATCCGGCATGTTTGCCGAGGTAAAAATCGCCACGGAAAGCAAGAGCCAGGTAGTATGTGTGCCGGCCAGTGCCGTACTTCCCCAGAATGGCCGTACTATCGTCTATACGGTCGATAAAAACAAACGGGCCCGTTCAGTCGAAATACAGACCGGGATCAAGAATGACCGTTATATAGAAGTGACTAAAGGTTTGAAGGCGGGTCAGACCGTCATAGTTAAAGGCAATACTCTGGTCACCGATGGAACCCTGGTAAGGGTTGTTACCGGGGGGGCCAAATAATGAAAATAGTCAACTTTGCAGTCAAACGTCCGGTTACCATGATTATTCTGGTGTCGGTAGTTATAATTCTGGGATTTTTCACCCTGTCCAGGATGGCGGTTGATCTTTACCCGGAAATGAAGTTACCGGTGGCAGCAGTTATTACTAGCTATAACGGGGCCGGGCCGGAGGAGATCGAATCTCAGGTCACCAAGCCGATGGAGGATACGATTGCTACCCTGAGTAACGTAAAAAAGGTTACTTCTACTTCCTCATCCGGTAGTTCCACCATTATTATCCAGTATAACTGGGGAACTGACATGGATAATGCCACCACCGAAATTCGGGAGAAGATTGGACTTATTGATTCCTACCTGCCGGATGGAGTCGATAAGCCGCTGGTGGTGAAAATGGACCCTACTCTGATGCCGGTTATGCAGATGGGTATTACCAGTAAAAAAATGAGCATGGGACAGATCCAAGCCTTGGCTGAAGATGTGATACAGCCAAGGCTGGAACGCATTCCTGAGGTGGCCTCCGTATATACTGCCGGAGGACAGGAAAGGGAAGTGCGGGTGGAAGTTGATCCGGTCAAATTGGAAAACTACGGGCTGACTTTGTCGCAGGTTAACCAGGTTCTGCAAGCAGAGAACTTTAACATGTCCAGCGGCAAGGTGGTGGAAGGTTCGCGGCAGTATTTTGTCCGCAACCTGCAACAGTTTGAATCGGTGGACGATATCAAGAATGTAGCTATTACCAATGCTAAAGGCAATACCGTATACTTACGCGATATTGCAGTTATTGAGGACGGATATAAAGAAGATACCCAGATGACCCGGGTGGACGGGACACCCGCAGTCGGTATTGCCTGCATGAAGCAATCTGATGCCAATACGGTCAAAGCTTGCGATGCGATCAAGCAACAGATCGCTGAGTTGGAAAAAGAATATAATGTGGATTTGACCGTTAAAGTCACCATGGATCAATCGTCTTATATAAAGGACTCATTAAATACCACCAAAAAGCAGATCGTTGAAGGAGCTCTGCTGGCAATCGTGGTTCTCCTGTTTTTCCTGCGCAATATTCGCAGCACCTTTATTATTTTCACATCAATTCCTTTATCTATAGTGGCGGCTTTTGTATTAATGTATTTTAATCATAGTACACTTAACCTGATTACCCTGGGGGGGCTGGCCTTGGGGGTAGGCCGGATAGTGGATGATTCCATCGTGGTGTTTGAGAATATATACCGGCATCGAAGTTTGGGCATGCCGCCGATGGAGGCGGCCGTGGCAGGGGCCTCGGAGGTCGGCAACGCGGTTATTGCCGCTACTCTGACTATTATTGCGGTATTTCTGCCTATTATGTTTACGGAAGGTTTGGCTTCGATCCTTTTTAAACCGATGGCTCTTACCATCAGCTTTGCGATTGTGGCATCACTGGCGATGGCTTTGACGGTTATCCCTCTGATGTCTTCCCGTATGCTGACTGACCGGTCCATGGAAAAAATTAACCTGGGTACCGGCCGTACCCGTAAAATTATGGACAGCTTCGGTCATTGGATCGATAATCTGGGAGAACGTTACAAAATTCTTCTGCACTGGTCTTTGGGCCATCGCAAGATTATTATTCTGGGTGTAACCGGGCTGATGATTGGGTCTATAGCCCTGATTCCACTGGTGGGAGCGGAATTCATGCCCAAAATGGATTCCGGCGAGATTTCCATTAACATCGAAACTGATAAAGGAAATACACTCCAAAATACGGATGAGATTGTATCCCAGGTGGAAAGAGAAGTGGGCAAAATTCCGGAAGTCTATACCCGTTACACCAGTGTAGGCAGTTCGGGGAACTATTTATCAAGTGGTTCGGAAACAGATAAAGCGACTATTTATATTAAACTGGTAGACCGGAGTAAACGTGATAAAGATGTAGATACTATTGCCGAAGAAATCCGCAACAATCTGGTAAATGTGGCCGGCGCCAAGATTAAGGTCAATACCATGGATGCCACCTCTATGGGCGGCAGCGCCGCCGGACCGGTAAATGTCCAGATTCGCGGGGATGACCTGCAGCAATTGCAGAATTTATCCACTCAGGTAGCCAATATTGTGAAAAGTGTACCGGGAACACGTGAGGTGAGTTCATCAGTTGCGGACGGGAATCCGGAGATTCAGGTCCAAATTGACCGCCTGCGCGCCTCCAGCTATGGGTTGACCCCGATGCAGGTGGCTTCTGAAGTTAGAAATGCCATGAACGGTACCGTGGCCACCCGTTACAAGGTGGAAGGAGACGAAGTTGATGTCAAGGTGCGTTATGCTCCCCAGGGTCATGAAGATCTGGCTTCTTTAGAGAACCTGACTATTTTGTCACCGCGCGGAAATGTAGTGAAGTTATCCCAGATAGCTGATTTCAAACTGGCCCAGGGTCCGGTCCAGATCGACCGGGAAGACCAGGTGCGTAAAGCCGAGGTCAATGCTTATCTATTGAACCGTGACCTGAATTCGGTTATCAAGGACATACAGAGCAAAGTTAACCAGATGAATTTACCGGCAGGTTACACCGTAACCTACGAAGGTGAGAATCAGGATATGATGGATAGTTTCGGCAGTTTGGGCATTGCCTTTATTCTGGCTATTATTCTGGTTTATGCCGTTATGGCTATCCAGTATGAATCGTTTTTCAACCCGTTTGTTATCATGTTCTCGATTCCTACGGCCTTGATCGGAGTGGTATTAGGGCTGTTGATGACCGGGAGGTCCTTCAGTGTACCTGCCTTTATCGGGCTGATCATGCTGGTCGGTATTGTTGTTTCCAATGCCATCGTGCTGGTTGATTATTTGAAGCAGTTGCGGGAGAGAGGCATGGAACGCAATGCGGCGATTATAGAAGCGGGCCGGGTCAGGTTAAGACCGATTCTGATGACTGCCTTTGCCACTATTCTGGCCATGCTGCCGCTTTCACTGGGTCTGGGAGAGGGAGCTGAATATGGAGCGCCACTGGCGACGGTAATCATCGGAGGCCTGATTGTTTCCACCTTCATAACCCTGGTGCTGGTGCCGGTCGTTTACAGTTTGTTTGATGACTGGGGACAGAAAATCAGCCGGAAATTTAAGGATGGGAGAGACAAAGAGGCGCCGATAACACCGGAAAGCAATATATAAAATTCATAATTACATGCAGCGGAGGCTTCAGCCTCCGCTCTATTGCTAATATCCGTAATAAACCAGGCCCGGTGCGGAGTTTACACGAAGACACTAATATTTTATCTCGGGGGAATAAACACATGAAAGAGGCAAGAACTAAAGCAGGAAAAAGAGACATCATCATCGCATCAGCCATACAGGTGTTTTCCCGGAAAGGCTTCCACAATACCCGTATGGAGGAAATTGCCCTGGCTGCAGGCATAGGCAAGGGAACTATTTACGAATACTTTAGCAGCAAGCTGCAGTTATTCCAGGAGATGCTGGAAACCGGCGTGGAAGCGTACTATAACAGCATGAGCAACGAAGAATTGCAGCAACTCTCGTTAAGGAAAAAAATTCGGCTAATGTTCGAATCGCATCTCAAATTCTGTCATGAGAACAGAGAATTAACAAAGATCATGTTTCAAAATGACTTTTTTGACCAGGAACTGAAAGAATGGTCATTTAAAATACATAAACAGAAAGAGGGACATATGAAGGCATTGATTCAGGAAGGAATTGATCGTGGCGAAATAAAGGACGTGGATGTAAATCTGGCGGTTTTAATGGTCAGCGGGGTATTACATTCCCTCTGGGTCCCCTTAGGCTTGGAAAACTGGCAAATCGACCCGACCGAAGTCTCTGTCCAGTTAACCGACCTCGTCATGCACGGCCTCGCCCGGTAATTGTCATCCTGAGGCCAAGCCGAAGGATCTTCCCGCTTCGCAAGGGGAAAGATCCTTCACTAAAGTTCAGGATGACATGTAAACCCTTTATACATACGTTCTTGATAACACGTTGAAAGCAGGATTCCTATGAAACGGTTATTTTACATAATTTTAATGAGTTTATTGTTCGTGATACTGGCGGTACCGGCAGCTATGGCTTTTCCCGACACGGTGGGATACTGGGCGCGTCCCCAGATAGACCATCTATATAGCCGTGCCATTATTAACGGCTATCCCGATGGTTACTACCATCCCCAGGGTTATATCAGCCGGCAGGAGTTTATAGTGATGCTGGTCAATGCCATCCACAAAGAAGAGGAAGCCCGGCAGTTGCAAAAGGGCAAGGCTTCATTCAACGACGATGCTGCCGCCTGGGGTAAAGGTTATATTGAGCTGGCCCGGGAACTAACTATTACCGCCGGCGACAATCAGGGTAATTTCAACCCGGAAAACAAGATAAGCCGTGAAGAAGCGGTAACCATGCTGGTCAACTCCCTCGACTACTCCCAAGAGTCCCAAACCTGTGATTACTCCGATGCCGGTGAAATTTCAGACTGGGCGCGGGATGCTGTCATCTATGCCGGGAAGATCAACCTGGTCAAAGGCTACCCTGACGGTACTTTCCGTCCCGCCCAGAACATTACCCGGGCCGAAGCGGCCAGTCTGTTTGAACAGTTTTTGGATTATAAGGGTGACCGCTACCGTTTCTATGGAATCATAAAAAACGTGGACCTGTCACACCATCAGGTCTTTGTCACGGTTAATGGAAAAGAACAGACTTTCCAGTTATCCAAGAATATGTATGTCTATAGTCAGGCCAATGCGGAACCGGTTACCGAATTGAATTTTCCTGCCCCGGCTTATTTTGATGTAAACAGCAGCGGTCAGTTGGCTTATATTATGCTTGCCGGCTCAAATGATAGTCCCAATGTGAGCATGACCCTTACCCGGCTGCCTGATTATGCTAAAACAGATGTCAGTGATACCATCAGTGCCTGGCAAAGCGAACTGGACCTTTCGGGACGGCAGCAGGAGCTCACCGACAATCCGGCGGCCAGCCTGGATATTTCCCGCAACGCCATGAAAGCGGATGCTTTTACGGCCAAGACCGGGGCCAGCGGTCGCGGGCAGCTGGTAGCGGTTATTGACAGCGGAATCGATGCCGGACACCCGGATTTAAAAAAGACGCCGGATAATTACACTAAAATAGTAGATTTCATTGATTTGACCGATGAAGGCAAAGTTGAACTTAATTATACCTCCGGCGCTCCTGATGGTACATTGGTGGCGGAGGGCAAGAAAGTCGACGTGCACGGAATTGTAAACCATAATCAGGTTTTCCGTTATGGCTTTTTGGATAAGAGCCGTCTGCCCGAACAGATCCAGGCTCTGCTGCCGGAAGGCAAATTGTTGATAGTTGCGACGGCTGCTGAACATTTGGATAAATTTGATACGGTTTATATTGATCTGGATGCGGATGGCGGCATTCTCGACGAGACTCCGCTTAAAATCTACCGGGAATCAAATCAGGTCGCAACAATTGTTGGACCGAATAAACAAATGTTTAATGTTGTGTTAAGTGAGTTAGCGGCTGATGGTCAGTATGCCCGGCTGGGCTTTGATACGCTGGGACATGGTACCGAAGTAGCGGGAATTATTGCTGCCAGCGGGAAGATTAAAGGCATAGCTCCGGGAGCGCAATTGCTGTCCATTAAAATCATGGATGGCAATGGTCAGGCTACCTTGAAGAATATGCGCTCGGCGATGAACCTGGCCGCCCAGCGGGGGGCCAAGATAGCGGTACTGAGCATGGGCCAGTACAATTTGTCGGCGGAGGAAAAAGCCGACCTGGCTGAACTGGCCGGGAATTTGTGGAAGACCCAGGGAGTGCTTTTCTGTGTAGCGGCTGGTAATAATGGTCCCGGTTTGGGAACGGTGGCGGACACGGCGGCTATTAAAAATCTTTTGAGCGTAGGCGCTTATGGTACGCCGCAGATGTGGCATTATAATTATGGATATGATGTGCCCGGGGATACCCTGTTTGATGTCAGTTCAGTGGGACCTGGCCCGGATGGAACGACTTCACCCACAGTGGTGGCCCCGGGGAGCGCAGTTTCCACCTGCCCGATGTGGAAGGAGCAGCCTTATCGGCTTGATCAGGGCACCAGCATAGCAGCCCCTCATGTGGCCGGTGCCGCAGCCCTGTTAATGGATGCGGTGAGTCATAAACTTTACCGCAATGACCCCCGCTCAGTGTGGATGTCGCTGCTGGGGGGAGCCGTACCCCTGGAAGGATTGCAGCCGGCGGAACAGGGTTATGGAGCGGTAAATCTTCTGCGTGCCTGGAATGAGATACAGTATTTGGACGATGACCCCTTGTATTACACGGTTTCCGAATATACCCCGGGCTATGGCTACGGCAAAGGCTTATATACTCGTTCACTGCAGCCGGGCCATCTTAATTTGAAGATTACTAATAATTCCACTGTAAATAGTGAATTGGCCTTAGGAGGGCTTTCCGCCTGGATAAAGCCGGAACAAAATACGGTGCAGATACCGGCTGGAGGCGAACGCAATATTGACCTGTCTTTTGATGATATTAAGGAAGCCGGATTATACAGCGATTTTTTGGTAGCGGATGATGTACGTACACCAGGCTGGGATCTGGCTGTCTTGCAGGCAGTAATAGTACCTTATCGCCTGGCGGAAAATGATGACAAATATGAAGATACCCGTAACTTGTACGCGGGCGCATTCAAGCGTTATTTCTTTGAGGTTCCCGAGGGGACGGATAAATTTGCGCTCAACCTGGCGGTCCGGGATAAAGGCAGGGTGCGGATGTACGTCGTCTCTCCGGATGGAATTCAGGATATCAGCAGCTATGCCGGACAGGGCAGTAATGACACCGCGGGTCTGACTTATGTCGCTCCGCTTCCCGGCACCTGGGAAGTCGTGGTAGCCAGCCCGCCTGATCTGAATACTTATGGCCTGGAAAAGTCCACCTGTACCTTAAGTGCCCGGATAGATGCCGCTGCCGAACCGGTTATTGCAGCTGCACCGGATAATCGGTATCTGATCACAGCTGTTCCCCATAAAGGCAAACCCGGGGAGAAGACTTTGGTCAGTCTCCACTTCTGGAACCCGGTCAGCAAACTGGCCGCCACCGGAGTAGTTGCTATTGACGATAAGCTTTATGAAATCAAAAATGGTCTGGTTGAACTCGAAAGAATCGTAACCAACGCTGTCTTAAAATTCAAAATCGCATGGTAGGGTGACCCGCCTTCCAAAAGGAACGTCACCCTGCTTCTGTATGCGCAGTGGAGGCTTAAGTCTCTGCTACGCCGGTTCCGCCGGTCCCATGCCTTTCCTTACCTTTTGACTTAACCCCATTGATATATTACTATGATGATGATACGTCAAAAAGTGGAAGGAGATAATTTATGCATCTGGGAAAAGTCATGGTAGTATTCGGCACCCGGCCCGAGGCCATTAAAATGGCGCCGGTTATTAAAGAACTTAAAAAGGCCGATGCTATAGAAACAATCGTAACAGTAACGGCCCAGCATCGGGAAATGCTGGATCAGGTACTGCATCTTTTTAATATTAAACCGGAGTATGATTTGGACCTTATGAAAACCAAGCAGGACCTGTACAGTATAACTACCGGCGTACTGAACGGACTAAAAGATATCCTGGAACGTGAAAAACCTGATCTGGTTCTGGTACACGGCGATACCACCACGACCTTTGCCGCCTCTCTGGCAGCCTTTTACCAGCGCATACCAGTCGGACATGTTGAGGCCGGTTTGCGTACCCGCAATCGCTATTCTCCCTACCCCGAGGAAATGAACCGCACCCTCACCGGAAGAATAACTGAACTTCACTTTGCTCCCACTGATGTAGCCCGGGAAAATTTACTGGCGGAATCTACAGCCAGCTTTAAAATATGGGTAACAGGAAATACTGTTATTGATGCTCTTATGTCTACGGTAAAGGACAATTATACTTTCGGGGAAGAATTTGATCGTATCGACTTCACCCGGCGCATTCTGCTGGTAACTACCCACCGGCGGGAAAACTGGGGCGAGAGTATGCGTAACATTTATCGGGCTTTAATTGACCTGATGGAAGAATTCGACGATCTGGAGGTAGTCTTTCCGGTACACAAAAACCCGGTTGTGCGGGATATTGCCTATGAAATGCTGGGAGGACGGGAACACTTTCATTTGATCGAACCCCTGGACTACGAACCTTTTGCTAATTTGATGAATGCATCCTATCTTATATTGACCGATTCCGGCGGAATGCAGGAAGAAGCGCCGTCACTGGGCAAACCGGTGCTGGTATTAAGAAATACCACCGAACGTCCGGAAGCTTTGCAGGCAGGGACGGTAAAACTGGTTGGAACCGATCAGCATAAAATATATCAGACAGCCAGGGCGTTGATTACTGATCCGGCTGAATACGAAAAGATGGCACATGCTGTAAACCCGTACGGTGATGGCCATGCCTCGCGCCGGATAGTCAGGGTAATCAAGGACTTTCTATACGCCCGCGTCGGTGCGCAGCTGAATTAGGACCGTAACAGAAAGCAGAGGCTTCAGCCTCTCCCGGACTACCCAGGCAAGATTTTAAGGAGGATACTTATGATTCCTGATATAAAGTTTGGAACGGACGGATGGAGAGCTATCATTGCCCGTGATTTTACTTTCGCCGCGGTGCGTGTTGTGGCCCAGGGCATAGCTAATTATGTAACAAGTAATAACCTTAACAAAAAAGGGATCGTATTGGGTTATGACAATCGTTTTCTGTCAGAGGACTTTGCCCGTGATTGTGCGCGGGTTCTGGTCGGGAACGGTATTAAAGTATATATGCCCCACAAAGCCATGCCCACGCCGGTGACCGCTTTTGCCGTGCGTTTGCTGGATGCGGGCGGGGCGGTAATGATTACCGCCAGTCACAACCCGCCGCAGTACAACGGCATCAAGTTTATTCCCATTTACGCCGGACCGGCCATGCCGGATATTACCTCGCTTATTGAAGAGGAAGTAAATCGTGTTCTGGCTAATGGCCGTTTATATGAACTGGATTTGGAGGAAGCACGCCAGTTAGATTTATTAAAAGAAATAGATATCGAAAAAGATTACATTAATCACCTGTTGAAACTTATCCAGCCGGAGCATTTTACAGACCGCAAGCTTAAAGTAGTAATAGACCCGATGTACGGAGCCGGGATAGGTTATTTGGACCGTATCCTGGGTGAACTGGGATGTGAGGTCAAAACTTTAAACAACTACCGGGACGTATTATTTGGAGGGCAGCTGCCGGAACCCACCGCCGCCAATCTGTCGGCTTTGAGCCGGATGGTGGTCAATTCTGAGGCCGACATCGGCCTGGCTCTGGACGGAGATGCAGATCGTTTCGGCATCGTAGACAATAACGGTGAGTTTGTCACTCCCAATCATTTTATGTATCTGCTCCTGGACCATCTTATAAAAACCCGTACTTTCCGGGGACCGGTCTGTCGATCTGCCGTCACCACGCACATGCTGGACCGGGTAGCCCGCCAGAACGGACTTACCGTGATCGAAACTCCGGTCGGATTTAAATATATAGGTGAATGCCTGCGTGAAAAGGGTTGCATGTTAGGGGGAGAAGAGAGCGGAGGCCTGAGCATATTCGGGCATATACCGGAAAAAGACGGCATTCTGGCCGGTTTGCTGGCGGTAGAAATGCTGGCGGTGACCGGGAAGAGACTGCCTGATATAAGTCAGGATTTTTCAGCCGAGTATGGCGATATGTTCAGTGAACGGATAGACATCAGAACCAAGCCTCAGGACAAGGATGCCATAGTAGAAAAAATGAATACATTCAATCCGAGACACGTAGCCGGTCTCAAAGTCACCGGCGGCAATGATGCGGAAGGCAAAAAGATAGAATTGGAAGACGGAAGCTGGTTGGCCGTAAGAGCTTCCGGCACGGAACCGGTATTCAGAGTATATGTCGAAACCTTCAGTGAACGCATGCTGAAATGTATCCAAAAAGAAATACTCGATAATTTAGGACTGTAGGAGGGGCAAACAGAGGGACGTTCTTTTTGTTGGCTGACAAAAGGCCCGTCGAGTCAGCCAACAAAAAGAACGTCCCTCTGTTTGCCCAGTATATTGCGAATTAATTGAAGAAAAGAATAAATATTTCGAATGAGGAAGGATAAATGTGAACGATGACGAAAGTATGTTAGATGTAGACAAAATAGGACCTGAACAATCGCAAAAACTTGACGTTGTTCTATCCCAACTCGTGAATACGCTGCAACAGGGACGTAACAACATTTTTGATATTGCTGAGGATTGTCAGAAGCATTGCCTTTACCTCGAAACCGAAGCAGAAAGAATCAACCAGGAAGTTCAGGAAATAATCAAGCTGGTGGATAAAACTGAAAAATTGGAGAAACTGGCCCGGTTGCGGCTGGTGGAGGTAAGCAGCAATTTTCGTTCCTTTTCCGAAAATGACATAAAACAGGTTTATACTAATGCTCAGAATTTGCAGATGGAGCTGGCTAATTTAAGGCAGAAAGAAATTTTTGTCCGTAAACAAAGGGATGAAGTGCTGCGTCAGCTCAAGCAGTTCAGGCAAATTGCCCATAAGGCAGATACGTTCCTGAATAATACCGGAACAGCCTTACATATTTTGCAGGGAAATGTCCAAAAAATATCGGAATCAGTGGGACAGGCTTTCCGGAAACAGCAGATGGGTATGTGGATAATCCAATCCCAGGAATCGGAACGCCGCCGCATTGCGCGTGATCTGCACGACGGGCCGGCCCAGGGGATTGCCAGTATGCTTATTAGACTGGATCTCATCGGCCAGCTGATACGGAATAACGGTGAACGTGTTCTTCCGGAAATGGAGAGCATTAAGGAGATGGGGCGGGAGACCCTGACCGATATCAGACGTATAATGTTTGAACTCAAACCTACCTTGGTAAATGATTCCGGTCTGATCAGGACTTTAAAAGATTATTTTAACGATTACGAAGCTAAATATAACTTCGATATAGATTTTGTGATTTTCGGTACAGAGAAAAAATATGATCTTACCCTTGAAATTGCCCTCTTCCGGCTGGTCCAGGAAGCGCTTACCAATGTCAGGAAACATGCCGGGGTAAGCAAAGCCCTGGTGAAACTGGAAGATACAGGCGAGATACTCACCCTGATAATCAAAGATAATGGACGGGGATTTGAGACCGGTTCCGTCGAAAAGGAAACCGGTGAAAGCTATGGCATTATAGGAATGAAAGAACGTGTCGAACTCCTGGGTGGTGAGATTGATATATTGTCGGCACCCGGTTCAGGTACACAGGTAATTATAAAGGTTCCGGTTGAAGAGGAGGCAAAACGATGAACGAAAGAATCAGGGTGCTGGTGGCGGATGATCATGCCCTGGTACGGGAGGGCCTGATCAAGCTATTAGAGCTTGATCCCAAAATAGAAATAATTACGGAAGTTGGAGACGGGCAGGGCGCTATCAATGTAGCCCGCAAAGAGAAACCGGATGTAATACTAATGGATGTAAATATGCCCGGGACAAATGGCATTGTCGCCACCAAAGTTATCAAAAGGGAATTGCCTGACACTAAAGTTATCGCTTTAACTATTTATGAAGACGAAGAAGTTGTAGAGATGGTAAAAGCCGGAGTATCAGCTTATGTCTTGAAAGATGTGGCCGGCAGTGAGCTTATCGATACCATCTGCCGGGTCATGGAAGGCGAAGTGGTGATCCATCCCCGGGTAGCGAGCAGGCTGGTACGGGAACTGACCCGGCCTGAAAAGAAGACGGGCGAGGTCAGGCTGACCCGGCGCGAAATTGATGTTCTGGATTTACTGGTAAAAGGCAACACCAACAAAGAAATGGCAGATGCCATGTTTATAAGTGAGAAGACGGTCAAAAACCACCTTACCAGCATTTTTAGAAAACTAAACGTTAAGGACAGAACCCAGGCCGCTATCTTTGCCCTCAAGAATCATATCGTGGAAGAAGAGTAGCCCCACATGCCATACCTCGCAGCAGGCCCTACGGCCCTGACGATTTAAGGTACGGGGACACACCTCTAACGGGGAATGTCCCCATCGCAAAAGCCTTGATGTCATCGTTATGAATAACAGTTCTTTTGTCATCCTGAGGCAAAGCCGAAGGATCTTCCCGATTCGGAGGTCGAAAGATCCTTCACTTCGTTCAGGATGACATAATGGCAACTCTGCACCGGCCTGCGTCCTTAATAGTGACCGCCAGGGAACATCAGTTGTACCCGCAGGGCATAGACCGGCCTCCGGCTGGGGGGTTCGTCTCCCCATGGTTATCCCGTTGTCCTTCTGAATTTGCACACCTTACCCCCCTCCGTAGGAGGCCCTACAGCCCCGACGTAAGGAGCGGGCTTCAGGGCCGGCGCTCGTTTCCCCATGTTATGCCGTATACCGGCCGGCCTTTTTCTTAAGCGAACGTCCGTTGCCCGCTGAGTGCGATTCTGCAGCTGTTTCCACCCCTTTTTAACATAAAAGTGATTACTTAACCTCTTTCCGGCATATTATATAGCAGGGGAAGGAGGTTGCATATGGTTATAATTCTGAAATCGGTATGTTTTGCCATCTGGCTCATCATGATGCTTTGTCTCATCCGGGGCAGCAGAATGAAACCCGTACCACCGGTTAATGTGGTCAGGCTGCAAGTGGATGACGACGAAGAAGTAGAGATGTGCATCCGTCAGGCGTTGAGAAGACTTGGCACCAGGGACCGGCTTATAATCGAAAACTTTACCAGTGGGGAAACAAGCGCAGGCATCATAGCCCGCATCATGGTCCACAACCCTTCCATTCTCTGTACCACCCCCTCATGCCTGTGACAAGCAAATTTTGAAAAATATTCTTACTCTCCTTATGCCCTTGAAGAAACAGATTTTTTGATATTATACTAAGTAAAGACAAAGTCTGTTTGCCTGCCCCAATAAACCCCACGGCTACATATTTATGATATAATATATGGAAATCTGGGCTAAAACTCGGAAATGTAGAATTCTAGAAGGTGCCAGCGATGATAAATTTGTTGTTAGATTTAATAATTCCTCAATCACAATGCTGCATTTGCCGGGAGCCGGCCAAAATCAACAGCAACCAGCCGTGGTGTGATAGCTGCCAGCAAAATATGGAATCTTTGAAAGATTGCCTCCCTATATGTGACAAATGCGGCAAATATTTAGAGACGGGGGATGGCTTCTTATGCCGGGAATGTGTAAACAGTTCTCCTCCTTTTCATATAGCCCGGGCCGTAGGACCTTATCAGGATTCTTACCGCCTGGCCATAAAAATTTTTAAATTCATGGGGCGTAAATATTTCGGTACCAGAATGGGCCAAATGATGGCTGCGGCAGTAAAAGACGAACCTCGCTTCTGGCCTATTGATATGGTGGTGCCGGTGCCCATATCCAAAGGCAACCTCAAACAAAGAGGCTTTAACCAGACTGAAGTACTGGGCAAACAAATCGCTAATAAGCTGCGGCTTAAAATGGACGCCCATTCTCTGGTAAGAATAAAAGAAACTCCTTCCCAGCGAGAACTTTCACGGGAGGAACGGGAAAAAAATCTTCTTTTTGCCTTTGCTATAAAGGACAAAGCAAAAGTTTATAGAAAAAATATATTATTGGTAGATGATGTGTTTACGACCGGTTCCACCAGCCGGGAATGCACCCGGGTATTGCTTGAAGGCGGAGCAGAACGGGTTTCTGTAATAACCTGGGCTACCGGCAAAGGATTTTAAAAAAGTATTATGACGTTCGTGTATTCGCATTGATCAGGAGGGAGAGCTATGGCAGAGCTAAGAAATTGTGCTGAATGCGGTCGGCTTTTCGCATATCAGGGTCGGAATCTGTGCAGTAAGTGTCTGAAAAAGGAAGAAGACCAATACAATATAGTCAGACGCTATGTCAGAGACAACCCCGGAGCCAGCGTATTTGAGGTAGCAGATGCAACCGGTATCGAAGAAGAAAAAATACTCCAGTTCCTACGGGACGGCCGTCTTCAATCCAAGGGATTTACTGAAATAATGGAATGTGAAAGGTGTGGACGCCGCATTTCCAGCGGGCGCCTGTGTGATTCATGCCTGGGAGAGATCAGTAATGAAATCCGTGATGTTATTTCCGGTAGCACTTCCCATGTTTCGAGGGAAACTTCCGGCAGCAGGAGTAATGACAAAATGCATATATTAAATAGTAAAAATCAGGGCCGGGATAAATAATAGATAGGATAGAAAACAAGAGATTATAGCAGTATGATAAAGCATAATATACAAGAAACAGAATGAGGCCCTTTAAGGGCCTTCTTCTATTATGCGAAATAATAATTAGACATAAATGTCAGAGGTGATACTAAATGATAATCTCTAATACCCAGGTCCAAAATATTCTAAAAACTTATGCTAAAACGGTCAGCACTGATACCGTAAACAAAACTAAAGAGGTTAAACAAAAGTTTAATAAAGACGAGCTGGCCATTTCAGGCGAGAGCCGCATAAAACAGCGCGCTCTGCAGGCTATCAAACAGGCCGAGGATATACGTACTGATAAAGTCGATGAGTTAAAAGAGCGTATGTCGGCCGGTACCTACGAAATCAACTCGGATGAAGTAGCTGAAAAAATGATATCCCGGGCCATCGTTGATACCCTGGTGTAAGAAAGGTGATACTATGAATAAGCTGCTTCCGGCTTTTATTGATACGACTGCCCGTATTAATCAGATACTGGATACGCTGGTGCAGGTGGGGCAGGCCAAGCAGCAGCTGATAATATCCGGACGAGTCCAAGAACTGGATAAACTGATACAAAAAGAGGGCATCACTGTTTCCAATCTGGAGAAACTGGAAGGTGCCCGCTTTAAGTTACAGGAGGAAATTGCCTCCCGCTGGAGGATTGCCCCAGAGAAAATAAATGTTGCAGTTATACTGGAAAAATTGCAGGAGGAACATTACGACTCGTATGGTACTTTCAAGGATGAAATAGAGCGGCTGAGTTATAATCTCGACCGCCTGCGAGTTATCAATTCCAACAATAATGATCTAATCAATCAATCATTGAATTATATCGATGAAATACAGTCGGTCTTATATGGAGATGTGGCCGGGACCTATTCTGAAAAAGGCCTTCAGTCCATGGAAGAACCCCTGCGCCCCCATATCAGCCTTCTCGATAAAAAGGCTTAATTCAAAAACCCCCGGCCCTGTAGGCCGGCGCAATGATGTCATCCTGAACGAAGTGAAGGATCTTTCAGTTCCGAGATGGAAAGATTCTTCACTAACGTTCAGAATGACAGACCGTAGGGCCTCCTACGGTGGTGGTAAGGGGTCGGTGCAATATACACCACGGAAATCCCCCGGCCCTGAGGCCTGCTCCCACCTTGAGCAGCCTGAGAAATGAGTTTAAGATAGCGAGGTTTTAAATCATGACTACTTTTTTGGGAATTGAAATCGGCAGACGAGCGGTAATGATGAATCAAACCGTTCTAAACATCACCGGACATAATATTGCCAATGCCAACACCCCTGGCTATACCCGGCAGGTGGGGGAGGTTGTTACTACTACCCCCTGGTACGCACCTACTTTGAACTCGGATGGCAGACCGGGCCAACTTGGTACCGGGGTGGAGGTTACCAGAATAAACCGGATCAGGGATGCTTTCACCGATAATCAGATTCGCAATGAAAATAAAACTTCCGGTTACTGGAACTCAGTCAAGACCGGTCTGGATAAAATACAGGTCATACTGAGCGAACCTTCCGATAATGGCTTGCGTTCAGTCATGGATCAATTCTGGGAGTCATGGCAGGATTTATCCGGCAGTCCCGAGAGTGAAGCCGTTCGCTCCGTGGTTGCCCAGCGCGGCGAGGCATTGGCGGATACTTTCCAGCATGTTTACAGCCAGTTGCAAGAACTGCGTGAAGATACTAATGCCAATGTGAAAGTATGTGTGGATCAAATCAATTCCAGCGCTTTGCAATTAAGGGATTTGAATCAGCAGATTCTGGCTTTGACCATTGCCGGCAAACAGCCTAATGATTTGCTGGACAAACGGGACCTGCTCCTGGACCAGCTCAGTGAACTGGCAGATACTAAGATAAATATCGACAGCAAAAACATGGTTTCGGTACAGTTGGGCGGACGCACCCTGGTAGAAGGAGTGTCTTACAACCAACTGACTACCGAGGTCGACAAAAATGGTATGTATCTGGTGGAATGGGCCGACACCGGCGTCAAGGCCACCGTTGACAGCGGTCAGTTGCGCGGGCTGCTGGACTTAAGGGGCCAGACTGAACTTGATCAGGAAAGAACCCCTTCCGAATATACCGAGACTATCCCTAATTTAATTTCCCAGTTAAATACCTTGGCCAAAACCATTGTAATGAAGACCAATGAGATTCATAAAAATGGTTACAGCCTCAATAATAAATCGAGTCAGGCGGACAATACTAATTTCTTTGAAATGCCTCCGGAGCCGGTGGATAGTTACGACTACTGGGCCCGGAACATGACGGTCAATAGCTTGATTATTAATGATACCAAGAATATCGCTGCCGCCGCCGCACCTACCTGGAACGCCGACGGTACCAAAAATAATTTTGGAGATGGAGCCAATGCCCTGGCTATTGCCCAGCTCAAGCAATCATTGAATAGTGAGGCTTTGACGGTTACAACGGGCAGTAAGAATATAGATGATCTTAGAGGCACAAACTTGAGTTTCTCGGTTGAATATGGCGGACAGGTGTACAAGCTTCAATATGCTGTTGGGGCAGGAGATGACTGGGCAGCTATTCAGGCCGGGATCCAGAATGCCATAGATAATAACTCCCTATTGAATGGAAAAGTAAACGTAACGGTAAATCCCAATGAGGCCGCTACAGAAGCCAGCTTTACCTTTAGTTCCGACGACAGCAAATTTGCCGGGATAAAAGACTTCATCGGCAAAGGTGAAGACTATAAAACCATGCAGGTTAAAGATGCCACTACTGATGACTACTGGCGCAGCCTGGCTGCTAGCGTAGGGGTCAAAAGCCAGGAAGCCGACCGCATGGTGACGAACCAGACCAATCTTCTTTCCGAATTGGAAAATAAGCGTCAGAATCTTTCCGGAGTCTCTCTGGATGAAGAAATGACTAACATGATAAAATTCCAGCAGGCTTATAACGCGGCAGCAAGGCATATTACCGCGATTGACGAACTGCTGGACGTCCTCATCAACCGCCTCGGAGTGGTAGGCCGCTAAGAAGATAGAAATATTAGGTAGGTGATTAAAGTGCGCATAACTAATAACATGATGATCAACACCCTGAAGAGAGACCTGTTTAACAATATGTGGGGGATGGCCAAATGGGAGCGTCAGTTATCCACCGGCCGGAAGATTAATTTGCCCTCCGACGATCCGGCGGGCCTGGTCAGATCCCTGCGCTTAAGAACCAGCATCACCCAGGGTGAGCAGTATATCAGCAATATTGGTGACGCCATTAACTTCATGGAAACCACCGACTCCGCCTTTAACAACATAAACCAGATTATGCTCCGGGTACGGGAACTAACGGTTCAAGCTGCCAATGGCACCAATGACAAGAGCGCCGAACAGGCGGTCGCCGCAGAAATCAGAGAACTGAACGGCCAGCTTAAAATGATAGCCAATACCACCTATGGGACCAAATACATTTTCGGCGGACGCAATGTTACCGAAGCCCCCAGTCAGGGAGACAAATGGCTGGGCAATGATGAAGACCTGGAACTGGAGATCGGCACTGATGTCAAAATACCGATTAATCTTAAAACCAAGGATTTCTTTATTGGCACCGAACCCTACCAGAAAGATATACAAATAACTGATACCAATATAATCAAACAGTTAAACGCGCAGAATTTACAGGGTGGAAGCTATGATATTGATACTTCAGTCTTAACTGCCGATACCGATGCTGGTCTAACCCCTGCCGACCACTATGTAAAACAAGGGGGCGACAGTATATTTGGAGGAACTAGCGCCCTCGATGGAACTAATACGGTAGAAAATCAGAATGCATCCATCGAGCTGACCGTGGCAGGGATTAATGGCAACAATGTAATCTATTCTTACGTGGCCCACGAATATAATGTGGATGGAACCTATAGCCGCCATACCGGCGAATTTACCCTGGATTCCACCGACGGGGCAACTGCGGTAGAGATAGAAACCGGCGGAAGCGATCCGCTAGTGTTATCATTGCAGGCCCCTGCTGATACCAGCACACTGACCGTGGGCGACCGGGAAGTTTTAAATGTTACTGCTGCCGTTGACGCAGGTGATAGCCAGGTGACTATTAATTGTGGCGGTAATGCTGCCTGCACATTTAATTTCAAGGCAGGTGCGCTTGATAATAAAACTATAGATCTAAAATTTTTCTCGGAAGATGATCTCGGGCAAAGTTTCGACTCCACCATCAATCTGCAGGTCGGAACCATGGGGGATGCAGATCCTGCGGTGACCTTCACCACCAAAAAGGGCCTTTTTGCCCTTATGGATGAACTGGCCACCGACATCGAGAATATGGATACAGATGCCATTCAGGCCAAACTGGGAGATATTGATGATAAACTGGATGACCTGCTGCTCCGGCGTTCCACGATTGGTGCCAAGGTCAACCGTCTGGAACTGCAGCAGAATCGGCTGGAATCGACCCAGACCTCTTATGCCGGCCTGCTGGGACAGGTCGAAGATGCCGACATAGCCGAAGTCATTATGAATTTAAAAATGCAGGAAAATGTCTACAAGGCTTCCCTGGCTGCTGGTGCCCGCATCATCCAGCCCACCCTGGTCGACTTCCTGAGTTAAAGAATAGAACCGTAGCCCGGTCTACAGGGCGATAGCCCTTCAGGCCGGTGTAGAGAATAACATGGAAAATCCAAACCTGAGGACATAGAATATCAGCGTCTAAAAAAGAAAAGGAATATACCATGCTCCAACTACGTATCGATCAGCAATATGCTAAAATCGGACTTGATATTAAAAAGCCGTTTCTAAATCTTAAGACTACGCTTCCGGCGGTTGAACTGGCCATAAAAGAGCCGCAGCTTAAGATGGAATCAAAACGGCCGGTTATTCATATTGACCAGACCAAATGCTTTGCCGATGCCGGCCGGCGCAAGCCCCTGGATTTTGCCTGGTATTGTGCTGACCTGGCCCGCTCAGATGTTGCGGCCGCGGTTGACCGCATCGTGTCAGACGGCAATTACCTGGCTGGAATAGAGAATGGAAATTCAATTCCTGAACTTGCAGCGGCTTCCATGGATGACAGCGTTGACTATAACGTAACCTTCATACCCCAACAAAGGCCGGATATCTGGTTTGATTTATACCCGGTAAATATCAATCTGGATCAGGGCACGGTAGACCTGCAGTTGCATCGGGGCCAAGTCGACAGTAATTTACAGCGGGGTCAAGTCAACGCTTATCTCCGACAGAAGAATTATATTAATATTAGTTGGGAAGAAAGCCGCCTGAACCAGGTGGTATAAAAAACCCGCAAGAGGCCTCCGAGGATACTTGGGCCGCAGCGGGAATGAGGGGACACCCCCTTATAAAAACCCGTAGTAGGCCCTACAGCCCCGACGATAGGAGCGGGCTTCAGGGCCGGAGGTATTTTCCAAGACTAACCACAAAAATTCACCGTCTAAAAAAGGAGGCACCCCATGATTATCCATAGCCAGACCCTGGGGAATATTGATATCGATCCCGCCCGGATAATACAATTCCCCGAAGGCATACCTGCCTTCGAAGAAGAAAAAGAATTCATTCTCATTCCCCTGGAAGAAGGCCCGTTTTGCTATCTGCAGTCTGTAAACAACAGCCGGCTTTGTCTGCTCATGGCTGATCCTTTTGTTTTTTTCCCCGGGTATCAGATAGATTTGCCGGATGAAGAAATAGATAAAATTGAAGCACAAGACCATGAAAAGAATCTGGCTGTTTACGCCATAATTTCGGTTCCGGAAGACTTTCGACAGTCCACGGCCAACCTTATGGCTCCCGTAATTATAAATATGAATCGCCAAAAAGGACTTCAGTTTATTTCTTCCCAACCCGATTATAAAACTAAGCACCTCCTTTTCCCCGCAGACCAAAAGGTGAAAGAGGAGGGAAAATAATGCTTATTCTCAGCCGACGCAAAGGCGAAAGCATAATCATCGGGGACAATATTGAAATCTCCGTAGTAGACGTACAGGGCGACATAATCAAATTAGGCATTAACGCCCCTCGCTCCTTAAGCGTCCATCGTAAAGAAATCTACGACGAAATCCAGGCGGCCAACCGGGAAGCTCTGCAAAACCTTCCCACCGCCGAACAACTAAAAAAGTTACAGGATATCTAAAACGTGCAGCGGAGGTTTAAAGCTTCCGCTCTCCCTCTAGCTATTCGAAAGGAGGAAAGCCGATGAGCTACATAGACCCTATACGTTTCAGCGGTTTAGCCAGCGGTCTCGACACCGAAAGCATAATAAAAGACCTCATGAAAATCGAAACTTCCAAAGTAGACCGCCAGTTCCAGCAAAAGACCCTGCTGGAATGGAAACGGGATGACTACCGTTCCATCAATAACAACCTGAGGACATTTCGGGAGAAGAATGTATTTAACCTGAAGCTGCAGGGCACCTTCCAAGCTAAAACAGTAAGTTCCTCGGACGAGAGTGTGCTTAGTGCTACAGCCGGAGTCCAGACCCTGGAGGGGTCTTACTCGGTAAAGGTTACCCAATTAGCCAAAGGAGCTTCAGTAGTATCCAATGAAGTAGATCTAAGTACCGGTTTTACAGAAGGAAGTTTTAAAATCAAAGGCGGAGAAGGAACCGAGGAAGTAGAGATCAATGTGACTGCTGCCGATACAATTTATGATGTACTGAACAGGATCAATCTTAGTTCGGACAAAAGCGGTGTCAGCGCTATGTATGACGACAACCTGAAAAAGGTTTTTCTTATGTCCAAAGCTACCGGAGAAAAGGCAGAGCTCAATATAAGTGCCGGTACCGGTGATGGCACCATACTTGCCAAAATGGGACTGGATACCGTAACAAGTCCTGTCAAGGGTCGGAATGCATTAATAGAATTCAATGGGCAGTCCCTTAGTTATGATTCGAACCAGATCAGTTTGTATGGGATCAATATGACCTTGAAAAAGGAAGGGACCACAGCCGATATTACGGTAAGCAAAAACATTGATTCGGTTGTAGACCAAATCAAATCTTTCGTTGAGCAGTACAATACCATCATGACAGATGTAGGAACTAAATTAAACGAAAAGCGCTACCGTACTTATAATCCGTTAACCGATGAACAAAAATCCGAGATGAAGGAAGAAGATATCAAAAAATGGGAAGAAAAAGCCCGCAGCGGCCTTTTCCGTGCCGATTCCCTGCTTAGTTCCACCTACAGCGAGCTGCGCATGACCATGAGTAGCGCCGTCGATAATGATTCAGATTATAATACCTTAAGTTCTATTGGTATTACCACCTCGGCCAACTGGAAAGAAAACGGGAAGCTGTATGTTGATGAGGAAAAACTGCGTGAAGCCTTAACCAAAGACATGGATGGAGTTATGAAACTTTTCAACCAGGATTCCGAAGATACTAAGTCCCAGGGCATTGCACGCAAATTAGATACGTTACTAATAAACCAGATGGAATCTATCGCCAGCACCGCCGGATACAATACCATTGGCGCCGACGAAAGCTATCTGGGAAAAGAAATCAGCAAAATGGACCAAACCCTGGAAGATATGGAGGACCGGCTGGCAAGCATCGAAGAAGGCTATTGGAACAAATTCACTGCTATGGAACAAGCCCTGCAAAAGCTGCAAAGCCAAGGCAACTGGCTCTCCTCCCAACTGGGCCAGAGTTAGCAGCAATAAATATTTCAGTTACTCAATGGCGGAGGCTTAAGCCCCCGCTATTTTTTTTGTTAATATAAATTACTCTCTTCTCCTTCTAATGAATAATAGAGTTTTTGTCATCCTAAGCAAAGCCTTTTGTCATCCTGAGCAAATGTTTCTGTCATCCTGAGCAAAGCGAAGGATCTTCCCGACTCGAAAGGGGAAAAGATCCTTCACTAACGCTCAGGATGACATGGTTACCAATTTCCTCGACAGAAAAGTCTCTATTGCAAAAACAAGCTATATAACCAAGAAAAATGGCGATATGGATAGATAACACTCCATTGAGAATCATATTCCAGATTATCCGGGTATTACTCATTGTTGGCTATATTCGATAATATAGCCAACAGGTCTATATCCTGTAAATATTTCTGTAAAGGAGGGAGCAGGAACTTTTTAGTCAAAAGGTCGATACTAAAACCGACCTGCACCACTTAATAAGCTAACTAATGTCATGGAACTGCCCTGCAAGGACGCGGGAGCATAAAATTCAAGGAGGAATTTTTAATGATTATTAACCACAACATGATGGCCATGAACACTCACAGACAGTTAGGTATCAACAACACTGCCGGACAAAAATCCCTGGAGAAACTAAGCTCCGGTTATAGAATTAACCGTGCTGGTGATGATGCGGCAGGTTTGGCAATCTCCGAAAAGATGAGAGGCCAGATCAGGGGATTGGATCAAGCCTCCAGAAACTCTCAGGATGGAATTTCTCTGATTCAGACGGCAGAAGGTGCCTTAAACGAAACCCATTCCATTTTGCAAAGGATGCGCGAGCTAGCTGTTCAATCTGCTACTGATACGAATACTTCCGGTGATCGCGCTAAAATACAGGCAGAAGTAGATGAGCTAGCCAAAGAGATCACCAGGATATCCAACACTACTGAGTTTAACACCCAAAACCTTCTGGCCGGTGGCTTAAGCAATACCTTCCACGTAGGAGCTAATTCAGGCCAAAACGTATCCTTGGCTATCAATGCCATGGATGCCTCTAGCCTAGGAGTTGCTGGAAAAGTTGTAACCCAGGGAAATACAACTGCTGTAGGAGGAGTAAATACTGTAACTCGGGTTGGAAGCGGTCTAACAGCTCAGACATATAAATTAGAAACTACTAAAACAGCTGCAACTACTGCTGGAGATGCAACCACAGCTGCTGGAACAACCGGCGGAGCAGATACTATCGGTACTATTGGCGGGGCTTATACGGGAGCAGATGATGCGCAGTTAAGAATTAAGATTGATAGTGTTGATGGTAGTAATGACCCTACGGCTGTAAGTATATCCTTTGATGGAGGACAAACCTGGGGCGCTTCCACAACTTATTCAGATGCCATGGATATTGGTAATGGCTTAACCTGGACAGCAGGTACTGGAGATTATGCTATAAATAATACAATATCAACCACATTTACTGCGGAAAGTTATACTATTCAGTTACAAACGGCTGGTGGTACCGATATAGGAGATGCTGTTACAGTTCGCCGCGATCAAACGAGTGCTATTATTGGTGATACAACTATAGATGCTACAATGACTGTTGGCTTCACAGCTGGTGGAATAACTGCTGCTGCATCTGCAAATTTTCAAGCCATTACAACTCAAGATTCGAGCAATGCTACCGTTTCTAATGGAATTGTAACCAAAGAAGCAGTAACTACAGCGGGAATCAGTGTATCTTCCCAGGGGGCCGCTAACGCAGCCATAACCACGATTAATAATGCCTTAGAAAGAGTCTCCAACGAGCGTTCCAAACTTGGTGCCATGCAAAACCGTCTGGAACACACCATCAAGAACCTGGATACATCCTCAGAAAACCTCCAGGCTTCCGAATCCAGAATCCGCGATGTGGATATGGCCAAGGAAATGATGGAATTCACCAAGCAGAACATCCTGCAACAGGCAGCAACAGCTATGCTGGCTCAAGCCAATAACGCTCCTCAGGCAGTCCTTCAACTGCTAAGGTAAATTATCGGCAGGGTCCCCCGGGAAGTAATTCCTGGGCGCAAACCGGGTGAATTGCTGGAACCTCCTAAAGCCCTGCTCCCTACAACGTAAGCCGAAAGGCTAAGCGTGAGAGGCCGAAAAGCAGCAGGGATGAACAATGGACAATCAGCAGCCGAGCTCCTGGGGCGAAAGCCTGGAGAAGGTTCAACGACTAGGGTATACCACTTAAACAATGCTATGGTGTCAGGCACCTGAGAATCTAAGTTCCGCATTGCATGGTGATGAAACCCGTAGGGGATAAGGTGCCCCCGAAGTACCCGGTACCCGAAATAATTAATTGTTTCGGGTAAAGATATAGTCTGGCATTTAGTGAAAGCTAAGTGATGGTCCGCAAGCAAACCAGGCACCTCAAGCAGTTCTCCAACTGCTCAGATAAGCCAACTGAATCAAACTATTGTCGTAGCGGAGACCTCATTCTCCGCTACCTACTTTATAATAGTCCTTCCTGCCTTAGGCGTCGTATTTTATCGACTATGCCCCAATAACTGCGTCCGATATGTATTGCAATTTCCCGATCGGTAAGGCCTGACCGTTTCAAATAGATTATTCTATCTATTTCATCGCTGGTGTAGGAAATATCAGCTGTTTCTAATGGTGCAATGTTTATAAAAAAGCCGCGTGTAGCGTATCTTTGTGAGGCTGCTTGGAGCTGCCGGGCTACATCAACTTTATATGCCATTTCAGGAATCTCAAGCACATAGGGTTTTACCATATCTAAAAAACTGATCACCGCTTCCCGGCGGTTGAGTTCCAGCATATATCCGCTTCCATCGGGATGTTTTTTGGTTTTAAATGCTACCCCGAATTGAGTTAGCAGATGGTCGGCTAACAATTCGTTTTCTCTTTTGCTAAAGCTCAATGAATATAGATAAATTCTTGGAAAAAGGGTAACCCGGTTTTTATTACGGGAGCTATCAATGATCAGGCTGCCGTCGTCCATATATAGACAGGCAAGGCCGATGGGATGATTCAGAACTTGCAAGTTATCGGGGGTAAGATGCTTTTGCCCATCAGGGTAAAAAAGATGGTAAAGAGATGTAAAATAAGGATGGCTAGGAGATATGAGCTGGCCTTTGGCAGTTAGTTTAAATCCCTGTTGAGATAATTTTGCAGCTTTCCAGGCCCGATAAGGTAATTGTTCGATTGCTCCGTGTTCTCTATATCGTGCGTTTTTGCTGCGCCCATATAAAGCCAGGCTGCCATCCCCCATCAAGCTGCCCACAATGATATTTTGCTCTACGGTGCCTACATACATGGGCTTTATATTGTTTTCCCAGGCTTCCTTGCGTGCAGCGGTCAAATCTTTGTGTTGCATTGCTCGATATTCCAAGGTCTTATGTATACCGTTTCGACTGGCAATCGTCCTCAACGTACTTTCGCTAATACCAAGTTGTTGAGCAAGCTTCTTATTTTCCTCATGTGGATAACGATGGCATATGATTTCCAATAATTCTCCTCGGTTCATGTGTGTACCCCTCATTCGTAGAACGTATGTTTCATTATAACATACCTCTAAGTGGAAGGGGAGGTATTATCTAGGCACAGAACGAAACGTCTCCAATGTTCTATTTGCATTTTTTACCACTTGATGCTATAGTGATACAAATTGATACCAACTGATATCAGAGGTGATATTATGGATGCAGGTCTTTTTACTAAAATGCTTTCCGATAAAAGCCTGATGGATTTGAAAAAAATGCAATACAGATATTCAGCCGAGGCTGTGTCGGCTATGCTTTTCTTTTTAAAACAAACCATGTATAAATCTTTGCCCTTGCAGGACTTTAAGGGGGCGGCTCTGGTATACCTTGAAAATGCAGCTCAGTTGAGGATGTCTGCCTACAAGACGTTGTTTTTAATGCACAATTCGGCTGATGCCTATGGCCTGCAGGCAATGGAGGAAGAAATCCATTCCACCCTGATTATTGAGAATATCCATTCTTCCAGACAAAGCATTCGCAGAATATTGAACGGTTATGCTCCCCAGGATGAAATGGAAAATCGTATATTGGGAATGAAAAAAGGGCTGGATTTTATCAGCGACACTTTCAATAAAATAACCGAAGAAAATATTTTCAGGCTATACAGTCTGACTGTGGGTGATTTTTTAGAAGAAAATGATCGGCTGTTGCCGGGACAATTTTATCGCCATGATAATGTTTTTATTGTAGGCGGCAAGGTGGAGCATCAGGGCCTGGCACCTGAGAAAATTCCGGAACGTATGGCGCAATTGGTTAAATTCAGTGGCAGCGATACCGGTATGAATGACCTGTTGAAGGCAGGGATGATCCATTTTTATGTAGCTTATCTGCATCCCTACTTCGATGGCAACGGCAGAATGGCGCGGCTCATGCACCTGTGGTATCTGGTGCAGCAGGGTTATTCATCTGCATTGTTTATTCCCTTTTCGAGTTATATTAATAAATCGAAAAATGCATATTACAAAGCTTATACCCTAATCGAGAAGAATTACGAAATCAGCAGCCTGATTGATGTTACGCCGTTTCTGGTTTACCTGGTTGAAAACGTCTACAACCGGATGGGAGAAAAACGGAATCAGGAGCAATCTATTAGCAAGTATCAAAATGCGCTGGCTGCAGGCAAGGTTACGGAAAAGGAGAAAGATTTGTTTGAATTTGTCCTTTCGGCTTATGGCGCCAGCGAGTTTTCCACCAAGCAGTTGGAAAAGGATTTTGCCAATGCGGCCTATGCTACTATTCGTAGTTTTGTATTAAAATTCGAGGACATGGGGATCTTAAGCAGTCAGAGATACGGAAATCGTGTGAAATACAGAATTAATACTATGTAAATTGAGATGAAAGGGGGTATTTATATGGATACCGCAGCTATTGCTGCCGCTTCGGTTGACATGAAGACTTGCCAGTTGCAACAGCAGGCAGGGATTAGTGTCCTGAAGATGTCCATGGATAATGCCCGGCAGTCTGCTCAGGCGGTTATTCAGATTTTGGAGCAATCCGTAAACCCTCACCTGGGTAAGTATCTGGATGTGTTGGGCTGAGAACAAGGTGCGCGAGGGCGGTATCGGAATCTGCTGCGGCGGAGAGGCCGCAGCAGATAACAAAAGAGCAGCAGGAGAAGTCTTAAACCTCTCCTGCTGCTCTTTTAGAAACTGCTATGTCATACCACCAGATCCACCTGTTGTATGCTTCCGGCGCTGCCGTCTTCCCGTAAAAACAGGCTGGTACTTCTCAGCTGGCCCTGGGTATCATTGACCGCGTTTTTGAGTGAGAAATCCGTATTAGCGGCACCTAGATAGATGGCGCCCACTCCGGTCTGGCCTAGCGCGAGAAGGACATTGTTGCCCTGCGCATCACGGGTCCAGACGCGTAATTGTTGGAATACAGGGTCGTTTTCGTCGATCCAATTATTACCGTCCGCATCATAGGCCCGTAATTCATCGAATCCATTTCCGCTCTGCGGGCCGAAAAGTTCCTGCCCATCGTTAATGGTCCCATCCCCGTTTTTATCCAGGGCTAAAAATCCGCTTCCGGACTGTACGAAGGATATGAGGTCTTCGGAACCATCCGCGTCCAGGTCGAAGCGAAAATTACGTTCGGTCAGAGCTGCGGCCGGGCCGGCGAAATTTATAATCAAAGGATCTTGGACAGCTGCATTACCGGCCCGGATGTCGATATTTTGCTGCGATATAAATTCCCGGCTCATATTAAGCTCCATATTGATGCTTATTTCACGGCCGTCAGCCGTTTTGACTACTCCCTGAGCAGAGAAATTCATCTTTTCTCTTTCCTGATGAGTGGCACTGTAATGGTATTCCAGACCCCAGCCCTTAAACGGGGCGAAGGTTTGGCTCCGCAATCTTTCAATATCCGTGCTTTTTAAATCCTTCAGTTGAAGCAGGTGAATTTTTTGGCCGGTTAAGGCTTCCAGGAGGTATAATTATATTTGCTGCCTTAATATTCCTATGGTAGACTGAGAATGAAGGTTATTGCTTGAATCAGGGGGGGAGCACAGTGAAACTGGACCTAATCAGTTTAAAGCGAGCAATTGGCTCTATGGAAAAAGCCTTACAGATTACTGAAGGCAAATTTATTCAGCAAGATATAAGCACTGATGAAATTGAGCTGCTCAAAGCCGGTGTAATTCAAAATTTTGAAATTACCTATGAATTGTGCTGGAAGTTCATGAAGCGATGGATAGAGTCGAATGTAAGCGCAGAAGTGGTTGATGGTGTACCCAGAAAAGAATTGTTCAGATTAGCTGCGGAAAATCGTCTAATTACAGATGTTGATGAATGGATGGAATATCATCGGGCCAGAAATATTTCATCTCATATATATGATCATAAAATCTCAGATGAGGTTTACCAAATATCACAAAAATTTTCAGGGGCTGCCTCACAGTTATTAAAAAACCTGGAGATGCGAAATGATTGAAATAAGTGATGTACAATTAAATATTATTCTTGATATTTTGAATCGGCATGTTCCCAATATGAAAGTATGGGCCTTTGGTTCACGGGTTAACGGTAGGGTTAAACGCTATTCCGATTTGGATTTAGTTGTTATTGGTACGGAAAAAATGAGCATTAACAGTTTTGGAGAATTGAAGGAGGCGTTTCAGGAATCTGATCTGCCTTTTCGGGTTGATTTATTGGATTGGCATGCGATTTCGCCGGAATTTCAAGAGGTGATAAAAGAAAAGTATGAGGTATTAAAACCAGGCTTTAGTGACAATCAATAGGGATTATGTGATCGGACATTTCTTATTTCCTCCGCTAGTTTTTTTTCGAATAGAGCATGTTGGGTCTGACGAAACTTGCGGGTTTCGTAATAGCTTTTATACAGATAAGGGCATAGCTCTTGAAAATAACCTTCTTTTTCCTCATAAAGAACCCTGCCATCATTGACCACAGCTTTTTTAATAGCAAAGAAGTTTCTCATTGTGGGACAAAACGAAACATCCCCAGCATCCCGTAATAAAGGAAAATTTTTACTAAAGCAACCAGCCCTATTTAACGATAATAATACTAAAATATAATATAGCCAAGGAGGCGGAAAAGCATGCGGATAGAAGGGCAAGGTATGGCCGTTGATTACAGCTCCGCAAAAAACGAGGCAGTTTCGCAGTCGGGATTGCCCAAAGGGGGCAAAGAGGGCGGGGAGAAAAAGGTCAGGTTGGAGGATATAAAGCCGGAGTGTAAATACACGGAAAACGATTTGAGTGCAGCGACCGAAATGGTAAACAAGGCTCTAAAGATGTCGAATTATCACCTGGAATTTAAACTGCACGAGGAGAGTGGCCGCTATCAGGTCAAAGTAATAGATTCAGATTCGCAGGAAGTTATCCGCGAGATTCCTCCCGAGAATGTGTTGGAGTTCTCGGCGCAGGTGAGCCATGTGCTGAATGAAATGATTGGAGTTCTGGTAGACGAATTAGTTTGATTTAATAATGGAGAGTTTTGCATAATCAACTTTTTCCTATGATTAAGCAGTAATTTTGCGAATGTCATCCTGAGGCAAAGCCGAAGGATCTTAAAATTCTTCGCTAAGGCTCAGAATTATCACGCGGTACCCGCACCACGATAAACGAATAGTATGTCATCCTGAACGTAGTGAGGATCTTGCAGTCTCCGAGATGGAAAGATCCTTCGGCTTTGCCTCAGGATGACATAAAACCCTTTATTCATAGCAATGACAAGTGGGGCTTTGGGAATTATGCAAAACTCTCAACTGCCAGTCTGCGGTCTGGTAGTCTTTTTTTGACTATTTCGTTTATAGCAGTATTTTATTGTCCGTTACTTAACACTTATTGCGGTTATTTTAGGATATTTAAGCAAACAGAGTCGTTATTCATAAGGGGGTTATCTGTTTTGAATATGAACGCGCTAGCCTATGATCAATACAAGAAAACCAGTATAGAAACGGTATCTCCGGGCAGATTGCTGGTTATGCTCTACGATGGAGCGATTAAAAACATAGATACGGCGAAAAAAGCCATTAATGACCAGGATATTAATACTGCTCACCAGCAGTTGGTAAATGCCCAGGATATAATAACGGAACTGATCTGTACACTGAATATGGACTATGAAATAGCCCATAGCCTTTACAGTTTATATGAATATATGCAGCACCAGCTGGCCCAGGCCAATTTAAAAAAAGATGTGCACATCCTGGATGAAGTCAGGACCTTTTTGGTGGAATTGCGCAACACCTGGGAAGAAGCGGCCAAAAAGGCGGGGGCGAAGGACAAGCCGGCTGTCGTTGCCGGCGGCCTGAGTATAAAGGGTTAGAACATGAAATCGTCATTAACCGGACTAATGCCGGTACTGGATGAAAAATTAAAGCTGTTTAAGGAAATGTTACAATTATCGCAGGAGCAGGTCGCTTTATTACAGGCGGAACAGGTGGATGAAGATGCCATAAAACGTCTGACTGAAATGATCGCCAGTCGGCAGGATCTGATGAACCGAATCGATCATTTAAGCCATTCTATAAATGACTTGAAAAAAGCGGCCGCAATTGAACCTAACAGTTCCGGAAGCCGGGCCGGTGAGCCGGGACAGGATGAAGAATATATAAGCAAACTTAACGATATACGAAGTATCATTAACCAGATTCAGATTAATGATAGCAAGTGTCAGCGAAAAGCCCGGGAAGTACTCCGGCAAATGGGAGATAAAATCGGTTCGACCCGTCAGACTAAAAAGGCCTTTCAAGCTTACACCCATTCTAATGTATCTAATGAAGCCTGGTTTTTTGACACCAAAAAGTAAGCCGACCCAGTTTATCCCTGCAAAGGCTTATTGCAGTTAGGGTGGCAATTATGTAAAATTATAGAAAAAGAAACTTGGAGCCTGAAGTGAAAGGATGGTTTTATGGTTGACAATCAAAAGGTGGCCCGGGATATAATGATATTGCTGCAAACGATTGAGGAAGGCATGGAGCATATTAATAACCGCATCCAGGAGGAAAATGTGCTCGCTACTTCATATTTTTTTGATGACATCGTCAGTGCCATAACGTCAATAGTTAGATCATTGCAGCCGATTCTTCCCCATCTGGGTGAAAACCGGGTATTAACACAGTCGGAGCAGTTGATTGCGGCCATGGAAGAAATGACGTCAGGTTATGAACAAGAGGATGAAGCTAAAACAATAAGGGCACTGCAGGAGCTGATGCCGGCTTTTAAAGCGTGGCAGGGCGAGTTAAACAGATGCCTCATTTTATATACTTCCTGCTAAAAATTTAACCGGAAATGACCTGGTATTATCAGGCTGAGTTCATTAGAAGAGATGTTGCAGTTTAAATGGGAATTTCCCATATGGAGAAAGTAAAGAAGGAATAGAATTGTCGATAACAACACTCAACCATATTATTAACAATTTTGACCTTCAGGCCAGGTTATATGGCAAAATGGCCGAACTGGCACGTGTTCAGCTGGAGAACCTGAAGGACCGGTCCTACTCTGCCTGCATAGACGAGGTCAACCGTATACTGGCCGAAAGAAAGGCTATAATGATCGAACTCATCCCCCTCAACGAGGAAAATAAAAAATTGCAGAGGGATGTCCGGGGCGAATTACGAATAGAAAGTTTCAGTATCAAAAACCTAAAAGGCAAAATAGGGGAAGATGAATTAACCCGCTTAAAAGTTGCCATAAATGTGGTGCAGAAATTTTTAAAGGCCATCGACCAGGCTGACCGCGAAAGCGAAGCGATCATGCGGCGTAACGCATCCGGTAAAGCGGCTGGAAAAACTGCCACCAGCCAACAGGCCGCCAAAGCCTACATCCAGGCGAAGCAGCAAGGCAAATTAAACTAAAGAACCTGACCTAGGACGGTCCCGGCTAATCTAGTTTGTGAAGAGAAGCCCAAAAAGACCATATAACGGCTTATTCTATACAAAAATGGTAATAACATGCTCAGATTTCTTGCTATTTATTTTCTTACAGTTTATAATTGCACTAGTGGTTATAGAAGCTTTTCGGAGTGAATCTGCTTCAGGCCAAATTCATTAAAGTGAGGGATCTTTTAAAGATGTTCGAAGACAAAACATTAATTTGCCAGGACTGTGGAAATGAATTCGTATTTACTGCTGGCGAGCAAGAATTCTACCATGAAAAGGGTTTTGAGAACGAACCCAAACGTTGCAAGGATTGCAGACAGAACCGCCGCAGCCACAGTGGCAATCGTGCACCGCGCGAAATGTATACTGCTGTTTGTGCCGAGTGCGGTGCTGAGACTCAGGTTCCCTTTAAACCGGTTGAAGGAAGACCTGTTTATTGCTTAGAATGCTATCAAAAACAAAAAGAAGCCGCTTACTAAACTAAGCATTACCGCCGGGCTTTTCCAAGCCCGGTTTTTTATTTTCTGCAAGCAAACAAAGCAAACAGAGGGACGTTCTTTTCGTTGGCTGACAAGGGACCGTCGGTCCCTTGTCAGCCAACGAAAAGAACGTCCCTCTGTTTGCTCCTAAATTAATTTAAGGTGAAGGATTTTATTTTTTTGGCGTAGAATAATATATATAACAACAGGGAAAGGAGTGATCCCATGCGATTTGATATTCGTGGAAAAAACATCGAACTGACAGATGCTTTGAAGGATTACACGACCAAGAGGCTTTCCAAGTTGGGAAAATACATTGAAAATGTAAAGGAGGCACAGGTAGCTCTCTCAGTAGAAGGAGAAGGGCATAAAGTTGAGGTTACTATTCCCCTGAATGGCATGATCCTGAGAGGAGAGGAAGTATCCGAAGATATGTATTCCTCTATTGATCTGGTGGAGGAGAAACTGGAAAAACAGATTGAAAAATATAGGACCCGGCTGTACCACAACAACCGGGGGGCCGGTCTTAAGAAGAGCGCTTTTAATGACAAAAATACTATTAATGATAAAGAAGATGCATTCAAAGTTGTAAGGACCAAACGTTTCGCCCTGAAACCGATGGACGAAGAAGAGGCTATTATGCAGATGAATTTGCTGGGACACAATTTCTTCGTTTTCTTTAATGCCAAAGATGAAGAGGTCAATGTGGTCTATCGGCGCAAGGATGGAAATTATGGCCTAATCGAACCAAATTTCGATTAGTTGAAGTGAGAACATAAAAGATGTTAGTATTAGATTGAATATTTTTAAAGATTATGAGGAGCCTTATGGTTCCTCTTTTTTTGAAGAGAGGTAGATAAAATGATAACCGATATATTGAAGAAAATGTTGGATGATGATGTCAAGATAGTGAAGAAACTGAGCCGGAAGGTAGAAGAAATCAATGCGCTGGAGCCCGATATGAAAGCTCTGGCCGATGCCGATTTCCCTGTTAAAACAGCAGAATTTAAGGAAAGATTAAAGAATGGTGAAGAACTGGACGATATATTACCAGAGGCCTTTGCACTGGTGCGGGAAGCGTCGTTCCGTACCTTGGGCATGAGGCATTTTGATGTCCAGTTAATCGGCGGCATGGTTCTGCATGAAGGCCGCATTGCTGAGATGAAGACCGGTGAAGGTAAAACCCTGGTTGCCACCCTGCCGGCTTATCTGAACGCTCTGGACGGAAAAGGAGTTCACATCGTAACCGTGAACGATTATCTGGCCAGTCGTGACTCGGGCTGGATGCGGCCGGTATATGAGATGTGCGGCCTTTCCGTGGGCCTGGTAGTGCATGGATTGACCTATGTGGATAGAAGAGAAGCTTACAACTGTGACATCACCTATGGGACCAATAATGAACTTGGTTTCGATTACCTGCGGGACAACATGGTGGTAGCATCAGACAACATGGTGCAGCGGGATTTAAACTATGCTATCGTCGACGAAGTTGACTCGATTTTGATAGACGAAGCCCGTACACCATTGATAATATCCGGCGAGGGCGACAAACCCACCAGCCTTTATTATCAGATAGCCAAATTCATACCCAAACTGGAAAATGAGACTGATTACAAAGTAGATGAAAAGGCTAATCTGGTTACTCTTACCGAAGAAGGCGTAAGAAAGGTGGAAAAATATTTTGCCGTTCCTAATCTTTCCGAGAATATGGAACTGGCTCACCATGTTAACCAGGGTTTAAGAGCTCATTGTCTGATGAACAGGGACCGCGACTATGTGGTCAAGGATGACCAGGTTATCATCGTAGATGAATTTACCGGCCGTCTGATGTTGGGAAGACGCTACAGTGATGGACTGCACCAGGCCATAGAAGCCAAAGAAGGGGTCAAAATTGAGAAGGAATCGCAGACCCTGGCTACCATCACTTTCCAGAATTATTTCCGCATGTATAACAAACTGGCCGGTATGACTGGTACGGCTAAAACCGAAGAAGAAGAGTTTCGTAAGATTTACGGCATGGATGTGGTGGCTATCCCGACCCATATGCCTATGGTCAGAATGGACAACCCCGACTTTGTCTACCGCACCGAAGAAGGCAAATTCAATGCGGTGGTTGAGGACATTACAGACAGGCACCGCAAGGGGCAGCCGGTTCTGGTAGGTACCATATCAATTGAAAAATCAGAGCTTTTAAGTTCCATGCTTACGAAACGTGGTATCAAACATGAGGTCTTAAACGCCAAGTATCACGAAAAAGAAGCCCAGATCATTGCTCAGGCGGGGCAGAAGGGTGCACTGACCATTGCTACCAACATGGCCGGCAGAGGTACCGACATAGTCCTGGGTGAAGGAGTACAGGAACTGGGCGGACTCTATGTACTGGGTACCGAAAGGCATGAGGCCAGGCGTATCGACAATCAGCTGCGCGGACGTTCCGGCCGTCAGGGGGATAATGGTGAATCCCGTTTTTATGTCTCCATCGAAGACGATTTGATGCGGTTATTTGGTTCCTCCAATATTGAAGGCTTAATGGATCGTCTGGGTATGGACGACTCGATGCCGATTGAAAACAAGATGATTTCCAAGGCCATCGAAAATGCACAGAAAAAAGTGGAAGCCCGTAACTTCAGTATCCGTAAAAATGTTCTGGAATACGATGATGTTATCAACCAGCAGCGGGAGGTTATGTACGGGGAACGCAAAAAGGTGCTTGATGACCAGGATCTGAAAGAAACCGTTATCAGTATGATGGATGATGTGGTCGACCAGGTGGTCAACAGCTATGCGGGCGAAGTCAAATATTCAGATGACTGGGATTTACCGGGCCTGCTGAATTATATCGACCAGCATATAATTCCTGATCCTGATTTCGAGGTCGAAGACTTGAAAGGCATGACCCGCGATGAGTGCAAAGAAATGTTGCTGGAACGTACTCATGCTTTATACGAAGCCCGGGAACAGGAACTGGGCAGCGAGACCATGCGGGAACTGGAAAAGGCTATCCTGTTAAGGATCATAGATGATAAATGGATGGACCATATTGATGCTATGGACCAGTTGCGCAATGGTATTTCACTGCGCGCATACGCCCAGCGCGATCCCCTTATCGAGTATAAATTCGAGGCTTATGAAGCCTTCCAGGGTATGATTTACAGCATCAAAGAAGATGTTACCAGGTATATCCCGCGGGTCAAGATAGTACAGCAGCCGGAGGAGAGAAAGATGTTCGAAAACCAGGGTGAAGAAGCGGTGAAAGAACCGGTTCACGTTGGCGCAAAAATAGGCAGAAATGATCCGTGCCCATGCGGCAGCGGCAAAAAATACAAAAAATGTTGCGGGAGAGGGGTTAATTAATGGATCTTGCGACTCTGCTGGGTCTCTTAATCGGATTTGGCGGACTTATAGGCGGCTTCCTGCTGGAAGGCGGGGGGCTGGGCATGTTGTGGGTAGAGACCGCTTTTATCATAGTTTTTGGCGGAACTATCGGTGTTACAATTTTAGGTTTCACTATGACGGAATTAAAAGCAGTTCCGTACTTTTGCAAAGTAGTTTTCACAGATAAAAAAGTAAATTATATGGAAGTCCTGAATATTTTGGTTGATACCGCAGATAAAGCCAGACGTGAGGGCCTGCTCAGTCTGGAGAGTCAGTTGGCTGAAATCGACAACCAGTTCCTGGGCCGGGGGCTGCAACTGGTAATTGACGGCACCGATCCGGATTTGACCCGCAATATGCTGGAAATGGAAATAGAGGCCTTTGAAACCAAAGAAAAGGTAGGTTACGAATTCTTCATGGCAGCCGGCGGCTTTGCTCCTACTATGGGAATAATCGGAACGGTCATGGGACTGGTTAATGTGTTAAGCAACATGTCGACCCCGGATGAACTGGCGGGGGCCATAGCGGTAGCCTTTTTGGCCACCTTATATGGCATATCTCTTGCCAATGTCATCTGCATTCCTTTTGCTAATAAAATTAAGCTTAAAACCGGCAAAAGTGTGCTCCTGATGGAGCTGATTCTGGAAGGAATATTATCCATCCAGGCAGGTGAGAATCCCCGGGTCATAAAAGAAAAACTGATGACTTTCCTGCCCCCCGAAAGCCGGGAAGTGGCAGTGGAAGAGGAACAGCCGGTTGGGATGTGATTAAATGGCCAGGCGCAGAAAGAAAAAGGAACCTGAAGAAAAAGGAGCCGGAATGGAACGCTGGCTTCTCACTTATTCTGATTTAATAACCCTGCTTATGGCCTTTTTTATTCTTATGTATGCCATGAGTCAGGTCGATGTTCAGAAGTACTCAGCTGTAGCCAATTCCTTAAGTCTGGTCCTGACCGGACAGGCCATGTCGGTTCTGGAAACCCAGGGCCCATCGTTGGCAGAAGGGATCTCCGGCCAGCAAGTAAAGGAAGGACCTGGTCCTTCGGCTCAGGAACAGGGTCAACTGGATGAGGTCAGAAAACAGATAGCCGAATTTATCAAAGCCGAGGAGGCTCAGGCGCAAGCGCAGAATCCAGGTGCGGCCGGGACTACTACCAGGCTGAGTGACAGCATAGTAATTATGGAACAGGAACGGGGATTGGTGATAAGTTTTAAGGACACCCTGCTCTTTGCCAGCGGGTCTGATGAACTGGCCCCGGGCGCAAACGGCATCATAACCAAGGTGGGCAGTGCCTTAAAAGGCATTCCTAATTACATAAGAGTAGAAGGCCATACCGACAATCTCCCCATTCATACGGGTAAATTTCCGTCCAACTGGGAACTGTCGGCCTTACGAGCTACCAATGTGGTGCGTGTGCTGCAGACCGGTGCCGGCATTCCGCCGAATAGGCTGTCCGTAAGCGGATACGGTGAATATAGGCCCCTGGTGGAAAATAGTGATAATCTCAGCCGTTCCATGAACCGGCGGGTGGATATAGTCATATTAAAGAAAAAATACGACTATTTCGAACCTTCTTCCACCCCATAAGAGCAAACAGAGGGACGTTCTTTTTGTTGGCTGACAAAGGGACCGCCGAGTCAGCCAACAAAAAGAACGTCCCTCTGTTTGCTCCTTGTTTGCTTGTGTACTCGGTCTTTTACGTGGTATCATAAGCCATGTAAAATTAATAAAGGGGTGAGACAATGCTGGAGGATCCCAGAAGGGCAGTTTTAGATATAATCCACAGAATTGATGAAATGAGGGTGTCTCTTTGACATCGATAACCGACAAAAAGAGATAGAAATCTTACAGTTAAAAACTTTGCGGGAAGATTTCTGGAATGACAACCAGGAAGCGCAAACCATTTTAAAAAACATAAGCACCTTACAGGAGCCAGTCGATAAATTCCATCAGTTTTGGCAGGAAGCCAACTATCTCAACGATATGCTGGATATGGCCGAAAACGAAAATGAACCGGAATTACTGGCCGATACCGTGAGGGAACTGGAGACCCTGTTGAAAGAATTCCGCGAATTCGAAATGGAAATATTATTTTCCGGACCACATGATGCGCAGGACGCTATTGTGGCCATGCACGCCGGAGCAGGAGGCACCGAAGCCCAGGATTGGGTACAGATGCTTTTGCGCATGTATACCAGATGGTGTGAAAGCAATGGCTACCGCCTGGAGATTCTGGATTTTCTGGACGGTGATGAAGCCGGCATTAAAAGTGTTACCTTCATGGTGCATGGGAAATTTGCCTACGGTAAACTAAGATGTGAACAGGGCGTACATCGCCTCATCCGCATATCTCCTTTTGATGCTTCCGGGCGCAGGCATACATCATTTGCCTCCCTGTCAGTAATGCCCGACATCGAAGCCGACATGGAGGTAGTCATAAATCCCGATGATTTGAAAATCGACACCTACCGTTCCAGCGGTGCCGGCGGTCAGCACATCAATAAAACCGATTCAGCCGTAAGAATCACGCACATTCCTACCGGTATAGTGGTGCAGTGCCAGAATGAACGCTCCCAGCATTCCAACCGGGCTACAGCTATGAAAGTACTGCAGGCCAAGTTATTTGAATTGAAGCAGATGGAGCAGGAGGATAATGCCCAGAAACTTAAGGGAGAATATAAAGAGATAGCTTGGGGCAGTCAGATCAGAACCTATACTCTTAATCCCTTCACCCTGGTCAAAGACCACCGCACCAGCGTAGAAGTCGGCAACGCCCAAGCCGTCCTCGACGGCGACATCGACGAATTTATCTACGCCTACCTGCACCAGAAGGGGAAATAAAACCGTAGTCCGGTCTACAGGGCGGAGCCCTTCACCCTAAGGGCACAACTGATGTTCCCTCCGGTCACTATTAAGGACGCAGGCCGGTGTAGGGAATAGCATGGGGAAACGAACACCCGGCCCTGAGGCCCACTCCTGACGTCGGGGCCGTAGGGCCTGCTACGGGGGTAAGGAGTAAAACCGTAGTCCGGTCTACAGGGCGGAGCCCTTCAGGCCGGTGCAATAGCATGGGGAAACGAACACCCGGCCCTGAGGCCCACTCCTGACGTCGGGGCCGTAGGGCCTGCTACGGGGATAAGGAGTAAAACCGTAGTCCGGTCTACAGGGCGGAGCCCTTCAGGCCGGTGCAGGAGATGCCTGGGGAAATACATTTTTGCCATATAGTTTTTAAAAATTCAGTATTAATCATAAAAAAAATCAGTGTCCTTCCGTTTTGAATCAAAATCCGCGTTGAATTTAGGAGGTAAAATTGAGAGAGATTAATGAAGCTGCGGTGGCAGCAGTGTCGGCCCAGGCACTTTCAATCCGTAGAGATATTATTACTATGCTGGGCAAGTCAGGGTCCGGGCATACCGGTGGTTCCCTTTCGGCGGCCGATATTGTGGCCAGTCTTTATTTCTGGGAAATGAACGTTGACGCGGCCAACCCGAAATGGGATGAACGCGATCGTTTTGTGCTGAGCAAAGGTCATGCGGCACCAGTTTTATATGCCGCACTGGCCCAAAAAGGTTTCTTCCCGGCGGAAAAATTAGAGACTTTGCGCCAGTTAGGCAGCCCTTTGCAGGGACATCCCGATATGCGTAAACTGGCCGGCGTGGAAGCATGTACAGGCTCACTGGGTCAGGGCATATCCTGGGCCGTGGGCATGGCTCTGGCGGGAAAAATGGATCAGCGTAATTACCGGGTATACAGCCTGTTAGGCGACGGTGAGATCGAAGAAGGCATGGTATGGGAAGCGACTATGGCGGCAGCCCATTATAAATTGGACAATCTGGTGGCCATCGTAGACCACAACGGCCTGCAGATAGACGGACCGGTGGCGGAGGTTATGTCACCGGAACCGGTTGATGCGAAATTTAAGGCATTTGGCTGGGAAACCATCAATATCGACGGTCATGATTACCAACAAATTATGCAAGCCCTGCAGACCGCCCGTGCAACCAAAGGAAAACCTACGATGATAGTGGCAAAGACCATCAAAGGCAAAGGCTGTTCCTTCATGGAAAACCGGGTCGAATGGCACGGCACCGCCCCCAACCCTGAACAAACAAAACAAGCATTGGCTGAATTGGTGTAAATGCAGCGACCGGCCCTGAAGCCCGCTCCTGACGTCGGGGCTGTAGGGCCTGCTGCGGGGGATAAAGAAACCGTAGTCCGGTCTACAGGGCGGCAGCCCTTCAGGCCGGTGGATAGCATAGCATGGGAAATGAGCGACCGGCTCTGAAGCCCGCTCCTAACGTCGGGGCTGTAGGGCCTGCTACGGGGGATAAAGAAACCGTAGGCCGGTCTACAGGGCGATAGCCCTTCAGGCCGGTGCAGCGAAAAGCATAGAAATACTTAGCTTTAAGGAGGAAGTCACTTTGGAGAAGATAGCGACCAGGGAGGCTTATGGCAAAGCCTTGGTGGAACTGGGACAGGCACATGGTGATGTAGTGGTAATGGATGCCGATCTGTCCAAGTCGACCAAGACGGCGGATTTCGCCAAAGCTTTTCCCGAGCGATTCATAAATGCCGGTATAGCTGAACAGAACATGATAGGAATGGCAGCCGGACTGGCGGCAGCCGGAAAGACCGTTTATGCCAGTTCCTTTGCCATATTTGCCGCCGGGAGGGCATTTGAACAGGTACGTAATTCATTGGCCTACGGCAAACTCAATGTCAAAGTATGTGCCACCCATGCCGGCATCACGGTGGGCGAAGATGGAGGCTCTCACCAGGCCATAGAAGATATAGCCATCATGCGCAGCATTCCCAATATGCGCGTGATAGTACCGGCCGATGGACCCTCAGCCCGTCAGGCCGTCTTAAAACTTTACGGACAGGAGGGACCGGCTTATCTCAGACTGGGCCGCTCATCTGTGCCGGTCATATACGATCCGGATTTTGACTTCACCATTGGGAAAGGCATCGAACTGCGGCCGGGAACTGATGCCACCCTTATCGCCTGTGGCATAATGGTAGCCAAATGCCTGGAGGCGGCGAAGGTGCTGGCCGGTGAAGGCATAGAAGTCTCCGTGGTTGATATGCATACCATAAAGCCGTTGGATACCGAACTGGTGATCAGGAAGGCCAAGGAGACCGGAGCTATTCTTACCGCTGAGGAACATAATATAATCGGCGGGCTGGGCAGCGCGGTGTGCGAAGCCGTAAGTGCCGGTGCACCGGTACCGGTCCTGCGTATGGGAATCAACGACACATTCGGACAATCCGGCTCCCCCGATGATTTGCTGCAACATTATGGACTCACAGTTGACCAGATTATCCATAATGTTAGGATTTTACTAAAAAAGAAACAACATTAAAGAGGATTTAGCGGACTTTTTGTAGAACCACCTCATGCAGGTGGTTTTTTTTATTTTTGGAGGTCATTTATGCTAGTTCAAATTTACAACATCTCCAAAGTGTACCCTAATGGGGTAAAAGCATTGGATGATATTTCACTGAAAATAGATCAGGGCGAATTTATTTTTTTGATGGGCCAGAGCGGGGCCGGTAAATCCACTCTTATAAAAATGCTCTTTCGGGAGGAACTTCCCAGCCGGGGGCAGATATTTATTGCCTCACGCAGTGTGGTGAGGATGAAGCGCAGCGAAATTCCCAGTCTGCGCCGCAATATGGGGATAGTATTTCAGGATTTTAAGCTGTTGGAAAATAAGACCGTAGGTGAAAATGTAGCATTTGCCATGGAAGTGGTGGGTGCCGGTTCGCGCGCCATCAAAACCAGGGTGGCAGAAGTTGTCGAAATGGTTGGATTGAAAGGACGGGAACATTCTTTTCCCGGTGAATTATCAGGAGGAGAACAACAGCGGGTTGGAATTGCCCGGGCTATCGTAAACCGGCCTTTGGTATTGATTGCCGATGAACCGACCGGCAACCTGGATATGGATACATCACTGGGCATCATGGATCTGCTTTATAATATTAATCACAAAGGGACGACCGTTATAATGGCGACTCATGCTCGCGAACTGGTCAAACTGGGGCGCAAACGGGTTTTGGTTTTAGATCAGGGACGCATCGTCAATGATTTCCGGCCCGGGGAGTTTGAAGCATGAGACCACGAAATGCAGCATACTACATGCGGGAAGCCTTTCAATCCATCAAACGCAATCGAATTCTGACCATTGCTACTGTTTCCACGGTGGCCATTTGTATATTGATTCTGGGTATGGCGGTACTTACAACTATAAACGCCGGGAGGTTTATTAACCAGCTTGAATCAGATGTGGAAATCGTTGCTTACCTGGATAAGTCATTGGATAAAGCAGAAGTTGCCGACATCAAAAGCCAGATCGAGGACCTATCGCAGGTAAAAGCGGTACGATATGTGTCAAAGGACGAAGCTCTGAAGCGTTTACAGAAGAAATTCGGTGAAAGCGAATACAGCCTTAAAGATACCTTTAAGAAAAACCCTTTGCCGGCTACTTATGAAGTACAGGCCGGGAACCCTCATGATGTTCCCCAACTGGCCGCCAAGGTGGCCAAAATTGAGGGAGTGTACAAAGTCAATTACGGCCGTGGCGTGGTGGAGAGACTTTTTAAAGTTACCAAATGGATTCGCACCATTGGGATAGCCATTATTGTACTGCTGGCTTTTGGAGCCGTGTTCCTGATAGCGACCACCATTCGCCTGGCTATTTTCTCCCGGCGCAAACAAATATATCTTATGAAACTGATCGGAGCGACCGACTGGTTCGTGCGCTGGCCTTTCTTTATTGAAGGGATAGTAATTGGTCTCCTGGGAGCACTGGTAGCGATAGGCATATTGGCACTGGGCTATTCATCACTGCTTAATAATATGGATAAAGCATTGTTCTTCATTCCCCTGGTGGCCAGTTCTGCCGCTCTTTTACGCATCTATCTGGGTTTGATCGTGACCGGAGCATTTTTGGGAATCCTCGGTACCTGGATATCCCTTAACCGCTTCCTTGATGTGTAGGAGCTTAAGTTGATTGGTTCGGAAATATCCATAAGCCTGCCTTTCGGGGCGGTGTACAGCGTTTAACAGGGAGGGTTTGTTTTGAAAAAGCACAAAATGGTGTTGCTGGCCATACTATCTATATTTATGCTGGGAATCATATTTCCGGCCTATGCCGATCAAAAACAGCAGCAGTTACAGGAAGTAAACCGCCAGATTCAGCAACAAAAGGCGAATCTGAATTCCACTAAGAAAAAAGAAACGGACATAATGAGTCAGTTGAACAACATCGAAAAAAGTATGTCTCAGACTCAAAATGAGATTGACGCCACCAATGACCGTATTGCGTATCTCGAACATAATATCCAGACCACCCAAAAGAATATTGATAAACAGCAGAAAGATCTGGATGAACAGACCGAAACGCTGGGCGACAGGCTGGTTGAGATTTACGAAACCGGTGATACCTCTTATCTGGAAGTATTGCTTTCCGCCGAAGACCTTAAAGATTTCATCACCCGCTATGATATGCTGGGCAGCATCGTCGAGCAGGATGTTGATTTGATAAAGACCATCAACAAGCAGAAAAAGGAACTGGCACTTAAAAAGAGTGAATTGGAAGTAAAACAAAGGGAACTGGTCAGCGTCCGGGAAAGTCAGGAAAGCCAAAAAGCAACCCTGGCCGCACAGAAAGGCGAGAAACAAGAGGTATTAGGGAGTGTTCAAAAGGAAAAATCCCAGTATGCCAAGGCTCTGGCTGCGTTGGAGCAGTCCTCCCGCGAAATTGAGGCCATGATCCGGCGCGAACAGGGAGGAGGCGGCGGCCCGGCACTCGGCAGCGGAACCTATACCTGGCCTGCACCGGGCTATAGTACCATTACATCATCTTATGGCATGCGCTACCACCCAATCTTAAAAGTCCGCAAATTACATTCCGGAATGGATATAGGCGCACCTTCAGGTGCCAACATCGTTGCGGCTGATGCGGGTAAAGTTATATATAGCGGCTGGATGACAGGATATGGCAATACAGTGGTAATTGACCACGGGGCCGGCAAGTCGACTTTATATGGGCACCAGTCCCGCATACTGGTTTCCAACGGACAGACCGTCAGCAAAGGGCAGATAATCGGCAAAGTAGGCAGCACCGGCTGGAGCACCGGTGCCCACCTGCACTTCGAAGTCCGGGTCAACGGCTCCCCGGTAAACCCGGCGGGGTATTTATAAATCGGAGCCAATTAAACCCTGATTTTTTCTATTGAGGATATACGAAGAATAGTTATATTCGATTTGCATTAGCCGCGAATTAATTCGCGGCTATTCTTGTAAGGTTTTCTCCCCTAACAATTTGTGTAAGTTTCTAGATTGATGTAACATATTACTGTTAGTTGCAAAATAATAATAGTGTATGGTGGTGAAGGTTTGAGAGACAAAGGTTGGTTTAAAGGACTTAATATATTCTTTTCCGTACTGGGAATAATGGCTTTTCTGGGGGTGGCAGCACTTTTGATCGCCAATGCATCCGGGGTGGGGACATTTTTAAGTGTGGCCGGATTAGTCAAAACCCAGTCGCTTTACGAATTCGACAGCAATAAAGCCCTGGAAGGGGCCACGGCCGGTATCGTGGATGTACTGGATGACCCCTATTCCAAATACCTGAACAATAAAGAATGGGCTGATTTAAAATCCAAACTGGAGGCCGAGTTCGGCGGTATCGGAATATATATTGTACAGGACAAAGAAAAAAAACTGAGAGTAGTGGCACCTATCAAAGGCACTCCGGCGGAGCGGGCAGGTCTGGAACAGGGTGATATAATCATTTCCGTTAATGGTGAAAGCACCGCCGCCATGAGCCAGGACGATGCCGTTCATCTGATGCGGGGGGATCCCGGAACCCAGGTCATACTCGGTATCTACCGTGAATCCGAGAGCCGCGAAATCGAATTTAAAATAGTACGGGAAATAATAAATGTACCTTCGGTGGAAGATAAAGTACTGGAACAGGACCCCCGTATAGGCTACATTTCACTTAATCAGTTCCATGCCCGTTCCGCCCGGGAGATGACTCAGAGCGTGAACCGGCTGGCGGAGAAGAATGTCAAAGGCCTTATACTCGATTTACGCGATAATGGCGGCGGCGATTTTGAGGCCTCCATCGCTATCGCAGGCATATTCCTGGATAATAAAGTAGTAGTGAGTGTAGCAGACGCCCGGGGCAACAAAACGGTCGATCGTTCCTCCAAAGGCAGTATTAAAATACCGCTGGTGGTACTGGTTAACAATAATAGTGCCAGCGCTTCCGAAATCCTCGCGGGAGCATTGCGTGATAACAAACGGGCGGTGCTGGTGGGCGAGCAGACTTATGGCAAAGGGGTGGTTCAAACCATCTATCCCTTGCGCAACGGCGGCGCCCTGAAGCTTACCACCCAGGAATATTTTACTCCGAATGGAACCGACATCAATAAGATCGGCATCCACCCTGATTATGTAGTCCAAAATAAGGCCGGGGAAGATAAAGACGCACAGCTGGAAAAAGCCATAACAGTCCTGCAGGGTCGGTTTTAGAAATTCAACACAGAAGGACACTGATTAACTATGATTAACACAGATTTTTTTAAAACAGACGCAGGGAAAGATAATCGGAAACCCCTGAGAGTTTTGCATAATTCCCAAAAACCCATTTGTCATTGCTATGAATAAAGGGTTTTATGTCATCCTGAGGCGAAGCCGAAGGATCTTTCCATCCCGGAGACTGCAAGATCCTTCACTACGTTCAGGATGACATTCGCAAAGCTACTGCTTAATCATAGGAAAAAGTAATTATGTAAAACTCTCACCTAACTAGGAATGCGGTAACGCAACACATATTTCCATAAATGGTTGTGCCTCAGGACATGGGGGTTAATAAATGCAGGGAGGATTTAGTTTTCGTCCCAAAGCCAAAAAGAAAAATTAACATCTATAGCGGCGGTTTCAGCCTCCGCCGCCTTTCACCAATATATCTTAAAAGTTTTAAAAGCACAGGAGTGGGTGAAGAATGTTCTTGCAGGTCCTGACATATATGGGGCGGGTTTTCGTGCAAACATTTACTTCGCCCCTTTTTCTCTTCATTTACCTGGGTCTGGTTTTGCTGGTGGCCTGGCAATACCAGCGCTTATATCGTATGTCTGAAAGCATGGTCAATCTAAAAATGCCATCCTATCTAAGGCCCACCCTGATTTCCAGTCTGCTCGGACTGATAGGGGCCATGGCCGGCAGTATTTTGTTGGTTTTCATTGGTATCGATCTGGGCAGCATAGCTATCCTGCCGCTGTGGGTGGTAGCACTGCTCTTGATGCTGATCAATCCCCGCTTTCTATGTTTTGCCTATGCCGGCGGGGTCTTGGCCTTAACCAGTCTGCTGACCGGTTATCCCCCGATGAGCATAACCGCTTTGCTGGGTCTGGTCGGGGTTCTGCACATGGTCGAAAGTCTGCTCATATTATTAAACGGACACCTTAATCCGGTACCGGTATATGTTATGGTCGATCAAGGTTTGCGCGGCGGTTTTAATCTGCAGAACTTTTGGCCTTTGCCTCTGGTAGCACTCGCCAGCACCGGAATCATAGGCAATGCCAACACTGTCAATATGCCTGATTGGTGGCCTTTATTGAAGGACACAGCCTTCTCGGCCAATGTTCATTACGCGTTGGTACCTATCCTGGCGGTCCTGGGTTATGGGGAAATAAGCACCACCCGCACACCGGCGCAGGCGGCTCGGCGTTCTGCGGTTCACCTCTTCATTTTCAGCCTCGTTCTGCTGGGGCTTACCGTACTGGCGTCACATTATCCGCCTTTTCTATATATCAGTGCTATTTTCAGTCCGGCCGGGCATGAATTGGTCATATGGCTGGGCCTGCGCGCTGAAAAAAATCGGGTTCCCATCTATGTCAAAGCACCGGCCGGTGTTATGGTGCTGGATGTGGTTCCCGGTACTCCCGCGGCTCACAGCGGCCTGGTCTCCCGGGATATAGTGGTGGGGCTGAATGGTCAGGAACATAATGATTTCTATAGTTTAAAAATCGACCTCGTCATGAATTACGGCCCGGCTCATTTAAATATTGTTCGGGCTGGAAAAAACATGAAACTGACTTATTATAGCCGCCCGGGCGAGGAACCCGGCATTATCCCTTCCCCTCATCCTGATTCCCGCAATTTTCTGCTGGAAAATGATGACCGCGTCTTCATCTTCTTCCGCCATCTCTGGAACCGGCTCCAAAAATTCACACTTCACCACTAAAATGCATACATTACTAAGAGAAACAAAAACCGTAGGCCGGTGCCATGATGTCATCCTGAACGAAGTGAAGGATCTTCCTGCCTCTGAGGTGGAAAGATTCTTCACTATCGTTCAGAATGACAGAATGCAGGCCGGTGCAGAGGAAAACATGGGGAAATCTCCATCGGCCCTGAGGCCCGCTCCTGACGTCGGGGCCGTAGGGCCTGCTACGGTGGTAATGAGCCCAAAACCGTAGTCCGGTCTACAGGGCAGCGCCCTTCACCCATAGGGCACAACTGATGTTCGCGTCCGCTCACAATTAAGGACGCAGGCCGGTGCACAGCATAACATGGGAAAATCCACGATACCGAACATGGAGGTGTATATATGAACAGTAAAGGAACATTGCGGTATGTATTTGCCAGCAGCCATACCAGCCAGGGGTTTCATACTTTTATCCCCGAGCTCATCGCGGGCCTGCCCCGGGTTTATATCTTGAAAGGAGCGGCCGGGTCGGGCAAATCCACCTTTATCAGGCTTCTGGGTGAAGCATTGTATGAACAGGGATATGAGGTGGAATTCTGGGTCTCGGCTACCGATGGCATTTCCCTTGATGGCGTATACCTGCCCCAATTGCAGGCCGCCGTTGTAAACGGCAGTCTCCCCACTCCGGTAGATCCCGAATACCCCGGCTCCCAGGCTGAAATAATCAATCTGGGAGAATACTGGGATAAAGCAGCCATTGATGACCACCGTCATAATATTGTAAACCAGGTGGAAACCTACCAGCGCCACCATATCCAGGCTATTAGCCACTTAAAGGTTGCCTCCCGCTTAAAGGAAGAAGTCAAAAAGACGGCGGCCAGCCGCCTTAATCTGAAAAAAATCAGCCAATTGGTGGAAAAATTGGCGGGCGAGATTATGGAAAACCAGGCCGCCGAAAAGCATTATTTTGCCAGTGTAGTTACCACTGAAGGAATGATAAACTATTTAGATCAGATAAGTACTGATTGCCGCCGGCGTTATATTTTCAAAGGCCCTACCGGCAGCGGCAAATCCACCGTCATCCGCGAAGTAGCCGAACGGGCCCGGCAGAAGGGCTACCTGCTGGAATATTATCATTGCGGTATCGAGGTCGAAAATATCGTTATGGTCATAGTACCCTATCTGCAGCTGGCCTTAATCGATGCCGGAAATATTGAAATAGGGATGCGGCCATGGGATATAATTATAGACATGAACATTTGTTTGGATGATGGTAAAATAGATTATAATGATGACATAGCCAATGAAAACATCAGGAGCATCGAATCGCTGCTTTTGGACGTCCAGAATGAGCTGCAGGCGGCCGACAATGCGATAAAACAAATTAAAAAAGTCTACTCGGCGGCCATGGACTTTGGGGCCATAGACGACCGGCGCAATCAGGTGCGAGAAGAACTCACCCGCCGCACCACGTAGCCGCCCGGCCGGCCGGAACAAAAGGGAGCTGGCCGGGCAGTGTTAATATATCAGGGGACATCCTTTAAGGAGACAGCTATGGATAAATTTGTACTAAAATCTGAATACCATGCCACCGGCGACCAGCCTGAAGCGATAAAAAAACTGGTGGAAGGGCTGAATGACGGCTTAAGGGAACAGACTTTGCTGGGTGTAACCGGTTCCGGAAAAACCTTTACCATGGCCCGGGTAATCGAAGAAGTACAGCGTCCCACCCTGGTCATGGCTCCCAACAAAACTTTGGCCGGCCAGCTTTACTCTGAATTAAAACATTTTTTCCCCGACAATGCGGTGGAATATTTTATAAGCTATTACGATTACTATCAGCCCGAAGCTTACGTGCCGCATACCGACACTTATATCGAAAAAGATTCTTCTATTAATGATGAGATAGACAAGCTGCGCCATTCCGCTACCGCATCCCTGCTGGAACGCAAGGACGTAATCATTGTTGCCAGTGTATCCTGCATCTATGGTTTGGGCTCGCCGGAGGATTACTATGCTCTGGCCGTGTCTTTGCGGCCTCAGATGGAAATATCCCGGGATCAGGTTTTAAAAAAACTGGTCGACATTCAATATGAACGTAATGAAACGACCTTTTTCCGCGGCAATTTCAGGGTACGCGGGGATGTAGTGGAGATATTTCCCGCCTCCAATTCCGACCATGCTCTGCGGGTGGAGTTTTTTGGGGATGAGATAGACCGTATCGTCGAATTTAATCCTATGACCGGGGAAGTTTTTGGCCGGCGGGTTCACGCCATGATTTTTCCGGCCTCCCATTTCGTAACTACCCGGGAACGCATGCTGGAAGCGGCGGGGGAAATTGAACTGGAACTGCAGCAGCAGGTGGACCGTTTTAATAATGAAGGCAAACTGCTGGAAGCCCAGCGCATTGCCCAGCGTACCAGATACGACCTGGAAATGATCCGGGAAGTGGGCTACTGCAAAGGCATCGAGAATTATTCCCGCTATATAACGGGACGGGCTCCCGGTGAGCCGCCTTATACTTTGATGGACTTTTTTCCCAAAGATATGCTGCTGTTTATGGATGAATCACATATTTCCGTTTCCCAGGTACGGGGGATGTATGCGGGTGACCGCTCCCGTAAACAGAATTTGGTCGATTATGGGTTCCGGCTGCCCTCCGCTCTGGACAACCGGCCTTTAAAATTTAATGAATTCGATGACAAAATCGATCAGGTTGTATTCGTGAGCGCCACGCCCGGCGACTATGAGATCGATAAAAGCGCCCGGGTGGTGGAACAGATAATAAGGCCGACCGGACTTATGGACCCGGAGATAGAAGTCAGGCCCACCCTTAACCAGATCGACGACCTGATGAGGGAGATCCGGGAGGTGGTGGACCGGGGGTACCGGGTGCTGGTTACCACCCTGACCAAACGCATGTCCGAGGATTTGTGTGATTATTTGTCTGACACCGGCATCAAGGTGCGCTACCTGCATTCCGACATAGATGCCCTGGAGCGGCTGGATATATTAAGAGAACTGCGGGCCGGGGTGTTCGATGTGCTGGTGGGCATAAACCTTTTGCGCGAAGGCTTGGACCTGCCCGAAGTGGCCCTGGTGGCTATTCTGGATGCGGACAAAGAAGGCTTCCTGCGCTCAGAACGTTCATTGATCCAAACCATCGGCCGGGCGGCCCGTAATGCTGAAGGAAAAGTCATAATGTATGCGGATAAAACGACTCCTTCCATGCGGATAGCCCTAGATGAGACTAACCGCCGCCGTGAAATTCAGGCTCAATACAACCAGGAGCATAATATCACGCCGGAAACCATAAAAAAGGCAGTCTACGAAGCCGTCGAGGCTACCATTGCCGAAGACCCGTCCCAGTACCGCCCGGAGAGTTTCGAGGGGTTGAGCCGGGAAGAAAGACAACGCCTGGCCTTGGAAATGGAACTGGAAATGTACCGCGCCGCCGAAAGCCTCGATTTCGAACGCGCCGCCCAGCTCAGAGACACCATCAAAGACCTGAACCTGCCCGTTAAGAAGAAGAAAAAGAAAAAGCGGGGGTAATAGAGATATAAACCAGGATAAAATTCAACACTGAAGGACACAGATCTATTTACGATTAACACAGATCTTTTTTTAAATTTAAAAGTCTTTAGGCCGGTGCAGAGCATAACATGGAGAAAACACCACCAGCCCTCAGGCCCGCCCCTAACGTCGGGGCCGTAGGGCCTGCTACGGGCGGGGCGAGGAGGAATCCCCAAAAACCGTAGGCCGGTCTTTAGGCCGGTGCACAGCATAACATGGTAATCCCAACCTTTGGGGTTTGGTAAGTAAAGTAATCAGTGTAAATCATAAGAAATCAGTGTCCTTCAGTGTTGAATCTATTTTCAAATCTACGTTAAAACATGAGGTAATTGTTATGAAAGATGTAATTTTTGTTAAAGGGGCCAGGGAGCATAACTTAAAAAATATTGATGTTACCATACCGCGGGACAAGCTGGTAGTCTTAACCGGAGTGTCGGGATCGGGTAAATCCAGCCTGGCTTTTGATACCATTTACAGCGAAGGCCAGCGGCGCTATGTGGAATCGCTCTCCACTTATGCCCGGCAGTTTTTAGGGCAGATGGACAAACCGGATGTCGATTATATCGAGGGGCTGTCGCCTTCCATATCGATCGACCAGAAATCCACCTCTAATAATCCCCGCTCCACCGTAGGAACCGTAACTGAGATCTACGATTATCTGCGCTTGCTCTTTGCGCGGGTGGGAAGGCCGCATTGCCCCCACTGCCACAAGCCTATTCAGCGCCAGACCGTGGACCAGGTGGTGGACACCGTTTTGCGTCTCGAAGAGGGTACCCGCATCAAGGTTTTGGCCCCGATTATAAAAGGACAAAAAGGTGAGCATAAGAAGATCCTGGCCGGCTTATTCAAAGACGGCTTTGTGCGGGTCCTGGTGGATGGATATGAGTATACTTCCGACGAAGAAATAGTGCTGGAGAAGAATAAAAAGCATGATATAAGTGCCGTCATTGACCGGCTGGTAATAAAGGAAGGCATCCACAGCCGCCTGGCCGAGTCGGTGGAACTGGCTTTTGAACTCAGCGAAGGCATCGTTACCATTCAGGTCTTAAAAGAAGACGGCCCGGATGAGGAGATGCTCTTCAGCCGTGATTTTGCCTGTCCGGAATGCGGGTTCAGCCTGCCTGAATTAAGCCCGCGCATGTTTTCCTTTAACAGTCCCTTCGGAGCCTGCCGCGATTGCGACGGGCTGGGGGAAAAACGGGAGATTGACCCGAACCTGGTGCTGGATATGAACCGTACTCTGGAGAATGGCGCGGTGATTCCCTGGTCCAATAATTTTCATACCTATTATAACCAACTCTTGTTTGGCATGGCGGAAAAGGAAGGTATTCCTATAGATGTGCCGGTCAAAGATTTGACCCCGGAACAGGTCAACATAATTCTGTATGGTAACGGGGGAGAACGTATCAAAATCGACTATACCAACTCCTGGGGAGAAAAGGGCAGCTTCCGTTCTGCCTTCGAAGGGGTTATAAACAATTTAAACCGCCGTTATCAGGAAACCAAGTCTGATGCCTCCCGCGAGGATATCGAAAAATATATGACCTCCCGGCTTTGTCCCAGCTGTGGCGGCAAACGCCTGCGCGAAGAGATACTGTGGGTTTTGCTGGGGGAGAGTTCCATCAATGATGTAACGGCCTTGTCCGTGCGTGATGCCCTGCAGTTTTTCAACACGCTGAAATTAACGGAACGGGAAGAATTGATCGCCCGCCAGATTACCAAGGAGATCCGGGAGCGGCTCAATTTCTTAGTTGACGTAGGCCTCGATTATCTTACCCTGGACCGGGCCGCCGGCAGCCTTTCCGGCGGTGAGGCCCAACGCATCCGGCTTGCCACCCAGGTAGGCTCCAGTCTGGTAGGCGTACTTTATGTATTGGATGAACCCAGCATCGGCCTGCATCCCCGTGATAATGACCGCCTTTTAAAGACCTTAAAACGTCTGCGCGATCTCGGCAACACGGTAGTAGTAGTTGAGCACGATGAAGATACTATGCGTAATGCGGATCATATTATAGATATTGGCCCCCGCGCCGGAATTTACGGCGGTGAGGTAGTGGCTCAGGGCACAGTGGAAGATATTATGCAATCGGACGCTTCACTTACCGGTCAGTATCTGTCCGGGCGGATGAAGATTGAGGTGCCGGGCGGCCGGCGCCCGGGCAATGGTCACAGCCTGACGGTGAAAGGCGCCCGTCAGCATAATCTTAAGAATATTGATGTTGAAATACCGCTGGGGCGCATGGTAGCAGTTACCGGGGTATCCGGCTCGGGCAAGAGTACCCTGGTGGGGGAAGTTATCTATCCGGCCCTGATGCGCAAGGTTAATGGGGTACGAAGTGAAGGCAGGCATCGTCCCGGTCTGCACGATGCCATCCTGGGAACCGAATATATAGATAAGGTCATAAATATAGATCAGTCGCCGATCGGCCGGACCCCGCGCTCCAATCCCGCTACCTACACCGGGGCTTTTGACGGCATCCGGGAGCTTTTTGCCAATACGGCCGAAGCCCGCGTGCGCGGATATAAACCGGGCCGTTTCAGCTTTAACGTACGCGGCGGGCGCTGCGAAGCCTGCACCGGAGACGGTATTATAAAAATTGAGATGCATTTTTTGCCTGATGTCTATATTCCCTGCGAAGTCTGCAAAGGCAAGCGCTATAACCGTGAAACGCTGGAGGTAAAATATAAAGGAAGCACTATCGCTGATGTGCTGGATATGACGGTGGATGAAGCAGTGGACTTTTTCGAAAACATTCCCAAGATACACCGCAAATTTAAAGTGTTGCAGCAAGTGGGGCTTGGTTATATAAGATTGGGCCAGCCTGCCCCCAGCCTGTCCGGAGGAGAGGCCCAGCGGGTGAAACTGGCTACCGAACTGTCCCGGCGTTCTACCGGAAAAACGCTCTATATCCTGGATGAGCCTACTACCGGGCTGCACCAGGATGATGTTAAACATTTGCTTAATGTCCTAAACATGCTTGTAGACAATGGCAACACTGTGCTTATTATTGAGCATAATCTCGATGTGGTAAAATCAGCGGACTATATTATCGACCTGGGTCCGGAAGGAGGAGACAACGGCGGCCAGGTGGTGGCCACCGGCACCCCCGAACAGATAGCATCCACCCCCGCCTCCTCTACCGGACACTATCTTAAACAAATGCTTAAAGGGTAAGCAGAAGTAAAAATATGGGAATAAGGTAAATTCAACACTGAAGGACACAGATCTATTTTAAAATTTAAAAACCGTAGGCCGGTGCACAGCATAACATGGAGAAAACACCACCGGCCCTGAGGCCCGCTCCTAACGTCGGGGCTGTAGGGCCTGCTACGGGCGGGGCGAGGAGGAATTCCCCAAAAACCGTAGGCCGGTCTTTAGGCCGGTGCAGGGCATAGCTTGGGAAAACGAGCAACCGGCCCTGAAGCCCGCTCCTAACGTCGGGGCTGTAGGGCCTGCTACGGGCGGGGCGAGGAGGAATCCCCCAAAAACCGTAGGCCGGCCTTTAGGCCGGTGCAGACTATAGCATGGTAACCTCGACCGTCGAAGTTTATATAAAATAACCAAAAAGAAAATCTGGGTTAATCATATAAAAAATCAGTGCCCTTCCGGGTTGAATCATAGGAGGCTTCTCTTTGGAACTGAAGGAACGGCTTAAAAACGTGCCGTTGCAGCCGGGCGTGTATATTTATAAAAATCAGGACGGTAATGTCATTTATGTGGGCAAGGCCAGGGTCCTGCGCCATCGCATGCGCTCTTATTTTCAGGACCCCCGGCGGCTCCATCCCAAAGTCCGGGCCATGATGACCCATGTGGCAGATTTTGATTTTATCGTCACCGGCAGCGAAGTAGAAGCTCTTATTCTGGAAAATAACCTTATTAAATCATATCAACCCCGTTACAACATTGAGTTAAGAGATGATAAAAGCTATCCCTATCTCAAAATAACCGCCGATAAATTTCCCCGTCTGTGCATAACCCGTGAGAGGAAGGATCGGGTTTCCCGTTATTTTGGACCTTATACCGACGTAACCTCTTTGCGGGAAACGGTAAAACTGCTTACTTCACTATTCCAGTTACGCACCTGTAAAACGCTCAGGCTGCAGAACCGGCCTTGCCTGAACCGCGATATGGGCAAATGTTTGGCCCCCTGCAGCGGGAATATTTCGGAGCCGGAATACCGCCAGAAAGTCGGCGACCTCTTGCGGTTTCTGGAGGGGGATGACCGGGAGCTGCTGGAGCAAAAAGAAGCCGAAATGAAAAATGCCGCCCAGCAGTTGGATTTCGAAAAAGCCGCCGCCCTAAGGGACCAGATTAAGGCCATAAAAGCCATAGGAGAAAAACAACAGGTCAATTTCAAGGATGATTATATGCTGGATGCGGTAGCTATGATAGGAAATGACAAGCAAAACCTGGTCCAGGTATTCAAAATTCGCCGGGGCAAAATTACCGGTAAGGATACCTTCTGGTTAAAAAGAGCTATAAATGAAGAAACGGAAGAAGTCATGGAGTTTTTCCTGAAAAGGTATTATACCGACAATCCCGACATGCCCTCCGAGATATTGCTGAATGAAATGCCCGCGGATACCCCTTTGCTGCAGGATTGGCTGCTGGAGGCCGGCAAGAAGGTGCGCCTGGTGCAGCCCCAGCGCGGGGAAAAAAAGAAATTGCTCGATCTGGTATTGACCAATGCCGGTTTGATCTGGGAGGAAAAACTGAATGAGAATCTGGAAAACCGGCAAATTCTGCTGGAATTAAGTGAAGCCCTGGAACTGGAAGTAGTACCGGAACGGATCGAATGTTTTGATATTTCCCATCTGGGGGGCGAGGAAACCGTAGCCTCGATGGTTGTATTTACCGGCGGCAAAGCCGATACTAAAGCTTATCGCCGCTTCAAGATAAAGACCGACCAGAATAATGATTATGCTTCCATGAATGAGGCGGTGCGCCGCCGTTTCAAACGGGCCCTGGCCGGGGACCAGTCTTTTTTGCCCGAGCCGGACCTCTTGATTATCGACGGGGGACCGGGGCAGGCCGGTGCCGCCCTCGAAGCTCTTAACACCCTGGGGGTGGAAGTTCCCATATTTGGTCTGGCCAAAAAGAACGAAGAACTTTATCATCCCGGCCACGCGGAGCCGCTGGTATTGTCCCGGCGTCATCGCGGGCTGATGCTTCTGCAGCGGTTAAGGGATGAAGCCCACCGCTTTGCTATAACCTACAATCGTCAGCGCCGTTCCGCCAAAATCACTCATTCAGCTCTGGATGGGGTAGAAGGAATCGGGCCCCGCCGCAAAATGGCTCTCCTCCAACATTTTGGGTCGGTAGAGGCCATCTCACGGGCTGATATGGATGCCCTGACCGCCGTCCCCGGCATGACCAAACAGTCCGCCCGCAATGTTTTTAAACATTTCCATGAATCTTAATACCAAACCAGGGATATACTAAGCCAACAAAGGGACGTTCTTTTTGTTGGCCATGTATTCAGCACAGATTCTAAAAATGACAACCACGCGAGCATAAAAGGGAAGAAATGCGGGGGTGGGATGTTAAGCGTCCGGGGTGCAAGCGTTCTTAAAATAATACCCTAACCAGGCATAACCTACTGCTATAACCCGGCCCTGAAGCCCGCTCCTGACGTCGGGGCTGTAGGGCCTGCTGCGGGGGTAAAGAGCAAACCTGTAGGCCGGTCTATGCCCTACGGGTACAACTGATGTTCCCTTGCGACTATTAAGGACGCAGGGCGGTAGCCCTTCACCCATAGGGCACAACTGATGTTCGCATTCGCTCACTACTAATGACGCAGGCCGGTGCAGAGAATGACACGTAAAAACCCGGCCCTGAGGCCCGCTCCTGACGTCGGGGCCGTAGGGCAGGCTACGGACATGAAATATAACATATTTAGACTAATTGTTTACCCCGAATACAGGTTTAGTGCGTAAAGAACATTTCCCGGGAAATAAATCAAAAAAATGGCTGGTTATGATAAAATAAGGCCAGCATAATTCATTATTATGATAGGATAAAATTATAAAAGAAAGGGGGAATCTGCTATGCGGGGTTGGATGTTTCGATGGCTGCTGAATATTTTAGCCATTATTTTAACCGCGGTTTTACTGCCAGGGTTTGAACCTACTTTATGGGGAATAATAATTGGGTCTATATTTCTGGGTATTATAAATGCTGTTATCAGACCAATTCTAATTTTTCTTACCCTTCCTTTGAATATCTTATCCCTGGGACTTTTTACACTCATAATAAACGGATTTATGCTCTGGCTTACCTCAGTAACTATCGTAGGTTTTAACATTAATGGGTTTGGCTGGGCCGTACTGAGTTCCGTTGTACTGACTATAATCAGCGCCACTATTAGTTTCCTGGTGGAGGATAAATGGTTTTATTTCAGATAAAACAAAATTGAGATTTAGTGATTACAAGGCCGGGCTGGAGCTCGGCTTTGCCTTATCAACTAACACCTGGGGGATGACGACATGCCGGTAAAATTAGTAGCACTTGATTTAGACGATACTCTGCTGGACTGTGGCCTGCGAATTTCACCCCGCTGTATCCAGACCATTCAGGCGGTGCGTAAGCAGGGCGTTATTGTGACTATTGCCACCGGGCGTATGTTCAAATCAGCCCTGCCTTATGCCCGCCAACTGGAAATGGATGTTCCGCTTATCACCTACCAGGGGGCCTGGGTCAAAAATTTGTTATCAGGAGAGGTGCTTTACTACCGTCCGGTTGACCGGGAACTGGCCCGGGCCGTTTTCGAGTTTTTTGATTGTTGCGGAGTTCATTACCATAGCTATTTTGATGATAATTTGTGTATGGAGAACCTGACCGAAGAAGGCCGGTATTATGCCCAGATAGCTGGTGTCAAGCCGGTGATGGTTGACAATTTATATGCGGAACTCGAAAAGCGGGAACCATTTAAAATAATGGGTATAACCTTTAACGAAAAAATGCTTCTGGACATGGAATTGTCCCTTAAGAACCGTTTCGGACGGGAGCTCTACATAACCCGGTCCAAGCCTAACTTTTTAGAGGTCATGAACCGGCAGGCTACCAAAGCCGACGCGCTGCAGGTGGTGGCTGAGCATTACGGTATTGACCGGAGTAACGTTATGGCCATAGGTGACAGCTACAATGACATGGACATGCTGGAATGGGCCGGTCTGGGCGTAGCCATGGGCAATGCTCCTAAAGATGTTAAGGAGGCGGCCGATTATGTCACCACCTCCAACGAAGAAGAAGGCGTAGCCGAAGCTCTTAGGCGCTTTGTGCTGAATTAATAGAAAACCGCAGTAAAAATACAGCGAATATTCTCTAATTAACCGTCCATGGCCGTAGGCCACAACCGTTTATGAAAATGCGTCATCCTGAGTGTTAACGAAGGATCCTTACCTTGTTAATCATTAATACTGGCAAGATTCTTCACTGCGTTCAGAATGACAAGAACAGTATTTTCGTATTAACGGCCATGTTCGCAGCACACAGACATAAAATCGGGCGGTATTATAAGGGACAGGTTATGCCGGGCTTGGGATATTAAGAACGCTTGCACCCCGGACGCTAACCTTAACACCCCACCCTTGCATTTGTTAATTTTATAGTTGTGAAGCTTCTCTCAGGTGTTTAAAATTAAGAAAATTCAGTGTTAATCATAATCAATCAGTGTTGAATTTTCTAATCAAACATATATTGAGGAGGAATTATTTTGGCTTCGAAGGTTTATTTTACTAATTTACGGACAACCAAAACTTCTCTTCCAGATAAACTGGAGAAACTTTTTCATAAGGCCGGTTTCGATAAAACCATTGCACCCCATGATCTGGTGGCGATTAAAGTGCATTTCGGTGAGCCCGGCAACTTGGCTTATATCAGACCGCCCTTTGTGCGCCGGGTGGTGAATATCGTGAAAAAACTGGAGGGACGTCCTTTTCTGACCGATGCCAATACACTATACGCGGGCAAGCGCGCCAATGCGGTTGACCATCTGGAATCGGCCATTCTAAACGGGTTTGATTATGCGGTCGCAGGAGCACCTCTCATCATTGCCGATGGTTTGACCGGCAAAGATTATATAAAGGTCCCGATCAAGGGAAAGTATTTCAGGGAAGTCAATATCGGCAGTGCCGCTCATCATGCCCATGCCATGATTGTACTTACCCATTTCAAAGGCCACGATCTTATGGGTTTTGGCGGTGCCATAAAGAACGTGGGCATGGGACTTGGTTCCCGCAGCGGCAAACAGCAGATGCATTCGGATGTGCTGCCGTCCATAAAAGATCAAAAATGCATAGGCTGCCAGAAGTGCTTTCACTGGTGTCCGGCCGATGCGATCGAAATGGTTCCTTATGAGGGGAATAAAGCTGGACAGAAGGCGCATATTATAGAAAGTAAATGCTGGGGCTGCGGTGAATGTGTTGCCACCTGCCCGTCCGGAGCCATAACCCCAAATTGGAGAACCACACCCGAGGCGGCCCAGGAAAAAATGGCGGAGTATGCTCTGGGGGCAGTCAGCGGTAAGAAGGATAAGGTAGCCTACATCACTTTCTTGATGAATATTAGTCCTAATTGCGATTGTATCCCTCAAAACGATAGCCCCATAGTGCAGGACATCGGTATGTTGGCCTCCTTTGATCCGGTTGCCCTGGATAAAGCCTGTGTCGATATGGTAAATAACCTGCCGGCCCTGGCCGGTTCCGTAATAGAAGGAAAACATGCAGGGGAAGACAAATTCCGCGCCGTCTATCCTACCGTCGACTGGATGCCTCAGCTAGCTCACGCCCAGGAATTGGGGCTGGGCAGTTTGGAGTATGAAATAATCGAGATTTAGGGCTGGAATTCAACACGGAAGGACACTGATTAACTATGATTAACACAGATTTTTTTGGTTATTTTACATAAACCCGACGGTCGAGGTTACCATGCTATAGGCTGCACCGGCCTAAAGGCCGGCCTACGGTTTTTAGGGACTCGCCTCTGCCCCGTAGCAGGCTCGACGGCCCCGACGTTAGGAGCAGGCCTCAGGGCCGGTGGTGTTTTCGCTATGTTATACTGTGCACCGGCCTACGGTTTTTAAATTTTAAAAAAGAATCAGTATTATCATTTAAAATCTGTGTCCTTCAGTGTTGTATTAGGATTGATGACTGAGTAATCTGCGTTGAATTAAAGGAGCGGTGGTGTGAGCGAGGTTATTATCGGGGTGGACCTGGGCGGGACCAAAATACTGTCAGGTCTTATTACCCCTGACGGCCGGATACTTAAAGCCATAAAACAGCCTACCCTTGCTGCAGCCGGTGCGGAAGAAATCATGGAACGCATCTCTGCCAGTATTAAGGAGCTGCAGACATATGTGTCCGATTCTGATCAGTTGGCCGGTATGGCCGTTGGCGCACCGGGACCGCTTTATTATCCGCAGGGAATAATCAGTACTACCCCCAATCTGGGCTGGGAAAATGTGAACCTGAAGGAAGGGTTGAGCCGCCGGCTGCAAAGGGATGTAATAGTAGATAATGACGGCAACCTGGCGGCACTGGCTGAAGCTTATTACGGGCAAGATGACAAGTACCGTCATTTGCTTTATTTGACCATCAGCACCGGGATTGGAGGCGGCATTATAATCAACCGCCAAATTTACCGCGGCCGGGACGGCGGTGCAGGCGAATTTGGCCATATGGTCATCGAACCCGGAGGACCTGCATGCCGGTGCGGGAAACATGGGTGTTTCGAGGCCATGGCTTCCGGTACTGCGCTGGCCCGGGAAGCAAGCCGGCTGCTGCAAGGAGGCGGCGGTCAAAAGATCAGAGAATGTGCGGCTGATCCCAATGCACCTGAGGCTAAAGACGTTGCTGCCGCCGCTCGCGCCGGTGATCTAGAAGCCACAGGTTTGGTTACCCAACTGGCAGACCACTTGGGCCTGGGCATATCCAATCTGGTAACTATCTTTAATCCGGAAATAGTAGTCTTGGGAGGAGGGGTAGCACTGGGTATGGGCGACCTGTTGTTAAAACCGGTTACAGAATATATCCGTACCCATACCTTCAAGCTGCACTCCAATGATTTACCGATAGTGCTGTCTCCGCTGGATCAGTACGCCGGTCTGCTGGGCTGTGCCATAGCGGTTAAAAAGTACAGGATAACAAATTAAACACTGAAGGACACTGATTAACTGTGATTAACACAGATTGGGGGAAGGGGTTATTTTACCTAAACCCGACGGTCGAGGATACCATGCTATAGTCTGTCATTGCTATGAATAACGTTTTTTGTCATCCTGAACGTAGTGAAGGATCTTTCCATCCCGGAGACTGCAAGATCCTTCACTACGTTCAGGATGACATACTATTCGTTTATCGTGGTGCGGACATCGCGTGATAATTCTGAGCACAAGCGAAGAATCTTTAAGATCCTTCGGCTTTGCCTCAGGATGACATTCGCAAAGTTACTGCTTAATC
>ENA-UOOI01000304-UOOI01000304.1-fermentation-metagenome-genome-assembly--contig:-NODE-304-length-63929-cov-22.946488_pt1 | contig 63929 bp, 53 predicted proteins | sample MGYA00245779_ERZ724027 | MGnify/ENA primary metagenome ERZ724027 (study PRJEB28704, sample SAMN03018318) | fermentation metagenome | biome: anthropogenic terrestrial biome; feature: soil; material...
AATAAGTAAAATTAATATCCAAAATACATATATAAATATGAGAAATGCTGAAGTCAGTTTTAATTGACTTGTCCCTAACGGGAATCTGTTACTTTATCAACACTATTGAATAAAAGAGCCATATACCTAAAGAAGGAAAGATTAAAGAACAGAGAACAAAGATTGTTGTTTTGCCTACCGGCTTTGGATTTTTCAAATCCTTTTTTAACCATACTAAATAAAATTATATAGTTAAAAACCATAATTAGCACCATTCTTGGTTCTTAAAATGCATGATTCACTCAATCAATTGAATTTTAAGATTTTCTGCCAAAGCAGAAAATCTACATTATTTGTTCTTTGTTCTCTAATCTTTAATCTTTAATTTAAATAAAAAAAGTTCAAAGATTAACTTTGAACTTTTTTTATTTAAATTCTTGCTTTGTCTAAGTATTCCTTAAGAACTGAAGCAGAACTCTTTAATTCCTTTAGTTCTCCATCATCAAGAGGAACCTCAAGCCTTCTCTTGGCTCCGGAAGCACCTACTACAGTTGGCATTCCCATATATACTCCTTCAATACCATACTCACCAGTTAGCAGGCTTGAAACTGTTAATATAGCATTCTCATCTCTTAAAATAGCTTCTACGATTCTTCTAATAGCCAGAGCTACTGCATAATTAGTGTATCCTTTCTTGTTTAATATTTCATATGCAGCATTTTTAACATCTTCTGCTATGTTATATTTGAATTTATCATCACAATTGCTGCACATCTTAGAACAATATTGATCAACACTCATACCTGCTATACTTGTTATACTCCATGCAGCAATCTCTGAATCACCATGCTCACCCATAATATAAGTGTGGATGTTCCTTGCATCTACTTCGAAATGTTTTCCTAACATATATCTGAATCTGGATGTATCCAGTACTGTACCGGAGCCAATAACTCTGGATGCAGGAAATCCTGATAGTTTATATGTTATATATGTTAATACATCAACAGGATTTGAAACCACTAATAAAATACTATTAGGGCTGTACTTTACAACTTCGGGCACTATTGATTTAAATACACCTAAATTCTTATTTATAATATCTAACCTTGTTTCACCAGGTTTTGGTCCAACTCCAGCAGTTATAATAACTATATCAGAATCAGAAGTATCGCTGTAATCACCAGCTTTTATTTCTACAGGTTTTACAAATGATGCTCCATGTGATAAATCCATTGATTCTGCAAAAGCTTTATCTTTGTTTATATCTACTATTACAATTTCAGAAGCAAGACCCTCCATCATCAATGCATAAGCTGTTGTTGACCCTACAAATCCAGCTCCTATAATTGATATTTTTGTACCTTTCTTTTCCATACAATCACCTTCATTAATATTATTATGTCAAAATTTAAAATATCTCATGCATTTATTATATACTAATATACAATAATTTTCAACTAATAATGATTATCACGCCTTAAAAACTTATTAAATTTCCATTATAAAATAAATATATATATTTTTCCTTAACAGTTTTGCCGGTTATCACCTCCAGTGCTTTTGCATAGTACTGAATCTGAATTTTATATTTTTCAATTATCTGCTGCTCATCTTCAACATAATCGGTTTTATAATCAAGCAGAACAAGGCCGTCATTTTCTTCAAAGTAGCAGTCAATTATACCTTGTATTAAAATTTCCTCATCCTTATATGTTTCCATATCTAAGTCATTATATAAACTTGTACTGGGAACCTTTATATAAAATGGCTGTTCCCTATATATCTTATGTGCTTTCTTTATTCTTTTTCCTATATCTGACTGATAAAATTTAAAGATATTATTAATATTTACAATTTTGCTTTGCTCCTCTGTAATAAACTGTTTATTTATAAGATGAATCAATTGCTGCTGTATTTCTTCCTTAGATGAAACCTTATTAATATCTAAATGCTGCATTACCAAATGCAATATAGTTCCTCTTTCTGACGCTGTAAATTTTTTTGTATTCTCTAAGAAACCTGGTTTTCTAAATTCAATGGGAGAGATCAGGCTGCTGCTGTCTGTGTCATCAATAACCTGAAATCTTCTCTTTATTTCTGATACTGAAAGCTTTGCAGGAATATTAGAGGATTTAACATATTTATATTCCCATTTTAATCTTCTGTTTACTTCTTCAAAGTATACTTCATTTTTTACTTTAAGAAGATTCTCAAGTTGACTTTCAACATGTTCTTCTTCAGCAGGAGATTCTGCTGTATTTAAAAACTGCTCCTTATTCCAGATTTTTATTTTCCATTTTGATTTATCATCAATTAAATGCTTAAAATCTTTTTTACCGGCTTTATTCCTTAAAACATGCCCATCAGTATGTCTTACAAGAGCTAAACCTATCCAGTCCAAATAGCACTTTGAATTTAATATGTCATATTCAGAAATCTTTTCTTCTGTGCTATTGCTTATTGATGCCCACTGTCTGCATTTTCCTTCTACATTACTTACCATTCCAGTTATTATTAGCTTTTCCTTTGCCCTGGTAAAAGCAACGTATAATATTCTCATTTCTTCAGCAATTAGTTCCAGTTTAATTTTTTTTCTCATTATTGACTTATATATTGTGGGATAGCTCACTCTTCTTTTTATATCAATAAAATCAGGTCCATATCCAAGATCCTGGTGAAGCAGCAGACTGCTGTTTAAATCCATAAAATTAAATCTCTTTCCGCATGCTGAAAGTATTACCACAGGAAATTCCAGTCCCTTACTTTTATGAATACTCATAATTCTTACAACATTTTCATTTTCTCCAAGTATCTTTGCGCTTCCCATATCTCCACTATTTTTCTTTAGTTTGTCAATAAAATTTACAAAATTAAATAATCCCTTAAGACTGGTTTTTTCGAACTCCTTTGCTCTTTGAAATAAAATCCTTAGATTTGCCTGCCTCTGCATTCCTCCTGGCAGAGCTCCTATAAAGCCATAATATCCAGTTTCAGTATATAACTTCCATATGAATTCATCTAAGGCCGTATGCAGTGAATCATTTCTCCACTGCTTAAGTTTTGCAATAAATGATTGAACTTTATCTTTTAATTCATCACTGCAGAGATTTTCTTCATTACATATTGCCAGCATATTTTCATATATGGATTTATCAAAGTCTACATTCCTTATATCAATTAATTCTTCTGCAGATAAAAATGAAATTGGAGAACGCAGAACTGAAAGCAGAGGTATATCCTGATAAGGATTATCTATTATCTGCAGTAATGATATCATGGTTTTAACTTCTACTGTTTCAAAATAACCGCTGTTTGTATCAGCAAATACAGGTATATTTTTCTTAGTTAGTTCCTCAGTAAATGTTTTTGAATAATCTTTAGTTGAACGCATTAATATTACTATATCTTTGTACTTAGCAAATCTGTATTTTCCTGTACTTTTATCATAGACCTTCATTGGCATTCCATTTGAGCCATTTATAATATCATTTATCCTATCTGCCGCAAGCCTTGCTTCCAGTTGAATATTATCCAGGGTTTCTTCATCTTCCATATCATCTCTTTGTTCTTCATCAGTATCCTGCTTTGAAATATCTGTTTTATTTTTTTCAATGATATCAACCTGAATTTCACCGCCATATACAGAATCCTTGTGTGCTTCTTTATCAATAGGATAATCTGCTGAAGGAATCAATTCTTCTTCACTGTTATAATTTAATTCTCCAATGTTTTCAGACATAATCTGTTTGAAAATAAAGTTTACACCATTAATTATTTCTTCTCTGCTTCTAAAATTCCTAAACAGCTTGATTCTTCTATTCTCTGCACCTATCTCTTCACTATAATTATTATACTTTTCAAGGAAAAGCTCTGGTTTTGCCTGCCTGAATTTATATATGCTCTGCTTAACATCCCCAACCATAAACATATTTTGAGCTGCATTTTCTGTTACACTTATGTCATCATGATTACAAGTGCTTTTATATTCCTCATCCAATAGCCATTTCCCGGAAACATCTATTCTGGCTACCATATTCAGCAGTACTTCCTGAACTAAATTACTGTCCTGATATTCATCCACAAAGATCTCTTCAAATTTCTTTCTGTATTCTAATGCTGCACTTGAAGGCTTTATGTATCCATAGCTATCCACTTCAGTTAAAATGTTCAATGCAAAATGTTCTATGTCATTAAAGTCTATTATGAGTCTTTCCCTTTTCTTTACTGAGTACCTTCTTTTAAATTCTGATACAAGATATGATAAACATTTCATCATTGGGTACATATACTTTAAATCCTTATTATTGTTGCTTAAATTTAAAAAAATACTCTCTTTAAGTTCAGTAATTTTCTTTTTAACTTCATCCCTCTGCTTTTTTACATAATCCTTAATGCTTGTATCCACATCCTTACTCTTTTTACCTGGAAGCTTTGAAAACTCAATATTAGTAAATTTATAAGTCAGCTCATCAAAATCTTTTGCATGTATTAAATCATTTATATTTCCAAGGTCTTCTATAAATACAGGCATGTAGTATTCTAATCCAGGAGAATCTTTTATTATTTCTATGCTTTTTTCAAGTTTATCTTTACAGCCCTGAAGTTCTATATTAACATCTTCCATTAATATCTCTGCCCATTTTGTTTCTCCAAAATTATAGTTTTCATCCAAATTAAACTGCTGGGCAGAATCACGCAGCCATTTCTCCGGCCATGGTGAACTTTCAGCAAATCTATATACATTGAGTATCATATCCTGAACCTTTTTATCATCTTTCCCACCGAAGGCATCAACTAATTGAAGAAAATCATCTGTTACATTGTCCTCTTTATACATATCATCAAAAAGTTCTTCCAGCACTTCACTTTTTAATAGGATTCCCTCAGTTTCATCAGCAATTCTAAAATTGGGGTCTAAATCAATACAGTGAAAATTATTTCTGATAACCTGAAGACAGAAAGAGTGGATAGTCATAATATTGGACTTGTTTAACAATGTGAGCTGTGTCTGAAGTCTTCTGTTTTCAGGGTTTTTATCCAACTCTTTTGAAATAGCCTCTCCTATCCTTTCACGCATTTCTGATGCTGCGGCATTGGTAAATGTCACTACAAGCAGGTTATCTATATCAACTGGATCATTTTCATCCATTATTCTTCTAATTATTCTCTCTACCAGTACTGCAGTTTTCCCAGCACCTGCCCCTGCGGCTACCAGAAGATTGCAGTTCCTTGAATTTATTGCTTCACTTTGTTCTTTTGTCCATTTAGTACCTGGCACAATATCACCTTCTTCAATAATATTTTATCATATATATATTAGAAATCTCATAATTTGTATAGTATGAATCCATTTCTTCAATTTATTTTACTTTTTTGTGCCATTTTATTATAAAATAATGTAAAATAAAATTAAGGTATATTTTATATTGATTCAATTTTATTTTTACAAAAGGGGGTTGTAAATATGCAAAAAAAAGAAATTATTGCCATGATTCTCGCCGGCGGGCAAGGCAGCAGGCTTGGAGCTCTCACCAAAGGAAATGCAAAACCAGCTGTACCTTTTGGAGGCAAATACAGGATTATTGATTTTACCTTAAGTAATTGTTCTAATTCTGGTATTGATACCGTTGGTGTGCTTACTCAATACAGACCTCAGATATTAAACACTCATATAGGCATAGGGAGTCCCTGGGATTTAGATAGAAATACAGGCGGTGTAAGTATCCTTCAGCCATATATGAAAGAATCAGGTGGAAAGTGGTACAAAGGAACAGCAGATGCCATTTTTCAAAACAGGCATTATATTGATTCATTTAATCCTGATTATGTTCTTATTTTATCAGGTGATCATATTTATAAAATGAATTATGCAAAAATGCTTGAATATCATAAAGAAAAAAATTCTGATGCTACAATAGCTGTATTTCAGGTTCCTATATCTGAAGCCAGCCGATTTGGAATAATGAATACTGATGAAAATAATAAGATATATGAATTTGAAGAAAAGCCAAAGAAACCAAAAAACAATCTGGCTTCTATGGGTATATATATTTTTAATTGGAAATTGCTGAAAAAGTATATGCATGAAGATGAAAATGATGAAAAATCAAGCAACGATTTTGGCAGGAATATAATACCAAGGCTTCTTGAAGGTTCAAAAAATGTTTATGCTTATCCATTTGAGGGCTATTGGAAAGACGTTGGCACAATAGAAAGCTACTGGGAGGCCAACATGGATCTGCTCCACGATGAAAATGGCTTGGATATGCATGACCAAAGCTGGAAAATATATTCTGTAAATCCAACAAGACCTCCTCAATATATAGGCCCTGGCTCTGATATAAAGGACTCATTTATAGCTGAAGGCTGTATTGTGCTTGGTAAAGTATATAATTCTGTGCTTTTCCCTGGAGTTTATGTTAGTGAAGATTCTACTATAAAGGATTCAGTAATAATGCAGAATACAAGAATAGGTAAAAATTCTTTAATTAGTAAGGCTATTATAGGAACCAATGCAGATATTGCTGCTGAATGTACAATAGGAAATAATAACGAAATTGTAGTAATACCTGATAATGGTAAAGTAAAGAGAATCTAAATTAATATATTTAAGAAGAGAGGTTTTATTATGCTGTCAGACTATATGTCCATAGTTAGCTTAACTGAAAATGAAGATCAAATTAAAAGTATTACAAAAAACAGACCGCTGGCTTCTATACCAATTGGAGGAAGATACAGGATAATAGATTTTACTTTGTCTAACCTGGTTAATTCAGGAATAAGAAATGTTGGAATACTTACCCAAAGCAAATCAAGATCATTAATTGATCATTTGGGATCAGGAAAGCCATGGGATTTAGACAGAAAACTTAATGGGCTGTTTATTTTTAATTATGGCATGGGCTCTTCATACTTTAACGATATAGAAATGTTAAAAAACAACCTGGAATACTTATACAGAAGTAAGGAAGATAAAGTAATACTTACCTGCTCCTATATGATTGCTAATTTAAGCTATATAGATGCTGCAAAATTTCATGAAAAGTCAGGAAAAGATATTACAATTATATATAAAAAAATTAATGATGGTAAATTAAATTTTAAAGATAGAAATGTATTAAATCTGGATAATAATAATAATGTGCTTGGAGTAGGTAAAAATATCGGCACAAAGAATGAACTTAATATATCCATGGACATGTTTATTATGAGTAAAAAGCTTCTTATAGATATATTAAATAAATGTATTGAAACTGGTTACTTTGGATCAATAAGGGAATGGATCTATAAGAACATTGAAAAATTAAATGTAAATGCATTTGAATTTAATGGATATCTTCAATGTGTCAGCTCCATTAATTCCTATTACAAAGCAAACATGGACATGCTTAACCTGGATATAAACAAAGAGTTGTTCTTTAAAAATGGCTTGATTTATACAAAAGTTAAAGATGAAGCACCTACTAAATATGTAAATGGCTCATCTGTTTCAAATGGATTGATTGCCAATGGCTGTATTATTAAGGGCAGCATTAAAAATAGTGTAATAAGCAGACGCGTAGTAGTGGAAGAAGATGTTGAAATAGAAAATTGTATAATAATGCAGAATTCTATAGTAAAAAAAGGTTCCAGACTAAAAAATGTAATTATAGATAAAAATATTATTATTGAGGAAAACTCCGAATTAAAAGGTGACTTGGAATTCCCTCTTGTCATAGAAAAAAGGACCTTAGTATAATTTAAAACTTAATAAAAATACAATATAAGGAGTAATGAGATTATGAAAATACTTTTTGCAGCATCCGAATGTTACCCTTTTTTAAAAACCGGGGGTTTAGCAGATGTAGCCTATGCTCTGCCAAAGGCACTTAGGAAACTCGGCATAGATGCAAGAGTTATTCTTCCAAAATATAATGATATAAAAGAAGAATTTAAAAATTCAATGATCCATAAGGGCAGTTTTAATGTACCAGTCGGCTGGCGCAATAAATTCGGCGGGCTTGAGTATCTTGAATATGACTCAGTTCCATTCTATTTTATAGACAACGAATATTACTTTAAACGAGGGGGTGCTTATGGATATTACGATGATGGAGAAAGATTTTCTTATTTTTCAAAGGCAATACTTCAGGCTATCTACTATATGGATGACTTTACTCCTGATATTATACACTGTGATGATTGGCAGACAGCCATGGTACCTGTTTTATTAAAAGACCTGTATAAAAATTCTCAAAGTCATAGAAATATTAAAACGGTTTATACTATTCATAACCTGAAATATCAGGGAGTTTTTGGAGAAAGTGTTCTTTCGGAGCTGTTATGTTTAAATTCCGGTTATTATAATGAAGGTGCATTAAAATTTTATGATGGAGTATCATTTATGAAAGGCGGCATAAATTACTCCGATAGAATAACTACGGTAAGCTGCAGTTATGCCAGTGAAATTCAAACCCCGGAATATGGTGAAAAGCTTGATGGTCTGCTGCGTTCTCAAAATTCAAAGCTGCAGGGAATCGTAAATGGTATAGACTATGATTTATACAATCCTGCAGCTGACAGGGATATTTATGTAAACTATGATTCTTCAAGCATTGACAAAAAAAATATTAATAAGACACGTCTTCAAAGAGATCTTGGACTTCCTGAAGATGCTGATATTCCTATGATAGGCATTGTATCAAGATTAGTTAGTCAAAAGGGCTTTGATTTAATTAAGTGTGTCATTGAAGAAATACTGCAGGAAAATCTGCAATTGGTGGTACTGGGCACAGGTGAGCAGCAATATGAGGACATGTTTAAATTTTTCAAATGGAAATATCCATCTAAAGTTTCAGCTAATATATTATTTGATAATAACTTAGCTCAAAAAATTTATTCAGCTTCAGATTTATTTTTAATGCCATCCTTGTTCGAGCCCTGCGGCATTGGTCAGCTTATAGCATTAAGATATGGCAGCCTGCCTATTGTACGTGAAACAGGTGGATTAAAAGATACTGTGCATTCCTATAATGAAAATACCTGTGAGGGAAATGGATTTTCATTTACTAACTACAATGCTCATGATATGCTGTACACAATTAGAAGGGCACTTAACTTTTATAAAAATAAAGATATTTGGAACAAACTAGTCATAAACGCAATGAATGAAGATAATAGCTGGAATAATTCTGCTGACAAATACTTGAAACTTTATAGTGAAATATTATAATTCAAAAAGCCCCCATGTCTTTATCACATGGGGGCTTTTATATTCTATTCTTTATATGACATTAGCCACTGTTCCATTCTGTCACAGCATACCTTTAGCTGATCCATGCTGTATGCATAAGAAATTCTGAAATAGCCTTCTCCGCCTTTTCCAAATGCAGAGCCTGGTACTGCTGCCACAAGGGCTTCCTGAAGCATTTTTTGGCAGAATTCCTCACTGCTTTTAAATTTACTGCTGATCCTTGGAAACATATAAAAAGCACCCTGGGGCAGATTAACTTCAATTCCCATTTTAATTAATCTGTCATACATATAATCTCTCCTATTTTTGAATTCTCTACACATATGCTCTGCATCCTGAAGACAGTATTTTAATCCAGCCAAAGCTCCCCACTGAACAATGGACGGAGCGCAGGAAACATTATACTGATGAACTTTCATAATTCCTTTCATTAAATTTTCATCTGCACATACATACCCAAGTCTTAATCCAGTCATTGAAAACATTTTAGAAAATCCGCTTACTAATATTACTTTGTCTCTTATTTCATTGTTTTGTGCTATGGAATAATACTTGCTGTCAAATATTATAGAGCCATACATTTCATCAGTTACTACAATTATATCCTTCTGTTTCAAAAGCTCTGCTATTTTATCTCTTTTTTCTCTTGATAAAATTGCGCCTGTTGGATTACATGGATAGGAAATAACCAGTACTTTAGGCTTTTCAGAATCCATTAGCTGTGATAAACTTTTTGCATCTATTGTAAAGTCTTTTTCCAAATCATAATTAACAACTTTTCCTCCAAATAACTTTACGCAGCTTTCATAAGCCGGATATGCTATGGTTGGAATAAGTACTTTATCTCCGCTGTTAATTAATGCTGCAAATACATCCATGAGACCTTCACTGCCCCCAATGGTGAGACATATTTCATCTGATTTATACTCAATGGAGTTGCCTTTTAAATATCTGCTTATTTCTATTCTCAGCTCTTCAATGCCTGCATTTGAAGTATATGTAGTTTTATTTTCATTTATGGCCCCAATCATTGCCTCTTTTATCTTTGCAGGCACAGGAAAATCAGGCTGCCCCAGAGTAAGAGAAACAGCATTTTTATATTTGGACACCTTATTAAAGAATTTTCTTATACCTGAAATTTCAATATTATTTACATTGCTAGACATGATTTGTTCAAATTTGTTTTTATCCATATACAATATGCCCCCTCATTTATAATGTATATATTATAACCTATCATTAAAAAAAGTGGTATTACCCCTTTAAATTGCTAAATTTATTTATTATAATAATATTATTCATTATAAGCAGATTTTGTTATAATATGTTGAAATACATAATATCGGAGGTAATATCATGGAATTAAATTTAACGGATCCTTATGAAATAGCTAAGTTCATAAAAGAATCTAAAAAAGCAACACCTGTTAAAGTTTATATAAGCGGAAACTTATCTTCCTGTGACTTTGGGAATATAGAAAGCTACAGCTCAGAAAACTTTAATATCCTTTTTGGTGAAAGTAATGAGGTTTCAGATTTTTTATTAAAGAATAAAGATAAAATTAAAAAATACAGAATAGAGCAGGATAGAAGAAATTCTGCAATTCCCCTTTTAAATCTGCTTAATGTTGACGCCAGAATTGAACCAGGTGCAATTATAAGGGATAGAGTAACCATAGGAAAAAATGCCGTAATTATGATGGGTGCTGTAATAAACATAGGTGCTGAAATAGGTGAAGAAACTATGGTGGATATGAATGCTGTAGTTGGTGCCAGAGGAAAGCTTGGTAAAAGAGTTCATTTAGGTGCAGGGGCAGTTGTGGCAGGTGTTCTTGAGCCGCCAAGCAAGTCTCCATGTGAAATAGGCGATGATGTTTTAATAGGAGCAAATTCAGTTATACTTGAAGGAGTAAAGATTGGCAATGGCTCTGTGGTTGCAGCAGGATCTGTAGTAATAGAGGATGTTCCCTGCGGAGTTGTAGTTGCAGGTACACCAGCTAAAATAATTAAATCTGTAGATGTTAAGACCAAGGATAAAACCAAGATTTTAAATGATTTAAGAAAGTAAAAAACTCCAGTAAAGTATCAGTTGCGATATTTTACTGGAATTTCATTATACTATATCATATACCTTTTCTTTTTCTGCATCATCCAAAGTATTGTCATTTTCACTGACATCTTCAGCTGTACATTGCTGATCTTTTACTTCTTCACTTTCCTCATTATCTTCTTTGCTTACCTTTTCCATTTTAGAAATAGAAACCTCATAAGCCACCTTTTTTATTACTTCATTATCATTAATTTTCTTTTGATATTCTCTGCTTTGCAGTCTTCCCCATATTCTTATATTGTCACCAACTGTTAAATCATTACAGAACCTGGAGTTTCTCCCCCAAGCTATGGTTGGTATATAATCTGATTTATTATATGCACGGTTAACTGCTATAAGCATATCTGCAATTTCCCTTCCAAAGGGAGTTGTCCTATACACTGGCTCCTTACAAATATATCCATCAAGGAATATCTGATTTGGATTTTTACTCTTTTCAATACAATATTGAATGTTTCTTGCAAATACTGTTAATATGAGCCTGTTAGCTCCATCTACAAACTTATTATAAGACCTTAACTGACCATCAATAGCTAATTCTGAGCCTATGCTTATGTTCATTCCCCCTATTAATCTTTCAGAAACAGTTATCAGTAAAATGTCCTTTGCATCACTAAGCCTTGGAACCTCAAAGTAAAATGTATAAAATCCTTCTCCATACATTTCGTGACTAAAAGTCAGCTCTGATTGAACCTGTCCCTCTAAATAAATTTTATTGTTTAGCATTAAATTGTCCATTGTACCCCCTCTTTCCCTTGGTTTCTTAAAACTTTTATACAACATATATCTATTCCCATGGAATTAAAAATATACTATGTAAATTATTTTTCTATTATTTTTTTTCTTAAGTAATCTATATCTATTCCTTCTATTAAAGAAATTGTAATTAATGAAATAACAGCATATATTTCATCTTCATTGTGATATTCCCCATGAATTGGAATCTCTATGGGTTCCAGCATTCCAAAAGAATTATTATTTAAATTTCTCTGGAGGCAGTAAATTAAATGACCCTCTTCATCTCCCACACTGGAAACGGTAACAGTGTTTTTATTGCCATAGCCGTAAGTTATAATATTCCCATATATACTGGTACTTATTTCTTTTTCACTTAGGTTATCTACATTTACCAGGCAGTAGCTGCAATTTAAATTTTCAGCTTTTGTTTTTAAATTATTATTTACAATAATATAATTGTATACCCCATTGTCTTTTACAAGACTGCATGGAATTATCTCTAAATTTAATTTTAATTTATCTATTAAAAGGCTAATGCTCCTGGTAAAATCAGGACTGTCCTCTAATATAACCACAGTGTTCATATTAACAACTCCCATTAACATATACTTAATGTTAGTTTTAACTGCAGTTAATTTTTTATACCTAATAAATTATACATATACTGTCCTCTTCCATTATAATACAAATGGATTACTGTTTTCAATATTTTACAGTATAAAATTCCAAATTTATATACTTTGCAAAAAAATGCTGCGCAATTTGCAGAAAACATATAGATTACCTTTGTTTAAATTGTTTTCCCTCACTATTAAAATAATAATTATCCTTATAAATTAAATCTCCAGCCTTTACAAAAGTATATCCTGAGCTTCTCAGTCTTTCTATTATCCTTGGCAGTGTTTTTGTAGTATAATTACCATAATTGTGAAAGAGTAAAATGGATCCATTTTGGGTTTTCTTCATAATTCTTTCATATTCTATTTCTTCTCCCTGCTGCATCCAGTCAATACTGTCTGAGTTCCACTGAATACAGTAGTGGTTAGTTGATTCAATTGTATTTATTACAAAATCATTATAGTTTCCTTCAGGACATCTTACCAATGTAGGTTTCTCACCTGTTATTTTTTCAATAAGATTATCGTTTTTATTTATTTCCTGGATTATTCTATCCTTTGATACCCTTGTAAAGTCAGGGTGATTATAGGAGTGATTTCCTATTTCATGGCCTCTTTCATATATCTGTCGTACAAGCTCTTTATTGTCCTCTGCCCAGGCACCTACAATAAAAAATGTGCATTTTATATTGTATTTGTCCAGTATATCAAGAATCTCTTTAGTATGATCCTGCCCCCAGCTCACATCAAAGGTTATTGATACTTTTTTATCTGCAGTGTCTACACTGTAAATGGGCAATTTCCTTTTTACTGGCATAAACGCTCCAGTATTCTTATAATTGAATAATATTGATGATGCTGCACCAAAAAACAACAGTATTAAAACTATAATTATTTTTTTTATATCTTTATTAATCAAATTTTACACCCCTAAACTGATTTATATTGCCCTGGTTTCATTAATATTCCACTTTATTTAATATTTTTCAGCATAATACTAAAAAGAAAGTACAAACTATAAATACTATATTTACATAAAGGAGGATTTTATTATGGCACTTGGAGAATCTGGTAACGGTAGAACACAATTGGTTCCTGATGTACATCCAATTCTTGATAATATGAAATATGAAATTGCTGAAGGTTTTAATTTAGGAGTTCATCAGGGCTCTGAAGATTACTGGGGTAAGGTAACTTCCAGGAACTGCGGAAGAGTTGGAGGAGAAATGGTTAAACGTCTCATTTCCAAAGCTGAAAATGATTTAACTCATGGTAAGTAACAAAAATTGCACCTAACCAGGTGCAATTTTTTATTTTATTTCATAATATCATTTGTATATGTTATAATAATTAAAGAAAAAACTTATGAAACATTTTCTGTGGAGGGGGCATAACAGTTAACAAAACGTTATATAAGATTATAACAGCCTTTTGAATTTATAAAATGTTGGCATTATAGTAAATTTAGAGGGTGGTATAGATGAAGTGTTATTCAATAGGAGAATTTTCAAAACTTATAGATATTATTCGCAAGAACAACTCAATCATTTTTAGTAATTAGTTGAGGATTTAATTCAAATTGTTACAGTTTTTAGTTATAGATTTCATGGTAAAAGAGCTAATAAAGCAAAGAAAATTACTAAGGAGTTGTTAGAGAATGATACTAGCGAAGAAAGTTAGAATTATTCCAAATGTAGAACAGGAACAAAAGTTATGGAAATCTGCTGGAACTGCAAGATTTATCTATAATTGGGCACTTGCAAGACAAGAAGAAAATTATAAAAATGGTGGTAAGTTTATTAATGATGGTGATTTGAGAAAAGAAATTACTTTAATGAAGCAAACAGAAGAATATAAATGGCTGAGTGGGGTATCTAACAATATAGCAAAGCAGGCTGTAAAAGATGGCTGCAATGCTTATAAGAACTTTTTTAAAGGATTAGCAGATAAGCCAAAGTTTAAAAGTAGAAAAAAATCTAAACCATCATTCTACAATGACAATCTAAAATTAAAGGTTAAGTCTAATATGATATTAATTGAAAAAGTAGGTTGGATTAAAACATCAGAACAACTACCAATGGATGTTAAATATACTAATCCAAGAGTAAGCTTTGACGGAAAGTACTGGTATATATCCGTAGGTGTTGAAAATGAAAATTCAAGAGTGGAATTAACTGATGAAAGCATAGGTATAGATGTTGGTATTAAAGACCTTGCCATATGTTCTAATGGAATGACTTTTAAAAATATTAATAAAACAAGGCTTGTTAAAAAATTAGAAAAAAGATTACGTAGGTTGCAACGTAAAATATCAAAAAAATATGAGTTAAATAAAGAAGGGAGGAAGTTTGTCAAAACAAGCAACATTATAAAACTTGAAAAGCAGATTAGATTACTTTATAGAAGATTATCTAATATTCGGAATAACCATTTACACCAAGCAACGAGTAAGATAGTGAAAACCAAGCCATCAAGAGTTGTTATGGAAACACTTAGCATTAAAGGTATGATGAAGAATAAGCACTTATCTAAAGCTATAGCACAGCAAGGATTATATGAGTTTAAAAGGCAGCTTCAATACAAATGTGAATTTTATAGAATTAAATTTATTGAAGCGGATAAATGGTATCCTTCATCAAAAACTTGTAGTGAGTGTGGTCATGTAAAAGCTAAATTATCATTATCAGAAAGAACTTATATCTGCGAAGAATGTGGAGCAGTTATTGATAGAGATTTCAATGCTTCAATTAATTTAAGCAGATATTCAGCATAACTACCTAAACAGTTATGCTTGAGGTGTAGGATGCGTTGTATCCGAAGTTAAGCCCTTGGAGTGTTATATCAAACGAAAGTAGCTTTTAGCAAAATCGGACACAATGAACAGGGAATTAAACAAGCTTTATAGAGTCCTATAATGTTTTGGCAACGGTTGAATAATGTGTAAAGATACCTTAGAATTAGCCGAAAACAAGCTTCTGCTTTTGTATATATTTAGTAAAATGAAATTTTCTGTATCCAATACTCAGATTACTCAAATAATTCTTGAAAATAACTTTATAAACTATTTTACCCTGCAGCAATATTTGACGGAATTGGTATCTGCTAATTTTATAATAAATATTAAGGAAGGTAATAGACACAAATATTCAATTACCAATAAAGGTAAAAAGGTCCTTTCCTTATTTCAAGAGAGAATATCTAAAAATAAAATAGATAAAATAGACGACTATTTAAAAAAGCATATGGACAATATTAAAAAAGAGGTAACTTGTACTGCAGACTATACCATTGATAATAAAAACAATTTTATAGTTGATTTAAGAGCTTTGGAAAATGACTTATTATTAATAGATTTAAAATTATCAGTAGGCTCCAATAAACAAGCAAGAGAGCTTTGCACAAAGTGGAAAAATAATTCTTCAAAGCTTTACAATGAAATAATTAATATTCTAATTAATAATTAGATAATATCATACCTGTAGGCTCTCCGCCTATGGGTATAATTTTTTTATCTTCACTAAAAATATTTACCTTAATAAGCAGATTATTATAATTGTCTCCAACAAATACAAATTGATTATATTTAATTATTCCTCGAGGCATACCGCCAATATTTATTTTTTTCATTACCTCATAATAATTAATGTCCAGCACACTTATGAATCCCTCTCCAAAGTTTGAAACAAAGCAGTATCTTTCATCACAAACCATATCCACAGGGCAGTTTCCAACAGGGATCCTATATATCATTTTGAAGTTTTTCATAGAAATTATTCCAATACTTCCTCTGTAATCTGAACCAATGTTGCTTTCACAAACAAGTATATATTTATTGTCCACAGTAAATATGGCCTTTGTAGGATATGAACCCACCTTAATACTTTTAGTTTCATCCTTATTATGGCAGTCAATAAGTGTTATGCTGTCGTTTTCCATATTAGAAACAACTAAAATCCCCGTCTCTCTGTTAATTGCAATGCTGTGCGGTAAATTGCCGCATGGAATTTCCTCAGATATTTTATTTTTTATTAAATCAAATACTACTACATTGTTTGATTCTCCGCATATGATGTAAGCATTATTATCATATACAATTACATCGTTACAGTGCATACCTATGAAGTGCTTTGATTCCTCTCTCCCCTGCTTTGTATCTATAACAGAAATATTATTACTATAACTATTTGCAGTTATTATTTTATCATGGTATTCACATATTCCATGAGGCCCAATTCTGTCGGATAAGCCGGTATTCAAGGTTATCTTGCTTTCCTCTCTAAACTCTTCAACATTAACTTTTGATATGCAATCTGATGAAGTATTACAAACATATATATAACTCATATGAATCTAACCTCCTCTAAAATATACTATGAAAATTACATAATAAAGTTAATAGAAATCGTTAAAAATTTTATTTACGTATAAAAAAGGAGTGTTTCAAACACTCCTTTTTATTGTTTTCCTCATATCACCTATCATGTATAATGAACCGCTTATAAGAAGCAAATCACCTTTTTGCATATATGAAACTGCCTTTTTTAGTGCCTTTTCATAATCATCGATGTTCTCACAATTTCTGTTATAATTCAAAATTGCATCCTTAAGCTTATCTGAGCTCTCTGCCCTTGAACTGTGCGGGCTAACTGTTATTATTTTATCTGCCATGGGAGCAATTTGACCAATCATGGCATCAATTTGTTTATCCGCTAATATTCCTAAAATCAAAATCATTTTATTATATTTGAAATATTTTTTAACGCTGTCTGTGAGCTTTGTGATCCCATCAATATTATGTGCCCCATCAATTACTATAAATGGCTCTTTACTCATTACTTCAAGTCTTCCCGGCCATTTTACTTTGCTCAAAGCAGATTCTATGCTGCTTTTCTTAAGCTTTACTGCTCCTGCCTCAATTAACTGCTCTGCTGCATATATTGCAGTTGCACAGTTAAGAAGCTGGTGCTGTCCCAGAAGTGATAACTTAATATGATAAGTATCTTTATTGGATTTTACCACTATGGACTGTGTAAAGTCACTATTCATAGGATTTAATTCATTTTCATAAGCCACAGAGTTTTTATTTACATTAATTATTTTACTATTCATTTTTAAGGCAGTTTCTTCTATGACCTGTCCTGCCTCAGGCTCCTGAGGATACAGCACTAAAGGTATATTTTCCTTAATTATACCTGCCTTTTCATGTGCTATTTCACCTAATGTATTCCCCAGAATCTTCATATGATCATAGCTTACAGAAGCTATTACACTAACCAGTGTTCCAAATCCATTTCCTGATGTAAGTACATTGGTGGAATCAAGTCTCCCGCCTAGTCCAACCTCTATAACGGCATAATCAACCTTCATTTTATAAAAATAATAAAACATGGCACAGGTTATAATTTCAAATTCCGTTGGATTGTCATAGCCTTCCTTAAGTACCTTATCTACAGCCTCTGCCACCTGAGTTACTGCTTCAGCTAAATCAGGTTTTGGTATATTAACTCCGTCAATTTGAATTCTCTCTTCAAATTCCTCCAGATATGGTGATGTATACATACCCACTTTATACCCTGCTTCTTTCAGCATTGTGCTGAGCATAACAGTAATAGAGCCTTTCCCATTAGTTCCGGCAATGTGCACACACTTTAACTTTTTATGGGGATTTCCCAGGTGTTCCAGAAGCTTTTCAGTTCTGGAAAGTCCCAGGTTACTCCCAAATTTAGCTGTATCATTTATATACTCCATGGCTTCATGATAATTCATTTGTAATGCGCCCCCAATTACATATTTACTTCAAGCCCTGTAATCTTTGAAGAACAGCTTTCAGCATTTCATTATATTTATCGCCCTTTGCTCTCTCTTCATTAACTACTGATTCAGGAGCTTTAGACACAAACTTTTCATTTGAAAGTTTGCTTTCAACTCTTTTAATTTCACTTTCCAGCTTTTCTTTTTCCTTATTTAATCTTTCCAGCTCTTTTTCCTTATCTATTAAATCAAATAAAGGAATAAATATTTCACCTGCTGAGGTAACTACTGAAACTGCATTGTCAGGTACCTGCTCCTTGGAATTTAAAAATTCAACGGAGCTTGCAGAAGCCAGTTTTTCAAAGTAGACTTTTCCTTCTTCAAAGACAGGCTTAGATTCATTTTCTGTAATGAATGCCATTATCTTAGCCTTTCTGGAAGGTGGTACATTCATTTCTGTTCTCACATTTCTTATGGATTTAATGGCTTCAATTATATATTCCATTTCTTTCTCAGCTTTTTCATTGTGTAGTGCTTCCTCATATTCAGGCCATTTTGATATTGTTATGGATTCATATTGTCTTTCCAGATGAAGATAAATTTCCTCTGTAATAAATGGCATTACTGGGTGAAGAAGCTGCAGTCCAATGGTTAACACTTTGTTTAATACATTATAAGCAACACCTTTTGCCTCTTCATCATCACCATACATAACAGGTTTTACAAGTTCAATGTACCAGTCACAGAATTCTCCCCACATAAAGTCATAAACCTTCTGTGAAGCTATTCCCAGTTCATATTTATCAATATTGGAGGTAACTTCCTGTACTATAGTATTGGCTCTGGATAATATCCACTTATCTGCCAGTGAGTAGTTATGGCAGTTTTTATATTTCTCCATAAGATCTTTATCTAAGTTCATTAGTACAAACCTTGATGCATTCCATATCTTGTTTGCAAAATTTCTTGCAGATTCTACCTTTTCCTCATAGAATCTTATATCACTGCCTGCTGCATTACCTGTAATCAGCATAAATCTCAATGCATCAGCGCCATACTTATCAATTACATCCAGTGGATCTACACCATTTCCCAGGGATTTTGACATCTTCCTACCCTGAGAATCTCTTACTATGCCATGAATCAGCACAGTATCAAAAGGTACCTCTCCCATGTTATGGATACCTGAGAATATCATTCTGGCTACCCAGAAGAATATAATATCATAGCCTGTTACCAAAGTTGATGTTGGATAAAAATATTTTAAGTCTTCAGTTTCATCAGGCCAGCCTAATGTTGAAAATGGCCACAGTGCTGAAGAGAACCAGGTATCAAGTACATCCTTATCCTGCTGTAGATTACTGCTTCCGCAGCCATCACATTTCTTCGGTGCATCTACTGAAACTATAACCTTTCCGCAGTCCTTACAGTACCATACAGGTATTCTGTGACCCCACCACAGCTGTCTTGAAATACACCAGTCCTGAATATTTTCCATCCAGTTAAAATATATTTTATCAAATCTTTCAGGCACAAACTTTGTTTCCTTGTTTCTTACAGCTTCAATAGCCGGCTTTGCAAGGCCTTCCATTTTTACAAACCACTGTTTTGAAACCATTGGTTCCACAACTGTACCGCATCTGTCATGGCAGCCTACATTATGACTGTGTTCTTTTACTTTAACAAGCAATCCCAGCTTTTCTAAATCTGAAACAATTAATTTTCTTCCTTCATATCTATCCAAACCATCATATTTTGTACCAGGCTGTCTTATGGTGCCATCCTCATTCATTATTATGATTTCATCAAGGTTATGTCTCTTCCCAACCTGATAATCATTTGGATCATGAGCAGGAGTTATTTTAACTGCACCTGTTCCAAATTCCATGTCCACATAGTCATCAGCTATTATTGGTATTTCTCTGTTAACCAGTGGAAGTATTAATTTCTTTCCAACTAAATGAGTATATCTTGAATCCTTTGGATTTACTGCCACTGCAGAATCTCCAAGCATAGTTTCAGGCCTTGTGGTAGCTATCTCTAAGAATTCATCACTTCCTACTACTGGATATTTAATGTGCCAGAAGTGTCCTTCCTGCTCACTGTATTCAATTTCAGCATCTGACAATGCTGTTTTACATTTTGGACACCAGTTTATTAATCTGTTTCCCTGATAAATTAATCCTTCATTATAGAGTCTTACAAATACCGCCTTAACAGCTTTATCCAGCTTTTCATCCATAGTAAAGCTTTCTCTTGTAAAATCTGCGGAACATCCCATTTTCTTAAGCTGTTTTCTGATTCTTTCCCTGTATTCATCAGTCCACTGCCACACCTTTTCAAGGAAGGCTTCCCTTCCCATTTCTTTTTTCTTAAGTCCTCTTTTAAGAAGTTCATTCTCTACCTTAACCTCAGTTGCAATGCTGGCATGATCCTCACCTGGAAGCCATAAAGTACTGTATCCCTGCATTCTCTTTACTCTTATTAAAAAATCCTGCATGGCATTATCTAGTGCATGACCTAAATGCAGTTTTCCTGTAATATTAGGAGGAGGCATCATAATTGTGTATGGCTTTTTATTTTTATCCACTTTAGGTGTGAAAAACTTTTCTTTCTGCCACCATTCATATATTTTGTCTTCAAATTCCTTTGGATCATATGTTTTGCTGATATTCTTTGAATCTTCCACTTTATACACCCCGCTAAATATGTTTATATATTTTAAATAATAATTTTTACCAATAAAAAAAGCCTTCATCCATAAAAGGACGAAAACTCGCGGTACCACCTTTTTTCCTGCTTTAAGATAAACTATGCATGTTTACACTTGATAAACAAACTCCAACTATATCTTATTAGTATTCAAAAACTGTTGAAGCTCAGTATTTTGAATCCAAATAAGTTAAGTTTACGTATTGTTTATCATACCAGGCTCTTAATTAATAACGGTTAAGAAAACCGTCTTTACTTACTATACAGCACACAGCCGTTGTTCTGTAAAGATGCTCCAAAGCTACCTTCAAGACTTTACATATAGAAAGTTTTTCAGCCATAGAACTTTCCTCTCTTAATATTTACAGCCTCTACTCCTCTTCTTCTCAGCATAACAACTATTACATTTTAAGTATATTATAACCTTATTAAAAAAACTGTCAAGAAATATCTATGAAGCCTTGGCTTTTTTATGATTGACATGAATTGAAAAAGTAAATTCTACCCCAATACCACAGTGATGTGGAATTTAATCTTGCAAACTGCATGGGTGGAATTTAGCTCTTCAAATATAGATTATTTTTTAGTATAGTTAAGTTGTTCTGTTTATGTTGATGCCTGTTTTCAAACAGGAGGTATAACAACAATGGCTACACATAAACATTTTACCCTGAATGATAGAATTCTTATCAAGGAGTTACTTGATAAGAGGAAATCTTTCAAAGCGATTGGCAAAGCTTTGAACAGAGACTGTACTACTATATCCAAAGAAATTAGAAACCACCGTATATTTAAAAAGACCGGTGCATATGGCAGACCATTCAACAATTGTATTCACAACAGAGCTTGCATTGAAACCAAAATATGTGACGTGTGCACACATAAATCACACCGTTCATGTCATTTTTGTCCTGAATGCCGTTCATCATGTGAACTTTTTCAGGAGGAAAAATGTACCCTGCTGAATAAGCCACCATATGTCTGCAATGGATGTAACCATGTCAGACAATGCACCCTTGAAAAAGCTATTTACGATCCAGCCTATGCTGATAAAGAATACATAACCATCCGTTCTGAATCAAGAAGCGGTATCTCTATCAGCGAAGCTGAAGCTAAACATCTGGACAACTTCATCAGTCCCTTGATTCGCAAAGGTCAATCCATACACCATATCTGCTCAAGCAATGCAGATATCATAATGTGCAGTGAAAGGACTATATACAACTATGTTAACTGCTGTATGTTTTCTGCCAGAAACCTTGATCTTCCACGCAAACCTGGTATAAAGTTTCATGCAAGAAAATCTGATCGAAGTCGTTTTAAAGTTGATAAAAAATGCAGAATTGGACGCACTTATAGCGATTTCCTTGCATATATGGCTATAAATCCTGATACCCCAATTGTTCAGATTGACAGCGTAGAAGGCTCAAAGGGTGGAAAAGCACTACTGACAATTCACTTTGTTTCATCAGAGTTTATGCTTGCTTTCCTTAGAGATACAAATGATTCACAGTCAGTGATTGATATTTTCAATCGCTTATATAAAGAGCTGCTTCCGGATATTTTTAAAAAAGTTTTCCCCCTGCTGCTCGGTGACAACGGAAGTGAATTTTCCAATCCTTCTGCTATTGAGCTTGACAGTAAGGGAAAACGAAGGACAAGGGTCTTTTACTGTGATCCTTCTGCACCATTTCAAAAGGGTGCGGCCGAAAACAACCATGAATTAATTAGACGTATTGTTCCTAAGGGAAGAAGCTTTAATGATTTCTGTCAGGATGATATCGACCTCATGATGAATCATATCAATTCCTATCGTAGGAAGAAACTTGGTGATAGAAGTCCATATGAGGTTTTTACCTTTATTTATGGTAAGGATGTTTTAGAGAAACTTGGCTGCAAAATGATTCCATCTAATAGCATCATCTTACAGCCAAAGCTTTTGAAAAAATCCATCTAAAAAATCACAGGCATCACCATCATACAGAACCAGTATGATTTAAAGCAGGGGTGGAATTTACTATTGCGAAAAAATCGGTAATTTTTCATCTCTACTTAAAGTACGCAAAAAACAGGTGAAAATCCTAATGATTATGCTTTTATTATATCAAAACCAACTAAAAAACTATACACTAGCCACTAAAAATTTTCAAAATCCCTAGTTTTGCTTTATTGGGTGGAATTTAATCCTGCAAAGTGGAATTTACTTTTTCAACTCACCTTTTTTATCTATGAAGCCTTGGCTTTTTTATGATTGTTATGATTGTCATAAACACATAATAATAAAGTTATTATATATATCATGATTGAATATGTATAATATAAAATATACTTGTCTATATTATTCACAGGATTTTGTAAATTAATCACTTCAATAAAACTTTGTGCCTTGAGCACAGCGAAAGGGATGAACGTTATTATTATGGAAAATAAAAATTATAAATTTTTAAAAAAGTGGTCAGTTAAAAGAAAAAGGGGTAAGCTTTTATATATATTGATTAATAATTTTACTGTTGCATTAGTAGTACTAATACTTTATATATTTTTTATACTTTTAGCATTTGGTATAAATCGCCTTACAAATAAAACATTTTTGGTGAAAACCTTTTGTCAAATAACTTTGCTTTTTATTCCTATAACATTATGTAGTTTAAGACAGTGGAAAAAATATGAACAAAAATATATTGAACTAACAGCAAAACTTAAATTTATAGAAACATAAGTAAAATTAATATTGAAAATACATATATAAATATGAGAAATGCCGAAATATATTTTAATTAGCCTGTCCCTAACGGGAATTTGTTACTTTATCAACACTATTGAATAAAAGAGCCATATACCTAAAGCAGGAAAGATTAAAGAACATTCTTTAATCTTTGTTCTTTGATCTTTATTCTTTTAAATAAGCCTGCATTCATTTGCACATTGTCTGCAGGTGTCTGCACAGGTTTTGCAGTGCTTATCCTGAAACATGTCACATTCAGTAGCACATCTTTCACAAATCTCAGCACATAAGCTGCAGACTTCCTTTATGCTTGTGCTTACCCTTGACATAAAGCAGGCTGCTGTTGTACATATTTCAGAGCAGTCCTGAAGTGTTTTAATACAGTTTGTTCTTTCCTTAACGTCATTTTCTGACAAGCACAGATGAAAACACTCCTGGCATATCTGAACGCATTTAACACATGCATCTATACATATCTGATGTGGATTATCATTTTTCATAAGGGATAAAGGCAGAAGATCCATTGTTGTATTCATATTATTTTCCTCCAAATTAAGTTATTAAACTTAATTTTATCTTTTACTCATCATTTAGAAAATATTCATTTAATAAATAAAAATGCCCTGATGTGAGGACATTTTTTATAAAATTTCAATGTTATATTATAACTTTTAAGTCCTTGGATCCGCAACTACCATAACATCCACATATTTTGTGCCTCTCATTATTTTTCTCACAATGGATCCCTTTAAAATTTCATGGCTTCTGGTTCTGGCAGACTGACCTATTATTACCTGAGTTATAGCATTTTCTTTAGCAAATTCAATAATGGCCTCTGCGGGATCTCGTGCAGCAGCAACCTTAAATTCTGCTCCAAGCTTCATGCACAGTGCACTTAAATCATCTAATTTTTTAAGTGTTTCCCTATCTGTAGTATACTTCTCACTTTTTATATTTAAAATAAAAAGAGGAGCCTTCAGCATTTTTGATAGTCTGTAGCCGCGTCTTATAAGGTATTCTGCATTAAAATTTAAATTTACACAGACTAGGATTTTCTCCTGTGCACCAATGAGTCCATCAACGCTTTTTTCATTTTTGTATTCCATAAGGTGCTCATCCACTTCGTTTGCTACTTCTCTTAAGGTTAATTCTCTTAGTGCATTAAGGTTGCCTACCCTGAAGAAGTTATTTAAAGCAGTTTCTACCTTGTCACTGCTGTATATTTTTCCCTGTCTCAGCCTATCCCTTAAGGCATCTATGGAAATATCAATAACTTCAACTTCGTCGGCATAGTCCATTATAGTGTCTGGAATGGTTTCCCTTACCTTTACTCCAGTCATCCTATTTACATAATCATTTAGGCTCTCGAAATGCTGTATATTTACTGCTGTCATGACACTTATGCCATTATCTATTATTTCCAGTACATCCTCATATCTCTTTTCATTTTTACTGTAAGGTACATTGGTATGAGCAAGTTCATCTACAATTACAATCTGAGGTTTTCTTTTTAGTATAGACTCAAGATCCATTTCTTTTAGTGTAACATTCTTATAAACCACCTGTTTTAAAGGCACCACTTCAAGATCACCTATCTGGTCTAAGGTGCCTTTTCTTCCATAGGCTTCAACAAGACCTATAACAATGTCTATTCCATTTTCCTTCATTTCATGGGCATCCCTCAGCATCTGATAGGTTTTTCCTACTCCCGGTGCAGCACCTATATATATCTTTAGTCTGCCCTTGCTTGCTCTTTCAATTTCTTTTAAGAATTGATCCGGCGACTTATTGTTCATAGCATACCTCTAAAAATTGTTTATTTATTTAATAGTTTTAAATTAAGTGTTAATACATTGACTCTTTCCTGACCGAATAATCCTAAAAATTTACCGCTCTTAGTGCTGTCTATTAACTTATTTACATCATCAACAGACATTCCATTTGCCTTAGCCACTCTTTCTGCCTGAAGTCTGGCTGATTCCACAGATATTTCAGGGTCCAGTCCTGAGGCAGAAGCTGTTATCATATCGGCAGGCACATCCTGTTTTTTAACAGTTGGATTCTTGGCTAAAAAATCCTGAAGATTTTTTTCAAGAATCTTTTTAAATTCAGGATTTGACATTGCAGTATTAGTACCTCCTGATTTGGAAGCATCATAATTAACAGCTGAAGGTCTTCCCTGAAACCATTTGTCATCAGTAAAGCTTTCGCCTATTAATGAAGAACCAACAAGTACATTTTTATTATATACCAAACTTCCTTTTGCCTGCTTAGGGAAAAACAAATTTGAAATTCCAGTCATAGCAAGTGGATATATTACACCTAATATTATAACAAAAACTAAAGTAAGCCTTAACCCTTTTTTAACTTCATTCATATATATTCCCTCTTTTCACTTTACGAAAGATATATCAAGATCTAAACGAATAATCTAACTATCATATCTATTATCTTGATACCTATAAATGGAGTTATAACTCCTCCAACTCCATAAACAAGCATATTTTTTGCAAGTATTGCATTTGCAGATGCAGGTTTGTACTTAATGCCTCTCATGGCAATTGGTATTAATGCTGGTATTACAACTGCGTTGAAAATCAAAGCTGAAAGTATAGCGCTGTTAGAAGATGCAAGGCCCATTATATTCAATACTCCTATGGATGGCAGAGTAGCTGACATAATAGCAGGAAGTATTGCAAAGTATTTTGCAACATCATTTGCTATGCTGAATGTTGTAAGAGATCCTCTTGTCATAAGAAGCTGTTTCCCTATTTCAACTACTTCAATAATTTTTGTAGGGTCTGAATCCAAATCTATCATATTGGCAGCTTCCTTGGCAGCCATAGTTCCGCTGTTCATGGCAAGCCCCACATCTGCCTGGGCAAGTGCAGGAGCATCATTGGTTCCGTCTCCTGTCATGGCCACAAGCCTTCCCTGAGCCTGCTCTTTTTTTATTGCAGTTATTTTATCTTCAGGCTTGGCCTGTGCTATAAAATCATCAACTCCTGCTTCTCTTGCTATGGTTTGTGCTGTAAGAGGATTGTCTCCTGTTACCATTATGGTTTTAATTCCCATGGCTCTCAGCTGCTTAAACCTTTCCTGCATTCCGGGTTTAATTATATCCTTAAGGTAAATAACTCCCATTATATCATTTTCTTTAACTACTACTAATGGAGTCCCCCCTAATTTTGATATTTTCTCAACTTCACTATCCAAATCAGCTGGAATAACTCCATTATTTGATTTTACATATTCCTCCACTGAAGCTGAGGCTCCTTTTCTCACGGCCATACCATTTTTAAAATTCATACCGCTCATCCTTGTTTCAGCTGTAAAATCTATTACTTCCGCATCTTCCTCTATGCCTGCTTCAGCCTTTACCCCCAGTTTATGTGCCAGCTCTACAACGGAACGCCCTTCAGGTGTATTATCTTTAAGTGAAGAAAGAAGAGCATAATATGTTACCTCCTTTGAAGTGTGTCCTCCAACAGGTATAAATTCATCTGCCATTCTGTTACCAAATGTAATGGTTCCTGTTTTGTCAAGAAGCATAGCACTTATATCGCCTGTTACTTCAACTGCACGGCCGGACATGGCAATAACGTTAAACTTAGTTACCCTGTCCATTCCTGCAATGCCTATGGCTGATAAAAGCCCTCCTATGGTAGTAGGAATTAAACACACCAAAAGTGCTATAAGAGTAGATATATCTATATTTATTTTTACAAATCCAGCAATAGGAATAATTGTCCATACTACCACTAGAAAAATAATGGTGAGACTTATTAAAAGAGTGCTTAATGCAAGCTCATTGGGTGTCTTCTGTCTAGCAGCTCCTTCTACAAGACTTATCATCTTGTCCAAAAAGGATTCACCGGCACTTACAGATATCCTTATTTTAAGGCTGTTTGTCATAACCTTTGTGCCGCCTGTAACTGAATTAAAATCACCATCAGCCTCTTTTATTACAGGAGCCGATTCACCAGTAATGGCAGATTCATCTACAGATGCAATACCTTCAATAATTTCCCCATCGCTTGGTATGATTTCTCCTGCAGAAACCTGAACAACATCACCCTTTTTAAGCTCAGATGAACTTACTATTTTTATATTTCCATTCTTATCTATTAACTTTGCCTGTGTTTCCTTTTTAGTTTTCTTAAGTGTATCTGCCTGTGCCTTTCCTCTCCCCTCTGCTATGGATTCTGCAAAATTTGCAAAGAACACTGTAATAAACAATACCAAAGATATAGTTAAATTATATCCAAAGCTTTGGGTGGATTTAAAGACTCCTGGAAAAATAGTAACAAGCAGAGTAAGTAACGCACCCAGCTCAACAATAAACATAATAGGATTTTTTATCATAAATTTAGGATTCATTTTCTTAAATGAACTAATTATAGAATTTTTCATTATGCCTTTACTCATAGTATTAATCCTCCTTAAACTAAGCTAAGAAATTCCGATATTGGCCCCAGAATTAAAGCTGGGAAAAATGTCAGTGCTCCGACAATTATAATAATTGAAACAAATAGTACTCCAAAGAGAGCATTGTCCGTTCTGAATGTTCCTTTAGATGGTTCAAGCTTAGTCTTTTTAGCCATTGATCCTGCTATGGCCATAAGCAAAATTATAGTTGCATATCTTCCAATAAACATAACTACACCTGTAAGCATATTCATATAAGCTGTATTCCCGGCAAATCCTGCAAATTCCGAACCATTATTTGCTGAAGCTGTAGTAAATTCATAAATCATCTGGGTAAGTCCATGAAAACCTGGATTCGTTATGGATGCCGCTGCATTACCCGAAACTATAGTTATAGCAGATGCAAATAATATTAATAGAGGATGAATAAGTATAGCCAGAGCTGCAAATTTTATTTCTCTTGTTTCAATCTTATTGCCCAGGTATTCCGGTGTTCTCCCTACCATAAGCCCTGTTATAAAAACTGTTAATATGGCATAGAGTATAATGTTTTGAATGCCTGATCCGTCTCCTCCAAATATAGTATTAAGCATCATAAATATTAATGGTACTCCGCCTCCTAATGGAGTGTATGAATCATGCATAGAATTTACTGATCCTGTAGTAAAGGCTGTAGTCACCCCTGCAAAAATTGCAGAATCACCTGAGCCAAACCTGGTTTCCTTTCCTTCCATATTTCCAAGAGAATTATTTATGGACATCTGTGTAAATGGCTTTCCTGCATGTGCTTCAGAATAAATTCCTACAGAAGTCAATGTTACAAAAATAATCATAAGGGAAATAAATAATACTTTTGAGTGTTTCTTACTGCCTGTCATAAGTCCGAAAGCATATACCAAAGCCGCAGGAATCATCATCATAGATAATATTTCTATTAAGTTAGTAAATGGATTTGGATTCTCAAAAGGATGAGCTGAGTTAGCTGCAAAAAATCCTCCTCCATTTGTGCCAATGTGCTTTATTGATTCCAATACTGCTACAGGTCCCGTTATTATGGTTTGTACTCCTCCCTGCACAGTGCTGGCTTTATGAACTGCACTAAAAGTATCAGGCACACCCTGAGATACAAGAATCAAAGTTATTACTATTGAAAAGGGAAGCAGCAGCCTTGTAATTATTCTTGTAAAATCCACATAAAAGTTTCCAAGGTTATCTCTCTTCTGTGCAATACCTCTCATTATGGCAAATGCAGTTGCGATACCGGAAGCTGCTGAAGCAAACATTAAAAATACAATAACCAGCATTTGAGATAAAAATGTTATTCCATTTTCTCCTGCATAATGCTGAAGATTTGTATTTGTCATAAAGCTTACTGCAGTATTAAATGCCAGTGCCAAATTCATTCCCTTAGCACCTGTTGGGTTAAAGGGAAGTAATGCCTGTACAAATAAAATAATGAAAGCTATAAAAATCATAATAATGTTTGTAATAAAAAAAGCCTTTGAATACTTTTTCCAGTCCATTACAGACATTTTATCAATACCAATAGCTCTGTAAATAAAATTATCAATGGAATTAAATATTCCTTTTTTTGATATATCATCACACCCTGCTATTTTATAAAGATATGTTCCCAGTGGTTTAGTCACTGCTATTAAAATTAAAATTATTATTGCCAGTTCCAAATAAGTCATATAAAATCCTCCTTGCTGCTATAATCAGCTAAAACTTTTCAGGCTCTAACAGAGCATAAAACAAATAAATTATCAATGCTAAAAAAACAATATTTAAAAATATCATGATGTGTCACCTCAATATCTATGAATTTAGTGTTAAATCAGCCTTATCACCTGTGCATAACATATAATATACCCCTATATATAAATAGACAATTTTACTATCCATAACTTCATTCTTCAAAAAACCTTAATTTATATCATGTAATTGATTGCATTACTTGTTATCTCTCCCAATATTTAAGTTAATAGGTTTTAAACATTGTTTTAATAAATTAAAAAAGCGGTGATTTTTATTCACCGCTGTCAAATAAATTACTTATATTTTTAAATCTTTCAGCTTCTGTATTGTCTCCTCTAAGCTCATATATATTACCAAGAAGCTCATATACAGCCTTACTGTTTACATTTATGGATAAGGCCTTTTTAAGAATGTCAAAGGCATCATCCAGTTCACCCATTTTCATTAATTCCTTAGCTCTCATAATATACCCATCTATACTTAAAGAGTTTTCATTTATATATGGTTCAATTTCCTTCAGCACACTTTTAACCTTATCTGTGGTAAAAGGTTTTTGAAGATATGTAACAGCACCCAGCTTAGTGCACTCCACTGCATTTTTTACTGTGGCAAAGGCCGTCATAATTATTACAGGAGTATCTATTCCCATAGCTCTGATTCTCTTTAAAACCTCTGTTCCGCTTAGCTCGGGCATTTTTATATCTAAAAATACCAGATTAACTCTGCTGTTTTTTAATATTTCCATAGCATCAAAACCATTACTGGCAGTCAAGACACTATATCCATTTAAAGTTAAACAGGTAGTTAAAAGATTTTTTATGTTTTTTGTGTCATCTACTACAAGTACTGTTTTCATAATATCTATTCCTCCATATTTTAATACTACTTTGCTATTGGCAGTGTAAATAAAAATTCGCTTCCAGATGCCAGCTGGCTTTCACACCATATTTCACCGCCGTGGGCTTCAACTATTTCCTTGGCAATTGACAATCCAAGACCTGTTCCCGTGGAAGTATCGTCCCCCTGCTTTACCTGTACAAACTTATCAAATATCTTTTCTCTGTATTCCTCTGGTATGCCTATACCTGTATCTTTAACTGAAACACAAAGTTTATCCTGATTTCTAAAAGCTGAAATAAAAATTGAATCTCCTGATTTAGTAAATTTTAGTGCATTAGAAATCAGATTATTTATAACCCAGGTAACTTTTTCAAAATCTGCTTTTACCATAGGAATATCATTATCTAATTTACAGCTCAGCTTAACCCCGGAGTTTTTTGCCTGCTCCATAAATCCTTTCATACTTTCCTGAATAATTTCATTAATGGAGTTAGGCTCCATGTTAAATATTGAGTTATTTGATTCAATTTTTGAAAGGGTCAGTAAATTATTTACAAGACTTAGCAGCTTTTCACTATCCTCTTTAATTGCTGCAATAATATCCTTCTGCTGATGGTTAAGTGTTCCTATGCTTTCTTCATTTATTAAGCTCGTTCCCATCATTAATGAAGTTAATGGAGTTTTAAACTCATGAGAAACAGTTGCAATAAAGTCACTCTTTATTTTTTCCACCTGTTTAATGCCAGTAATATTCTGAAATAAGACCACCATTCCCGCTGAGTTTTTTTCTGAATCATTTAAAACTGTAACAACTACATTAAAATAAAAATCCTTATCATTAAATTTAAAATACATTATTTTATTTTCAGGTACTTCATAATGTGTTTTATAAGCACTTTGAATATAATCGTACAGTTCTCCGCTTCTTATTACCTCCAAAAAATATTTGTTTAGTGCATCTTCTTCTTTTATTCCAAACAAATCCTCTAAAGCATTGTTTATAAGAAGCACCTTATAGTTTGTATCTAAAACTATTATGGGGTCAGATATACTCTTTACAATGGCAAGGGATTTATTTTTTTCAGCTATAACCCTGCCTAATGTGCTTTGTTCAAACTGCGTAAGTCTCTTGGTCATATTGTTAAATTCCATTGAAAGCTCTCCTATCTCATCCTGTGTTTCAATGGGTATCTGCTGATTTATATTTCCCTCCTTAACAGCCTTCATATTTTCTCTTAATGCATAAAGAGGGCTTAGAAATCTCTTTAAAGAATAGGATGATAAAATAAAGGCTATAACTATGCCTATTCCACTTAAAATAAGTATGGCATACATGGAATCCTGAGCATCCTGAGTTACCCTGTTCTTACTGCTGGACATGCTTTTTTCATTTAACACTATTAATTTTTTTAAAAGATCTCTTAAATGATTAAATTCTGGTGTTATTTCCTTATTATAAAACTGTTCCATAGCTGTATCGTTATTATCTGCTGATATCTCCTGAAATTTTGAAAACAGCTGCAGATAATTAATATAGGATGCATGAATATCAGATACAAGCTCCTTTTCACCTTTTTCAGTAATATTATTAGATTCTATATAAAACTCATTAAAAAATACACTGCTGTAATTATGGAAATCCTCAATACCTTTATCTCTGCTTATGTTTATGTATGTTAAAATAGAACTATTTTCATTTTCCAGGGCCTCCAGCATTTTATTAGCCACACTTATGCTCTTATAATTATCTACCATAAGGCCATCAATTGACTTCCCCAGACTATATACATTAACAGCAGATACAATACCTACGATTAATGTTATTACCACCATAAAAAGATAAACTATAGAAAACTTAGCTTTTAAAGTTCTAATCATGATATTCCTCCATTTGTTTATATGCTAAAAATATTATACTACAAATTACTGCATATTCTACATTAGTGACAAGTTTAATGTTTCTTACATATTATAAATAGAAAATAAATTCAGGCGGAGGTGCCCATGAATAAAAAATTTATTTCACCACTGTGTATCATGTTTTCTTTTTTATTAATTGTAACTTTGTCCACAGGCTGCGGTAAAAAAGTAAGCACAACTGTAGATAACAATACCACTGTGAAAACCGTAAAGATAAAGCTTAATGAAGTGGCACGTTCAGTTTTTTATGCTCCAATGTATGCAGCAATAAAACAGGGATTCTTTAAAGATCAGGGAATAGAAATTGATTTAAGTACAGGACAGGGTGCAGATAAGACTATGCAGCAGGTATTAAGCGGAAGTGATGACATTGGCTTCTGCGGTCCTGAGCAGGTAATCTATATTTATAATCAAAATAAGGAGGATTACCCTGTAATTTTTGCACAGCTTACTCAAACTGATGGATCATTCCTTGTAGGAAGGAAAAGTGAGCCTGATTTTAACTGGGAGGATGTTAAAGGAAAAACTATTATAGGAGCAAGACCCGGCGGAGTTCCTGAAATGAGCCTGGAATATGTACTTAGAAATCATGGCATTCAGCCAGGCAAGGATGTAAATATTGTAACCAACATAGCTTATACCGCCACTGCAGGTGCATTTAAGGCTGGTACAGGTGACTATGTTGCTCTCTTTGAGCCTACAGGAAGTATGCTTCAAAAAGATAAATCTGGATATATAGTAGCTTCTGTTGGAAAATCAGCCGGCGTAATTCCTTATACCTGTTACTTTGCAACTAAATCTTATATCGAAAAAAATCCGGATATAATCGAAAGATTTACAAAGGCAATTTACAAAGGTCAGATATGGGTAGCTAATCACAATGATCAAGAAGTTGCAGCTTCCATAAAATCATTTTTCCCAGGCACAGATGAAGATATAATTATGTCAGTAGTTAAAAATTACAGAGATATAAATGCATTTGCAGCAAACCCAATATTAAAAGAGGATGATTTAAGCAGATTAATGGACATAATACAGTCCTATAATTCATCACTAATTCCTCAAAGACCAGCCTTTTCAAAGATTGTAAACACAAGCTTTGCAACTAAGGTCGTTAATGCTAAATAACAAAGATTAAAGAACAAAGAATAAATAAGGTAGATTTCCGGCTGAAGCCGAAAATCTTAAGTAAGAACTAAAAACTAAGAAGTAAGAACTTTTTTTGAGGTAAGAACTAAGAAGTAAGACTGAGAACGTAAATAGATTGTGTAAAATTAAATCTATTTACGTTATTTTTGTATATGTAGATGGAAGTATTTGTTAGGCAATAAGAAAAGGATTTGTAAAAATCCTGTGCCGACAGGCGGCCAATTAGCATAAAGACCATAAGTAGATTTGTGTAAAATTAAATCTATTTACGGTCTTTTTTGTATAGATAGCAATATTATTAAGCTCTATCCTTTTAAAATACTGTTAGCTATATAGAAAGTAATAAATATCTTCACCTTAGCTGTCACAAAATATCCAATCCCCAAGGATTTTTGGGACTGCAAAGGTGATTAGATATTTACTTTCTATAAACACATATGGCTATTTTAAATAATAATGTTGATGTGAATAGGACAACCCTCAAGTGACGATAAGGCCGTGTAGTTTATTTCCCATTGATTTTGAATCATTCGGTTATTTTCTTCTTAATATCTGAATATTTACCATTTAAATCTTTAATAATTTCATCATTAACCATAGAATTAGGCTTTAATTGGTAATCGTCTGTCCCATTTTTGCTTGATTTTACTATATCATAAGTTCCTTGACTGCCTCCTAATGGAATATATGTGTTATTTATATCGGAACTTTTTCTTAAAAATATTAATAAATGCTCTCCATTTGTTGGTGGCTTTTCCGTATCCAAACCTTCTGTTTGAATTATATCAAGTTCTTTTAATGTTTTATCTCCTTTTATAATATCAATAACGTTTACTGTAGTTATTCTCATCTTTATTCCAGCATAATCATAAAATCTATAATGTTCTGTACCTTGAACTTCAGCGATAATATCTGCTTGTTTCTTTAACTCAGCTAAGCCATGAATTTTTTTATAAGATGCATCTTGTTTTATTTTTTGTTGCTGAGAAGTTGGCATTATATTCTTGTTGCTAATTTTATTATAAACTAAGTTTCCACCCAAAATTATGCTAAAAGAAATTAAAGCAATAATCCAAATTTTCCTTTTCAATATTCTCACCTCTTCTATTGATATCTATTTTGAAATAAAGTTGTAACATCAGATGTTATATAATTTACAGTTCTTGTTCCATCATAACCACATTCTATGCTACTTGGATTCTCACAATCTGATACACCCCAGGCATGAGCGAATTCATGGGTTGCTATTCCTTTTGTGAGCCAATCACCAGAAGCTTTTGATGAATTTAAATAAATATTTTTTTGAGCATCATAATTATAATTTACTTGACTAGTTAAACCAGACCATTCTGCACTAGGCCAATAATTTGATGATACAATTATATTAGCATTATTATATGAGCTTGCATAACTAACTGATACTGGTGCTGGATTTATATTTATTTGATTTACTGCATAATCAACAGCAGCGGACCAATTTTGAGCTCCGTACTGATAATATATGGTCGTTCGATTTCTACCATTAAGATAGGCAAAACCCAGTGCGTAAAATAATACAAATTTGAAGTAAGTATTTATTTTCTATAAATTTTAAATGAATGACACCCTAAAAGTTAAATTTTAATACTCATATTTCATATAAGACACATAAAATTAACCCGTGATTAACATCATCCTTGGTTATTAAAACGCATGATTCACTCAATCAATTGATTTTAAGATTTTCTGTAAGAAAATCTACATTCTTTGTTCTTTAATCTTTAATCTTTGTTCTTTGATTTAAGTCTTTGTTCTTTTAATAAAACATCAAAAAGAGGCCATCTGGCCTCTTTTATGATGTTTTATTACTGTCTGTTGCCGCAACCTGGTTTTGTGCTTCCTCCAGGTCAAATTTATCATCCTTTTCCAGTGCTTTAAATGCCACTGATAACATTAATTTAATCCTGTTTAATTGATTTACCTCAGATGCTCCTGGGTCATAATCAATTGCAGCGATATTAGCTCCTAAATATTTTCTCTTTAATTCTTTTATCATACCTTTACCTGTAACATGGTTTGGAAGACAGGCAAATGGCTGTACACATAGTATATTTTTTGTACCACTTTCAATAAGCTCTATCATCTCTGCTGTGAGGAACCAGCCCTCTCCAGTCTGATTGCCTATTGATACAATTTTAGAAGCCTTATCTACCAGTTCTTCAATAGGTTTAGATGGTTCGAATCTTTTACTCTTGCTTAATGCACTGTTCATTTCTCTGGTATAATACTCAATAAATTTAATCACCATGTTACCAACTACTTTTGCTTTTCTGGAACCTGACAAATATTTATATTTAAAGTTATAATTATAGGCACTATACAGAACAAATCCCAGAAGATCCGGCAATACAGCTTCAGCGCCTTCATTTTCAATTACTGAAACTATATCGTTATTAGCTGTAGGGTGATATTTCACAAGTATTTCTCCAACTACTCCCACTTTTGGCTTTTCCACATTGTTAATTTCAAGGTTATCGAATTCTTGAATTATACTTCTTATATTGCTTATGAACTCTTTATGATTTTCATTTCTTATATTTTCTTTACATTTTTCGATCCATTTTTCATATAGTAAATTTGCAGATCCCTTAATTTTCTCATAAGGTCTGACTTTGTAAAGCACTTTCATAAATAGATCACCATAAATCACAGCCATTAAGCTTTTTATTCCAAGACCAATTGTTAATTTGAATCCTGGATTTTTCTCCATTCCTACTGTGTTTACAGATATAACAGGAACATTTCCAAAGCCTGCATCCTTTAAGGCCTTTCTTAAAAATCCAATGTAGTTTGTAGCCCTGCATCCGCCGCCGGTCTGAGACATTAACACAGAGGTGTTATTTAAGTCGTACTTTCCGCTTTTTAAAGCTGCAATCATCTGACCCACAACAATAATTGAAGGATAGCATGCATCATTGTTTACATATTTCAAGCCCTCATTTACAGCATTCTTATCCACAGAAGGAAGAACTACTACATTATAGCCACAGGACTTCAATGCCTCCTCAATAAATTGAAAATGAATAGGAGACATTTGAGGCACCAGTATTGTGTGTTGTTTTCTCATTTCTTCTGTAAAGAGAATCCTCTTAGGTGCATTAATTACTTTAGTTGGCACAAAGCCATTTTTATCTCTTTCATCCATAGCTGCCAGAAGAGATCTTATTCTTATTTTTATTGCACCTAAATTGCTGCCTTCATCTATTTTTAGAACAGTATAAACTTTATCGTATGCCTTAAGTATTTCCTGAACCTGATCCGTTGTAACTGCATCCAAACCGCAGCCAAAGGAATTAAGCTGAATCAGTTCAAGATTTTTTTGTTTAGCTACAAAGCTTGCAGCTGCATACAGCCTGGAATGATAAGCCCATTGATCCACTACTCTTAATGGTCTTTCCACATCACCTAAATGTGCCACAGAATCCTCTGTTAAAACCGCTAAACCAAATGAAGTAATTAAATTTGGTATGCCGTGGTTTATTTCCGGATCAATATGATATGGTCTTCCAGCTAAAACAATACCCTTTTTATTATTATCCTTTAGATACTTAACTACCTCTTCGCCTTTTTTCCTTATGTCATTTTTCATATTTGCAAGCTCAGCAAAGGCAAGATCAACTGCATTATTAATTTCCTTTTTAGTTATATTAAATTCACTGAATTCCTCATATAGTCTCTTTTTTAGTCTTCCTGGATCATCTAAAGACAGAAATGGATTCATGAACCTTATATTTTTTTCTCTTATTATATCCATGTTATTTTTAATAACTTCAGGATATGAAGTTACAATTGGGCAGTTATAATGGTTGTCTGCCTTCTCCTGTTCCTTTTGTTCATAAGGAATACATGGATAAAATATTATATCTACATTTCTGTTTATTAAGCTCATTATGTGTCCATGTGACAGTTTAGCAGGATAACAAGCTGATTCAGATGGAATTGTTTCAATTCCAAGGTTATATATATTCTTGGATGATCTTGGTGAAACTTCCACCCTGAAGCCCAAATTAGTGAAGAAGGTAAACCAGAAAGGATAATTGTCATAAATGTTTAAAACCCTTGGTATTCCTACTACTCCTCTTTTTGCTTCCTGTTTTTTTAATGGTATATAATTAAATACTCTTTTATATTTGTAATCATATAAATTAGGAATATCTGAATTTGTTATTTCCTTTCCAAGACCTCTTTCACATCTGTTTCCTGATATAAATTCCCTGCCGTCAGAAAATTTATTAATTGTCATTAAACAGTTGTTCCCGCACTTACCGCATCTTTTCATGGTAACAGTGGTACTAAATTTGCCAAGCTCATCCAAGGAAGCAATAGAGCTTCTGCTTTCCTGGTTAGCAGCCTCTTTTGCAATTATTGCAGCTCCAAATGCGCCCATAAGTCCTGCTATATCAGGCCTTACAACTTCTCTTTCAGATATAAGCTCAAAGGCTCTTAAAATGGCATCATTATAGAAGGTGCCTCCCTGAACTATTATCTTTTTCCCCATATCCTTTGGGTTTCTGATTTTAATAACCTTTTGCAGTGCATTTCTTATTACTGAGTATGATAGTCCTGCAGATATATCTCCTACAGTTGCCCCTTCCTTTTGGGCCTGTTTAACTTTTGAATTCATAAATACTGTACATCTGGAGCCTAAATCCACAGGTTTTTTTGCAAACAATGCTTCTTTTGCAAACTGCTGCACAGGCATGTTCATTGAATTTGCAAAGTTTTCTATAAATGAGCCACAGCCTGCAGAACATGCTTCATTTAACATTATGCTGTCAATTACTCCGTCTTTTATCTTAAGATATTTCATATCCTGTCCGCCTATGTCTAGAATAGAATCCACACCAGGCTGGAAAAATTCTGCTGCCTTGAAGTGAGCTACTGTCTCCACTTCTCCTATATCTACATTAAGGGCAGCCTTTACCAGTGCTTCGCCATAGCCTGTTACTGCCGAATTTGCCAGATAAGCTTCCTTAGGCATCAATTTATAAACTTCCTTCAATATTTTTACAGTAGCTTTTAAAGGACTTCCCTCATTGCTTCCATAATATGAATAAAGCAAAGTACCTTCCTTATCTACTATAACTGCTTTTGTAGTAGTAGAACCCACATCTATTCCTAAGTAGCATCCTCCTTTTGCAGAAGATAGCTGTCCCTTTTTAACCTTATATTTATCATGTCTTTTGGTAAACTCCGAAAATTCCTGTTCATTTTCAAATAATGCTCTTACGCTTTGAATATCATCGCTATGAGCCTCTCTCAGAGTTGGTATCTTATCAATTAATGATTTAAATTCAATTACCTGTTCTTTTTTAGATGCCAGAGCAGCTCCCATAGCCACAAAAAGCTGTGAATTTTCCGGGAAAATAACCTGCTCAGGTGTAAGCTTTAATGTTTCTATAAATCTGTTTCTAAGCTCTGACATAAAATACAACGGTCCTCCTAAGAATGCCACGTTACCCTTAATGGTTTTTCCGCAGGCAAGTCCGCTGATAGTCTGATTAACTACAGACTGAAACACTGAAGCTGCAATATCTTCTCTGGCTGCACCTTCATTTAATAAAGGCTGAATATCCGTTTTTGCAAATACTCCACACCTTGCAGCAATAGGATAAATCATTTTATGGTCTTTAGCCAGTTCATTAACTCCCTGAGCATCTGTCTGCAGCAGTGCAGCCATTTGATCTATGAAGGCACCTGTACCACCAGCACAGCTTCCATTCATTCTTTGATCCACACCGCCATCACCATCAAAAAATGTTATTTTTGCATCCTCACCACCAAGCTCAATAGCCACATCTGTTTCAGGTATATATTTTTCTATAGTAGTTGTGCAGGCTATTACTTCCTGTATAAATGAGATGTCCATCCACTTGGATACAGACAATCCGCCTGATCCTGTTACCATGATGGTTACATACTGATCTTTAATTATATTATATGCTTCTGATATAAGCTGGATTATAGTGTTTTTTATATCAGCAAAATGCCTTTGATACTTACTGTAAACTGTTTTATCATTTTTATCATTTATAACTATTTTTACAGTAGTTGACCCTACATCCAGTCCGACGTGAAATAAATTTTTCATAATTTCTCACCCTTAACCCCAAAATCTCAATACCAAATAATTAATATTCTTACTTATATAATAATACAACAAAATAAAAAAAATAACCATAATATTATAATGTAAAATAAATTATGGTTACTATATTATATAATTTATGTTACTACAAATCAACTTTAGTTTTAGCTGACTTTTCTAAAATATTTTATCTTCATGGGCTAAAAATTAATAGTTTTATGCTATTTCCTGTTCTTTTTCTTCTTAACCACTTTTAATCTGAAGAAGTCTTCTCTTTCCTTTTCTTCAAGTACTTCTCCTATTCCCTTCACTATTACTTTAAATTTAGGTATCTGTATGTTTTCCAAAGCATTAGCCCTTTTCTGAGTCTTCTTTACCTCCACGGCTAATTTATATACTGCATTTTCAACCTCAGCCAGCTCATATATGAGGTACTTTACTTCATTAAATTTTTTAAAGGCCAGATCCATGGTGGCATTGCTTCTGTAGAAGCTGTATTTTGGCTCAATATCCTTTTTTTCAAAGTTAACATGAGGTACCTCTACCCCCATTACACTTTTAAATAATACAGAATAATCTGAAGCTTCAGGAACGGACATAGCAATATCTTCTACAGTATTAATTCCTATGGAGATATTAGCCTGTCTTAAAGCATCATAAGCATCTTTAAATGTAACATTTATTCTGCTTTGTAATTTCTCTGCCCTTCCCATATATGACATCATTTCTCTAATGAGCACATTTCTCTTTTTATCTAATAATTCAAAACCCTTTACAGAAAACTCCAATGAATTTTGTGCACTCATTAAATTTGATTTTGTAGGGGCGATATTCTCCATTACTTATCACCTCTGTAATGCTTCTCCAGACTTTCAGGGCTGACTCTGTCAAGTTCAGACTTTGGCAGGATTGACAGCATCTCCCATGCTAAATCCAAAGTTTCATCAATGCTCCTGTCTTCATCATAACCCTGTTTTAAAAATCTCTCTTCAAACTGCCTTCCAAATTCCATATATTCTCTATCCACATCAGAAAGCTCATCTTCTCCTATTACCTGTGCTAAGGCTATAACATCCTGCACATGGGAATATGAAGCAAAAATCTGGTTTGATACCTCTGCATGGTCTTCTCTTGTATAACCTTCACCTATGCCATCTTTCATAAGTCTTGATAATGAAGGCAGTATGCTTACAGGAGGATATATGTTTCTCTGATAAACTCCTCTGCTTAAAACAATCTGTCCCTCTGTTATATATCCTGTTAAATCAGGCACAGGATGAGTTATATCGTCATTTGGCATTGTTAAAATTGGGATTTGAGTTATAGATCCGTTTACTCCCTGAAGCATTCCTGCCCTTTCATATAATGATGCCAAATCTGAATAAAGGTATCCTGGATATCCTTTTCTGCTTGGAACTTCCTCTCTTGATGATGACAATTCTCTTAAGGCTTCACAGTAACTTGTCATATCTGTCATAATAACAAGTATATGCATGTTTTCCTCAAAGGCTAAATATTCCGCAGCAGTAAGAGCACACCTTGGAGTAATTATTCTTTCAACTATTGGGTCATCTGCTAAATTTACATACATTACAACTCTCTCAAGAACACCAGCTTCCTGAAAACTTCTTCTAAAGAAGTCAGCATCATCATGTTTTATACCCATTGCAGCAAACACCACTGCAAATTTACTGTTCTCATCATCGCTTATCTTAGCCTGTCTTACTATCTGAGCTGCCAGTTCATTATGAGGCATACCATTGCCTGAGAAAATAGGCAGCTTTTGTCCTCTGATTAATGTAGTTAAACAATCTATGGATGAAATACCTGTTTGAATAAAATTTCTAGGGTATTTTCTTGCTACAGGATTCATAGGTCTTCCATTGACATTATATTTTTTTGAGCTGTATATTTCTCCTCCGCCATCTATTGGCTCTCCGATACCATTAAACTCTCTTCCTAAAACATCCTTTGAAAGTCCTATTTCCAAGGGTTTACCAGAAAAAGAAACTGCTGCGTTTTTAACTGAAATACCCGAAGTAGGTTCGAATACCTGAATTATTGCCTTATCGCCCTGAATTTGAACTACTTTTCCTTTTTTACTTTCTTTACCATCTATTACTATGTCAACAATTTCATCATAAGATACATCGCTTACATCAGATAGAATTATTAAAGGACCCTGAACTTTATCTAAAGTTAAATATTGCTTTTTCATGATAACACCCCCTATGCATACTTTTCACAAAGTTTACTATAAAATTCCACTATATTCTTTTGAAGCTCGTCTAGTCCAGATAAATCATCATTTGGGATATTATACTTCATCTTATACAGCTGGTCAAAAATATCTTTGTCTTTAATTGTAGATATAGGAGCGCCTAATTTTACTGCTTTATATGCATTATCATTAAATATTTCAATGGTTCTAAGCATTTTATACTGTTTTTCCAGCGGTACAAATGTATCTTCCTTGTGATAAGCATTTTGCTGCAAGAATCCAACTTTAAGAATTTTGGCAACCTCTAATATAAGTCTCTGATCATCAGGCAGAACATCCTCACCAACCAGCTTGACTATTTCCTGGAGTTTGTTTTCTTCAAATAATATTTTAAGCATTTTTCCTCTAAGTTCAAAAAAATCCGGAGCTACGTTTTCCTCAAACCAGTCTCTAAGCATAGTAGTGTATCCACTGTAACTGGACAGCCAGTTAATTGCAGGATAATGCCTTGCATAGGCAAGCTTTTTATCAAGGCTCAAAAATGCACTGACAAATCTTTTAGTATTTTGTGTTACTGGTTCAGAAAAATCTCCTCCTGCTGGTGATACTGCTCCTATAACTGTAACAGATCCATCTGTACCATTTAGATTTTCTACATAACCTGCTCTTTCATAAAACTCAGCAATTCTTGAAGGCAGATAAGCTGGATAGCCCTCTTCTGCAGGCATCTCTTCAAGTCTTCCTGAAATTTCTCTTAAAGCTTCTGCCCATCTTGAGGTTGAATCAGCCATAATTGCTACATGGTAACCCATATCTCTAAAGTACTCTCCAAGAGTAATACCTGTGTATATGCTTGCCTCTCTGGCTGCCACAGGCATATTGGAAGTATTGGCAATTAAAACTGTTCTATTCATCAAAGTCATTCCCGTTTTAGGATCTGACAGCTTTGGAAAGTCTTCCAGAACCTCTGTCATTTCATTTCCTCTTTCACCACAGCCTATATAAATAATTATATCTGCATCAGACCATTTTGCCAGCTGATGCTGAGTCATGGTTTTTCCTGTACCAAATCCACCTGGAATAGCAACAGTTCCTCCCTTAGCTATAGGGAAAAAGGTGTCTAATACTCTCTGCCCTGTAATAAGAGGTGTCTCAATCCTCTTTCTTTTCTTAACAGGTCTGGGCTTTCTTACAGGCCACATCTGATAAAGAGGCAGACTATATTTTTCACCGGAGTTTTCCAGCTCTACCACTATATCATCAATGGTATATTTACCATTTTCCTTTGCCTTCACAACTGTCCCCTGTACATCAGGGGGTATCATAAGTTTATGCTTTATCAAAGGAGTTTCCTGAATCTCAGCGTAAAAATCTCCAGCCTTTAGAAACTGTCCCTGTTTAACAATTATGTCCACATCCCATTGTTTCTTCTCATCCAGAGAAATTAATCCAACACCTTCCGGTATATATCCAAAGTTTTCTTCATTGATCTTCACAAGAGGTCTTTCAATACCATCAAATATATTTCCTATAATTCCTGGTCCTAATTTAAGTGATAATGGTCTTCCGGTGGAAATTATCTTTTCTCCAACCTTAAGTCCTGACGTTTCCTCATAAACCTGTATTGTAGCATGATCATCCTGAAGGATAATTATTTCACCAATGAGCTTTTTGTTTCCAACCATGACCATCTCTCTCATTTTAAAGCTGCTCATTCCGTCTGCTTCAATTACGGGACCATTTATTCCTATTATAGTTCCAATCTTGTCTGACATGTTATCACTCCCCTACGCCACTGTCTCCATTACTTTAACTCCAACACTTTCTTTATTTTCCTCTAGTTTTTCTAAAATGCTGTTATCTATTCTTACCTTTCCATTGCTGTTTTCAATTATAAATCCTCCTATTAAATCCACGGAGCTTGTTTTAATTAAAACATTAAATCCATTATAATCTGATAAGATTGGATTTAAGAAGTCCTTGTATTTATTTACATCTCTTTCAGTTAAGAATAAATAGTATTCACCAGGCTGAAGAGTATTCAGTATATTTAGTATCTCTTTTTTTAAATAGTCAAAATACTGCTGAGTTTTTGTATATTCAGCTAATTGATCCTTTATTTCGGTCATTATATTTTCAATAATATTTTCCTTTAAATTAATTAATTCCTGCTGCTTAATAAGTTTTTCCTTAGCAACAATTTCATTTGCTTTAAGTTCTGCCTTTTTTTCTATTTCCTTTATTACCTTATCTTCTTCATTTTGAATTTTAACTTTTTCATTTTTAATAGTGATTTCCTTTTCTTTAATAAATTTATCGATTTCTCCCTGTTCTTCTTTTTGAATTTTATCGTATACTATTTTAGAAAACAGTTTTATTTTATCTTCAATTGTAGTCATAAAAATCACCTCATATCTTTAAACCAATTGATTCCTTAACATACCTCACTATTGAATCATCACCCTTCATTGAGCCATGCCTATCAGGTATTTCTACAATTAATGGTGCATGCTTTTTCAGCTTCATTTCTTTAACTTCATCTGGAACAAGCATGGATATCTTCTCAGTCAATATAATAATTCCAATTGAATCGTCCATTTTTATTTCTTCTAATTTTTCTAAAACCTGTTTTCTTTCGTGTAATACAATACCTCTGATTCCTGCTATCTTTAAGCCTACAAAGCTGTCATTGTTATCACTTATAAAATATGCTTTCATTTTAATCTCTCCCATTCAAAGGGCTAATTATTAAAGTTTTGATAAAATCATAATTGAAATTATTAAACCATATATGGCAATACCTTCACCAAGTCCTACATATATAAGTGTTTTACCAAGTAACTTAGGATCCTCTGAAATTGCTCCAAGTGCTGATGAGCCAACAGCTCCAACAGCATATCCGGCACCAACTGTGGCAAGTCCTGTAGATAATGCTGCACCTATATACCCAAGACCTGCAGCAGATGCATTTGCAGTACCTGTACCAGCTGCATGAACGATTCCTGGTGCAATGAAGAATATTATCATAGTTCCAATTACAGGAATAAAGGAAGCCAGATTTATTTTTAAGGCTTTTCTTATTTTGGATTTACCATTTAAATCTCCCCTGGCTCTAACAACAAATCCATAAGTAATAGTACTGATCACAACTGCTAAAGTAATTAATAAAATAATATACATCATATTAACATCCTCCTATTATTCGTTTACTAATTTACTTGTAATGATTTTTTTATAAACTTTTACTTCCACATCGGAAGTTTCGTCAAACAGCTTTACAGGATTAAATGCTACTCCAGCTCCTTCATAATATTTGCTGAACAACTCGTAGTACTCTAACCTTAATCCTTGTATAAATACTATCAGACCTTCAAGCCCAATAATTATTAAATTACCAAGCACATACATAAATGCGCTTCCAGCACTGTTACTCATCATATTTGCCAGTGCTGCAAAAGCCACGAACAATCCCACATGGTTAAGAGCAAATGCACCAACTCTTATAAAAGACACAGTGTTTGAAAACATACTGAGCAGAGTTTCTATAACTCCAAAACCTTCCTCAATAAAATAATCCTGTTTACTTTCAGAATATAATGGTTCTTTTTTCAGAATAATATTTGTTAATGGCTCTTTAAGCAATATTAAAGCTAGAAGAACAATGAAAATTGTAATCCATACTGAATTTGGCATTGTGTTAATGCCCATGACTTTGGTTATAGTAAAAATAAGCGCAGACACATAAAATATTAAGCCTGCCAGTCCATTTTTACCAAATACTCCATTTTCAATGTCTTTTCTCTTTGCGCTATTTATTAAGTTGTAAATGTAACCAATTATTAAAAGGCCGCAGCCAAAGGCTACTGCATAAAGAAGCATATCCTTAATATCTTCCATTGGTCTTACCACAAGAGCTGGTATCACATTTTCAAATCCAAAGAAGCTTCCATACATAACTCCAAAGAAACTTGATGCTACACCAAGCCTTGAAAGTACTCCTCCAAAATTAGGTCTTCTTCCTTTATACTTCAATAAAAGCCCTGCAATTACAAAAACAAGTCCTTGTCCAAGATCTCCAAACATTGCTCCAAACATAATCATATAGCTTATACCTAAAAATGTAGTTGGATCAAGTTCATTATAGGATGGAATACCATACATTCCAACCATTGACTCAAAAGGCCTGACCAAAGCATTATTTTTCATTTTTGTTGGAGGCACCATACTTTTATCTTGAATTTCATCTACACTTTTTTCAATTATTATAGTCCTGTCTGCAATTTCTCCAAGGCTGTCTTTAAACCTCTGCAATGTTGCCTCCGGTATCCATCCGCAAAGATAAAAAAATTCATTTGTACATGCCATATTTGATTTTATTTCTGATGCTTTCAGCTCAAGCTCCAGGCTTTTATCAAGAATTTTTATTTTCTTCATATTTTCTTTTTCCAAAGAATCTAATTTTTCATTTAAGCTGGATATTTCTTTATTGATATCTATAAGCTTTTCCTTTAAACTGCTGACTATGGATTTTGGAGTCCCTTTAAAATCACTGTCAATGTCCAGTACCTCACAATTCAGAGATCTGAATATTCTATCTGCCTCTGCTTTTAATAATACTGGAGTAAATGCCATTATTATGTTACATTCGTTTTCTTCATATATTTTATATATAATGGAAGGGATATTTTCATAATTCTCCTTAATCCTTACCATGTTTTCTTTTGATACCCTATATATACTAAAGTTGAAATTTTTAAGATTGATAAATTCATCAATTGGAAAATCTAATCTGCTTAAGTAACTAAAATATTCAATATACTTTTCTGTATCATTTTTTTCAGTTGTTTTAGCATTTAAGGCATCATGAAGATTTATTACGGAACTTCCAACTTCATTAATATCTTTTTCTAATTCATCGTTATCTAATATGAGCTCATCTGTACTTACACCCTTGTTAAAATTATAACTGCTGCTTTTTATTATTTTTAGTGTGCTGCTTAATGCTGTATAGTCTTTTTCTTCAACATATGGTCTTATATAGCATACATCCACTAAAGCATCTAAATTATTCTCCGTAGTAGATATAGTAAAGTTTGTGGCTTCAATTTCCTGAAGTGCACTTACAGGGTGAAGGCATCCTGAAATTACAACTTTCTTAGCCATAATATCCAAATCATCAATGTGCCCCACCATATCTACCATGAGCATTCTTTCTATTGACACATAACCACCTCGCAATACATATGGGGTTCCCCCAGCCATCTAAATAGTAACTGTCAAATGTTTTACTGCTTCATCAAAATTTATATTATACCTCTTATTTTCCACTATGGAAATTAAGTCCCGTATTTCAATTTGAAATAATTCCAAATATGCAATTAAACAGGAAATATTCATTTCACCTCTTATTCTCAGCTTATTAAGATCATCTCTTAAATATGTGAGCATTTTTCTTTCTGTCAGGCAATCTTCTTCTGTATTAAATACTTTTTTATAAGGAGTTCCTTTTATAATTTCAAAAAACTCTTCATTAGTCTTGGCATAGCATAATTGTTTTATTTCTTCTTTATTTAAGTATTTACCGTCGTGAATGGTGTAGTTAAAAAGCACTTCCGGAATTAAATTGTAATATTTTCTTCCTCTTACAATCCACTGTATATTCAGCAGATCACAGTAAATACCATTTACTCTTTTAAGTATTTCTCTGTCTTCTTTGTTAATTCTTTTAACAAACTTTCTAAATGTAGAGAAATATGAAAAATCCAGTGAAGTTTCCATTCTGAATAATCCCTCTTTATCAACACTTTGGACTAAAGGTTTCATATATTTATAATATTTTGTATCAGCTAGCTTATCCACTAAATCCTCAATATTTTTAGCATTTATCAGATTGTCATAGTTAATATAATTTAGCGGGCTCTCATAGGTTATAAGAGAATATATCTGTTCCTTATCGTTTTCAATATATTTCCCTCTTAATATTACCTTTAGATCTTCAATTTCATATCTCATAAAAAGTATATTAAACAATTTCATATAGTCACCATCGAAATAGTGCCTAAGGGTTTCAAATTTCTTTACATAATATTTTTTTAATATTATTTCAAGCTTTCCTCTGTTTATTTCTGATACATTATATGGCTTCAAAGCTTCGCCATAGCTTGTTTCTTCTTTTAGAAATCTTAATGCTTCACCATAGCTTTTACACTGGAGTAATTTAGTATACTGCTTTGAGGTTAAGAACTTCCCTTCCAGTGATTTTATCTTTGTATTTACTGCAGCAAACTTTACAACGCTTCCCAAGGTATCCCTCCTATCTGGAGCTTAGTATATTATTCATGGTATCACTTATTATTTTTCCTTTTATGTCATTGATTTTTTTATTTATATTCTCCATTTCTATAGCCTTTTCATTTCTAATCTGCTCTGCCATCCTATCTGATTCACCTAATTTCTTTTCTATTACTTCCTTCTTTAATTTTTCTAAATTTTTTTTAGAATCATTCCTCATATCCGCCAGAGTATTCTCTAAATCCTTTTTTTCATTGGTAAGTCTCTGATTTAGCGATTTTCTATAATTTTCTGCATCTTTATCAATGGATATAATTTTCTTAATTGTATACTCCATACAACCTACCCTCCTTAATCACTAAACTATATAATATAAATATTACAACTTTTTAATATATTTTAAAAATTGCAAATTCTATAGTTTTTCAAAGATAACTCAACAAAACTCATTATAAACCAGAAGAAAAGCCATTTTACTCTAGATTGTAACAATAAACAATGTTATTTGTAATATTCAGTACACATATGTTATATGCTGGATGAAATACTTTTAACACTATATTATTTACTTTCATATACTAAAATATAAATCCTAGGAGATGATTTTTATGAATAAAGTGGCAGTAAATAATATTGTTATGAACTACCATTCAATAGATAATTTAACCACTGCAATTGAGGATATCACTTTTAATGTGCAGGATGGTGAATTTTTAAGCGTTGTAGGCCCTTCAGGCTGTGGTAAATCCACTCTTTTAAACATAATTGCAGGACTTCTTAAACCTTCCAATGGTGAAGTGTATATAGATCAGGAATTAAGCACCAGCTTTTCTCCAAAAATAGGCTATATGTTTCAAAAAGATCAGTTATTTGACTGGCTTAGTGTATTGGATAATGTGCTTTTAGGTCTTAAAATTCAACATAAAATAAATGATGAAACAAAAGGGAAAGTTACAGAAATGCTTAAATCCTATGGCCTTTCAGACTTTATAAGCCATTATCCTAATGAATTATCAGGAGGCATGAGGCAGAAGGTTGCACTAATTCGAACTTTGGCATTAAACCCTGAGGTACTGCTTTTAGATGAACCTTTTTCTGCTCTGGATTACCAGACAAGACTTAATATAAGCGATGAGATATTTAATATTATAAAAAAAGAAAAAAAGACAGTTATAATGGTAACCCATGATATTTCAGAGGCAATCAGTATGTCCAACAGAGTAATCGTTCTTACAAAGCGTCCTTCTCATATAAGTAAAATATTTGATATTACTTTTTCAGAGCAGTATAACTCTCCATTAAAGTCCAGAAAAGCTAAGGAGTTCAAAGACTACTTTAACGATATATGGAAGGAGTTGAATAATTAGTGATAAATGAATTTGAGGAACATAATAAATATTTAAAAAATGTAAGGGCAAGAAAAAGGAAGATAGTATTTGTCAGAATACTGATTCTGATAGTTTTCTTTGCTCTATGGGAACTTCTTGGAGACTTAAAAATTATAGATCCCTTTCTTACAAGTACCCCCAGCAGAATGGTTAAAAGCTTAGTGAAAGTCTACAATGAAGGTACTTTATTCAGGCACATTTTCATAACATGTTATGAAACCATTATTGGATTTGTCCTAGGTACATTACTTGGTACATTAATAGCTGTATTACTATGGTGGTCAGATTTTTTGAACAAAGTTCTGGAACCATATTTAGTAGTTTTAAATGCACTTCCAAAAGTTGCATTAGCACCTATTATTATATTCTGGGTTGGTAATGGTATAACTGCAATAATTGTTATAGCTCTTCTAATATCTGTTGTTGTCACTATAATATCAGTTCTCAATGGCTTTAATGAAGTAGATGAGGATAAGATTAAATTATTAAAAACTTTTGGCGCCAAAAAAATTCAAATCCTTACAAATTTAATTCTGCCTGCATCAATACCTACTTTGGTATCTGCACTTAAAATCAATGTGGGATTGTCCTGGGTAGGTGTTATAATGGGCGAATTTCTGGTTGCCAAGGAGGGCCTGGGTTTCCTGATAATTTTTGGAGGTCAGATTTCTCAGCTGGATATGGTTATGTTCAGCATAATAATTTTATCTATACTTGCTTATTTAATGTATGAAGGAGTGGCATTTTTAGAAAAAATAATTAAATATAGTTATAAAAACTGAATATAAAAGCATAAACTGGACAGTACTTTATGTGTAATATTTAAAAAATAATAAGAATATATTAGAATATGTTTTTAATGTAAAGTATTACTAAGGAGGTTCACATGAACTATTTTGACAAAGCCAATGACCTGTATAATGTTAAAGATTACAGAAAAGCAATTGATATGTATAATTTAGCTGTAATTAACAATGATAATGAACCATCTTCGCTTTATAATGCATCAGTGTGTTATATAAAGCTGAAAGAATACGAGAAAGCTATTCCATTATTAAAATTGGCTATATCAAAAAAAATGGAGAGCAAATACTTTTTTAATTTAGGATATAGTTATACAATGCTGGAAAACTTTAAAAAGGCATTAATTTATTTTAATATGGCCTGGTCTTTGGATAATCATGATAGTGACTGTGAAAAGGCAATTAACCTCATTATGAAAAAGATAAAGAAATAAAATATGGAATAAGTAAAAAATCACCAGCCTGCTGGTGATTTTTTATTAAATCATAAAAGGTATAAAAACCATTTGCGTCAGAATAGTATCTATAATTAAAATTTTTGATAAACTAAACACAAGCACATTGGAACTGGTATCATCAGTGTATTTCTTAAATCCATAAGAAATACATAATGTACTTATTATTAAGGCAATTATAATACCTTCTATGGGCTTAAACCACTTTGGAATAACGTAGAAATACTTTCTAAATGAAATTGCGTAAACCACAAAAATCTTAATAAGTACTGCAATTAAATAACCGATAATATAGATAATTTTTCTCTTGTTCAGTTTTAACCTAAATTCAAATAAACTTATTATACTTACAATGCAGATTGTTGGAAGTATCCAGAGAGAACCATATACAATAATATCAAATACGCTATATACGAAGCTTTGAAAAGTATCATTTAATGCCTGAATAATTTCACCTTTTTTTATTCCATTGTATTCTTTCTTAAAATTTTCTCTTGTGGAAGTCATATATAACTTGTATCTGTCTGGCTGATAGCTGTCACAGAATAAAGCTGTATCACCGCAGACTGCCGGGTATATTGTGGCCTCATTTGTTCTTGATACCAGATTACTCTCTACAAGTTGAGAATCTTTTATCATATATTCCATAATGTCTTCATGCAGATATTTATTTCTAAAAAGAGTCTGCACATTTGACATAAAAACCGGCTTATCAGGTATCTCCCCCGGAACTGTGTTTAGCGCTGTAAATTGTCTTAGCTCTTTGGTAGAATAACCGCTGCCATCTAAATTAAACTTTACCATTCTATTGTTTCCTTGTATGTTTTCATAGCTGTATCCTATAATTAAATACCCAGACTTTTCATCTGTAACCAATGCAGCACTATAAAATGATATTCTGGACATTCCCTCTATGGCTGCAGCTTTTACAGGTTTAGTTATTCCATTGGAATTAATATTTAAGCAATATACTTTGTTATTCAAGTCCACATAGGTAAGCACCGCTTTGTCTTTAGCCATAGTTCCAGCCAGCATTGATGGCTCCCTAACATTAAGTTTGTAATTTTTGTTCAAATAAGCATCATATATGTTGATTACGTTGTCGCCAATCCATGCAAAATAGGAACTTCCTATTTGAATTATTTCCTTGACACTATCGTTTTCTGATTTATCAATAATGTTCAATTGATTATTCAGCTTAACAAAGAATGCTTTTACGCTATTGCTTGTATAATTAAGCCAGCTCACATAGACATTATCCCCATCAGTTATTAAGCATAGATTATTTATATTTTTATATTGCGACTTTATTTCAGTAACTTTTTTTGTAACTCCTAAGTCATTTGTCTCTCTTATCTCTACATTGCTGCCATTATTATATGCCATTAAATAATTATTTTTATATTTGATTATTTTAGGAGGAGTTGTAATATTGCTTTCTGTTAGAAGAACTTCTTTGGACCATTTATCTGAAGGTGGTTTTATTCTATTATTTATGTTTATATAAGTATGAAATGAAAACAATATGATAACAATTAAAATGCAGATTACCATGAAAACATTTTTTTTCACTAATACCACCCCATTCTAAAGGATCCTTGGATCCAATGCATCTCTTAAACAATCCCCCAGCACATTCAAGCTTATTAGTAAAATTATAATAACTAATGAAGGCAAAATCATTTGATATGGGTGAAACATAGACATGCCTATATAATCTCTTGCAATTGTTCCTATGCTTAAATTAGGAGGTTGAACTCCCATACCTATATAACTTAATATTGATTCATTTAAAATCACATTTGGTATCTCTAATGAAAATGTAACTATAATTGTAGGTATCGCATTAATCAGCATATGTTTTACTATTATTCTGGATGCTTCTGCTCCTAAAGCCTCCGAAGCCAAAATGTATTCCTGCTCTTTTATTGGTAAGAGCTGTCCCCTGATTATCCGTGTCACATTACACCAGCCTATAATGCACATAGATGCTATTATGGTTATTATTCCAGGTTGAAGAAACAGCGATAATAAAACTATCAGTAGTAAACTTGGTATGTTGGCTACAATTTCCACAATGCGCATTATAATATCATCTACAAGGCCTCCATAATAAACACAAATGGCACCATAGGTTGTACCAATTATTACATTAAAAGTTGCCACAATTATTCCAATGAGAAGGGATACTTTTACTGCAACACACACTCTTGTAAAAATATCTCTACCATATTCATCTGTTCCGAATATATGAAGTTTTGAAGGTGCTGTATTTCTCAGCATAACATTTGTGGTATTATATCCATATCTACTTACCTTAGGTCCTATATAAACTACAGCTAATACCACTATAAATATTATTAAAACACAAATGGCAGCCTTATTGCTTTTTAATTTTATAATCACACTATCAGTGTAGGAAATATTAGGAATATCAATTGGATCATCTACATGATTTATATCAATGCCCTCTATTTTAAATTTATCTTTATCAAGTTTCATATCACACCTCTACAGCAGACTTATTATCATAATTATACATCATTTACATACATTAGTAAAAGATATTCAGATAATAAATAAAATAAATGACAGGTAACAAAAATAGTTATTACCTGTCATTTATTTTTATCTCAGAGTTCTAAAAGTATATCCCTGAGATTTTAAATATTCAATTATCTGAGGCAGCGCTTCAATAGTTGTATGTTTTCCAGGAGCGTCATGCATCAATACCACTATATGCTGTTTTCCTGCTGATGTCTGTCTTAAATTTGTAACTAATTTATCCTGAGGAACACTTACAGCTTCCGCATCCCCATTTAATGCATTCCAATCAACATAATAATATCCTTTAGCTTTTACAGCATTTCTAAATGGCTGGAGTCTGCTGCCAAAGGATCCTCCTGGAAATCTGATGAGTTTTGTATTAAAATCATTTCCCAAAATACCTTTCATCAAAGAATTATTCTTATCTAAGTCAGCTATTAAGTTTTCCGGCGAAGCATAGATATATTTATAATTATGACTGTATGTATGATTCCCTATTGAGTGTCCATTATTCTTTTCTCTTATTAAAAGATCTTTATTCTGTTCTGCCATAACCCCAACAACGAAAAATGTTGCTTTTATATTATATTTATCTAATATCTGCAGAACACTTGGGGTAATATCTCTGGATGGTCCATCATCAAATGTTAAATATGCAACTTTATGCCCATCAGGATTATATGGATTAAAGTTAACCATACTGTCAGATCCATGTACTTCAGTTTCTCTTTTGGCTTCATAATCAGTAGATGTTTTTTTAGCATCCGCAAGCTTACTCTGATTTTTTTTGTCAAGTGAACTGGCTTTAATATTATCATCTTTCTCTTCAGCGGAACTGGTACGTTTTGCACTAGCAGCAGCTTTTGCAGCTGAATTATCCTTATATTTTACTATTCCTCCTCCTATAAAAAAACCTATAATAAAAATTAATACCATAAAACCTAGGAAAATAACTCTTCTTCTATAAATTTTCCTTTTTCTCTTTACTCTTTTCAATGATCTCATCCCCCAAACCTGTTGTATATTTATATTATAGTATCCCTACAGGCTGAAAAGGTTACTAAATATTTACTTTTACCACTGCCCGGCAATTTTTGCATCTCTATGGTCTAAATCAAATCGCTTATTGTCGAAATAGTTCCCTCCTTTATAAAAGGTCGTATCAACATTAATCCATCTGGACTCTTCAGGAATGTATACCTGGTTCCATGCATGGCTTACCCAGCTTACACCATTAAATCCTTCACCTGTTATGAGCCTTACCTTAATATTATCTGCTCTGCTCATAGCCACATATAAACAGGAATAATCAAAACATATGCCTTTACCGCTGTTAAAGGTTGGAATGGCACCAGATTGTACATTAAAATCATTTTGTAAAACCCTGTCTGCCTTATTATAATCGTAGTCTATATTGCTGCCTATCCAGTTGTAAATTAATTTAGCCTTTCCTCTTGTAGTACTGCTGTTATTTCCAAGCCTTCTTGCCAGTGAATCTATAGATGCATTAGAACGGACTCCTTCATCCAGTGTAACTCCATTATAGTAAACAATGGCCTTGTTTGAAGGGATAGTCTGTTCACCATTTCCCGGGTTGTTTTCCCTTACTACAATTTTAAAGGAATTGTTTAATATATTAGGAAGCTGTTTTGCGATTTTAGAGTTAGTTACTGGTATAATTATTTCCTTACATATTGTTTTATATGGAACAGATGCTTCAGCATATTGATTAAATTTATTGTTAATCTTAAAAATAGAAATAAAGTTGAATAAAAATGATAGAATCAATATATAGCTTACCGACTTTGGAAATTGAAATAAACTCCCGGCAACTCTTTTAAATATTTTGCTTTTATCTCTAAGAGAATCTTCAATTCCATCGAGCAGAGGATAAAAAGTTACATTATTTAAAACCTCCAGTATATAATAAACAATATTATATATTACATAAATAAGCATTGGAATTATAATAAAATAAATTATATACTTATTGCTGTTTATATATGCAGCTATATTATCAGGTATTGCATTGTAAATCTTCCTGTAAATGCCTCTCTCATGTTGTATAAAAATGTTTTTTCCAAAATATGTCCCTGCAAAAAGTGATATTACAAAAGAAACATTTTTATTAACATCCTGTATGTCAAGCTTTAAGCTATGTGAGGAAAATGCAAACAAAAAACCTTTTAACATAGGATAAAGAAACACTACTAATAAAGCTGCAGTTACTGGATTAAGCTTCATTTCCTCCACCACCTTAAATCTCCATTTGTTTTAAAACAGTCTTTATATCTTCAAATGAATACCCGCGTCTAAGCAGATATTCTGCTAATTTTCTATATAACTTTACCGAATCGCTTTCTGATTTTGAAATAATATTATATCTTTTTTCTGCCAGCTTCTTAATTTCTTCAAGCTTATCACCTTCATCAATTACTGATGCCTTTTTAAAATCATCTGCATTATATATTTTTTTTATTGCTTCTTTTACCACATCACTGCCAAAGCCGCATCCGTATAAGTAAGCACCCAGTTTACTATAGGCTTTTTTACTATCAGTACAGCTGCTGCAGATGGATTTATACTTTTTTTCACCAAGTTTAAAAGCAGTATTTTCTTCTATATCACTATGAATGTATGACAATTTTTCATCTATCAGCTCAGCTTTTATACCTTTTCTGATTAATAGGTATTTTATCTTTTTTTTACTGGTGCTTGCACATTTTTCTTTTATATATAGAGCTGCATATTTCTCATCATCAACAAAAGAATATTCCCTTAAAAAATCCATTGCCTTCTTAATTATATTTTCACTGTATCCCTTAGTTCTTAATTTATCCATTACTTCCTTTTCAGATTTATAGGATTTTTCAATGATCCTAAGAGCTGTATTCTTAGCCCGTATATATTCATCTGCATCAATTATAGAAGCTAGTTCACTAATATCAATTTCAGTATTCTTTTTCAGGCTATTTGAATATACTACCTCCATACTGCATGAAGTAGAATATTCATTATCAATGTAAATGTTAACTCTGTCCTTATTATTTTTTTGAACTTCTATATTTGTAATTTTCATTAACTCACCTTTTTATATAACTTTATTGATTTTTTAATATATGTATGGTCGGATTATTAAACACCCGTCTGGCCACATCATACATATTTTTATCCTTAATATTTTCTAAGTTGTCCATATCTTTTATAAATTGAAATATATCATCTCCATCAATAGTCTGATGAAGTACATAATTTCCTAAATCTGTAGCATCTTCAATAGTAAATGCCACAGCAGTTTTTAAAACCTTTTTCATCAGGTCAATAGTATTTTCGTCAAATTTAATGGTTTCATCTTTTATACCCTTTATACACCAGTCAATAGCCTCCATGGTCTCCTTTATATCATTTTTGCCAACTGCAGTATAAATAATCAAAGTCTTCACATCATTTGTAAGGTCCAAATCAGTATAAATATCATAGGCTAAGCCTCTCTTTTCCCTTATCTCCCTAAATAGTATTGAATTAGAACTTTCACCAAACTTATGGTTTAAGATTTTTAAAGCCAGTTCGTCATCCTTACTTAAATCATAAAATGTATATAGATACAAAATAGTGCACTGCTCTATATTTTTCTTATAGCTTGTTTTAATTGTAGGAATGTTTTTTTCAATTACTACATTTTCTCTGGTAAAATCTACAGGTTTCCAGTGTTCAAAATACTTTTCTACAATTTTAACTACATCCTCATGCTCATATGGAGATACAATTGTAATAAAACAATTATTTGGTACATAGTATTTTTTATAATAACTCAGTAATTGCTGCCTATCAATTGCTTTAACAACCTGTTCATCACCTATTGTATTATATTTTAACGGGCTGTTAGTAAATGCTGCTTCATGAACCTTGTCATAGCTGTACTCTTCAATATCATCCCGTCCGCTCCTGATTTCAGCTAAAATTACCCCTCTTTCCTTTTCTATTTCATCTTCAGGGAATACAGCATTCTGAAGCATGTCTGATATTAAACCCACATCTCTTTCAAGTTCGCTTTTTAATGAAGTAATACTATATACAGTACAGTTTGAATCCGTATATGCATTATATTCTCCAGCTCTTTCCTCAAGTTCATTATTCAATGCTTCATTTGACCTTGTTTTGGTTCCCTTAAAAAGCATATGCTCCATAAAATGAGAAATTCCCTTCTCATTTAACTTTTCATATATTGCACCAATCTTAATGCCAGCATGCAGTGCAGTTAATTCCGTTTCTTTTTTTATTGTAACTAATTTTATACCATTATTTAAGGTAATTTGTTTTGCATTAAACATTAAATAGTTCGTTTCCTTTCATTTTATACATAAGTTTATTTCCACATATCCTTTGTTAAATTTTCAATAATCTTTTTTCTTTTTGATGTTTCTTCATAATCAATAATGATTTTATCATTTTTTATTATGAGTACATCACCCTCTTTTGCATTTTCAGGTAATTTTGACTTTTCTATATTTATCATAGTTCTGTCTTCTTTTTCGCATACAGCATAAATATCTTCAAATCTGTCAATGATTAATTTCACAAAATCACTTCCTCATCTTTTACTTTGTATGTCAAAGTATACATTATGATTATAAATGTTTTTTAAAGATTAATAAACATTTATTTGACTTATTAAAAAATATAGTTTAAACTAAATTGTGGCTTTATTGAATATTGTTCATTATAGTCACAAGACAGTTCGTAACCATCCTGTCTTAAAGCAAAACTATGGAGGTCTAATTTATGGAAAATTTAGCAAGAAAAAAAATTAATCATCTCGTATTTGCAGCTCTAATAGGCTCTATTTATGCAACCCTAGCCGTTTTACTGGCACCTATTAGTTATGGACAGATTCAGGTGAGAGTTGCTGAAGCTTTAACAGTACTTCCCTTTTTCTCATCTTATTCAATTTGGGGATTATTTGTTGGATGCATAGTGGCAAATATCTTTGGAGGTAATGGTCCAATAGATATAATCTTCGGTTCTTTAGCAACTTTAATAGCTGCCATTATAACTTATTATATTGGTAAAAGCAATATAAGATTTAAAAAGTATTTAGCCCCGCTTCCTCCTGTTGTTATTAATGCTGTAGTAATTGGATTTGTATTAAATTATACCCTTCACTACCCATTATTAATAACCATGCTGTGGATTGGTCTTGGTGAGGCTGTATCATGTTATGTAATTGGTCTGGCAGTGTTAACTGTTTTTGAAAAGAATTCTGCACTTATGAAATATTTAAAAGCATGAAACAAAAGGCAGTGGGATACTGCCTTTAATTTTTGATAAATTTTCTTAATTTAAGTATAAAATTATGCTTAAAAATCAAAAACTATTAAAAAACGAAAGAGGTAGATTTATGGAAAATATTAATTTTAGTGATCTAGGTTTAAATGAAAAAGTTTTACAGGCAATAGATGCTCTTGGCTTTGAAGAACCATCACAAATTCAGGCAGAAGCAATTCCCCAGGTATTAAATGGAATTGACATAATAGGTCAGGCTCAGACAGGTACAGGAAAAACTCTGGCTTTTGGTGCACCTGTAATAAGTATGTTACAGGATAGAAACAGGGGAAAGAAAATAAATGCACTGATTCTGACTCCAACTAGAGAATTGGCAATTCAGATAAATGATGAGTTAATCAGATTAGGTAAATTTACAAATGTAAAAAGTATGCCTATTTATGGAGGGCAGCCCATTGACAGACAGATAAAATCACTTCATAGAGGTGTTGATATTGTAGTTGGTACTCCAGGAAGAATTATTGATCATCTGAATCGTGGAAGCCTTAATGTAAAAGATATTGACTTTTTAATTATAGATGAAGCAGACGAAATGCTTAACATGGGTTTTATCGATGACATAGAAGACATTATAAAAAACACTAATGATGAAAGACAAACTCTTTTATTTTCTGCAACCATGCCTGACACAATAAAAAAACTTGCATCAAGATACTTAAAGAAGAATGTTAAGCATATAATTATTGCAAAGAATTCAATGACTGTATCTAAAATTTCTCAATACTACTATGAAATTAAAAATAAGGACAGATTTGAAGCCTTATGCAGGATTTTGGATGTGGATGAACCTTCAAGTGCTATAATATTTTGTAAAACAAAACGAGGCGTTGATGAACTAGTGGAAAACCTTCAGTCCAGAGCCTACAATGTAGAAGGTATGCATGGTGACATGGGTCAAAGTCAAAGATTAAATACCTTAAGGAAGTTTAAAGAAGGTAATTTAGATTTTCTTGTAGCTACTGATGTTGCTGCAAGAGGAATAGATGTGGATGATATCTCCCATGTTATTAATTATGATCTTCCTCAGGACTCAGACTCCTATGTACACAGAATAGGCAGAACAGGCCGTGCAAATAAAGAAGGTATTGCCTATACTCTTGTAACTCCAAGAGAATATATGTCACTTAAAGCTATTGAAAAAGCAACAAGAAGTAAAATTCTAAGAAAAGAAGTACCTACTATTGATGAAATATTTGAAACAAAATATAAAAACATCATAGAAGAAACAAAAGAAGTTATTAACAGTGAAAGCCATAAAAACTTCATTCCTATTGCTACAAAAATGGATGAGGATTTCAATCTTATTGAGGTTGCGGCTGCACTTATGAAAATGTTATTTGATAAAGAAGTCAGCTATGAATATGTGGAGCAGACTTTAAAGCCGCGTGACAGTGTAAGATTATTTTTATCCTGCGGAAGAATGGATAATATAAATCCTAAGACTTTAGTATTATTCCTTGCAGACAATGCTGGAATAAATAAATCAGAAGTTGGCGATATAGATATATTAAATAAATTCTCCTTTGTAAATATTCCAGAGCGTTATGCAGATGTGATAATAAAAAAATGCGCAGGTAAAAAGATTAATGGACGCAGAGTTGGCATTGAAATAGCAAAAAGCAGAGATTAAAGCTAAAGATTAAAGATATGCAAAGGGATCTTCTATATAATTATTTTAGGAGATCCCTTATATTATTTATTCTGGCTTTTATATATTCTAAAATTAATTTTGGGAAATATATTATCTATGTTTTCAACATTCAAAAGCCAATTAATATCCACAGTGTTACTAATTATTTCATTATAAATTTTCTCAAATCTTTCTATATGAGAATTAACCCTTTTGGATGCATATTCAGAAGCAGTATTATTTTTTATTATAAATGGCCAGTCTGAACTCTCAGCCAATAATAGTTCCCTTGCTGCCTGATTTAAAGCTCTTTCTTCAATTTCACTTGGATTAGTATAATTGTTTGATAAATTAATCATTTTATCAGCACAGCTGTGAATTTTTTTATAAATCCAGCTATTTGATGCATTTAACCAGACTGAATAATCTCCATTTTCTCCCCAGCTTGATGGATCTGGACTGCAGCACTGAATCTTTTTACATTTTGATATAAATTCAGATGGAGTTGTAAGTTTATATACATTTTCTTTTTTAGCACTATTTCTTAAAAAGCTTTCAATAAATTCCGGCCCTTCATACCACCAATGCCCAAATAACTCAGTATCATATGGACATGTTATAATGGGCATACCATCCATATGTGGTTTTATTTTTGTAAATTCATTATTTCTCTCATTAATAAAATGCTGTGCATGCTCCTTAACCTTTCCCATAGCCTTTTCTCTGTCATAATAAAGTTTTTCTTCTGTTTTTCCAGTTATCTTATAATACTTTATTCCTGTATCAATTCTAATTCCATTTCTATTTATATATGGCGCAATATACTCCATAGGAAGGTCGTAGCCAATGTCCCTGTAAAACTCCCTGTAATTATAGTCACCAGGATACCCCTGCGTGCTGCTCCACAGCTGTCTGGATGATTTTATATCACGTCCTAATGCAATTACACCATTTGGAGTAATAATAGGTGCAAATGTGCCATATAACGGCTTTGGAGAAGCATTAAGCACACCTGTGCTTTCTGTAATAAAATATTTTAAATTGTTTTCTTTTAAAATTGAATCCAGGCTGTAACTGTATGCACACTCTGGTAACCATATTCCATCAGGTTCATGGCCCATTTTCTCTGTGTAAGTTTCAACTCCAAGTCTTACCTGAGCTGATACACTTTCTTTATGAATACTTAAAAGAGGCAGAATCCCATGTGTTGCTGCAGAGGTAATAAATTCTATATATCCCAGTCTATCAAACTTTCTAAATGCATTCATTAAATTTCCATTATATTTATAATATGTTTTTGATATCTCCATGAATCTTTTTTCATAAAAATAAGCCAGCTTGTTTTCTTCTTTATTATATTTTGTTCTTACAATTTCTTCTCTGGAAAGCTTAATGCTGTTTTCTAAATATTTAATAAATCTTTCATTTAAATATTGGTCCTCTAACGTAGTCATTAATGGAGGAGTTAAGGATAATGTTATTTTATAATTTATCTTGTCCTGTATAAGTCTGTCAAAAACCTGTATCAGCGGTATATAGCTTTCACTCATAGCCTGAAAAAGCCACCTTTCCTCCAGTGCATCCTCCATATCAGGATGCCTTACGAAGGGTATATGACTATGCAGTATCATGGCTGCGTATCCTTTTATCCTTTCACTATCTTCCATAATTGCCTCTTGATGTAACTGTTTCATTATTTTTATTTAATTCATAAAAATAGCTGTCAAAAAACTCGGCAGATGAAGAATGAATATTCTTATCAGTATTAAGCTCCATACTTTTATTAGGTATATTTAAATAATAAACATTTCTATCTGATGATGGATAATTTCTTGGAGTTGTTACTACATTTGAAATACCAATTGTGTGATATGTATTATCTGAATTTTTTTCTACTAATTTAACGAATACATCCATGTCATCCAAGTCTAAATTTATATACCAGTTATCTGCATTATCTTTAATTTCTATTGTTTTTATTTCTTTTTCTATTCCATTTTCAACTGAACAGACCTTTAAAAATAAATTAAAATTACTGCCTGGCATAACCTTATCATTTTTATGTGTATCAACATTGAAATAACAAAATAAGGTGTGTGCACTTTGAACCATTAAAGTAATTTTATCTTCCATATACATACCCCATTTCTAAACTTTATAATTAATATTATACCTTTTCTTAGATTTAATGTCACTTTATACATATGCATAATTTACTGTTTTCTGTTCATAAGCAATCATATGCTGTATAATAATTTTTATAAATAATATAAAATCTATTATTATCTGAAAGGAAATTTACTATGGCTAAAATATGTCTTAAGGGAAGCGCAATGCTAAATCCAGTACCATCTGTATTAATTACAAGTAAAAATAAAAAAGATAAAGTAAATGTTTTTACAGTTGGCTGGATTGGGACTGCCTGTACACATCCTCCAATGATTACAGTGGCAATAAGACCTGAAAGATTATCATATGAATACATAAAAGAAACTATGGAGTTTACAGTAAACATCCCCACTGCCTCTATGGCTAAAAAGGTTGATTTCTGCGGTGTTAAATCCGGAAGAAATGTAGATAAAATCAAAGAAATGAATTTTAAACTTGTAAATGGTGTAAATATAAAATCACCAATGCTGGATGAATGTCCAATAGCACTGGAGTGCAAGGTGGCTTCTATAACACCTCTTGGTACTCACCATCTTTTCCTTGCTGAGGTAGTATCAGTACATATTGATGAATCTATAATAGACTCTAATGGGAAATTCCACTTGGAAAGAGCTGATCTATTATGTTATTCTCACGGAGAATATTATAATCTATCCAGCAAGCCTCTTGGATCTTTTGGATTTTCAGTAAAAAAGAAAAATAAAAAGAGCCACTAGGCTCTTTTTATACTGGTCTTCTCTTTAAAATATTAATATCTACTTCATGTCTTCCAGTCATATCCTTTAAAACATCAATGCTTTCTTTTACATCTTTTCTTATTTCATCTTGAATTAATTCAACTTTAGTAAGTCTTCTATCAATATTCTTAAGATCACTTTTTGTTTCTGTTTGCCCTTCTATTAATGTCATTAACATTTCTCTTAATTCATCATCCATAGCAAATTCTCCTCGTATAATAAGTTTATAGTCAGTTAAATGACTGCTATAAACTTAT